>Ga0114955_1001179_pt1 | contig 11956 bp, 24 predicted proteins | sample Porto_5metaG_FD_87302 | JGI IMG/M metagenome (GOLD analysis project Ga0114955, IMG submission 87302) | Marine algal microbial communities from Porto, Portugal - Porto_5 metaG | ecosystem: Host-associated > Algae > Red algae > Unclassified | place: Portugal: Porto | collected 2015-02-02 | reverse complement strand
CCCCCTCAGACACCCTCAGAGGACTCTCAGAAACCCTCCCTTCAGGGCCCATGGGGTCAGTCTCAGCGGAGGACGGCCGAAGCTTCGGACACCGCCTTGAGTTGAGGCGGGGGAAGGGTGCTACGTGACACCTTCGCGGCTCCCCGGTGCCAGGGGCGCAGTGTAATGCTGGTCAGTGGTCCAAGTTGGGTTTACACAAATTGAGGCCTTTCACTGGGGGCCCGGCCTGGGATTTACTAGTCCCAGGGAAACCTCGAGATCGCAGTTGTGGTTGGTGAGCCATGGAGTGATCACAAGTGGATCGCCACCGGAACGATTCAAAATATGCGTGAGTAGGACATATTACCCTCGCGAGAGCCCGGGGCCGTTTCGGTCTGACCAGATCCGACCGCCCAAGACGGGAATCCACGTGTCGGCTCTTGACTGGGAGGGATCTGGTTCCCCGAGTGTGGGGGCCAGGTGTCCAGCCGTCACATGTGGCGCGCGAAGGCGTGGCGTGCGTGTGGCGTGGAGGGAGGCGGTCCTCATCGGCTGATCTTTTAGGGGCGCAGGGCTCTGTCGCGTGAGAGGCTGTGTCCCGTGACACCGCAGATCTCGCAATGGGCGTCGCGCTCCCTGGAATATGTGGACCAATTTGGCACGGCCCATAAGATGAACAATGAAAATCAAGTTGATGATTAAATATGGCGAGCAAACAAAAGCGCACCGTGGCTACGTATCTGTTTAGGCAGGTAGTTCTTTGGCGCGTTCGTCTGATCTTCACAGTAGCCCTTGTTGGCCCGGTCGTGGCGACACACGTTGTGTGGGTGTCGCCACGAAAGCGCCAAGAAGTAACCAAAAAACGCTCGCGGGCGTAACCGCGGACGATGAGCCTGATGAACGTAGTCCTCTAAGAGTACCTCTACGAATTTATTTGTGTATATCTAGATGACATCCTCGTGTACAGAGAGAACCTGGACGACCATTTGCGACATCTGCGGCTGACGCTGGACAAGTTGCGAGTACATCAACTCTACGTCAAGCGGAGCAAGTGCAAGTTCGTGGAGACGACCGCGGACTATCTCGGGCTGATCGTCTCAGCCCACAGCATCTTCAAGGAAGATGAGAACGTCAATGCCATCCGAACATGGGCAACTCCTCAATCCATGAAGGATGTACTGTCCTATATCGGAGTGTTTAGCTTCTATCGCCGCTTCATCATCAGCATGGAAAATGTCGCGCTACCCTTGAATCGGCCAAGTGGCAACCTTAACTTCGTGTGCACCGCAGGCGCGGAAGCTTTATTCCAAAAGTGAGAGGTGCTGCAAACATTTGCACCAGTTTTGCGCGGATTCTACATTCGGCATCCCATCTACTTGTCCACCGACGCTAGCGGACACGCTATCGGGGAAGTACTGGAGCAAGAAAATGGCCAGGAAAGAAGCCCAGTCACCTTTTTCTCCAAGTGTTTTAACATTCAGGAGCAATGCTACTCCATCCGGAAGCGCCACTGTTCGCAGTTGTTCGATCTGCTCACTACTGGCGCTGCTATATGTACGGACGCACCTTCGTTGTCCACACCGATCTCAAGTTCCTGAAGTATCTGAAAATCCAAGAGAAGCTGAACGACTGGAAAGTACGCTGTTTGGAGCTGCTCGACCAGTACCAGTTCACTGTTTAGCCGGTCAAGGGAACGGCTAACGCCGCTGCAGACGCCTTGTCGCGTCACCCCACAAATTCTCCCGACAAGGACATTCCCAACCAAGACGTGCATAGCTTCGTTAGCGCTAAAACCATTGGCAATCACCCCAAGCAACCTGAGATCAACAGCCTCATGAACACGCACCTGAGTGAACAAGACCTTGCCATCCTAGAAGAGGAATGGCGCGCGGACACTGAGTCTTCGAATGTAGCCAAACAACCCGTATCACCATTTTTCCAAGACATGGGGATGTTAAAACGAGATAACCGTACGTGCATCCCCGCTCGTACTTTTCGCATGGAGATACTCCACGACTACCACTATGCTCGTGGCCAAGGGCATATGGGAGTCAGAAAGACCAACGAGGCGCTGGGCACTAAGTAGTACTGCAACACAAAGCGCAAGGACATCCAAAGTTACATACGAGCATGTGATCCGTGCAAACGCAACAAATCGGGCTCTCAATCATCTCTGGATCACCTCAGACCTTTGGATCCACCAACCCAACGATGGGCAAGCGCATCCATGACTATCAGTTCACCTCTGCCTCCGACGTCCCGCGGTAATAACGTTATCTATGCCTTCTTGGATCGCCTCACCAAGGTGATCCGCCTGGCGGCTACAAAACCAGACTGTACGGCTGCTGCCGTTCCCGCCCTCTCCCACGAAAACGTGTATCTGAGTCACCGCCTACCCAAAAATGTGGTGTGCGACAGTGACTCCGTCATGTTCTCCCAGTTTTGAAAAGCCCTCACAGACATCTTCAAGGTCAAAATTCGTGCGTTGTCTGCTTATAATCCCCAAACGGACGGGCAGGCGGAGATGATGAACAGGAAGGTCGAAGAAATGATACGCAACTTCGTCAACAACAACCAGAGAGACTGGGATTTCTACCTAGTCGACGTCGAAGTCATGCGCAACCGATCCCCCAATGCTGTCACGGACTACTCTTCGTTCTTCTTGGTAACCTGCTACCGGAAGCCTATCGAGGCGCCTGAAAGCTGTTTCCCCAGGACTTCGGTCCCTAAGGCGTCATGACGAGCATCAATGACGTAAAGTTTCGCCTAGTGTCCATTCTACTAACAGCATCATTTGATCCTTTCAGGATCATTTACTGTTTTTTTTCGGCTCCCATTTAAGAGTGCTTCCCGCCATCTGGTTTCTGTTCTGAAACCAGAAACGCGCGCAACGTGGCCTCAGTGCCCATGTGAAAGGAGCTGTACTAAAAAAAAAGAGCAAATCGATCAGTGGCACCATGCTTTGCGCGCGCCAAGCGCTGGTGCGTGCCACTACCACCGCCCCGCGCCACACCCCCGATGACGTTCCTGTCGAGAGGTGACAGCGGCGACAGACTGTGGCTCGCGGGGGACCGCCATCGACTGTGGCGGCCCGCAGGCCCCCCGCCTCTCCCACGCCAGTGGCCGCCGCCAGACGTAGCCTCCCGGGCGGCGTCACCGGTGCCACCGACGCGACCACTCCGTCTGAGCCGCTGTGACGGGGCGCTTTCCCCCCCGTTCATCCTCCTGCAGCCGTCCCCGCCGGCGGGGCGCTCCCGCAGGCCCCTTGGAACAGCGACTTCGTGGACTCTGGCGCAAGCTGGCGGCGGAGTCTGAATTCGGCACGGACGACATTGGTCATACCTTTTTCTTCGTCGCGCACTGTTTCTCAAAGAAGCGTACAGTACAGAGGCTCAAAAACTGACCCTCAGTCGGCCTAAATCAACAGTGACACCGACATGCTACTTATTTCATGGACAAGTGGTGCTAGATTGACAACGCGGCCAAAGAGACTGCCCAAATGTTGGTGCGAAACCTCCGATAAATCTGCCAATGTGAAACTTGAACGGCCACCTTGTCGTCGCGAACTGGCGTTGCGGGCCCACTGAAAATTTGACTGGCACATGATACGCCGTGTGCCAGAGACCAGCAGCTTCGCTTCCACGAAGATCCAGCGATTCATCGGCGCTCAAGCCAGGTGAAATAGCCGGCCGTACCATTGAGCCGCAAGTCAATACAATTAAATACGACCGGATGATTGGCCTCAACTTGCTCACGGTGTGTTGCTGTTGCGTTCAGGGTCGATTGCAATTGATTTTGAGAATCGATCGTCGACAAGGTTTTCGTCGAGACTGGCAGCCCAGATGCACGGATGAATACCATCGTCGTTATCCTCTTGCCTGCTGGAAGCACCGGCAGCCGCCGTGGCCGTCGCGCACCGCGTTGTCGCAAATATGTGACAGATTGTGTGGTGTGGGACGCCTGTCGCGGACTTCTGGGCGATCATTCGCTGCAGCGCATCCTCTCGGCGGGGCGCGCTTGGCTCAACGGCCTCTGTGAGGGCGGTTCCACGTCTCCGCCCCCCCCCCCCCCCCTCGTGGGAAGAGCAATTTGGCCACCGTGCTGACTGAAATAGCATTCAGGCTAGGTCGGGACTGGAAACCCCCTCCCCCCCCCAACTCAGTGGCGTACTAAACAGAGGCGTGGGCCCGACGCGCGCTTCCGCGATCCGTGTCGGCACGTCGACGGCGTTTTCCGGCTGAAACATGCGGTGTGCCGCCTCTCATGGCGAGTTCTGCGGGCTAAGGGGTGGCGGTTCGCTGAGCCCCCCGCCCCACCCCCACTCTCACAATGGCCTGGAAGCAGTGAGATCCATTTGCGATCGGCGTCTCAGACGGTCAGAATTCTCCATTTGTAGGTCACCGACGTCCCAGTTCCATCCGGCAGGCACAAACGTCGTCGCAACGTCGTCTTCCCCAGCCGCTGCCGGCGGATGCGTGCCCGCATCGTGCTTTCAGGATCTGAAATTCGTCCGTACACACGCGCCCGATGGCGACTGACGATGCTGTGACACCGAACCGCGCCAGCCCATTCGGGTCGACCGATGCGGCGGCTTCTGGGTGCTCCGCACTGTCGTTCTCCAATGTCCGTGACGGGGCTCCGCAGAAGGGCGGGGGTGCGCGGGCTGATGATTGATCGTGTGAGGAGGAGGAGTGTCGCATTACGCGGCCCGGCCCACGCCCCTTCGCTTGCCAGGAGGACGATGGAGCGCCAGGCGACGTGGATGACATGTCACGCCCCGGTTCGAACAGATGGCGCTGTCGTTGCTGGTTGGGATCTTGATTGATTGTGGGTTGTTTGCATTTGTATGTCATTCACTTGAATTATCTGCTATACAGTAGGGGGGTCCACTAGTATGGATCCCCAGATCTCCCCATGGGGAGGCTACTGTGTGGGATTCGGGGCAATTTTTGCCCGCATGCTCGGTTCGCTTAAGGGGACAGCGGGGCGCCCGTGGCCCGGCTTCCTCACAAAAAAACAACTGCGTTCTCACCTCGTTCCTTCCTCTTTGCGCCTTTGGGTGATTTTTTAGGTGACCGTGGCTCCGGGCGAGAGTAGAGAAAGGGTGTGCAGGTGGGTTCCCTCAGCTGGGCAGGTGTCTCTATCTGATTCTGTGGGCTGGGGTGACACGGCGTTTTGTGCGACGAGGAGGAGGCCCGCCCCCGTCAGGCGTGCTCTATTGGCGGGTACCGCAAGCGGTTTTCGCACGATAAGCGCAACGCCGGCACGTGCGGCGCGCAGAGCTGCGAGTGCCTGTCCTGCCCGACCTTCTCCGTCGATTATCGGGCCGAGCATTGTCCATTCTCCATTACTACTAAGGAAACATTCCCGAAAACTGCAGTGTGCGTCTACATTTCCTTCTTGTTTTGCTGATGGGATTGATACTTCTTGTGTCTTCTGGAGCTAGTGTTCTCTCGTTTTGTCGTTCGGTGACAGTCCTCTGGTGTCACAGTCATTGTTACTCCCTGATCCTTGGTATTCGATATCCGCTACTGGTGCTGCACAGCTGTACACTTTGCTTTGATGAGGGAGACCTTTCTCATACGATGTCTTTGACAAAGGCCTTCACTTCAGAACGCACTCAAACAGGTCGGCTCTTAATCTTTATGAAGAAGGAGACGCACTTCGAGCCCCGCTTTATGGTATGTCGAAAGGCGCAGCCCATGCATCTCGAGCGTAAGGCAGAGTCGGAACACCGTGAAACAGCCGTGAAGGCAGACAGGGGTGAGGCCATCGCCCTTCGAAAGAAGGCAGCGCTGCGAACAGAGGGGACCAGCCTACCCCCGGCCGTCCGAACTGCCTCCATGACCCGTGTGGTGAACGCGCTGACAGGGCCGCCCGCGCGAGCGGCTCTCGTGACAGACCCTCCTGGAGCTTCCTACCATAAGGCACACGCGGGGGGGATTGCGGGGGGCATGAGAGAAAACACCGCCTTGCTGTTCGCTGGTGCAACGCAGGCCGGCATCGAGGTTGTAGAGTCGGCTCCTGGACAGATCTCAAACTCAGAGGTGGTCCGACGTGGGCTTCACCAGCAGGCTGAGAATGCAAGCGAAACCAAGCACAAAGACCACATGGACCGCAATGGCGCGTTTATGAGCACGCTGAGTGGACCAGTCGGTTTGGATCGATTGTACGTTGGTGGATCCATCTCCCCCGTTGCCTGGTCTGTTTCGTACTTCCTTTTTTAGCGTTTCCCAGCCACGAGAGAGAGCTGAAATAGGTAACTAACCCAATCGCCTGTACGTCTGAGTCTCTCGGTTTCGTCTCTTTCCTCGTATAGGGACGCGCACAACCTGCGCAATGGGTGTACGGCACAGCCTGGGGTGTCTGGGGCCGGCACCACCCCACCGCAAGTCTGTCAGGTGGGTGAGAACCAATCTATTGTAGCCGAGATGCGCGGAGGTCCTGGATTGGCATCGGAGTCGGATAAAGATGTCGCATTTAACCACCTCGGACGAGACTAGCTGTACGAGAGCCTCCGCATTTTTTTACGGACCAAGCCCTTCGACCGAGAGAAGCGGCTTTGTCGGAAAAGCGCGAGCGGGGATGGAGGGCCAACTTTTCCGCGGGCACAACGTTTCGGGGTCATCTTTGACCGTATCGGCTGTGGCGCCGCTCATTTGGAGTGAGTGAAGAGACGCCGGGGATTACCACTCGTCATTTGGGGACCTCCCTGCTGGCTTGGTTGACAAGATCACTTGTTGGGTGACTTCCCGGCGTTGAGCGTTTGTCGGCGGCGCCGAGTCCTGGTCTTTGCATCATGTTGTACCTTCGACAATAGACGGGGCTTTGTATATTTCACTCACCCACTCCATGATGCTGTACTTTCGCTGCATCTGAAACGGCTCAAAGGCCTCTCTCTTCGGCCCCTCCGGGCCAGCCAGCTCCGGTATATTTCGGATGGCTTCCAAAATACTATGCTGAAAGTCCGTGCCTATTTTTTCCGCCCTCAATGCAGCAATCGCCAGAGCGTGGCGTTGGGCGTCTGGCTCCCCCAGGAACGCGTGATGCATCATCTTTAACCAGCTTGAAAGCTCACTAAACACCTCCTCGACTTGGTGGAAGACCTGGCTGAAGGTAGGCAGCCTCACAGGGAAGACGCCCGCCGCCGCAATCCATGCGTCCGCTTCAGCCGAGGGGATGGGCGCATTCTCATAACGTAGGACGCACTTTTAGGGCTGAAGCTCCAAAGGCAACCCCGGAAAGAACTCGTTCATCGTCGGCAGCAGCCCCCCGAGGAATATTAGTCAGGCGTCGGAGTTCTGTGCCGGGGGTGTTGGTGTGTTCACACAGTGGATGAAGCCCGTATCGTGGGGTACTGGCATCTCTATTGAAGTCCGGAGCATGTTTTTTTCAGCGCGAGACGGGCAGTCATAGCGCATTTCGCGCAAGCACCGGCCGCGCCGTATCCGCATATCTGCTGCATGCTCGTCCGTTTCCTCAACAGAGAGGATGTGCCTCAGAGGAATATCCGTCAAGACGCGCGCAAAAGCCACAGAGAGTTTTTTGTCGCTCTCCCTGCACACTCGGCACAATCGTTGGTAGGTAAATCCGGTAGCGCGTAGTTCTCGGTCGAGCGTGCCGATAGACGTTTTGTAGGAGTTGCGATAGCCAGAGAGGGTGGACTGAAAAGGAAAGACATCCTTTCTGTCCCCTATCAGCTGCTTCGTGTGCGACAGGATGACAGAGCTCACGGCTTGGAGGAAGTGGGAGTCATAGATGACGTTGTCCGCATACCGGTTTCGCTACAGCGGGTTAGGCCACCACTCGCCCGACGCGATAGTGGGGCTGACCCTCTGCTGCACCGTCGATAGATGGCAGGAAAGGCGTCGTTCGGCCTCCTTCTTGGTGAAGCCGTCAAACAGCACCCAAGTGACCGCCAGCATGCGCGCAGTGTCGTCAAAGACCATGTTTCCAGTCGTCTGCGTCAAGCGCAGGTTCAGGGTCACACCTCCTAGGTGCTGCCGGCAAAATCAAAGCTGAATCGCTTCCAGATACCGGTTTGGCTAAGGCCATGTTTGGGGTTGTGGCGCCACCCAATAACGTGCGTGGTGAGTGTGCACAAGTCAGAATCAGCGCCAGAACGAGAAGTATACGGTATGAATTTGGGAGGCTTGCGGCGGCCGGGGCATTCCAGAATGCACTCCGTGCGTATTGCGCGGCCGCACGCATGGATATGCAGCCGAGGAAGTCCCAGTCTTGGTGCTACGCGATTCACCATGGTATGGAAACCTGCGGGCTTTAAGAAGGCCCCAAGAGCGCCTGACAGACACACAGCGCTCCAGATGACAGGCGGGCTCTCTGATGCACTTGAGTGGGCCTTCCCATGCGAGACGCCAACAGCAACATCGCCTGCGCCAACTGTTGGAGTGCGCCAAGACCTGGTCGCTTCAGCTTATTCCGATCGGTGACGACGGTGCATCTCGGAATGGCAGAGCGTAAACAGGGATTCTCAGAGAAGACAGAAAACGGTGGCCGCCAATAACGCCAGGCCACGAGGGACCACGCTGTATGGTCAGTGAATCGCGTGAAGCGCCCGGGATGGACGCCTGTGCAACTCTTGCACTCTTTACGGGAGAATCGGGTATCCGTACGGACGCGTACGAAGGCGGGAGAGCACAGGAGTGAACGTCGCACGTTATCAAGGAGACGTGGACTCCGGGGAGCCCGTGCGCAGGGGCGTCTGTGAGCTGAGGAGAAACGTTGGCAAACGAGGGCCACCACTTTAGAAGATATAGCGCGGGGCCATTTGTACTCTTCGCGGAGGAGGCCAGAGCAGTTCTTGAGAAACAGAAAGATTCGGCGCTCTCGTTCCGTCCCAGGACTGCGCGGGGCTCGACCGTGCCACGTAAACCGGACAACTGCCACCGGTATGCGGGCCCGAGAGCACGGCTCTGGGCGTCCTGGAGTTTTAATGAGCGCGCCAGTGCGTGTTGGGGTCCAGCGTACTCGTCGACGGGCGGCACAGAGAGCTCCGCGGGTCAATCAGATAATGGCGCGCACTCATCCGTCGAAGCTTGACTCGTGCATGCTAAGGAGCAGCTGGATCCCGACCAAAAAGTCGTGGCAATATGGGTTACTGCGCTTGTCAAAGCCGCAGTCGCACTGTCTCAATAGACATGGTCTTCGCCTGACAGAAACGAGAACCATCTTGTTGCGGAACGAGAGCTGCACATCGCGAAAGCGCGAGGGGGGACAGGCGAAGCGGGTGGAGGGATGTGGGGAAGCTAGAAAGGTGAATGGGGCCGCGAGATAGCGGCGAACGCCGCTTCGTCCACAAGGCAAGCAGTCTCGTGACGATCTGACCGCTCCCACACGAGAAACTAGTGGTGAAAAAGGGGCGAAAAGGCCATACGTTGCGAGGCCGACGCGGTTTAGGCAGTGCTAATACGCTCGACCCCCCAATCCCCGAGGGACTGGGCGTCGGCGAGTCTGTAGAACCCTGAACGGACAGGCCTCGAAAGGACCCCATGGGCTTCGCGTTGCTAAAGAGAGAACAATCACCGCTGGCATCAACAGGTGCCAGCTGGAGGTCGGTGAGGCCACGCTTACCACGTGCACGGCTTCCACGTCGGCGGCAACAAGCCGCCGCAAACCGAGATTGGTTTGCGAAGGGGCGGCGTGGCCTAGAGACGGGATTACCGACGGGAGCCCTCCGTGGTGGAGAGAGCCGGACGCTGGCGTCAGCGGGGCGCTTCCGACCGCTGAAGCTGGTGGCGACAGCTCGGCCCGCGGCGCGCCAGGCAGCATATGTGCGGTGGCAGAGAATCAATACCGGGAATAGGAAGCGGGTTATCGACGCCAGGGCGGGCCACGGTGGCGGCAACAAACGAGGAAACAGCCTACGGGAACCGACATTGTCGCAGCATGGTCGGGTGGGGAGGACAGTGCGCACCCGGCGCGGCACGTGAGGACGCCGGAGGGGGGTAGGGCTGTCGGTCCCACCCGGGGCACCGCCGCCGAAGAAACAGGCGCAGTCTGTGGAGCACCGTAGGGTCCGCGCAGGGCGTCCATCGGAAAACCACGGGAGCCTCCAGTGCTGGCGTTTTCGCCGAACCGACCTCAAAGAGCACAGTATCTTGAGAAACACGTTTGGCAGCAGAAAGGACTGTCGTCGGTCCTCCCACGTTCATCCCCCCCAAAATACACGAGCCGCGCTGCCCCTCGCTACAGCGCTTTGACTGTAGCCGCCGACTCCCCCTCTTCTTTCATCAGCCGCCGCAGCGCGTACTGCGTGTCCCGGTCGACCACCACAACCACCGTGCTGCTTAGTGTAGGACAGCGGCCAAACGTTGGTTGTTGGGCTGCGGGCCAGCGCAGAATTGGAGCAGAAACAGATAGGGTCCCACCTGCGCGGGGAAGAGAGCGCCGATTGCCTGGCACACGCGCTCATGATGTGGCAAGAGTTCGCCCCCTTCGACTTCGATGGACACCTCCGGCATCATCGGCCCCAAAAATCGGACAAAACGGCCGCCGGCCCACGTTGCTGGCCAGTCGAGGAGAGCCGGGAGGGTATCAGTCAACTAGCCATCGCACTTGGAGGCGGCAGGTCTACTTCCACGGCTGCCACGTTTGACGCTGCCATCGTGAGGACCTCTTTCAGATTGTCTGACGGAGCTACTGCCAGGTAATACATCCATATGTACCCCAACGACCACGTATGCGTTGCCGCGAACGAGGCAACATAAAAAGCGGTGAGAGGCGACGGCCTAGAACAGAGGTCTCAGCGGCATGCGCTACTGCACGCCGCACTTCGCCTGCAACGGAAGTCGCTGTCAGGAAGCATCTTCGTCGTCAGCGACGTCATCCACTCCCAGCTAGCCGCGGACATGTGGCAGATAGCCCGCCCCGTACTCACCCAGAAACTACAAGCGAGTACCGGCATGGCTCGTCCACAACCACCTTATCCTCCACGGGAGAAACTCACTGAGCCCCTTGGAGAATACAACCAAACTTTTGGAGCACAAGCCCCCAGAATTTTGCGACGCCAAGCCCGACCTGGTGACGTAGAATGTTCGTCTTCATCGCAATCGGGAGGAGCCAGAGTACGACGTCAGCATGAGAAACCCAACCCTGTTGCAGTAACATAAGGACTGCTCTGACGAGCGCGTGCTACGTTTGCAGCGGCACACGGCCCACCACCGCAGCCCCAGTGCATGGGTTCGCCACATCCACGAGCACGCCGTTTAGGTGGATGAGAATGTTTTTGGCACGTAGCAAGGGAGGGAAAGTCGCCCAAATCCGCAAGATGGCGCCCCTGGCGAAGGCAGCAGGGAGCTCGGCAGGCCCCGTCATAAGTATCGTTCTCAACTTCGTGTACGGTTTCCAAAAATCGTTCAGATGGGGCACGAGTGCTGGCCACCTGTCTCTTCATGGGTATCAATACGGGATATACCTGGATAACATGGGTGCGAATCAATTCCGAAATTGATCGAGTTGGGTCAGATGCCAGCTTTCAGCAGCGCCAAGCTCCTATTTTGCCCAAGCATGTCGGGACGGTTCCTTCACGTGAGTGAACCTGTTTGCCGCGTTGTTCACGGCTAACGTGAGAATTGGAACGAGCGCCTCGAGCACACCAGCGTTCGGAAATTCTACCGCGACAAGAACTGTTTCAGCCATGAAATCAAGCCCAAAAATGAAGTGGTACTTCGCGCAGGTGAAGCGCCATAATCGCTTCTGAATGGCGAACTCTTCTTGTTCGAACTCCGATGGCGGTCGCAATTGATCGATACCTACGGCCACCTACTCATCTATTGATCTAGGTGTGGGTGCCAGCCGCCTTGCTGCCAACGGGTACGGGAGTTAAGACACTCACACCCGCAAAAACACCAACTGACAATACACGTATTATAGGGCCTGGAGGTCGGGCGACTCCCCACGCCGTATGACGGAAAACACGTAGTCAGCACCATCATAAAGAATCTCCTTAACATCTGTG
>Ga0114955_1001176_pt1 | contig 11963 bp, 19 predicted proteins | sample Porto_5metaG_FD_87302 | JGI IMG/M metagenome (GOLD analysis project Ga0114955, IMG submission 87302) | Marine algal microbial communities from Porto, Portugal - Porto_5 metaG | ecosystem: Host-associated > Algae > Red algae > Unclassified | place: Portugal: Porto | collected 2015-02-02 | reverse complement strand
GGGGGGGGGGGGGGGGGCGGGGGGGGGGGGTGGATGAAGGTCGGGGCAACGGAGAGCAGCGCGCTTGTGAGAAGCTGAATGAAGTCAGGAACGGCACAGGTGTCACATGTGTAGGCTACACGCTTTTCTCTATGGCGCACTTAGAGTCCTTCTGCATTGGTCACGCAACTCTACAATGCGGGAAGGCGCAAGTCAATCAGCCATCGGTTGGCGTTGCAAAAACTGTCAGCGATCCGCAAAAAGCCTTGTACCTCAATAAATCTCGGACGCCGTGGCCCGGCTGCTGCTTTTCTGGCAATCGCATGCTTGCAGTAATCATTCCCGAGTTCACTGGGGGCGTGGCCCCTTTTAAAGGCATCACATTGTTTATGACAGCGAGAACCGTTTCTGGACGTGGACCTGTGAGCTTGATTCTCCTTGTCATCGCGGTGGGACATGCAACCTCAACAGAATAATTGTGTCGCGAGATCTCCGATCTGCCGTTCCATGATGTACGCTGCGATTCGAATGAGGTACCACACTGTGTCGTGCCTGAATTGCCGCAGAGTTGTAAAAATGCGCGATGGCAGAACCGTCGACGATGGGGGTCATGGAACCCTCAACTGAAAAATTGGAATAGCCCAGTCATTATTGTGCCAAAGCCTGATTGCTGGGTACGTTACTGCAGTGAGCACAGAAAGCTGCACTTGATGACCGTCAAGGCTACGTAACCCATTCCTAGGATGAATGAGAGCATAGATTCCCTGAGGGATGCCAGGGTCTTATCCATCCTGGACTGCAACGCGGGCTGCTGGCAGATACCAGTAGCGGAGGAAACTCAGCACTTCGCGGCTTTCACGTGCCACTTGACCGCGTGGCAGTGCGTGCGCGACCCCTTTGTGTTGTTCAATGCCCCCACAACCTTTCGGAGGGCTATCGATACGATCCTAGCCGGCTTTAAGTGTCAGCTAAGCTTTTTTCATCTGGACGACGTTATTGTCTTCTCAAAATATCCAGACGAACAGTTACAGCACCAAAACGAGGTTTTGAAACGCCTGGAAAAGGCAGGCTTCACCATAAAGGCGTCCACGTGACACTTGTTTTGACAAAAAGTGGAACACCTCCATCATTTGGAACACCGGGAAGAGTACATGTCCTGGAGAAGAACCTCCGGGCACTAAGGGGCGTCCAGTATCCGGAGACGCAAACCTAAACGAAGAGCGTCCCGGGAATGTCCGGCGCATATTTTCGCTTAGTGGCAGACTTCGCCAAGATAGCGAAGCCCCTGAAAGCCTCGACGAGCACTAAGCTCCTCGACAGGCTACCTTCTCCCATGGGGAAGGAGACGAATACTTTTGAAGAACTAAAAGAATGGCTGTTAGCCTCCCCGATCCTCGCTCTGCTAAGGAGAGACGAGCAATACATCATCGATGTAGACGCCAGCCAAGAACCGCGGGGTTGTTGCATACAGCAACAACGACCCGATGGGGAATAGAGAGCGTCAGCAAGTCAGATGCGGGTCCGTGGCCTGCGTCGGGACACGTTTCATACCACGCCACAAGTGGAACCCACATTTGGAGCCCATTTGTGGGTATACGAGTCATCGTACCCTCGCCAAATACCGGTCTGTGCAGGCAGCCCTGGCAGTGCACATGGCTCCAGCTGCACCGCCCGCGCTCGTCCCAGCCGATCAGGGCGCTTGCACACAGATGTTTCGTGTGCCAATACGACGAAGCGTCTTGCGCACGCACCCCGCCTTCGCCAACCGCCCCCATAGCGCCCTCAACGCCGCCACCGCTCCCCCGTCGCTGCTTCCTACCAATTCCGCGCCACCCAACACCCGCAATGTTTCCACTGCAGCGTCAACTCTGTCTGCCGCCGCCGGGCCTGCCATATTCTCGGCTGGGGCTTCCCCCACCGACCATTCGACATCTCCCTGATCTTTTAATGGGGCGACGTCGACCGACCGGCACCAGGACTTATAGGGGATCTGCAGGCGGTGGACAGACAATCGCAAATCGCCTCAACCCGTATTTGGGCACTTGCCGGGGCTAAATGTCCGAAAGATGTGGGTGTATCGGACGTGGGTCGGCGACCCGCATTTTTCCCACATTTCGTACCCACGCCCGACTCGTCGCCACTCTCTTCCATATCCCCATCGGAAAACCATAGAAGTGCTCTTCTCCCTGAGGAGAAGAATCACTTCTTCACCGAGATTGATGCGCTCGGCGTTGTCTGGGCGGTGCTCTACGTACGTTCATATCTCGAGGCGGCAGAGTTCTTCGTCCGGTGTGACCACCATGCCATACGCGCGGTGCTCACCAATATGAGTCCCAGCGCTTCGATAAACCGCTGGCGACTCGGATTAGCGGAGTACACATATAAGATCCAGCTCAAGCCGGGTAACTCCCGCAATCTTGCAGACCCGTGATCTCGTCTGCCCACAGAGGTACTCGACTCAAATCTCTTGGACGAGGATATCCTGGTCCTGGCCGTCGTAACCCGGGCGCGTGACGCCCTAGTGGCCGCCTCTCCCGCCGAAGCCCCCATGGTGGCGCTTTCGGCTAAATATATTTTTCTTGGCCAAGCCGAGGATGCGTTCTGTCAAGAACGGCTGAAAGAGCTTGATGTCTTTTACCACCCGACCCCAAGTGGAAACGGAAAGCCTTCTTCCTTCGAGAGAAGAATGGGCGCCTATGCCGACACTCGGTATATGGGTGGGATACCCAGGTTATGCAAATGGCACTGAAGCAGCGCCTCCCAAAGTACGAACACAAGTCGGCTTTGGCCGAGCACCCCGGCTCTCAAAGGATGTATGACACCCTCCGCCGGTACTTTTACTGGCTGACAATAGTCGTACACATTTACAAGCACGTGGAGCAATGCCGCGCCAGGGCTAAGAACCGCCTCTCAGAGAGGAGGCGCACTTCTGCGATGAGGCTGTGCCCAGCTCGCGAACCCCTCTTGGGGCTCGAAATGGACCTTCTTGGCCCATTGACCAACAATAGGGGTGGTCACATGCAAGCGCTGGTCACCTGTGACTGGTCCCACAAGCAATCGCAAACCATCTCGTTACGGAATGCGACAGCGCTGACGGTAGCGTCAGCGTTCATTGGCACGTGGGGGGCTGCCTATAACATCCCCGACTCTGTCCTTGCGGAAAACGGGCCTCAAGCTGCATCGGTGTACTACCAGGGCATCTTCAGATTGTTGGGAATAGTCTGGAACTTTACCGCTCCCTACCACCCACAGACCAACGGGCATGTGGAACGATATGACCGAACCTCGGTGCGGCAGCTTCGATGATTTGTCGCTGAGCACCTGACAGAATGCGGCAGTCAGCATTCTCTTCATACTACTGCGTAAAATACGCAGGTACACGCGATCACTGGGGAAGTACCCTCTGCCTTAGTGAGTCCCAGACAGATCCAGCATATTGGCATGGCGCGTATGCCTAGGTTTGAAGAAAACGTGAAGAGAACGAAGAACGCCTCCACGGCGGCCGAAATGTATGTTGAGGACCCTAAGGCCTTCATCCCGGCAGTTCACCGTCGGCTGGGAAACGCCTAGGCCACCTATAAGCGGGCATTAGACGCCCACACTATTGAAAAAGAACCACGCGGTCAAGGCCGGGGTCTGGGTATACCTGGATGCCCACCCTCGTTCTCCAAAGAAGCTTTTGCTCAAGCCCCAAGGACCCGCCCAGGTGATGCAAACCAATGAGAATTGGTTTCTGCTGGAGAGCCCTAGCGATCTCCGCACAATTAGGAGTGACCATTTCACTGATGCCCCCGTACCACTGGTGCCGGCTGACAAATGTACCCGTGCCCCTAGGTCACAAGCCCTCTTTAAGGTGAGCGACCACAGTAAGTATGGTCCTGAACTCGTATGTGAACGATTCCGCAGCCATGGTTGGTCTGATGAACGACAATTGAGCATCCTGATAAAATGATTCGAGTTTCCAAAGAAGGAAGCCGCGTTGCAAGTTGCCTCTTCCCTCCCTAGGGAGGCAATTCAAACGTATCTCTTACGCAAGCGTGCTGAGCTGCCCGCCTTGACGCGGGACGTTGTTTTCGTTCCTGACCAAGTCGAGGGCCGAGCCCCCGGGTTTTGTGACTCCCAGTCACAAAAAAGTAAAAGAACAAAAGAAAAGAGGCTAAGCCCTTTATTCCCTGCGGGGCCCGATACCCGTAAATAATCTGATAGACGGCGCCCACCCCCCTAGTCGGGGAGATAGCGGGATGAAAAAACAGAAGGAGGAGGACAAAGATAACACACTGTCACCCCAGGGTGACCAAGTCACCAGCTCCCGGATCGGGTACCATAGCCAGAGGTATAGCCCTGGCTGGGGTCCTCTTCGGATGCATAGTACCCGGGCGCCGAGATAGACGGCGGATTCTCGGTGCGGCCCGAGGCCACCCCATAAAGGGGCTGAACCGCGGATCTAGAGCCCGACCCGTACTGGGGAGCGGAAGGAGACGGCGGACGCTGATGTGTCGCAGGAAAAGGGGCCCCGAGAAGCGGGGCTGCCGGGACTGCAAAGTGCCAGAGCGGCCAAGGCCGTATTGGTCTCCGCCACGACGAGACCATACTCCTCCGTCAGAATACGGCGAAGTGTCTCGGTTGTAATCAGGTGATACAGCCGATCGGCGTCCTGGTGACCCATTTGGTGTGGCACGATGGAAGCCATCTCGTTGCGCAGCCGCACCAAGGTGCGACTCAACGCCATAGTGAGGGTGTGGTCCACCCCATTCGTGAGGAAGGACGGGTGATCCCCTGGGAAGCGCCCCAAGCCCGAACATATGGCGGCGCTCACAGGACGAGCAACCACTTCCTGGGCCGACCCCTACCAACTGAGAAAAGGAAGAGGCATTAAGGTCAGACCCGCCCGTCCCCCAGTAAGGGGGATGACCGACTTCCACCCCCAAGGGGGTAGGCCCGACGACCACGAGTGTACCTACATGCCCCTGGGAAAGGCTGAATCGGCCGCGAAATGCCGCTCCAAAAAGGCGGCTTCGAAAAGGACGAAACCGCAGCCGCCGCTGCAAGAGCCGAAGGGGGCTCAGGAGCCACCACGAGGCCCGCTCGGGCCGACCCAGCGTCGGGAAAGTCCCGATGCTGCGCTCGGAAGCGGTGTAGAAGCGTCACGTCTCTCCCATGAGAAAGATAGAAGTCCCGTAGACCCTCCGAGAGGACCAAGGTCCTCTCGTAGTCCTAAGAATTTGAACAAAGAAAGACACCTCGCGGTCCCGCAGCTCACTGTAGCCAAGAGGCTTTCGCCCGCTCCTCGATAATTCGGAGCAGTTCCAGGCCGGCCTCGAGAAGAGGCCGGACCGAAAGGTCTGCCGAGCACAGGAGCTCGGTCGTTAGGTCGTAAAAAGCCGACCATGTCGACAGAGGCAGTCGCCAGTGGTGTCCGTGGTGGAGGGTTTTCCCCACTAAGACGTCCACCAAATCGACGGCCCATAGGGTCGCCAACATCAGATGATAGGGACCCTCTAGGGGATCCCGCATGAGCTGATCACCCTGGAGGGCCACCATCTGAGGCACCCGCGCGGCCATGCAGCGGGGCTTCTCGATCAACTCCCACCACACTGGTGCAGCCGGGTATTACCTCTTTCGACGTACTACAGGTACGTCGCGCACCTCATGCTGCTCGTATAGCGTGATTAGGCCAAGGAGGGTGCAGATGGTCCACTCGCGCATGGCCCCCGGACAATAATGGCGGCGGTTCCCCTCCTCCAACGTAGGGGGAGACCCAGGGCAATACTTCCAGGAGAAGTGGGGCTTGTCCCCCACTTCGGGAGAGAGCTCGAGCACCGCCAAGTGCATAAGCACTTGGAAAATCCTCCAGTCCTGCCTGCTGCGGAGGAGGGGCATGTCCGTCACTGTCCCCTCTGGGACAGCAAAACGAGACCATACATCCCTTGAATGGTGGTCCAGATGGAGACCATCCGGGGGCTTTCGACGGAGGCAAAACGCTGTTAGACAAAGGACCCCCTCAGGGGGGTCCACAGGTAACGGCCATACGTCCTGTCGAGGACGGGGGGTGTCGGCCAAGAGGCTGACAGGAAATTGGACAAGACGTTGTCGGTGATGTGATCCTCGGGGCCCATAAGGGCGTCTGCCCCCTCATTTTGGCGATCGATCGCCATGGCGGCCGCTGAGTCAGGATTGTCAGCCGAAACCATCCCGCCTGAAGAGGCGGAGGAGCGGGGGAGATGAAGAAGCCCCACCCTAGAGTCGAGTACACGATCACCTCGGGACGCGGAGAGATCCCAGTCGCATTCAAACGGTGTCGTCTCCCCCGGAGGACAACAAGGATGCTGTCATCAGCCCAGCACACCCGGACACCGCCAGCGGTGACCGCTTTATGGGGCCGTCCCGAGGCTCGCTTGCCTTGGCGGACCAGTGTGTTCCACGCCCCGTGCGAGTGTCTCGGCGCGGGCTCCCAGAGGCGCGCTGAGAATGCGTCACGGACTCGGGTCCCCCCCGTGGCCTGTGGGGGTGGCGCGACACCACCCCGCGTCCTACGAGACGCGAGCTCAGAGGTGGGGGATATGTTGGGGAAACGCGCTGTCAGGGGGACCACCGACTCCGGCATGAGCCGAAGACGAGCGGCAAACATTCACGTAACACGCCCCTATGGGGGTAGCGTCGGTCATCCCCCTTGGGCGGTTGGCCAGGGAGCCCGAAGGCCACACACGAAGCGACCCCTCCAGGGGGGTGTGGGGTGATGAGCACCCGATCGGGCCGCCTGGAAAGGCCTGCCACAGCCGAGGGGGACACGCGTTCTCCCGAATCCGGGCCCTCTGCAGGAATCGGGAAGCTTGTATCAGCTTCCGCAATCCAAGTGTAAGCCGGAACGAGATCAGACCTCCATCGGGGTAAACCTCCCACCGCAGTTCTATCCGGAAGAACTGAAAAATATTGAGATATGTACTGTGGTTCTGATCTTGAGTAAAACCTGAGATCTGGGAAATCTGGGTGACTTTTCTGCTTCCGCATCGAGAAGGGCGGGGGTCCTCTTCCAGTGGAAGAGTAGTCGAGGATGCTGGGCAGGGGCCACTAGACGCCTGCGCCTGAGACCGTGGCCCGTTGGGCACCGGTCCCCCCACGGTCGGGTCGGGAGCCCGGGATTGCGCACGTCCTGCCTCCTGGTTCTGAGGGTATATGAGTGTATAACAACGGGTCATCCTGCGGTTTCGATTATATCAGCTTTGCGTCTGCATTACTTCCGTCTTTCTTGTGCGCTGCGCGCCCTGTGATCCAGGCGTTTGTGGTGTTTCTTCGTTGCTCCGCTCCACATTCTGTGCTGGGCTTTACGATGGAGCTATCACCCGATGTTTTGAAGGCAAGATCCTCTGCACAGGCTTGATAGGGGATGGTGCGCGAGTCTTGCTTCTCAAAACGATGGCAGTGGCAGGTGCAGCGGACAAGGCCACGTGAACATGCAGGGAAGGGGAGACGGAAGAGGGTGGGGACGCGGGTGGAGATGCGGGTAAGCCGCTTGTGTTGAAACCGTGGGCGCGACCTCGACGGTTCCGGTGCGTTACGCGACATGACGCACCGCCACGAGCGAAGGACAGAGCGTCGTCGCCCCCACCACCTGTGGTATTCGTGACTTTTGTTCACTGACCAGTGAGTAACGACCGACCGTAGACGCACGATAAAGCGAGCGCTACCGCCCAAGAGGCGCGGAAGAAGAACCTTTGTTCGTGCAACATCCGATGGGGAGCCGGGGGTGCCGACGACGGCGAACCCCGGTTCCATGGTGCTTTTATTATCAGACGGTAAAGGGGCGGGGTAGATCGAACGAGCAATCAAAACGATGAAATAACCACCAAAATACGGACGACAGAACAAAGGACAGATATACAAGACGGAATTAACCTCCCAAAGGGCAAGCCACAAGTCAGTTCAATCCTCCACTAGAATACTGACCAGTCAGGGGGGCTACCGGGCCCAATATCCCCAATATAAAGGAGATATGCTACATACCCCTGTAATGAGATTCGAGCCGTCCCAGCGAGTCGGCACAGATCGAATGATCCGCCACCACGAACGCCACAAGTGGCAACCAATCAGCTTGTCGCGTAAGGACGCGCGAAGAGACGTGAGGGCGTTACGCCTTGGCCGGCGCCTGCAAAGGTTTTGGTGGAGACCCCTGACGCTGTCGCACGGGCGGGGGTGAGGGAGCGAGCGGCGCGAACGGTCGCGAGCGGCCCAGAAGGGCCGATGCGTGCCGGAGGTCCAGGGGGCGGGAGCCGGCGGCCTCTGGGCACCCACGGGGCGGCAGCTGCCGTGCAGGCCTCAGATCTGCCCCTACAGGGGTGGGGGCCTTGTGCCTGCGTGCCGCAGGTGGCACCGACGGGGGCGGAACGGCTGGCTTCCGGGCTCGTCTCGCGATATATACACCGGCGGGTTGGGCACGGCGAGGGCCCGTCCGGTTGCTCATGACATCCGGCGTCCGGGTTGAGTAGCCCAGTTGGGCAGGTTGCGGTGGCCTGCGCTTGCGCACTTGTTGACATCTGGGTCCTTCGTCTGCCGTGCCCCGTCCGTCGCTAGGCGAGGCTGTCACGGCCTTGCCCTCGGCCGGTGGGGGTCGTTGCGCGTAGCGCACACGGTGGGCGGGGGAACATGGTCGGGCTCATAGCCACGGAGGAGTCGGGTGCGCGGATTGTGTCCAGCCGATTGACCCTAGGTCGAGAGGGGAGAGCGTGGTGGGCTTGTGGCTGGAGAGTGTGGCGCTGGTCCGAGTTGGGCGCTCGACGCGGGGTGCCGCCGGCAGGGACAGAGCCAAGATGGCGGGCAGCGGTAGCGACGTCCAGACTGCCGACGCGGCCGGCGCGGCGGGGAGCGGTGCCAATGGCGCGGGCGCCCCAGAGGGGCGGGCCGGGTCGGACGCGAGCGTTGGCTCCGGGTCGCGACAAGACGGGTCGTCACCCGACAATGGGCGCGACATGCGCGGCGGCGGCCTTGCCGCGGACTATCCCGACGAGGCTGACGACCAGGCGGTCGAGCTGCCGCTCACAGAGGCGGCGGGGCCGTTGCTCTTTCGGCGTACGGACTTTAGCCCGCCGTCCCTTGGGACCCGTGATGGCGTCCCCGTCATGAGTGACAACGCCCGAATGGACGCGGCGACCAACAACAGCCGCGTGGCGTTGGTTAGAAGCGAACAAGGCCATTGGGGCACCCCGCCGGGTTTAATTGACAACCTCAACGGGGTACCCGATTATCACGTCGACGCCGTCGTGGCGGAAGTGCATGGGAACGAAAATTATGGAAACCAAGGCGAGGCGCGACAGGTATACGAGGTCTTGGCGTATGCAAACGATTTGGTTTCTTACGGACGGCCGTTCCACGACTTCTACACGCGTCTTTACGCTTGAGCCCTTTTGTTCCCGGTCCACCAGATGGGGACCTTTGAGGTGGCCGACAACAACTTCGGGCGTTCGCGTCGTGCTTGGCAAGAGGCCGTCTTCCTGTCGCGCCGTACTGCTTCGGAGTTCTCGGTGCCCTTTTCCCAGGGGGCGGGCTTGGAGAAGTACCTCGATGAGCTCATCGAGGTAACTCACGAGGCGGAACACGACGTGGAAGAGAAGTTCGACGCGCGCACCGTGGCGTTAACTTCCCTGTTTCGGGCGCGGAGTTATGCCCCCGCCCATCGGCGTGCTCAAGACGCGGTTCGTATCTCGAGCCGCGGGCTTCTTCCCACCGCTTTGTGCTCCTGTGTGATCCGGGAGCCCCGTCACTTCGACTTGTCGCGGTGGTTCCCACGCTACCCCCGCTGGTGGTTAAACCGCGGGGTGTGGATGGAGATGCCGTATGCATTGTCGTACTTGGCTCAGAAGCTCGTCGACGACTTCAGTGCCGCTTGGCATGTTTTTAATGCGGAGTATTAATACTTCTTGGCGGCCGGGTGGATGCACACCCTGTTGACGAACAAGGTCTTCGCCTGGCTGGATGCCACAGCCCTTCGGCGCGTGTCCAAGTTGGACATGCACCTTATGGATAGTAGTCCGGGCGGAAAAGCTATTCTTGACGCGTTCCGCAAGATGCACAAGGCCACGGAGGTCTTTTCGTGGACCATCGTCGTCAAGGAAGGCATCCGACGAGACACGCAGACGCGTGCAGCGCGTCAGGTGCACGTCCATTTGGACTCGTTGGCCGAATATGGGTTCATGCTGAAGTACCCTTGTCGGGGCTTTGCGTCTCTTCCAGCCGGCGGCGGAGGCTCGGACGACGATGGAGACACGCACGTGGCGGTGGCTCAAGGCAATGGCGGTTTTGTCCGCCAAAGGTCCCGGTCGGCCAGTGGGCCTTCGTGTCGGGCCGGTTCTCCCAGCCGTCGGGGTTCGCTGTCGCCTGCGCGCGAGACACGCGTTGCCGCCGCGTCCGGGGTACATGAGCGTTCAACTCTAGAGGACGTTTGGACGTCGCCAGAGGAGTTCCAGGCGGGAGTGGCTCTATTTGGCGACGGGCCGAGACGTTGTATTGATGGGCAGAGAGTGCTGCGTGGCGTCGGGGCGGCCGCCCTGGCCTTGTCGTGGAATCGCCAAACGAAGGCATCGCGCCGGGCGGTTCGAGACGCCCATGGATATGTCCGTGAGGATGTCATGCCGGTCTTAGCTCGAGCCATGAGCGTGGCGGCGGACTCGGCGGTGGCCTTCGACCTGTTATCCCAGGAGTTCTAACGTCTTCGCCCAGTGGCGGCTGTGCCTCCCTCGCCTGTGCGTTTTGACGCTGGCGACATCCTCGGCCGGCGGCTTAGCCGTGATGACGAGGACGAGGACAAGCCTCTGCGAAATATGCGCCGTCGCAGTTCGTCGGTCGACGGTGGCAGCCGAGCGCCAGTCCGCGACTGAGGCGGAGTGGTCTGGGACTGGTGCGGGCCCGACTTGTGTCTTTTGTTTGTTAGACTTGGTTACTGCCGATGCCCGTCGGCAGGTGATGCAGTGGCGGTGTTATATACACCTGACTCGCTCATGGGTTGCTGTCATTTAGACAGAGAGGGTTTGGCTTGTGTAGCTCTGTTGGTTTTCCTGTGAGAGTGAAATGCAAAAAGTGCCCATGTGGTCGCACCATTATGGTTCTTTGACGAGTGAGGTAGTACATCGTGCGATGCACAGGCCGTTTTGGCGTCGATGTACCAGGGGGCACTTTCCCATCTGGGGGCTATAAGCGTCCCCTCTGTACTTTGGTACATCAGGTCCTCAACCGTGGTCGTTAGGTCATGGACCAAGGGTAAGAGTAGCCCGTTTGGCTCGGATCCAACCCCTTGGGTAACAGGCGCGGGTGGCGCGTCATTGCCCTGTAAGGACGGGGGGCAGGGCCATACGTAGGTGTACGGCCAGTGCCACTCAGAAAGCTCGGCGAAACGCCAGAGAGCCAACCACGGGTCGTGGGAGATAATACGCGTCCGTTCGGGTAATATCAGTCGAACCCAACGAATCGGTAAAGTTTCCTGAACTGAATTAGATTGGTTAATCATAATCCAGTTCAGTGGGATTCGAATGTCGCCATGAGAGTTTGAAAACACTCCACAAATAGTCGAGGACCACTTCAGATCCGGGCGTTGCGGGGTTACTACCAACGCCGTTTATGCTTGATTAAGCCTGGGTGATCGACGGGTGCCCCGAGACGGGGGGGTGGGAATACTCCAAGTGTATCCCGCAATTTTCTTCTTTCTCCGTCGGAGGAATCGCATGACCAAGTTTCGAGAAAGGTTTTCCATGGGTTCCCACGAGTCATTCTTGAGACTATAGTCAAACCATTGGACCTTGGCACTGTAGATGCCATCGCTCCGACGGAGCTTCAATAGGCGGTCAATGATGTATTCGTCGGGTACCGGTGGCGTGTGTGGGGGAAACCCCCTGACAGAGGAGACACGACCCCCCGGCATGAGCCGGGGACGGGTCGTGAACAGTCACGCAACACCCCCCTAGGGGGGTAGCGTGGGACAACCCCCTTGGGGGGGGTGT
>Ga0114955_1001175_pt1 | contig 11963 bp, 13 predicted proteins | sample Porto_5metaG_FD_87302 | JGI IMG/M metagenome (GOLD analysis project Ga0114955, IMG submission 87302) | Marine algal microbial communities from Porto, Portugal - Porto_5 metaG | ecosystem: Host-associated > Algae > Red algae > Unclassified | place: Portugal: Porto | collected 2015-02-02 | reverse complement strand
TCGCGCCCAGTGATCCCGGCGTTCGCGTTGTGACTCTGGCGTAGCGATCCGCATCCTGTGCTGGGTTTTCTGACGGGGTTATACCCCGTTGGCTTTGAGGGCAGGATCCACTACACCGGTGGACTTGGCGCCGCATCATACAAGCGTCATCCTCAGACCACAGCGCACCTCAATTGCTCATATCCGTGGCGCCCGACCCGCCTCCCCCGCGAGTGAACTCCATGGGAACAAGGACACCTTGTATCACCGAAAGCACCGCCGTCGCCCCACACAGCAGGATTAGCTGGCGGAGGCCGCCCCGGCCGCCTTTGTGCCGTGCGGACCCGCAACGCACCCCGCCGAGCTCCGCGCGGCTGAGAAAGCAGCAAGGCTGGAGTAGGGGCAATAAGCGAGGCGCACGAACGCGCAGCTTTTTCAACGGTAAACCTCTGTCGTCGGTGCCATGGCAGAGACAGCGGCACGACATGCTGGCCGGCACGGGCGTCCTCACAACACGATGTCGTCCACTGATGAGGCAGGCTCCCGTTGCGGACGTGCGCGCGACCTCCGTGTCCGTTGCAATTTCCAGTTGTCCGTGAGTGCGTTGGCACTGTAAGCATGCAGGTAGCCTGTGCTTCGGACACAGCGCAGCTTGAGACCTCGTAGAAGCGAGCTTTTCGTTAAGTACTCGGCAGGGTTGCGCGGAGAGGACGTTGCGCGAAATGTGCTTGAATACATTGCACCAAGGTGGCTGTTCAGACATCCTTCTAGTTCGCAATCATCATGAAACTGACGGGGGCCACAATATATTCTTGCTTCATTGTAGATATTCAGGGTACTTCGAGTGGGATGGCCCGCGAAGATCACTCGCATAATCACCCAGCATCGGCGTCCTCAGCGAAGTGTGCTGCGGTCACACCTGTGCGGGTCTTTGCCTCCGTCGGGGCAGATGACATGTGCACTCTCCTGTCCAGTCCTCGTCGTCGTCTCTGCGAGTGCGCATGCTCGGTCGTCGCCCCGCCGTCCTCACGGGGTTTTCTGACTGGATGCTCGCCCGGCGTCGTCGCATACCAACATGTTTTTGACGGTCTTTGACTGGATCAGGTATGCCTGCACCTCGCTTTGTCTCGCTCATAGAAGAGGGTCTGTGATCTCTTCCAAGCCCCTCGTTCCGTTGCCGATTGGGATGGGGTAGCATCATGTCGACATTTCGGGTGGGCCTGTCCGCAATCCAATGATCCGCCATCTTTTCGAAAGATTACCAGCCGCGGCTTACGCTTTCACGCTCACTTGTTGTTGTTTCTTTGTATATGTCCCATTGTGATGAGCATCCTGTGTGTCACTTCCTCTGACCACATCCTGCAGCCAGAGGACTAGCACTGTCCCGACTAGGAGCCACTGCGGGGGGGGCAGCGACGCATCAAGGTAATGGAGCGGGAAAAAAAACGAAGAAAAGCACCTGCACGTCGGTGAGCCACTGCATGTGGGGCTGACCGCGACCGCGTCGGCGGTCACGTTGGCGGTGGCATGCAAACCTCACAAGAACGTGGTGCACACGAGCAAGGCGGCGACGGCCAAGACGTTCACCACGACAAACACGTGCGCGGTCGAGACGGTGTTGACGTCGGCCGCCACAGTGGCGGTGGCGTATACGTAGCACAAGACCGTGGCGCACACGAGCAAGGCGGCGCTGAACAAGACGATGACGACTGCAAACACGACCACGGGAGAGACGGTGTTCACGTCGGCCGCCACACTGGCGGTGGCGTACACGTATCACAAGACCGTGGCGCACACGAGCAAGGCGGCGATGACCAGGACGGTGACGAATGCAAACACGACCACGGGCGAGACGGTGTTGACGTCGGCCGCCACACTGGCGGTCGCGTACACGCTGCACAAGACCGAGGTGCACACGAGCAAGGCGGCGATGACGGAGACGGTGACGAATGAAAACGCGTTCGCCGGCCGGAAGGTGTTGACGTCCGCCGTCACACTGCCGGTGGTGGCGCGGACGCAGGACAAGAGCGCGATGGACACGGAAGAGGTCCAGCAGGGCCGGAGCGGCAATGGAGTTGGTATCAGCGGCGTCGCGTGTTTTCAGTTACCAGTAGCGGCCCGTACAAGCAGCTTGGCGTCCGGTAGGAGGTGGAGACCATGTGGGCAGGAGTGACATGCACAAACGTTCGTGTTGTCGTAAAGACCGGTCGTTGCCAAGGCACTCACGTGTGCCCAGGCTTTATCTACGCCACGGGTCCGTTATATCCCTCTGTTGTCGCCCCGCTCTTGTGTGTGCTACCTTTCGTGACGGCCGACTCTATCATTGAAAGCGACAAGGGGCGCCATGCGCAGGCCCAATACTTGCTGATGCTTGGCAGAGTTTCCGGCAATCGTACACACCCTGCATGTAACACACCTCGTAGCCCCTATGCCAACTTCCACAAGGCGGACGTTGCGAAGGCCGGCCCCGCGTAGACGGCTATCGCTATAGAACTCAGGGACTGCCTTCATCAACGCGGCCGCTACCAATGTCGCTGGCCGTCCGTAGACGCCATACCGCGAGTAGCCCCGCTCGCCTCTGAGCACGAAGGTGGTCACCAATTGCACCCACGTCGGACCATCGAATTTTGTGGAGCCGTCACTTTGCGTCTTGCATTCGGGAGCCAAGGAGTTCTCCATCATTTTCCATCAAAGTGGCACACAGCCCCACTGCTGTTGTCCTGATCGGCGTAGCCGCATTGGGCAACGATGCCCTGGTGACGTCTTCTGGGTGCCTTTTCGGCTCTGGCGTCGCCCTTGGCGGTTTTTGAGGTCTACAATGCTTCAATGGCCCGACAGCAATAATTTGTGAAGAAAGCTGATGATAGACAACCCCACAAGACGAGGGAACGACTGGAAGCACAAACCAGTGAGCATGCTAAAGCGCGAGGTCCTGGATATTCTCCAAGAGACAGCGCACATGCCAGTCGGATGACAAAGGGCACATGAAGTCGCGGGCGTCGAGGGGCGGCAGCGCATGACCCGATGCAGGGACAGCGCGCCCGTCCGAGGTCACCCTCCAACGCGTCGACGCAAGTCTCAGCGTGTACGCAGTGTGGCCAATCTGGTGGCACCGTCCGCAGTGCTGATTGTGCACACAGTAGACCTGGGTGCAGGGCCCTTCGAGAAAGAGCGGGTCCTCATCAGGTAACTGGTGGCGGCACTCAACCTGGTTAAGGGGGCAGCAACGCGAGCGGTGCCCTACACCTCCTGCAGGGGCCTGGTACAAACATATTTTGCACCGCATTGCGCCGCCACGTCGATGAGGCCGACGTATGGGCTCCTTGACGGTCGTGAGCACGATCCGGAGTCAAAAGTCTAAGCAGGGCACGAGAAGGCGGAGCTGCGGAACACAGGCAAGCACGAAACAAGTGAATAAAGCGCATGAAGCGTGAGTAGGCCGATCCTGGTATGCACTCCATCAGAATGACGGTGATCCGCGCCACGACTCACTGCATCCTCAACAGGGGTTGTCACGGATATATTTCAGAGGAATATATCCAGGCATTATATCCTTAGTAATCCGTAATATGGGTCTCGACGACATATTCGGATTTGAGTATGCTTTTCTGTCCGAGCGTCTAATAATCCTCCAGACAGCGCAAGCGGCAGATTATATCGTATTCTCTGGCGATTTGTTATATTCGAGTATATCCGATTGGCATGGGGTCTCCCATGTTTGGAGACGCTTTTCGGCGAGGTCACGGTTGCGGCGAAGACGGAATGCCAGCGAAGAGTGGTGATTTTTGGTGTGAGTAATCTGTTCCGATGAGGATACGGGCAGCGACAGAAGCCTCCTAGTCAGGAACCTACCATCGGGTGCGTACCTCTCGTGGTGTTGCTCTCTATTTTCTGTACAGCAAGCAGCAATGCAGTTGATGCGAGAACGGCGACATGGATGGGACACTCGCAAGAGAATGCATCGCTCGTCTGCCGGTTACCAGTACGTACTGTACATTCTGTGCTTGTTGATGTTGAGTTAAGCCCAATATTCGCGAAGTCACAGAGCCTCTTTGCGAAGCGACGCCAACAGCGACCACCAGATGACCCACCGCCGCCGCTGCTCCCTTTCTCGCCGCATAGTAGAAATTGGGCGGGGTCGGGGCGCCGCCGACGGCCGGCGCCTTCTCTCACACGCCAGCGACCTCAGCCACCTCCGGCGCATTATCATTCGAAACGGGTGCAGCGATGCTCCCCGCCACTGCCATTCTGTCGCCAGCCGCCCCAGAGCCGCCGTGCCATTCATGAACTGGGGCGGGGTGCCGCCAACGGCTGTGGATGACTTACCCGCCCCTACGCAACCCCCGGCCACCGTCGTAACGTTTATCTCGGGCAAGGGCGCGGTGCAGGAAAACGACGGCGTCAGCTTTCGCGCCTCCGTGACCACGCCGTCCAGAGCCGTGGCGGTGTTTTGAGGTGTCAGCAAGGTCATGCACACGGCTATCGCCAGATTCATAGTCCGCCGTCCCCCCTGCAGTCGCCGTCTCGAAGAAATTGGGCGAAAAGGGGCCCCGCCGACAGCCAGAGGTGCCTATCACACCTCCGCCATCCCACGCGCGTTTTAGGCCTTTGAAAGTGTGTCCGAAAGCCCCGAGACTGAGGTTGGCTTCCGGTGGTCACGTGGCGGGTGGTCGGCGACGGCGCAAGCGCCGGCTTCTAGTGGAACTGCGAAAGTCGCGTCAAGGCTATCCGGGTGCTGCTGGCACCGAGCAGTGGAGAGCACCGGCTGCAGGAAGCCTTGAGGTGGTGAGCGACCGCAGGCACAAGCCAGTACCGGCCACAAAGAGGCCGCACAGAGCCGGATGCCAGCAGCGTACTTGAGAGAATCGGCGATAGCCGTGGTATCGTTAAGATCCTTCTACGTGGTGTTAAACCTCTGTAACGCCAGCACAGAACGACGATCGTACTTTATTGCATGCTTTGTGGAAGCGCCTGTACGGGGGCACTTGGGACTTTGAAAACAAGAACAGCTCTCAAGTAGTAGTTTACTGCTGTTCTGCTATCCAAGTGCGGCTCCTGTTGCTGTAGTTAGGTCATCGATCGGATATAAGCCATTATACTCGGATACCATAATAGTATCCGAATCTGAACATATTCCACATAATAACCCGGATTGGTGACGTTTTATTCTCATCCTAATCTTGAGGGATGAGAATTATCCTTATTCGGAGACGGTGGAACGCGGCGTATCCGTATCCCATTAGGACCAGAAATTGGTATTCGGACAACCCCTGATCCTCAACGAGCAGAGATCCGTGCCCTGACATCCAAAAACGTACACTGCGGGCGACGCAGAGTTGCCGATGTGGGTGCGGGACGAGGAGTGGGTGTTTTTTGACTGTGTAAGGCAGAAGGCGGTCTCGGTGGCACAACGCGGGTGACGGAAGCGGTGGTGTCACCCTGATCGATGCAATGGCGTCCGGGGTGAAGCGTCTTGTGGCGTTCGGATGCCCTTTCGGAAAGCGTCCGTTCACGGATACCGCGAGACTAAATGCTGGAGGGCGTGTGCCCAGTCATGTGCCCAGTCGTGTGCCCATTCGGAATTCCGCCAGGAATGCATCATCTTGCCTGCAGAATGCCCTCACGTCGTCGAGCACCGGCAGATGTCAGCCGCTTGTCCCTTCCCAACCTGCTTGGGTATCGTCCCAGCTCATTCAGTGTCAAAAACGTGTACCAAACAGCGAAAATAGTCAAGTAGCCTCGTAGGAGAGCCGAGGCTGGCGAGAAATCGACTTCCGCTCCAGCCCAGCTTCTCAGACGACTCTTCAACCGTCGGCTGGCAGGAACGGACTGGGCTGACGCGTCTGCAGTACGATATCAATTCCGTGACGGAGGGCACGAATGCACAGGGGCTTCTTTCGCTTTCATGAAACCGGTCGATACGCAAAGTGCTGCTCGAAGGTTTCCTTCGCTGCCTGTCATTGGCTAGCTCCTGACTGTAGGCTCAATGCAATCTCTCGCGAGCCTCCGTCGGGGAAGATTGCTGGTGATCGCCTCCCCTGCCTCGCGCATCATCTCGTCCACGCCCTCTATGGAATCCCCGCCCCACTGATGCCCCCACCACGGCTGTCGCACCCACCATCCAGGCCGTCCCCGCCACTGCTCTTCTCCTGGTGCTTTCAGCGACTGTTCCCTGCCTCTGCCACTAACAAATGCAGTCCGCTGCTGTAGTTCTGGAATTTGGGGAGACATGGCCGGTGGGAGCGGGACGCAGCGGATCCCGTTGCTGTCGCATTCGGAACTACGTGTCGCTGCCGGTGTGTGGTTCGACTCCGCTGGCCGTGCTGCAGTTATCGCGGCGTGTAGGAGCATGCGAAAATGGCTGATTGGGTCCGGATGGGAGGGGTTTGTGGTCAGTGGCTACGAGTGGCTGGACGATGAGGAAACTGCAACTGCTCAGTGATACAACAGAGAAAGCGCTCCGCTGGGTCCCCACACTCTACTCTTTTCTGGCCGCGACCCCCACCGCTATGATCGCGCCCGCCGTGCCCGCTGAGCCTTGGGCTCTTTCACCTCCGCTTGATCACTTGGCCTCTTCTCCCGCGTCTGGAGCGTATGATCGAGGCTCAACAGGGGCAGGGACCGGTCGCGGCCATCCTTCCGCCGCCGAGCCACCACTGCAGCGCGTTGTGCGGCGGCCAACGCCTCCGGTAGCGAAACCACATTCGCCGCCCATATCCAGTGGATCACCGCCGACCAGGACGGCACCAACGCCTCCCACTGTCATAACATCACCGCTGCCCGCCGCGGGGCGGTCACCGCCGCGGCTGATCCCCGCTGGCAGAGACTGGGGCCGAGTCGGCGCTGGCTTAACAACCGTCGTGGTGAGGTACGACGTCGGCACCGCCGGAAGTGACCGCCGCAATATTCGCCGACCGAGCGCCCCGCTTTGGCACAGGTTCCGCATCAAAAATACAGAGCTCCGTCGAGAAGGAGCCTCAGCAACCGGGGCGGCCGCACCGTCCTCCACATCGGCGCACGCCGCCTCCTCTTCGTTTCCGCTCTCACGCCTCCCGCGGCGCGCGCCCTCCAGCGCATGGACGTGAGCGGGGCCCGCCGCCCTTCTGGCCATACCCTGGCCATCGGTCACGCGCCCCTGCCCATCTGCAGCCTTCTGGGCGCCGGCCGGCGTGCCCTTCGCAACAGCTGCAGCCCGGATACCAATGAGGTCGAGGGCGGACCGCGGGACTCGGCGTGGGATGTCACGCGCTACCATGCGCTCGCCGCGGCGGAGTACCCGCCGATGGATTCGCCCGGCCACGGTTACCCACGAGTCAGTGGGCAGCACCGACGCCACGCGCCACGCGCGGCAAAATATCGTTTCCGTTTCATTGCGGCGGATACCGGTGACAGCAAAGCTTGGGCAATCGGTGCCGAGACTGGGGTCCCCATCAAGGGCAGCGTCAACCGCGCTGGCGCGGTCCTGCAAAAGGTCGACAGATCCGCGTCAGCCTTCATCTGCTGCACGTAGACCTCGTCGTTGGCGTTGCCCGCGTGTGCTGGGCAGAACGCCGCGTAGTAGTCGTCGTGCCTCGTGCACGGCCCGTTGTTCTCTGGGTGTGACAGAGACGGTGGCGGGCTGCCGTACAAGCAGTAAAAGTGGTAGACGTTCCGGCACAATGCGACATAACACCCAACGGTGGCGCCGTTCGTACCACAAACCGTGCATTCCAACCCCCGGCTCCGGTAGTATGCAGAGGTGACGCTGGTGAGCTCGTTGGTGTCGGGGTCATGGAAGACCTCGGGTGCCCACATCGCGCAGATGTGATGCACGTAGACGCTCTTGCGCATGTTGCCTTTGGTGAATGGGCCCAGCATCATGGACGGCAGCGTCCCGCCGTTGCGGTTTACCACCGGGCAAAAGTCGCACTTGGGGTCGTCAGGCTCGTCCGCAGATGGAACGCTGCGGACGCGGGCTCCGACGCGCGCACACGTGCCTCCCGGGCTTGAGGTTTTCTTGCCGACTCCACCGCGCGCCGAGCCGCCCACTGTTGCGGTTCTCATCCCCGTCATCTTGATTCTTCGACCGCCGGAGCCACCACCCGCCGCCACAGCGACCGCCACCACACCACCGCTGGCACCCGCTGCGCGGTAAACCGACGAGCTGCCGCCATCTTTGGCTCGACCTTTGCCCTTACCCTCATACGACGGCTTGTTTGCAGCTAATGCCGCTTTTTGAGCGCGGCGCGCATCTGCCGCCAATCGCGCCAGACGAGCCCGCCGGCCCGCGTCGCGCTGAGCCCGCCGCCGCGTCGCGCGGGTAGACGGGTACTCTAAGAGAGGTTCTCTTGGTTTCTCAAAAGCTTCGGCTGCTGACGCTCCGTCCGAGGTCCCCGGTGTACACGGCGGCGAGGGACTTTGTGTCCGCGATGACGCAGATCCTGGCTTGGCGGTGCCGGGGTCCCTTGCAGGTGAGCTTGGTGGTGTGATGAGCGAAATGATCGGGATGGGACCATTCGAAGGGGGGAAGGGACGCGGGGGCGGGGCCGACGGTGGGGGCGACGGCGGTGTGGAGGAGCGCATTGGTGGGGTGTATCCGAGAACGACGATTCGGTCGCTGCCGCTGCAGCGAGGCTCGTACGGCAAGACTGTGCCAAGTCCAAAGGAACGGTCTTCGGGAGAAAGCGCCAGAGCATCAGAGCTGTTTCGGCACAGCCGCCAATGACACTGGGCACGCTGGTGGCGCAAGACGGTCACGCCAAAGGGGCACCCACGACGCAGTTCGTTCTCCCAGTGACTTTTCCCCACTTTACAGTCCGTATCAGAGCCTATTGCCCTCCGACGCCCGACCCCTGGAGCATCGAGAATCCTGAGACGGCGCAGCCGCGTTCAGAGCCTGCAGGTGGTCGCCTTGTGGGGATCCAGATTGCCCATCATTATCACTCGATGCTATTGAGAGGCTCGAAGGGACACACAGATCTTGGGAGATCATCGTTCCTGATATCCAGACCAGCATGCGGGGCAGGCGGGACGTGCCACCAGCTGTGGGTAGAGCCAGCACCACAACAGAGGCCATCTGGTGGCCGTGGAGACATTCCAATGTAAACCTCCTCCTGGGCCTCCTCTGTGGCGGATGGAATGCAATACAGAAGGTGGCCCTGGACGAAGGGGCAGGGTGCTTGGGACTCCATTCATACGGCGAGCATCTCGCAGCTGGCGCGCCTCGCGCGGGCGCTGCTCGACTCGGACTCGGTTGTGCTGACGGAGCGGCCGGTGCAGCCGCTCAACGGCCGCAAGGTCGTGTGCTACGGCGCGTAAAGCGGCGCACGCCGCTGCGTGGGGGGCGGGGTGGGGTGGGGGTTGGGGTCGTGGGATTTTCTTGGGGGGGCGTGGTCGGTGCCGGCCATCCCGTCAGCCAGTCGGGCTGCGCCCCCAGCGGGTTGACTGTTACTTTTCCGAGAGGGTAGCACATAACGTGACTCTTTTTAGCCTCAGGATGGCGCCCCTCGGAGCCAGACGACTCTAGTATCTGTCTGTGGCCGCTGGTAAGCCCGACGGGGCTGGGAGGCTCGGATCGGGCTTCGGAGGACCCCTCATGCGCATGAGGCCCCACCAGATCCGCTACACGGGCAATGAAGAAAGCCTCGGCACAGTTCCCTTCCACTGGACTCACAATGCGACCGCAGGGCGTCGCTTTCGACGCTTGAGCACAAGCTGGAGGCCTGCGGGCCCCAGGGTCCATCCGTGGGGGGGGTGCAGCGGGAAAGGCGGGGAGCAGTGGGGGCGCGTGGCATCAAGCAGTGAAAATAAACAATGCCAGGCACCACGGGATCGAGACCAATGGGTCATAATTCTGGATCTAGCTGGAATCTGTCGAAGCGGCCGAGGCAAACGATTTCCGGCTCTGCTTAATACCAAACGACATAAGCCTGCTGCCCCTTGAGCCGACTAGGTTCTCGTGCCGACCGAAACCGTTGCTCCATTCAATCGCACGTGGTGATGCTTCTGTCTGCCCTCGACCGCACTGCTTCGTCTCCCCGCTCCAAGTCCCGAATCGACTTCGCGGCAGTTGCTGCACGCGCCCCCGCGACGCACGCCGGTAACTCTCTGGCTGCCGCGCAGATGAGATAAAAACGGGCTTTACTTGACCACGGAGAACCACGCGTGCGCGGGTGGACGTGTTCAAAACCCCTGCCATGCAAGTTGCGCCACCCGCCCCCCTAGAAGCGCCCATCTGCCAACCCTAACTGGGTGGCGGCAGGTCCAAACGCTTCGACTCAGTCCAAGCGCACCCACCGAGACTTGTTGACCCCCCCAACCCCAGACCAACATTCCTCTCTTAGAGGCTCCCACGCGGTAAAGCTTCAGTGTCAGCGACGCCTGCTTCTGGCTCACGAACAGCCGGTGATGCAGAGGCGGCGACGGCGGGTATCTCCGAAGGCGGCGGTGCATCTCGTGCGGCTTCATCTCGTGCGGCCGAAGGCGAAACGACCGAGGCTTTTGCAGTCGCAGCGGGGGTCGCCAAAGTCGCTGTACTTGGGCATCCTTCGCCGAATGCGGCGCCAGGGGGCGCCACCGCAGTCGCACTCGCACCGTACGTCAACGACACAGCCGGTGCCGTCCCACGGACGCCATCAGCGGCAGCCGCAGTCGCCGCCTGCTTCGCGACCATCTGCTCCACTGCATACGCCATGCTTGGCAGCGTCGCAGACTGCACCGCGTCAGGCATCGCCGAGCACAACAACTCCGCAACCTGCGCGGCGCAAATGGTCCCGGACGTGAGCATGTACCCGCGTAAGTGCTTGTCGGTGGCCCCGCGCACGATAAGGCTTGCCATATCCGCATCCACCTCATCAATGGAGCACTGGAAGAGCTCCACAGCGGCAGCGTGTGCAATCTGCACGGGCGGTGTGCCCCCAAAACGCGGGGAGAAGAACGTAGGAAGGTTTCTTTCGAAGCGGTGGCGCGTCGCGAGCGGCCAGCCCCGGGCGCTCGCCTCGACGCTGTTGTTGGTGACGTCCTCATCCACGTCAACAATCGCCACAGGCACTACCTTGCGCGCCTGTCCCTTGCTTCTGTTTTTCTTCGCTGCTGCACCGCCTTTTGACCGCCGCTGCCCCTTTGCCACCGCTGAGGCGTAGCGGTCCGTGCGGCTCTGTTTACGGGCATGGTGCGTGTGCAAGGCGCCGACGACCTTGGGCGAGGAGGTCATGACGCGGCCGCCTGCGCGCCTCTTCGCCTTGCCGCGCAGACTGCGCCCCATCTCCCCTTCATCACTAGAGGTGGTGACATTGTCTTCTTCGACATGTGCGTCGGAGGAGGGGGGCGTCGAATCGTCCATGCTGCTCTCCGCTGCAGACGCGGCCAGGTGGCCCGCAGCAACTGCTCCCAAGTGGGCGTTTTTGCAGAGCGTCTTGAACCCCACCTTGTTCTCCTTTTGGAGGACCGCCGCGTCGCTGCCGAGGCGCTCCATGACGCGCACCGTCTCGTCAATATCGAGGCGCTCCGCATTGGTGTTGGCGTGGAGACGTGACGTTGTCACCCGTCGCTGGTGTGCATCGTTGGCAGCTGCGGTGGACACACTCAGAGAGTTGTCGACCATACTGCGGATAGAAAGCTCAGTCATGAGCGCACAGACAAAGTCGTCCTTGCACAGCGGCCGCGTCGTCTGCTTCCGCACCAGCCGGCCCTTGTTGTTGAACTTCCATCTCTCGACGGTGAGCGCCTGCGTACCATACAGATGGCCACGTACGCCGCACGTGTTGCACTTCTGCTTGTGCACACAGGCCGCGCTCACACACTGCCCAGCCTCAAAGAAAGGGTGATCCTCCCGTAGGCTCCGGCGGCGTTGCGTCTGCTTCAAGGGGCACGTACGGGCATTGTGTGCGGGTCCATCAGGTGGGCTAACATAGTGACAAATGCTGCATTTGATAGCCACTCGGGCGCCGTACGACCACTCTGGGACGCTCCCGTCCTGCTTGAAGCGTCAGATCTGCGCAGCGCAG
>Ga0114955_1001171_pt1 | contig 11978 bp, 13 predicted proteins | sample Porto_5metaG_FD_87302 | JGI IMG/M metagenome (GOLD analysis project Ga0114955, IMG submission 87302) | Marine algal microbial communities from Porto, Portugal - Porto_5 metaG | ecosystem: Host-associated > Algae > Red algae > Unclassified | place: Portugal: Porto | collected 2015-02-02 | reverse complement strand
CTGTTGGACGGCCAGAAGAGCCCCTTCGGAGAAGGGTCGCGCGTCGCCGGCATACAGGTCTGCGACGCCCACTCGGGTGCCGTTGGCAAACGTCTCGGTCTTGCGACCCAGGTTGGCCAGGAGTAAAGAGAAGGACTCGTGCCGGTGCACCTTCTTAAAATTCCCGTGGGCCAAGTGCAGCCCGTGCTGGGCCAAGAACTCCGCCCGGCCATTGATGAGACAGCTGCCCGTCGGCCATGTCACTACCTGGGCCTCGATCTGGGCACCGGGGCGAACGACGGTTGCTCCCGCCAGTGTCAGATCGTTCTAACGGACCAGAGGCTTGGCCTGTGCCTTTAACTGTCGACCCTTGGCACCAAGATGGTAGCCCAGGATGACCGAGACAGCGCCCGTCGACCACTTGATCTCTCGACCTGGGGCAGGATGGCCTTGATGTAGTGGCGCTGGAAGACACAGCGAGATTGCGAGGCCATTCACAGCAATGAAAGGGAAATGCATAGGTTTTTTATGCACATGCAGGGCGAAGAGACGAGCGAGAACCTTGAGAGCCTATCTCGAGGCTTCTAAGATCCGACTTAGGGTCGGCGCAGGCAATGCCTGCTCGCGCCAACCTTGAGGGAGCACGTCCTCTCCGACGACTCCTGGTCCTGCCCCTGTGTCCACCACGGCGGCCACAGCAACCACGTCCATACGCTTGAGACTCAAGGCGGTCTTGACCTTGAAATGATCCTTACGGAAGACGCTCAGGGTACCCCGACAGGCACACGGTGTCCATGCGGATACCTTGGGTCGCAGTTGACGACCGCCGCGGCCCAGGAAGGCAACTGGGGCCAAAACAAGGTCACAGGGGCCTGGAGCAGACGAGAGGGCGCCTACATGCGCATCTTCCCTACCTGGTTTCCCGATCCCGAGGTAATCTTTGTCGTGTTCTCCTCCACGGGATGGGAGTTCCGGTCCTCAGGACTCTCTTCGTACAGGTTCTTCTGGAGGCTCTGCAGGATCGCGACCCTGCGGTTGTCAACCGTCGTCGGATCCCGCTGTCTCGAGGAGGGGTCCTTGGCTCTCCGGTGTGCTCAGCGGACGGCCTCGGCGAACTGGATGCCCTGGCGGGCTAGTTTGTCTTGATGCTCCTTGGGCACATCCGGACAGACTGCCACGATAGGGTCCTCCTTGTTGCACTACCAGCACGCCCGTACCCGGTTCAGGCGGTCCCCCGCTCGGGCGACACGGGGATTAGCGGGCGTGAAAAACCAGCTCCAGCCCTTCAAACGACCGCCGGCTTGGGAAGATGACCCGCCCATGGCCAGAACCGGCGTCTTGGGTCCTGTCCGACTGGATTGTGGCGGTCGGGGGTTCCTCGGCTGGAAGGAGCGTGACCCCTCAGCTGTGGCCAGCACGCCCCCGCGGGCCTCCCCAAGAAATCCCGATCCAGGCCAGCAAGCGAATGACCCGTCCAAATCTCAGAGAGATTGGATCTGGTCGGGGGCCGGGTTATTCCGCAGTGGTTTTCCCAACCCCCCTACTACCTATTTGAACTTTTCGCTTTGGAGCGATTCATTTGTTTGGCGCATTTGGGGTGGCTCCTTTATCCGCCGGCGTTCGAGTTGGGGAGGGGTTTATTGACAGCGGGTACGTCGTCCCCGTCTCCGTTTGGTACAACCAACTGTGCTTTGGGCTCCGATTCCCCCCTGGTATTTTCCGTGATCCTCTCCTCCCGTTAGGGAAAGGCTGGGCTTTGCGTTGAATTTCGGGGAGGTTCTTTCGACGGACCGAGCTGATCAGGAGGTCACTTCGGCTGGGCGAAGATCCAAACTGGTGGTGCCTAGAATCAGTACGAGGACGGTCTTGCCAGGTACATCTTGGGAGGCGTCGGCTGAAGTAGCTGGAGCGCCTGAACCTGCTCATGATTGCACTGGGTGAACGACGCGAGCTGGTGCAGAGTGTGCTCCGTGAACCGGAGTTTGTACAGCTTGGCGTCCACCTGCAAGTGCTGAGGTAGCCCCTGGATGAACGCCATCTTGAGCCGGTCCTTTCTTTACATGCTACTGGAGGCCTCCTCTAGGTCCCACAAACGGGCCGCAAACGCGTCAGGTACCTTATGGGCGCCCAGGCAGGCTCGATTCACGTCTGAAACGGCTTGTTTCGAAGTGATGGAGTCCGCGTCATTGACCAGGAGCCATTGCACCGCCTCCGGGAAGGATGCAACAGTCCGGCCCGGGATGTGCCCGGCCGTGTCAGGGAGGATGTTGTTGAACCGAGTGGCGGCTGCCCCAGTAAGGAACCAGCCCTCCAGTTATAGCGCCTTGCCCTCCCAGACGTTACTGTCGTTGACGGCCCGAACGAACTGGCGCATGAACGAGAAGAGTTCTGCCGGCTTGGTCCCGTCAAAGCGAACCCGGTCCATGGAAGCCCGTAGTTTATTTCGAGCTTGTGTAATCCGTAGACGAATCTGGCTAATGAAGGTCAGGTTCTGTTCCAGCAGGGATGTGCTGATCTTGAAAACACGCAAGAACGCGCGCATGCTGCGCTGATGAAAAACACTGGTGATTTACGTACAGATGGCGGAAAAGGAGCTCCGCAGCAATCGTTTAATAAATGGCTCCCAGAGTCTTCATGTTTTTTTCATCGAGTGGACGGCCTGGGTGACGAGCACACGCTGTGGGAAGTTCAGAAGCTGCTTCGTCACAGAAAGCGTCTCCCGCGCCCTCTATCTCGGCAGTAGCATGGGATCAGTCCAAGTCAGTGTGATATATGAGCTGTGCCGTCCTTGACTATGGCACACAACAATGGAGGCTAAATGAATACGAAGGGTGTCCTACGACTGGTGGAACGTCTCGAGCGCCAACAAAAGCGGTATAATGCATGCCAGCCGTGTCCAGATCGTCAGCCGCAGCGGCCGCTGTATCTCAACACCTCTTCGGGGCAATCGCCCCTGTCCAGTGTCAACTACGGCCACCAAAACAGGAGCGGCGACAGAAAACGCCACTGACAGAGGTCGCAGAAGGCCTAATCATCGAGGCGTGCCGAGGAGTCGTCCTAGTTTAGCGAGAAGCTGCTCCACCATCGCCTGAGCGGCCCCTTATGCGGTCAACATTGACTCGGATGGGGCATTGTGGCTGATGGCCGTGGGAGCGGGAGTTGGAAAAAAGTGCAGTCGGCGTCGAGGCCGTCGGCATAGATGGCGTCAGAAGCAATGGCGTTGGCGGATATGCCGTGGGGGCTGATGAAGTCGTCGTCGACAGCGTAGGCGGAGATGGCGTCGGCGTAGCTTGTGTCGGTGAAGATGGCGTGGACGAAGGCGGATCACGGGAGGATGAAGTCGACGGCGATGGTATGGGAGGAGATGGCGTGCTCGTAGATGGCGGCGGAGTAGATGGCAAGAGCGGAGACGTCGTGGTCAGAGATGCGGTGAGAATAGCTAAAAGATAGGCTTTTTGGCCGGCGATGCGAATGGCAGCGTGGTAGCGGACGTCAGGGACGTCTACTGCGGGTACAGCGTCGAAGCTGAGCTGAGCCAGACAGCACGATTTCGCTCTATTGATCGGCATGTTTTTCCAATCAGCACGAGCTGATGTTCACTCAGATGCGCCGTGTTCGGCACTCCTTATCCTCTCTCCTGCTGGAACGTTATCTCGACGATCGGTGCTTGAGGAGAGCATTGTGCAGAATTCTTTAGTACGGACATCTCAGAATAGCTCCTCGACGATCGCTGGCCGAAACTTACAATCACGCCCGGAAACTGGGCCCCGTCACCCAATAGGAACGACGATCCCAGTGGAGATTCCTCAGCGCAATGACGGACCGTGGAATGGTTGGACTCCTGGAGCTCAAGGGCTTGAAAGGCGAGGGCTTCAAAGAGAAGATCTGCGCGACCCGGAACGACTCAGAGATAGAGACGGGATGTGACGAGACGAGTTCGATAGTAGACCCATAAATGAACGCCGTAGAGCTTCTGTGAATGCCGCCGTTTCGGCAGCGTGCTGGAAAAAGACGTCGCCGCGCTAAAGCGGCGTCATATGATACTGGAGTATGATGAATTTTCCGTGATAGCACCGCACTGGATGCTCAACCACGCATGCATGAACGTGCAGGTGAGAACAGGACGCTTGCATTGAGTTTAAGCTGGGCATAGGAGTGCTGCTCAAGTCGAAGGAGAAGCAGCGAATTGCGGTACAGTGAACGGAAGATATCGTGGCATTCGAAGCGAGCAAGGCAGGCCAGATACATCGATCTTCGATTTAGTGGGAGTCTGTGCAAGTACCGAAAAATGCGTAAAAAACAGCCTTTGCTACTTTGATGTGGATTTGTTTGTGCTTCTCACGAAATGCTGAGACACGTTCCACAAGTGAATGGTCATGGAAAGGCGTCGTCGTCGCTGGGAGACGACGACGTCCCTCCTCGCATACGCTCGGCTACCACCGTTGGTGGTCGGACATGTGCGTCCCTTGCTGTCGTTTTTCGCTACAGCGTCGGTCGTCTCCCCTTTTATTCTACGCTTCGTCCCTGGAACTTTTCTCCGCGCCTGGCCTCCGTCGGTACGCGCTCTTAGAGCGGTACCAACAACGTTCGCCTCGAGCCAGTTCTACATAAATTAAGAGCGCCGCGTATGTCGTCGTGTACGCCAGTGATTGGGTGTCGAGCTACGGCGAGCTCTTCACGAAAGAGTTCCACAAAGGTTCTGGCAGACCCAATATACTCGATGAAGAACGGGGGCTACTGTATGAATCGGTTTTCGGAATGCGAAGGCGACGTTGGTGGTTGCGACCTTCCGAACTGACGCAACCAGACTTTTCGCATCACCGTCAGAGGGGCGCTGCGTGTCCCCCGTCAGTCGTCGTCATTTGAGCGGCCGATCGTCCTTCAATCTTTCTTCACGGGATGACACGGATCAGGTTCACATGTCCATTCCAGCGTGATTATGCAGTCGTTCCTGCGACCATACGTCCTGAGACAGACACGCTTCAGGTCACCACGTGCCTCGAAGTGCTCGAAGCGCCGACATCTGATCAGATTTCCGTTTTCTTCGGGTCGACTCCTTTCCGAAGGCGACAGCGACACCTACGTTGTGGGGCAAGCCGTGACGAGATGGACGAGCCAGAGAACGTCTCTCGAATATCCACTGAGGGCACGGCACGTGCACCGCAGTTGACGGTGACTCGTCCAGGATGCCCGTTTCTGTTCCTGGAAGTAAAGGTCTGCGGGGCCTTGCGGTCCACCTTCACACTGAGATAGTAGCAGAATGGTCCTGTGCGGGTCCGTTCTCGGGCCGAGTGAGGTGGCCCTCACGTTGCCGGTGTTGGTCCACGCCCCACCAGGTGTGACGACAACCCGAGGGAAGGGTCGCGATTGGACCTGATTTTTGCTGAAGAGATTCTTCACTTCCCACTTCTCAGGCCACCGGACACGGCACGCGCGGATCGCTGGGCACAGCGGCGAACGAGCAAGGCGCCATTGTGAAGGCCTCCGACCAGGCCACGTCGTCTCTACCATGAAGCACCCGCACTCGGCCGCCAGCGCAAGCAGCGCGGCTAGCCCCCCGCCTGCCCGCGCGGCCTGCATCGAGCGTGCCCGCGCGGCTGGCCTCGAGCGTACCCGGGAGGCCGGTCTCGAGCGTTCCCGCGCAGCCGCCCGAGAGGGGGCGCGCCGTCTTTCTGGTATTCTGGAGAAGAAGGCACAGTCTGCAAGACACCAGCATCGTGTGGCGCAGGCCACTCGAATGAATTGCGCCGCAACGATGGCTTCGAACGAGGCCACCAACAACACCCGCCGCAAAGTGTTTCATTTTTCGACGGCAGCGCACGGGCCGGTGTCGGCGGACAAGGCCACCGAATCCTGCAACCGCACGGCGACTGACGGCGGTGTAACTGATGCTGACGTCGACCGTCAGGAGGCACAGGTAGAGGTTGAGTTCCATTTTGAGGACGCTGCGTCCTGAAGACGCGCTGCAACGCGCCTTCTCTTGTAGTGACAAGTGTGCACAAGCGGCCCTTGCCGGGCTGCCCGCGCCGGCCCACGCCGGGCCGCCTCTCTCGTCACTGCGCTGCTCTTCTTTGGCTTGAGCGGTCTAGCGGGGCAAGCGGGCACAGGGCAGGAGAGGTACGAAAAGAGGGCCGTCTGCCGTATTAGAGGGCCGTCTGCCGTATGTCTTCTTGCTGCCATCATCTCTGCTGAGTCTGTTTGGTGTTGTATCTCTGCGGCTGAGGCGGACAGCCTGCTGTGTTTTAAATGGTTCTTCTTTGTCAGCCGGCCGAGTACTGGCGCCAAAAGACTTAAAAAAGGCGCTCGAGCATATCACGGAGTATGATATGGCGGGAGGCGGTGGCGGGCGCAGCTGTGGAATGACCGTAGACCCCCTGGTGGGTTTGCCGCAGTCTCCCTGTGACAAGCCCCCGTATAGACGGCAGCGTCGCCGTAGAGGGCACGACGGCAGCCTCGCCGTCGAGGGTACGCTGCGCAGACCTCCACGGGTCAAAACCACCAAGCCTCATCACGGGGGCGGCTTCGCCGTCGCGGGGAAACGTTGTCTACAGTGCGACTCGGCCGAGTCAATCGAAGGCCACGAAAGCATTGCCGCGCGGCCGTTTTCGCCGCGGTTTGCAATCAATATATCAGGTGATAGGATACAATTTATGTAGATCAGAAGAAATATCACAAATCCCGGCTGGCGTGTGATGCGGTTGCAACGCGCGTCGCAATCCAAAAATAGTCGGATCAAGTGGGGTGGTGTGCCTCCACGACCGGACCACAGGCGGTGGCCGAATATGTGTTTTGGTGGACCGACTCGATCTGGGACCCAGTGGCCCCAAATACATTGTGGGCGGGACAGCGGCGTTCAGCCCTTGCTGACTCAGGGCACGCAGTGTCAGCCAAACGGTCCGCCAGCGTGAACGGGAGAGACCATCAAGAGCCAGGCAAAGATGCTCGGAGACCCATTCAGGGCCGTGCACGTGCATGAATTTTTACATTGCTGGTGTCCGCTCGGCGAGGTTCTGGCGTCGGATTAGGTGCGCAGCCGCCCTTGCCTCGTGTCTCACCTGCACCTTGTGTAGCAAGGTGTAGCAAGGGCCATGAATCACGCAGGTATCCAGGGCTATGAATCACGCATGCGCCTTCTGTTGAGGCCTAATACGCTCTATGTTGAGGCCTCACATCAGACGGCTGACTACCCGAACCGGCCGAGTTCTCGCTTTCATATGCAGATGGGCGCCAAGGCCGCAGCAGGCGAGACTTTTTTTCGACCGTGTGACGGCCGCGTGCTGCTTGCGTGACAGACCCGAGAGACGGGCGCGAAAGAGGCAGCAAGCCGGTCCCCCGTCCGCGCAATTCATGCTGTCGAGGGCAGCCCGCGTAGCCGTCTCTCTGGGCCCCGCGCGTGGGGCCCGCGGCGAGCCGCTTGGGCTGCGGTTTCGCATCTCCCAATAACCGCGGGCCACGCACCGCTAGCAGCACGCCTCCGCTCGAAGGCTACTTTGAGGGATCAGCAGGCCAAACATGAGGGCCACGCACCGCTAGCAGCATGTCTCCGCACATAGGGTGCTTTGAGGGCCATCATCAATCCAAATATGAGGGCGGAAGGGTGTCAGTGTACGGAGGGCCCCGCGCCGCGTCACTCGCTTCTGTTGCCGCAGTGCCGTGGTCGCTTTCGCATTCCCGCCGCGCCACGAGCTCTTTCTGAGCGCATGCACCTTTGGTGGGGACCCGTTTTGTGGAGCGCACTGCTGCAGGCGCTGTACCGGCGACTCGTTTTCCGACCTGGACACGACGCGGACGGCGGACGAAGCTCGGCACGCAAGTAGCGACCGACGCTGCGGCCTCCAACGAGGGAGGATTCGGCGCCCCCAGCCGCACCACCCGCCCCCTCATCATCCTCCACGCACACGATGGCCGGCATCTCCACGGCCAAGCAGTCCGGTGCTCCTGTGGAGCCTACGGCCACACCGTCTACGCCTGCTCACTCCGAAGCTACTGAGGAGCCGACTACAACTCGAGACAAGGCTACCCTTGCCTACAGCCTGCACGCGGCACATGGCCCCCCTGCTCGAGCACTCACAGAGCCCCAGCTCGAACGGGGCCTGCGAAGCATCTGCACCAAGTGCAAGCGCACGCAGTCCATGAGCTCAAACCTCTCAGTCTGCCCGGACCGGTGCCCGTGCCCGTGAATGCTCCGGCCCTCGGCGCAACCGGGCTGGGGCTGTCGCTGGATTGGAAGCCAACCTGGCCTATCAGGCCGCACCGCGTAGCGTCGGGCTCAGCGCCGGCTGTGTTTCGTTTGCCGTCTTTCCATCACCGTCGGGACGCACCACACGACGCTTCCACTGTGGTGCCCGTGCCCCTGGGCGTCGCCTCCTGTCATCGAGCGGCCGCCGGACAAGGAAGGCAATGTTGTGAGCGTGGCCTGGGAGCAGCACGACCGGAGGCTCGCAGAGGAGCGAGCGGCGGCGGACGCCAGGTCCGCTTCTCGTTGGATACAAGTGCAAACATGGCCAGACGCCACCGGCGTGCGTGGATTGCGGATGATGGACGTCAACAAGCCGCAGCCGCCCGAGTGGTGGGAGCCGCTCCAGTTAGGAGCGCTGCGCCCCCGCCGCCCGCAGCCGCCTCGACCTCCCTCGCCGACACGCCAGTAGCGGTGACTCGTGACTGCGCTGCCGCTGTGTCCTGTGTTCAACATCAAGGCGGCCAAGAAATGGCCGGTTCTACCCCTACTCCCCCGCCCTTTCCTCCTGCAGGAGGCCAAGGCGGCCAAAGCATGGCCGGCTCCACCAGGACCACCCGTTCTCCCGCCCCTCGTGATGACGCGACCAATGATGGGTCGTCAGTAGGAGACGATGAGATCCTTTGCCTGCGGCCAAGCCCGTCGCAGTCGCCCCAACTTCCTTCCAATGCTCTGTCCTCTGGTGGTCTTCGTGATGTCCGGGGTGTGTCATGGACTCCAGATGAGCGCGCGTTTCTCTGCGCAGAGTACGTGAAGGAGACCCTCAATCCGGGGGTTGGCCTAGACCAGCGCCTGAAGACTTTCAAGGAGGACATCTGCAGCCGCTTCCGCGCGCGACTACCGAGTGACATGCCGCGGGTGAAGCGACGCCGCTCCCGCTCTACTTCCGCCACCCACAAGAAGCTGAGCGACAACATCGTCCCTATGGTAGACCGGTTTAAGAATTCCTACATGGCGATCGTGAACTACAGGCTTACTGTCAACCCGACGATGACGGACCTGTGCAACGCCACCCTGACCAAGCTTAACGGCTTGAGCCCCTGCGAGAGCTTTAAGCCGGAAGTAGCAGCCAAGCTCGACAAACAGCCTCTTCGCCTCTGGAACATTCTCAAGCGGCTGGACAGCTTCGGCGGCGCCGCCACGATGGAGGCGCTCGGGCGGCCGCGACGTGTCGCGCACGATGATGCAGAGGAGAACCCCGTTGAGGAAGACCTATTCGACGAGTCTCAGAGATCTTCGCTTGACCGCAGTAAGAAGCAGCGACGACAGGGTGCGTTTCTAGAGCATCCTTTTGGAACCAAGGCCGCCAAGGATTTCTCCCGCATCGAGGCCGCCCTTCAGCGCGATTCCGTGGCGCACACGGCGGCGCTAAGCTCCATCGCACGATCGTCAGCTGATCCCAGCACCGTTGCATTTTGGTCTTCACCCATGGATGCCGACACGGAGGAGGGTCGCGCCTGGTGGGCGTGTGAGGCTAGTCGCCGCCTGCGCGAGGAACCTGATGGCCACCCCGTGGCCAAAAACGCCAACACTCCGGACGCAAATGACGAAGCGGCCATGCAACGAGAGCTTGATGCGGCATCCGCTGCAGCTGCCGCCATCAGCCGTGCGCGCCGAAGTAGAGGTAGTCGAGGCGGGGGTGGACGTGGTAGGGATTGGAGCGGCCGCGGACGCCGAGGAGGCCCACGCGGCCGCAGAGGTCTCGCTCGTGGCGCCCGTGGTGGCCGTACGCGAGCCGAGCGCCGCGGCTCGCGGTCCTAGTCTGAGACAGACGAGGCGGAGGCGGAGTCCGTCACGGAGACGGAGTCGGATGCGTCACCCGCCTCTCATGGTCAAGCACACACCAACAAGGAGACGGCCGAAGAGGAGGCCGAAGAGGAGGAGCACATCGTGTCGCCTCCGCCGCCACCGCCTCCGACGCTGCCTGTGCCGTCCACCGCTATCGCGGACGCCGCGGATGCTGCTGTGGCCCTAGCAGCTGCTGCAACGCAAGGGAGCAGCAGCGACTCGGTCCACGGAAACACAAGGCTGCCCGCGGACGAGAGCGTCGCCGCGAACGGCGAGCCTGAGCAAGTCTCGACGGAAGAAGAGCCTTGTGGGCGCAGCCATGGCGGCCGAGCCGTCGTCTCTAGTTCTCGGCCGCCGCTGCCGCCGTCTCTTCGGACGGCCTCGCATCGAGGCCGCTCCTCCATTGTTTTCAAGCAGCGGCTATTGATGGAGAGAGTGCGCGCCAACGGCCTCAAGATCGACCAGCACGATCTCAACACTATGGACTGGGGTTCATCCAGCGATGGAGAAGACGGTGACGAGCACGATGACGAGTATGACGCGAACACTACCGCCGTCGCCGTCACGGCCGCCACTCACGACACGACCAGTGCCTTGCCGACCCTCTGATGCCAGCGTACATTGGTGATTCTCTTCCTCGCTTTCTGTATCTTTTAGTTGTGTGCTATCTGCTTTGATGTTCGAGCTCTGCGTAGCTCATATTGATGATGAACTCTGTAGCTGTTTGGGTGCCGTGCTCTTCGATATCGCGGTTGTGTGGTACTATTGTGCGGTACTGCACATACCAGGTATGCACAGCAGAGAGAATCCGTTTTTTCTTCTGTGACTGGTTCTCCTCGACAGACTCGCCCCTGCCCACTCTGGTTTACAGATTTTCAATACAGGGAAATCAAAAGACGAGCCTACTGCCAAATTCATAGCACTTCGCCAAAATACTTCGGACACCAAATGCTGCGTGTGCGTTTTAAAGCGGCCTCTAAGGCGTCCTCGACGTCCATCTGGAACACTTCTGTAGCAGTTGGAGAGCGGAAATCTTCAGATTGCGGGATTTTTGATGATTACGGATGTAGAAGTAGTGGATCCCCGCTCTTTGAACACCTCCTCTCGTACCGGCGCCAGCGCCACATGGATGTGTCACCCCTCTGCCGCGTGGCGTCGCTGCCCCTCCCCCTCCCACTCCCTTCCCCCCACGACAACACTTTGTCCCTGCCTCTCCACCTCACCCCCCCCCATGACACCAAGCGTCGCAGGTGGCGGTTCCAGGGGCGGAGGCAGGCCTGCTCGGTGGTGGTGTTGAGATTTCCAGTGTGCGTTTTTGGTGGCAGCGTTGGGGGAGGTGGATTCCGTCGTCGGTGGCGGCGCTGGGGGCGGCGCCTGGCCTTGTCGATGTCGGAGTTGCGGGCGGCGGCGTGCGTTCTCGGTGGGGGCCTTCGCGGGGGCTGCGGTCGTGGCCTCCGGGAGGGCGGCGGCCGTTGCAGGTGTCGACGTTGCCGGCGGCGGCGAGTGCTGTCGGTGGCGGCGCTGGAGGCGGCGTCTCGCCCTGTCGGTGGTGCCGTTAAGGGCGGCGGCGTTCATTATCGGTGGGTGCCTTCGGGGGGGTGGCGGCCATTTCAGGTGGCGGTGTTGGCGGCGGCGGAGGGTGCTGTCGGTGGCGGCGCTGGGGGCGGTGGTTGGCCTTGTCGGTGGCGGCCTTGGGCTCGGCGGCGTGCTTTGTCCGTTGGGGCTTTGGGGGAATCGGCGGCCGTTGCAGATCGGGGCGTTGACGGCGGCGGCGAATGCTGTCGGTGGCGGCGTCCTTTGTCGGTGGCGGCCTTGGGGGCGGCGGTATCTGTTGTCGGTGGCGGAGTTGCGGGCGGCGGCGTGAGTCGTCAGTGGGCGCACTGGGAGGGGCGGCGGCCGTTGTGTGAGGCGGCTGTGCGTCCGGCGGCGGGTATTGTCGGTGGCGGCGCTGGGGGCGGCGGCTGGCCTCGTCGGT
>Ga0114955_1001167_pt1 | contig 11995 bp, 6 predicted proteins | sample Porto_5metaG_FD_87302 | JGI IMG/M metagenome (GOLD analysis project Ga0114955, IMG submission 87302) | Marine algal microbial communities from Porto, Portugal - Porto_5 metaG | ecosystem: Host-associated > Algae > Red algae > Unclassified | place: Portugal: Porto | collected 2015-02-02 | reverse complement strand
CAGCACCACTATTAGCAAAAAATACGCTGTCCATTTGCGCGGCATTACATAGAGCTTCGCCAGCTCGCTCTTGCCAATCAATGCCAAATAAATTACTGGTATGCACTAAGGTTGCTGCTTGCTGCTGAATAGCCTCAGTTACTTTTGGATGACAATGCCCCAAGCCGCATACTGCGATACCCGTCAAGGCATCTAAGTAGGGCGTCTCATCTTTGGTATAAAGCCAACTGCCTGAACCGCGGGTGAAGCTGATTGGTTGACGATTGTAAGTGGGCATCAGGTAAGTAGCAGACATGTAAAACATCCTTGGAATTATATAAAGGTTAGAGGGCTAAAGAGATTGGGATTAATTAGAGTTCATCAGAAAACGGCGTCGATTCGGCAGGTAAGGTATATTCTTCACTTGCCCATGCGCCTAAGTCAATAAGCTTGCAGTGATGACTGCAAAACGGCTTATATTTATTGTCTTGCCACGCAGTTTGGTTGCCGCATTCTGGACAAGGATAGGTTTTGGGTAAGGGGTTGGTATGGTTGTCGCTGTTGCTAGAAGTAGATTCAGTCATAATAAAAGTAGGTATATCCTATGGGCTATCAATAAATGCTGTCATTTAGGACAGCGCTTCTAATCAATAGCGAGTATGAAAAATGTGGGTTTTCCAGATTTATAAGCAATCGCCCTGCGTCATTAATAATTGTCATTCGATAAGCGTGGAGGTTGTATTACTATTGGGCTGGATTGACTATATAATAGCATGCGACCGGATAATGACAAATGACAAATCCCTTAAGGATAGTAGATGACTGACAATCTTGAGCTTTCGCATCAGCAGCAGCGTGCCTTTCAACCCCAAAAACTTTCAGCACCGCGCGATTTTATGACTCCAGAAGTATTGATGAATAGACAGCTGCCTTTGGTATTGGAGATTGGCGCAGGGAAGGGCAAGCATGCGCTTAGCTTTGCACTGCAGTATCCTGATAAGCATCTAATAGCCATCGAGCGTACGCGTAATAAATTCGATGCTTTTGCTAAATTGGCAGGGCAGCAGAAATCAAGCAATCTCAGCGCGATTCATGCGGATGCCATCGCTTGGATTGTCCACGCCATTGCACCAAACAGTATCGAGCGTATCTTTATCTTATATCCCAATCCTGAGCAACATAACCCTAACCAACAGTGGTTAAATATGCCTTTTTTTGAATTCTTGCTTTCTCGTTTGCAAGTAGGCGGAGAAGTAGTGCTGGCGACTAATATAGAGGCATATATGGATAATGCAGAGCAGCAAGCCAATGAGGTCTGGTGCTTACCGAATACGCGTCATAAAGTCGCTAGCGATAGTCAGCGTACACACTTTGAAGTCAAGTATCTAGCGCGCGGTGAAACTTGTTGGCAGTTAAACATGCGTAAGCCTGACGGTTATCAAACCCGATTCGACAATTGGCGGGCAAGTAATGAAGCATAAAAAATAGCCTAAGTAAAATAATGAATTATACTTAAAATTACTGAATAAAAAATTAAGGACAAAGAGCATGAAACAAAAATGTATTATCAAGAAGATAATTATATAAAATAGCCTAAGCAAGTAAAAAAAACACAAAAAAGACCGCCACAAAAGGGCGGTCCAAAAAATATCACTTTCTCATCTTATAAAAAAGGCTTTACCAGTTTATTAGAATCCGTATGCGCATCTAGCACTGTCAAAAAGGTATAAGCACCGATAAATTTTCTACTGATAAACATAAATTCTTTAGGTGGCAGATTGAACTCGAAAGACTGTATTGCTCGCGTAGCGTTATTTGAGAGGCGAGTATGTAATTTGCTATTGGCCCAGATATAACGCTGCTGTTCATCTAAGCAATTTTTGGGAATATCAGGGTTTAAAGTAGGGTCACTAAAGGGTTCTGTCGCTAATAAAAACAATGAAGCGATATCTGAACGTACTTTATCACTCATGCTATCAAAGAAATCATAACCGGTCATAGCGCGTTTCATTGCGTGATGGTCATGACGATACCCAGCTCGCAATAGCCCGTGCGCAATGGTTAGTAAGTTATCATCGAATTGGCGAATGGCACCAAAATCTAGCAAGACCAGCTTATCGATTTCGTTTTCATCAGCAGCGACACGAACGAGGTAATTACCAAAATTCGGATCCGTTTGCATCTCACCCCATACAAAAATCTCTTGCATCATGATTTCGATAGCCGCTTGACCGATAGCGTTGCGGCGCTCATGTGACAATAACTGTAGCGCTTCCGAGACCACCGTAATGCCTGGTTCATAAGACATGCATAACAAGCGTTTGGTTGAGTAAGTACGATTGATTTTGGGTACGATATAACGCGGGTCGCCTAGTAAGCGCTCATAAAAACGCTCCGTTGTCGCTGCTTCCGCTTCGTAGTCAACTTCATGATGGAGGAGGTCACGTATCTCTTCAAACCATGCATCGAGGGCGCGTGTTTGCGGTACGATATTACTGACTTTTAATAAACGCTTAAATAAAGCCAAGTCAGAATTGATGGCATCGGCCACACCGGGATATTGGATTTTTAACACCACTTGCTCGCCCGTTGCCAATACCGTTGCGCGATGAACTTGGGCGAGGGAAGCGGTACCAATAGGAACGGGATCAACTTCTAACTCATTTAACTTCGTGCCTAATAATTGGCGTAATGTGACCTCGATTTTTGGCCATGCTAAGGTGGCGGTATCGTCATTGAGTGTTTGCAGGGCGCGCGTGATTTCAGGCGGTAATATATGCTCGCCATAAATTGCCAGCATTTGGCCAATTTTTACCACCGAGCCCTTTAATTTACCCAGCTCTTCTACCAGATAATGCGCCTGTTCTTCCATAAAAATTTGATTGCGCGCCGTACGTGCTTCTTTATTCAAAAACATACCAGACACACTATTACCTGCCCAACGACGACCGATATTTAAGGAAGTTTTTGCAATAGACATCCGACGCTCAAACCCTGAGGTCTTCAGGTTGTCGATGGATTGCTTATTATTAGACGGTTTATTATTAGAGGGTCTAGAGGTATCATTTGCCATAAATATAATCATTCATCCGGTTGCTATTGATGTGCGGGCGTAAACCGACAATACAAGGAGATGCGACGTACTGGTACAAAATTGTATCATATAATGGGTGGTAGATTGAGCTGCCTGCGCCTAGCATGAGCCGTTACTTTGTAAGTTAACGTATGCTTATTAAAAGTACATCTATGAATTTCTATGTTACAGGCTACGACCGAGCATTAAAGCGCTCAAAATTATGCGCCACGATGATGACCTTTATTCTAACATTAAGCCGCCAAAGATAAATTTTAAAATACGCTCATAAAAAATGAGCAAACGAAAAATCCGACCTAGCATTACACTAGGTCGGATTACCATAAAAACAATATAAGAAAAACGATATAAGTTTTAAATTGGCTTAACCATATTAAACGTTTTCGCGCGCAATCGCATGGTGTCCGATATCACGGCGATAATGAGCGCCATCAAAACTAATCGCGCCTGTTACGGTCAATGCGGCTTGCTGTGCACCAGAAATGCTATCAGCCAATGCCGTCACGCACAATACACGCCCGCCATTGGTCACCACTTCTTTCTCATCATTATCATCACTATGCGTATCGTTATTAGAGAAAGCCGTACCAGCATGGAAAACTTTGACTGACTTTTGATTGTCATTATCTAACTCTGGCAAGCCGGTAATTACATCACCTTTAGATGAGGTTTCAGGATAGCCTTTTGAAGCAACGACAATACCGAGAGCAGGGCGCTCATCCCAATTGGCTGCGGTTGGTAATTTACCCTCTAGCCCTTGTGCGATCAAGTCAACCATCGATGATTGCAAACGCATCAAAATCGGCTGCGTTTCTGGGTCACCAAAGCGGCAGTTAAACTCAATCACATACGGGTCGCCCGCCTCATCAATCATTAGCCCAGCGTATAAAAAGCCGGTATAAGGATGGCCGGCAGCTTTCATGGCATCAACAACAGGTTGGATAACTTGCGCCATTACCTTATCGTGAACGTCTTGGGTGACGACTGGCGCAGGGGAGTAAGCACCCATGCCGCCTGTATTTGGTCCCGTATCGCCTTCAAACGCACGTTTATGGTCTTGGCTGGTTGCCATCGGCAAGATGTTGTTACCATCTACCATGCAAATAAAGCTGGCTTCTTCCCCTTGCAAAAACTGCTCGATAACCACACGGCTACCAGCATCGCCAAATTTATTGTCCGCAAGCATATCGTCAATTGCTTCGTGCGCCTGCTCGATGGTTTCAGCAACGATAACGCCTTTACCCGCAGCAAGGCCGTCGGCTTTAATTACAATCGGTGCGCCTTGCTCATCGATATACGCTTTGGCAGCAGTAGCGTCCGTAAAGCCTTGATAGGCAGCAGTTGGTATTTTGTTTTGTTCCATAAATTCTTTGGCAAAGGTTTTTGAGCCTTCAAGCTGCGCACAATAAGCTGTTGGCCCCCATGCTTTGATACCGGCTGCGCGGCAAGCATCGACGATACCGGTTACCAATGGCGCTTCTGGACCGACAATCACCATATCAATGGCATTGTTTTGGCAAAATTCGATGACCGCACTGTGTTCGTCAGCATCGGCTGTATCTTCTAAGGTGACGTTTTGGCATTTGGGCTCAAGGGCGGTGCCAGCATTACCGGGAGCGACATAGATGTTTTGTACCTTGTCGTCTTTTGCACACTGCCATGCAAGTGCGTGTTCGCGACCACCTGAGCCAATCACCAAAATATTCATCATACGTCTGCCCTTAGCATCAAAATTCATTGTGAGTTGTTTGTGAGTTAGTTTTTTGGGAGTTAATAGCGAGCCAGCAAAATCTGCTGCAATATACTGCGGTATTCTAACAAAAAAACGCCATGATTGTCATGAGTATCCACCTGCCAGCAAGTTTTAGATGAGGTTAGGGTGTTATCGTCTTAATTATTAAAGACTCTCTCATTAACTGTCTTATTATCAAAGGTTATCGACATATTGCTGATTCATGAAATGATGTTGTACGCTTTTGCTAGACGCCGCAGTGCGTTACACTTTGATAGGTTGGCACTAGTAGATACCAATGATTGGTTATTGCAAAAACGAGAACGACAAACCTATAACAAAGGACAATGGATATGCCTCACAACTTAAATATCGCAAAAGAGCGGATCAGCCAGATAAGCGATATTGCCACCAGCTATGTACAAAAAGACAAATCGCTATTTGACCATTTTATTCATAGCTATTATCAGACGCTGCATCAAGAAGTGGCGAAAGATATCAGTAATATGGATTTGGCTGGTATGGCGCTGCATCATTTTACTTTGCTTAAAGCCTATGACGGCAGTCAGCCGCAGCTTGCTATTTTAAACCCCATCGCCGAAGAGCAGCATTTTCATAGCTCGCATACGGTTATCCAAATAGTCGCTTACGATAGACCATTTTTGGTCGATACCATTTTAATGAGCTTGGAAGCAGAAGGTATCGATGTCCATCGTACCTATAATATCATTATCGGGGTTGAGCGCGATGAAAGCGGCGATATCACTCATGTCGAAAGCGCCCATGAAAGTGACACATCAAAAATGTCTTTGATTCATTGCGAAATCGCTTATCAAAACAATGATGAGTTGGCGGCATTAAAGCAGATGCTGCTGGCAAAAATCGATACCCTTGATATCGTCGTTGATGACTGGCAGCAGATACGTGGCAAGCTGACCGATATAAAAGCGGAGCTGGCTGGTCAAAATCTACCCGAAGTGTATTATTCGCCGCAAGAAATTCAAGCGTTTTTGGATTGGGTATTAGATGAGCATTTTATCTTTTTAGGCTATCGCGAGTACCGCTTAGAAAATGATGACAATTTAGACTTATTTGCCATTGGTAATAGTGGGCTTGGCCTGTTGCGCGGCGGAAGTGAGAATACGCTCTCAAAAAGCTTTGATGAGTTGCCTCATAATCTAAAAAAATTATTAACCGAGCCACGCGTATTGATGTTGTCTAAATCAAGCCGTGTGTCACCTGTCCATCGTCCGGTATACATGGACTTTTTAGGCATTCATAAGTTTGATGACCATGGCAAGCTGATTGGCGAATATCGCTTTATTGGTCTATTTACCGCGCAAGCCTATCAGCTAAGCGTACAACAGATTCCACTGCTACGTGAAAAAGCCAATAAAATCATGGCGATGGCGGATTTACCACGTGACGGTCATGCGTATCATAAAATGATGCATGTGATTAACTCTTTACCGCGCGATGATTTGTTTCAAGCCAGCGTTGAAGAGTTATATCCTATCGTCTCTGGTATTAGCCAATTGCAAGATAAAAAAAGTTTGCGCTTATTTAGCCGAGTCGATCATTATCAGCGCTTTGTATCCTGCTTGGTCTATATCCCGCGCGATAAATTCAATACCGAGCTGCGTATTAAAGTACAAAACGTCTTAAAAGACGCTTACGGCGGTACGTCATCTGGCTTTACCACGGAATTTAACGAATCAGAACACGCCCGCGTCCATGTGCATGTTCGAACTGTGCCAGGTCAAGTGAATGATGTGGATACGGCGGCGCTACAAGATAAGCTGTCGGCTCTTATGCAATCATGGCGCGATAATTATCAAAAAATGCTGCTCGATAATGTCGGCGAGCAGCAAGCAAATGCCTTAATGCGCCGCTTCTTAAGCTATATTCCAGCAGCCTATCAAGAACGCTTTGATGCGCGGACGGCGGTCGAAGATACCAAACGTCTGGCGAGTTTAAATGACGAGCAGCCAATGATTTGGCATTTATATAAGTCAACGGGCGGCGCCAGCAATCAGCTGCACCTAAAACTATATGGTCGCCAAAACCCTGTGATTCTCTCAAAAGTCTTGCCGGTACTAGAAAACTTTGGCGTATCGGTCATTTCTGCCCAAACCTATGAGTTCGATTTACCAGAGCAGCCGATTTGGATGCAAGAGTATGAGCTGGTATTGGAACATGTTGACACCATCGATATGCAAGTGGTACGCGCGCAGTTTGAAGATAGCCTTAAGCAAATATGGGCAGGGCGCGTTGAGAGTGATTCATTTAATGAGCTGGTATTAACCACCAAACTCGACACGTATGATGTGGTGGTACTGCGTGCCTTATCGCGTTATATGATGCAAGCAAAAGCGCCGTTCTCTAGTGCTTATATTCAGCAAACTGTGGTAAAAAATAGTGCCATTAGCATTGCGTTAAGTGAGCTATTCGATGCGCGCATGAATCCTAAATACAGTGAAGAGGAGCGTGCCAGCAAAACCAATCAAACTCGAGAGCAAATTAACAGCGCCTTGGCTGGCGTCAGTAGCTTAGATGAAGATCGTATCCTGCGTTGGTATTTAGATTTGATTAATGCCATGGTGCGTACCAACTTCTATCAAAGAGAAGCGGATGGTCAACGTAAAGACCGTTTATCGTTTAAGTTTTTGGCGGCAGATATTCCAAACTTGCCAAAACCTAAGCCAATGTTTGAGATATTTGTTTATTCACCGCGCGTTGAGGCAGTGCATTTACGCGGCGGTAAAGTCGCTCGCGGCGGCCTGCGTTGGTCGGACCGTATGGAAGATTTCCGTACCGAAGTACTTGGTCTAGTCAAAGCGCAAATGGTCAAAAACGCGGTGATTGTCCCGGTTGGCTCCAAAGGCGGTTTTATCGTCAAGACCAAAACCATGGCTGATGGCCGTGAAGCCTTCCAAGCAGAAGGGATTGCCTGTTATCAAGCGTTCCTGCGCGGTATGCTGGATGTGACCGACAATATTGTTGATGGTCAAATTGTCCCACCAGCCAACACCGTACGTCATGATGAGGACGACCCGTATTTAGTGGTTGCCGCCGATAAAGGTACCGCTACTTTCTCAGATATTGCCAATGCCTTATCAAGCGAGTATAACTTTTGGCTTGATGATGCCTTTGCTTCAGGCGGCTCGGTCGGTTATGACCATAAAGCGATGGGTATCACCGCACGCGGTGGTTGGGAGTCGGTCAAGCGCCACTTCCGTATGCGCGGTATGGACATTCAAAACCGTGATGATTTCACCGTTGTTGGTATTGGCGATATGAGTGGCGACGTTTTTGGTAACGGTATGCTCAGATCGACGCACACCAAGCTGGTCGCGGCCTTTAACCATCTACATATCTTTATCGATCCAAACCCAGATACCGCCGCGTCTTATACCGAGCGTGAGCGTTTATTTAATCTGCCGCGTTCAACGTGGGACGACTATGAAAAATCGCTCATCAGCCAGGGTGGTGGCGTGTTCTCACGTCAAGATAAAACCAGTGTAATTAGTCCCGAGATGAAAGCATAATTTGAGATCACTGAAGATAGCCTTGCGCCCAACGAGTTAATCAGTGCGCTGCTAAAATCGCCAGTTGATTTGATTTGGAATGGCGGTATCGGTACTTACGTGAAAAGTGCCAATGAAAGTCATGCCGATGTCGGTGATCGCGCCAATGATGCCGTACGCGTCAACGGTGGTGAGCTACGCACGGCAGTCGTCGGCGAAGGCGGTAACTTAGGATTTACCCAGCAAGGACGTATTGAATACGCACAAATGGGTGGGCGCATTTATACCGATGCCATCGACAACTCAGGCGGCGTTAATTGCTCAGATCATGAAGTTAATATTAAGATATTGCTTGGTAAAGTGGTCGAGCAAGGCGATATGACGCTCAAGCAGCGTAATGAGCTGTTAGAGTCTATGACCGATACGGTCGCTGAATTGGTACTGCGCCAAAATTATCTACAACCACAGGCGCTTGAGCTTAGCCAATTACGCGCGGCAGCAAATTTAAGTGACCATCAACGCTTTATTCAAATGTTAGAAAGCGAAGGACGTCTTGATCGCGCCATTGAATATCTGCCATCGGATGAAGAGATTGCCAAGCGTCAAAAAGCGGGCACAGGTCTCACCAATCCAGAGCTGGCAGTTGTGATGGCTTACGGCAAAATGTGGGTGTACGATAATTTGTTGGCGTCAGATTTGCCTGATGCGCCGTATTTCGTTAATGAGCTGCGCCAATACTTCCCTGATGAGCTGGCAGAAAACTTCTTTGATGAGATGAAAGAACATCGCCTGCACCGTGAAATCATCAGTACTTATTTGACCAATAGCATCGTCAACCGTTTGGGTATCGAAGCCTTATTCCGTTTATTTGAGGAAACGGGGCAAACGCTTGCTACGATTGCGCGCGGCTATGCGATTGCTCGTGATGTCTTCCATGTATCAAAAGCTTGGGAAAAACTTGAGTCACTAGACAATCAAGTCGATGCGACCTTGCTACTCGAGCTTGAGCTGCGTTTGCGTGATGCGCTTGAAAATGGCGTAGTGTGGTTTATCAATGCCTTTGGGCAGGACTTGCAAGTTGCCGATATGATCGAGCGCTTTGAAGACAGTGTGGAGAAATTGACCAAAGCAGGCGGTTTTATCGAGCAGCAATTCTCAGAGTATTTGCAAGAAGACATCACAAGCTTAATGGAAAACGAGCTGTCTGCGGATGATGCGGCGATGTTCGCGATGTTGCCTTACCATGTGGATGCCCTAGATGCGGCGCTGCTGGCTGAGCAGTACGAGCGCCCAGTCGATGAGATTGCCACTTTGTATTTTGAGGCCTATCACGTTTTGCAGCTAGATTGGATGATGGACAATATCGCCACCTTACCGCAGCAAGATCACTGGGATCGCCGTGCGCGTCACGCCCTTGTCAACGAAGTTTCGCGCAGTCTGCGTATGCTGATGGATACTTTATTAAAGCAGCCTGATGCCAAACAAGCCTTTAATGACTGGAAATCGCGTCATGAAAGTCAGCTTGATTCCATCACCGCTGAGATGCAAAAAATTGATAGCAATGATGAAAATGATATGAGTTTATCAACGTTATCGGTATTGATGAGTGAGCTAAGTAGCCTTGTGACCAAATAGGGATTTACTTTAAAGTGATAATAAGCCACCGTTAATAGACGGTGGCCTTTTTTGTAAGTCATGATAAAAAAGTCTATAACCTTACCTTGTCATCTTAAATCTTCGCAATATTATAAAAAGAATTAATATAAGTATAGCTCGATGGACCAGTAATATTAAATTTGATCATCGAAATAGAAGAAAGTCCTTTTTAAACAGTTGACTAATGCCCATAATTATATTAGATTAAGACTAGTTTTAGGAAATATATATAATTCTAGACCAAGAACTAGTATCAAAAAGTTGACAGTAATCATCATTGTTTGATAAACCAAATACGTCAGTAGAATATGGAGTCGTGGAAAAAGCGACCTAAGGAACTGGTATTATTAATCGCTCTCCCTTTTTATGGCCAATGTTAGCAATACTAGTATTACTAACATATTTGTTTACTAGGGTTGAAAAAAATAGTGTTGAAAAAACCGAAGTACGCAGTTTCAATACTTTGGAAAAAATATCTATCCGTACCTCTTTGGAAAGCTATGAGAGGTACGAGGGTGAGATTATCGGACCGTTAAAGTATCTTAAGACCTCACTTGACATCGAAAAAGTTTGGCAAGCGCCAGAAAGCTGTGATACGAAAATTCCAAACGAGTTCGAAGACCCAGTGACTTACGATTACAAAGTGCTAATCGTTCCAAGAACAATATTGCACATTCCACTCGCTCATATTGAGTTTAGATGTGGTGGAACTTCCTATGAGGTGCTTTGATAACTGCGCTTATCCATAGCATTATTAAAAAAAGTGCTAACCTTATTTAAGTTTCAACTTTATAACAGCCCTGACCTGTGATTTGACTAAAGCCGCCTGAGAGTTTTTGGACTTGAATTTGAGTCAAGATGCGTTCTTTTAAGGCTTGCACATGGGAGATCACACCGATGAGTTTACCTTCTTGTTGTAAGCTGGTGAGCGTATCAAGGGCGATATCTAACGACTCATCATCGAGCGTACCAAATCCTTCATCCAAAAATAACGAATCGACGCGAATATTATGACTGGCCATCTGCGACAGTCCGAGCGCTAATGCTAGGCTGATAATAAAGCCTTCACCGCCAGAGAGATTTTTAGTGCTGCGTCTCTCGCCACCTTGATAGTTGTCAATGACATTGAGCTCGAGCGGACTATTGTCGTCACGCGCCAGCAAATAGCGATCGCTCATTTTATGCAGCTGGGCATTGGCATGGGTCACCATGATATCAAAGGTCAGACCTTGGGCAAAGGTACGATACTTTTTGCCACTGCTTGAGCCTATCAGTTCATTGAGCTGTCGCCAGACTTGCAAGGTGTCTTTTTGATGAGCAATGGCTTGGCGCTGCGCCTGCTGGTTGCCTTTTTTCTCTTCATTGTCTTTGAGCTGTTGGCTCATGGCGCCGATTGCTTCAATCAAGCGCTGCAATTCATTTTGTGCCAATTGCTGCTGCTCAGCCAGCGACTCTCTATCTTCAGTGGTTAAAGGGTTGGCTTTTTTCTCCGCCAGTGCTTGCATGGTTTGAGTCAATAAGGATTGCGCTTGCTTGAGCGTATCGTTGATTTGCTGCTGCTGCTCGGTTAGGTTATGACGCTCGGCAGCTGGCAGGCGCGCACGCATGAATGCTGCTTCATCGCTAAAGTCAGAGCTGGCAAGCGCTGTTTTAAAAATATCTTCTTGCGTCGTCAGAGCAGTGCTAGCGATCGTTAATTGCTCGGCAAGCAGCTGCTGCTGTCGTTGTAATTGTTTGAGAGTGAGCTCAGCACTATCTAACTGCCGCTGCGCTGCTGCTTGTTCGCTATGCGCCTGTTCAAGGACAGTGCGTAACCTTGCTTCTTCTGCATCAGGATTGATATTAATATTGCTATTATCATTATCAGTGTTTGGCACATTACCTGCAAAAATATTGTCTGCAAAAATATCGCGCCGCTCAACGGTTAATTGCGCCAGTGTCTTAGTTTTTGTATTAATTGCTTGCAGCAAATCATCAAGCTCAACCTTTTGTTTATCCAACTGGGCT
>Ga0114955_1001166_pt1 | contig 11996 bp, 11 predicted proteins | sample Porto_5metaG_FD_87302 | JGI IMG/M metagenome (GOLD analysis project Ga0114955, IMG submission 87302) | Marine algal microbial communities from Porto, Portugal - Porto_5 metaG | ecosystem: Host-associated > Algae > Red algae > Unclassified | place: Portugal: Porto | collected 2015-02-02 | reverse complement strand
GTTCCTGTGCTTGCATTGTATAATAAACGCCCCATCCGATCGCAAGCAGGAGAAGCAAAGCAAAAAACTTCTTCATTCCCGTTCTCCTTTAACAGATTTCTAAGCCGTTTCTATGATTTATATTGAATCATCATTTCTTTTCATTTTTTCCACTTTTTCTCTTCAAATTTGATCATAACACTCTAGATCATGAGATTCCTCAAAAATAAGATAATTGCATTTATATACACAGAAACGCCTCTCGTCTTTGAAAACAGAGTTAGAATAGTATGACAGACAAATGAAGTTATGTTTAAAATGACCTAGTTCTATCCAGTCTGTTTTCTTTAATTCGGCTACTTTTTATATGGATTTGATTTTTCCCCTCTGTGACAAGTCACATTTGTATGAGCATTGACCCTGTCTAACCCCTCCTTTTTTTCTGCAAAATCGTTTGTTTCACCGGTTCTCTAAGAAGAACTCTCCTACCTATCATCGGCTGATTCTACATGTTTTCCACCTTTTTCTATTATTTTACAAAATGTAAGCGCTTTTCTTTTTCATCAGAAATGAGTAAGCCGCCAATATGAAGAAAAGAAGGGACAAGAATCCGAACAAAGCAGCTCTCATTCTCATAACGTAAGAGTGTACAAGAATGGATAGCTAGAATGGAGGGCATCACATGTTTGGATTTTCGATGGTACAAATGGTCAGGACACATGCTAGTAAACTGGATCAGCCTTTAAGAGAGACCGTCCTTCACCTTTATAAACCTTTTAAATGGACGCCATGCTTTCTTCATCGTTTCTTTGAAGGAAGATTAAAGAAGAGAAAGAAACTTCGTGTGATTATTGAATTTAAGGAAGACGCGGTCGAAGCAGGGATTCAAAGCACAAAACAGCTCATGAAAAAAAGTAGAAAAACAAATATCAAACGGCACTTTTCACATATCGACTGCTGCGCTGCAGACCTAACACCGGCTGCTTTAGAGGAGCTGTTAGCAAATGGTGAGCATATTCGTAAAATTTATTTAGACCGGAAAGTTCATGCACTTCTGGATGTTGCCACACAAGCAAGTCACGCGGATGAAGTCATCCGAAACGGTACAGCCTTAACTGGGGAAGGCATTACGGTCGCTGTCATTGACACAGGAATTTATCCACATGAAGATTTAGAAGGAAGGATTCGCGATTTTGTGGACTTAGTCAAGCAAAAAACAAAGCCTTATGATGATAACGGGCATGGCACTCATTGCGCTGGAGATGTAGCTGGAGACGGAGCGGCCTCAGATGGCTTGTACAAAGGACCTGCTCCAAAAGCTCATTTAATTGGCGTAAAAGTGTTAAATAAACAAGGGGCTGGATCGCTTTCTACTATTATAGAAGGGGTTGAATGGTGCATTCAGTTCAATGAAGATCACCCTGATGATCCGATTCATATTATGAGTATGTCACTAGGCGGAGATGCTCAGCGTTATGATGACGAACAGGACGATCCGATGGTGCGTGCTGTCAATGCTGCTTGGGATCAAGGCATTGTAGTATGCGTCGCAGCCGGAAACTCTGGTCCTAACAGCCAAACGATTGCGAGCCCTGCCGTCAGTCAAAAAGTGATTACGGTTGGCGCTTTTGATGACCGGAATACACCAGAATCAAACGATGATATCGTGGCACCATTTTCAAGCAGAGGTCCTACTGTTTATGGTGAGACAAAGCCTGATATCCTTGCTCCAGGAGTAAACATCGTCTCCCTCAGATCACCAAGATCCTTTCTAGATAAACTCGACAAATCAAGTAGAGTCGATGATGATTACACGACGTTATCTGGCACTTCTATGGCAACACCGATTTGCGCTGGTATTTGTGCTCTTCTATTAGAACATTCACCAGATTTAACGCCCGATGAGGTCAAAACCTTGTTAAAAGAAAATACAAGCAAGTGGCCTGGGGATGACCCGATGATTTACGGAGCAGGTGCCATTGACGCAGAAAAAGCCATCAAAGAATAAATAAAAAAAGCCCTTTACGTTGATTCGTAAAGGGTGTTGTTTTTGTCTGTTATTACGTGTGAAGTCTTTCATCTACTTGATCAGCTGACATGTTATGCTTCGTTCTCATACATCTCATCTCCTTTTTGAATGTGCGTACGCGCTTCGATCACAATCTCAAAAAAAGTGGAGGATTCCTTGTACATGTCGCGTTCCTTATAATAATTAGCCGCATCAAGTGCTAATTCCTCTAAATCAGCAAACATTTTTTTGCTTCGCAGTCCAAATAGTGCCGATCTTAATTGCTCACAACTGTCTTTTTCTATATAAAGCGCCTGCAAAAATTGGAATTTCAACTGATAAATTTCATCTTCCAATAAACATGCCTCGTTCATTCCTTTACGTATAGCCTCACCCGCTCGCTCGATATCTCCGAGTTTAAACCAGGTAAGAGCAAGTGAAAATAATGATTTGATCATCGTGGATGCTTGATCTTTTTGATAAAGGGAAATGGCTTGTTCAAAAAAGACTGTCGCTGTATGGTACGTTCCCATACTATAATGACAAGCTCCTAAGTTATTAAGAGCCATTGCTTTAAAATAAGATGTGCACTTTTTCCGCTCCATCGCTTCACAGACCTTTAACGTTTTTTCTAAGTAAGGAAGCGCTTTTTGGTGCTGACTCACATCAATCCAATTACCTGCCATGACAAAATCACATTGAATGCTTCTTTTTCCATAAAGCTGATGTTTCTTATAAATGTCTCTCGCCTTTTTAGCATAATGCATGGAGAAATAAGTTTGTTTCATATGATAGTATACTTCAGCGATTTTATAGTAAAATTCCGCTTTTTCAATCTCATCTGTCACTAAGATCAGTTGATGTTCCGCATGCTTGTAATAGGAAATGGCCTCGATGTACCGGCGCTGGATAAACGCATACATTCCATGAAAAAAATGAAAGTAATAGCCAAGTAAGCCTGTCATCTCATCTTCTCCATCTTCCATTTCTTTCGGAAAAGACACGGCTTGAAGTGTTTCACTCGCTGCATGGACTGGCGTTAAATGCTGAAGCATCAGTTGATGGCGAAAATCCATTAGAGAATAATATAGAAGTAAATCTTGATCTTCTTCCATCTCATGAATTTCTTCTTCAACAAGGCGCTTCATATCGTTTGCTTGTTCGACTTCAAATTTGCAAATATGCGTGTACCATTGATTGATCTTTACACCTACTTCGGAAGATGGTATTTTATGTGCCATCCACTTCAGCCCCATTCTATCATATCAAACTGATAACTATTATTTTACATAATTTATGTTTTCAAGGCAAATTGTAATTTATTGCATAATTTATGTTCATTTCGCATATTTCTATCTTTTTTACCAAGTTTAAATAGAGTACTTTTGCCCATCAAAACGATTTTTCTATGAAGATGGGTCAAATTCTCTTAATACTTCTTTTAAAGCACGGATATAACGTCTGAATGCTTTTTTCTTTCCTTTTCTCGTATCAAAATGGTCGAAAAAGGCCTCTCTCTGTGCCGTACTAATTTCTAGCTGAACGCTTTCACCACTTGCATTTCGATTATTAATGTTTTTAGGGTCTGTTCCTGAAAGCCGTTCGCCTTCTTGCACCATTTCTGCAGAAAATCCTCGATCTTTTAATTCTCGTACAACTGCTCTTTGCATTTTTTCATTTGTACCGCCAACTAGCGTGTGCCTTTTATCACTTTTGTAGCCGTGGATGGACATGGAGAAGGGGTACGTTTTAATCATTTGAACCAATATCGGTTCATCAAACTTGGTGCTTGTAATATGCAAATCACGATTATTCTCTTGTTTCGTTCCTTCAAACAAATACGTAGAGTACCTTTCTTGAAATGCTTCTACAATTTCACTTGTTCCTGGTTCAATTTCCCCTCCATGAGGAGAAAAGACGAGTAAATCACTTCCGCCCTTTTCGTGAAATTCTATTTCATAGCCTTCTTTTTCATGCCTGATAAGCTGTTTAAAGCTTTCATATTGATCCCCTTTTTTTCGCTCTTTTTGATACTTTTCTACCTCTTCTTGATGTTGCTTTTGCTCTTTTTTTTCTTGAACAGAATGGCCGCATTTCACCATTAAAAGAGCACATAGGATCAGAAAGATGAATCCACATATCAGTAGCCTTTTCATTTCACCGCTCCTTTTCATTCTCTAAGGTGTCATCTTATCGCATTATTTTACTATCAATGGCTAACAGAATTCAAAGGTTGTCCGGCTCATTTAAACGAATCAGGAGAACTTACCTGTTTTTTTATGCCTCTCTAGGTATTTCTGACTTCTTTGAATCATTCGCTGCTTGAATAAAAACTGCATCGTATGACCTTATTTTAGATTTAGTTAAAATCACCTACAAAAATAGACATATTCTTCTGATTTCAAACAAAAAAAGCCGTAAACAAAAGGGATACCCTTCTGTTTACAGCTAATTATTGTATATCCATCATTAAACTCTTAGTTCATTCTCTAAAGCTGAAAGGACTTCATCTTGTGAAAGCCCTTGTGCAAGAGAAATTTCACTCACTAACATGCCTCGAGCATCTTCAAGCATCTTCTTTTCACTTGAATTTAATGCTTTCTTCTGATTTCGTCTCATCAGATCTTTGACAACGTCTGCACCATCTTCGATCGCACCTGTTTTTAGCTTTTTCATATTTTCATCATATCTTTGCTTCCAAGTAAGCGTGTCGTCGTTTGTTTCTTCTGCAAAATTGTTCATCACAACTTTCAGCGTTGCTTGATCTGCTACCTGACGTATACCTAGTTGATTGATTCTGCCTCTTGGGATCATCATCTGCATATTCGGCATTTGAATCAGAAAATATTCTTCCGTCTTACCTAAAATCTCTTTTTCTTCCATTCCTTCAATCACACCGGCACCATGCATAGGATAAACAATTTTATCACCTATTTGAAACAAATCCGCCACCTCCGAAAGTATTCACAATTTGATTATACCACATTTCATCGGCGAATAAAAATTTATATTTTATCATGTTATTTTAGCACTAGTCAATTCTTTTCATTTAAATTTTTCAGAAAAGCCTTTTTTACAAAAGATGCGCCACCATCCAGTCCCCTTGTCTTATTCGTGCATATACTAGCATTGAGTCACATTTAGGAGGGATGACAATGTGCAAATGCAAGTGCAAACATTCCCACTCAAACTGTTATAAAAAGCATGACGATCATTGCCATGAGGACCCATGTAAAGAAAAAAAGTTTCATCATAAAAAAGATGATTGGTTTGAGAGCGATTTCTGGGATACTTCTAGAAGCTACGATCCCTATTACTATCCTAAAAGTGTCTGTAGCAGCTGTAAGAAGCGTCGTAGAAGAAGACATGGCTTCTCATATTAGCACCTGACGCTTTCACCTGCTTTTTGTTTTCCCGGCTGAAAAGCCGGTTTTTTTCATATGGATAGGCTCATGAAACGGATCATGCTCATAGGATATGGCAACCTGACATAAAGGATGAGATATCAAATGAACAATATGAATAGCCAAATGAATCATCATCACGAAGGAAATCCGTACCATACGTTTGAGAATGTGTATACAGCCAATCATGAGCATGTGGTCGCGCCAAACATGCATGATCATATGAATATGCCAAACCATTATCATGGTAAAAAAGATAAGTACAGCGGACATTATCCGCATCATCATTCAGCCTATCCGCCTTTTCCAAATCAGCATGACCCCTTTTCGCATGTTCCAATGAAGGATCACCATTATCATGGCCACTATGGTGGATATGGAATGATGCCATATCATCCATACGGATATCAAGATATGCAAATGATGATGCCGAATCAACAAATGCCAGGCTTTGGTTACGGAATGAACCAACCAAATGCGCATTTCCCCCGTTATTACTAAACAAAATGACAAAATAAGGGTATAATATACCATTTAATACCACATAGGGATATGGTAACATTATAGGTAAATAATGGATTAAATCATCTATTATTTACCTATAATCAACAAGGGGGAATGAAGAAATGAAAAAAACATGGACAATGATCATGATGGGGATGCTGACACTGGTCATGGCATTATCGGTACCGATTGCCGCATCCGCTGAAGGAGCCACAGAGGAAGGCAAAGCATCAACAAATGCCAGACCAGCAGAACTTTATGCGAAAATTACAGGTACAAGTAAGCAGGAATGGTCTTTTTCTGACATTGAGTTAACATACCGCCCAAATTCTGTGTTAAGTATCGGTGCCATTGAGTTCACATTACCTGCAGGCTTTCAAGCGACAACAAAAGACATCTTCAACGGAAAAGCATTAAAAGACAGCTACATTTTGAACAGTGGAAAAACTGTCCGCATTCCAGCTAGAATCGATTTATTAGGAATCTCACAATATAAATTACAACTTTCACATAAAGTACTTCCTGCTGCAGGTACATACACGTTCCGCGCAGAAAACCGTTCGCTTAGCATTGGTTCTAAATTTTATGCAGAGGACACCCTTGATATTCAAACACGACCAGTTGTGGTCACACCGCCAGATCCGTGTGGATGCTAAATAAAAAAGCGCTCTAATAAGAGCGCTTCAGCGTGTAGACAAACCCTCGCATTCGTTGTCAGGTCTGCGCTCCGGTGCTCACGAATGTCAAATTCGCTCCGCTCCGGTACTCGTCTTTCCTAGGGCTGCAAAGGCTTTCTATCACGCTGAAAAGAAGACAAAGGGCTAAAATGATTTTTATTTTAGCCCTTTGTCTTCTTTTTATTTGATCACATGACCCGTTTAAACATCTTCTCCATTTCATATGTTGAGTGATGAATGATAATCGGCCGGCCGTGCGGACAAGTGAAAGGGTCCTTTGTCTGCCTGAGTTCATCTAATAGTGCTTTGATTTCATCATTTCGCAAATGACGATTTGCTTTAATAGAGCCTTTGCAGCTCATCATGATTGCCGCTTCTTCTCTTAATTTTTTGATATCTACACGTTTCTCATCCAGCACTTGCTCTATAATCTCTTCGATCAGTTCAGCCTCTTCCCCTTTTGGAAACCACTGTGGATGCGACCGAACAATGTAGCTTCCTGAACCGAAAGGCTCTAAGAAGACACCCACTTTCGTTAGTATTTCTTTATGCTCTTCAATAATCAGCATATCGTTTTTCGAGTAGTGGAATGTTAATGGAACGAGCATTTCTTGCACTTCCTGTTTGATCTCTCCTACTTTCTCACGATAATACTCATACTTGATTCGCTCCTGGGCCGCATGCTGATCGATAATATAAAGTCCACGTTCATTTTGAGCCAAAATATATGTGCCGTGCATTTGCCCGATGGGATACATGACTGGAACACGTTCGTTTTCTGAAATGGTTTCTGCAGCATCTTCTCTAAGTTCTGACTCTTCATATTCAAGAGAAGCGGCGGATTCCTCTACATGAACACGCTCAGATGGAGCATCTTCATTAAATACGGGTGATGATGCACCTGTCATTTCCTGCGTAGGCGTCCCGTATATGCTCATCTGATTCGTCTCGTATACAACCGATTCGAAAGGCTCCGGCTGATAGGATAGCGATGTTTTCGCCTCGTTTGTGTTTCCTTTTTTCGCATCAAAGGTTAAGGATTGCTGCTCATTTTTGATCGCTGGCATTGGTGCTTTCTTTGGCACCGAAGCACTTGGAATGAGCTGCTGCTTTTGAAATACTTCCTTAATTCCTTGTTTGATTAGCTCATGAAGTTCCTGCTCTTTACTAAGTCTCACTTCAAGCTTCGAAGGATGAACGTTCACATCCACTAAAATGGGGTCCATCTTCATCTCAATAAATGTAATCGGGTGGCGGCCAATCGGTAGCAGCGTGTGATACCCTTCATGGACCGCTTTCACGAGAGGAAAATGTTTGACATATCTGCCGTTTACAACAGAAGACATATAATTCCGTGATGCCCTTGTCACTTCTGGTAAGGAGATATATCCTTTCACTTCAAAATCAAGTGATTGCACATGAAGTGGCACCATTTTTTTCGCAACAGCTGTCCCGTAAATGGCCGCAAGCACATGCCGCACATCCCCGTTTCCATTCGTCTGAAGCAGGACTTTTCCTTGGTGACGCAAGCGAATCGATACTTCTGGGTGAGCCAGCGCAATTCGATTGACGACATCTGATATATTGCCAAGCTCCGTATGAACGGTTTTCATGTATTTTAGGCGGGCCGGTGTATTGTAAAATAAGTTGGTAACGACGATCTCGGTACCGCGGCGACTAGAGGTTTTTTTCTCTGAAATGATCTTTCCGCCTTGCAGCACCAGGTGCGTTCCAGCTCCTTCACCAGTACTTGTTTTCATTTCTAGATGAGAGACAGATGCGATACTTGGCAGTGCCTCTCCCCTAAATCCGAGCGTTCTGACACGGAACAGATCATTTTCATCTTTGATTTTACTCGTTGCATGGCGCTGAAAGGCGAGCTTACAATCTTCAGCATCGATTCCAACACCATTATCAATCATTCTAATAGAGGAAAGACCTGCTTCTTCTACATCGATTTCAATCACTGTACTACTTGCATCGATTGCATTTTCCATAAGCTCTTTTACGACAGAAGCTGGACGCTCGACTACTTCACCTGCAGCAATTTTATTGGATAGGTCATCGGATAACTGAATAATCTTTGCCATTTTGCTCACCTCACCTTACATGATAATTTCTTTTGCAATTCATATAGCTTAGTCATCGCTTCGAGCGGAGTCATATCCATTAGATTGAATGACTTTAATTCCTCGATCACCGCTTGATCTTTCTGTTTTAGAACTGGTTTGGTTTGCGGTTTTTCTTCTACTTCAAAGAAAGAAAGCTGCTGTTTTTCCTCGGCCTTTTCTGTTTTTGGAGCTGCAGATACGTGCGGGGTCACTTCATGTGATCCGCTCTCAAGCTCCGTCAAAATGGTCTGGGCCCTATCGATGATCGCATCAGGCAATTCAGCAAGCTGCGCTACATGAATACCATAGCTTTTATCAGCTGCGCCCTCTTTGATTTGATGTAAGAAAACGACCGTGCCTTCATGCTCTTCAGCACGTACATGAACATTTTTCAGCTCGCTTAATTGAGATTCAAGAACTGTCAGCTCGTGATAATGTGTGGAAAAAAGCGTTTTGGCACCAATATGATCGTGAACAAATTCAATGATTGCCTGCGCAAGAGCCATTCCATCATAGGTGCTTGTCCCGCGTCCAATTTCATCAAATAAAATCAAGCTGTTTTTCGTTGCATGCACCATTGCATTTTTTGCTTCGAGCATCTCTACCATAAAAGTACTCTGACCAGAAATCAAATCATCTGCCGCTCCAATGCGTGTAAAGATTTGGTCAAAGATCGGAAGAGTTGCCTTCGATGCCGGCACAAAGCAGCCAATTTGCGCAAGAATGGAGATAAGCGCCATTTGTCTCATATACGTACTTTTCCCTGACATATTTGGTCCAGTAATGAGTAAGGTTTGCCGGCCATTTCCCATATGGCAGTCATTCGGTACATACTCCTGGTGATCCATCACTTTTTCAACGACTGGGTGACGACCATCTATGACATCCACCTCATCCTCTGAGAATTCAGGACGGATATAACGGCGTTTTTCACTGACAGTCGCAAAGCATTGAAGCGCATCCAGCTCACTCATTTGTTTTGCAAGCAGCTGTAATCTCGGAATATAGACTTTCACTTGTTCTCTGAGAGCTGCGAATAGTTCATATTCCAGTTCGTTAATATTTGATTCTGCTTCAAGTATCAGTGCTTCTTTTTCTTTTAATTCAGGTGTGATATACCGCTCTGCATTGGCAAGCGTTTGTTTTCTTTCATAACGGCCTTCCTCCAGCAGATGTGTATTTGCGCGTGTCACTTCGATATAATAACCAAACACTTTATTAAACCCGACTTTTAAGGAGCGAATGCCGGTATATTCCCTTTCCTGCTGTTCAAGACGTGCAATCCAGTCCTTTCCGTTTCGGCTGGCATCACGGTATTCATCTAATTTTGCATTGTAGCCATCTTTAATCAAATTGCCTTCTTTTATCGTCATCGGCGGATTTTCATAAAGTGCATCTTCTAATAAATTAAGCAAGTCGCCACAAGGATCAATCTCATTCGCTCTTGATTTTGCCATTTCCTCTGGCAGTGAGTGCACAAGCTCTTTAATGGCTGGTACTTGTTTTAAGGATTCCTTTAACTGAATGAGATCACGGGCATTTACGTTGCCAAATGCGACGCGGCCCGCTAAACGTTCGAGATCATATACTTGCTTTAACCGTTCACGCAGATCCTCTCGTTCAAAGAGATGGTCCATAAGAATTTGCACCATTTCCTGGCGTTCTTTAATGTGCGAAAGCCGAATTAACGGCCGGTCGATCCATTGCTTGAGCAGCCTTCCACCCATCGCTGTTTTTGTTTCATCTAACAGCCATAACAAAGAGCCCTTCTTGCTTTTTGAGCGGATCGTCTCTGTTAATTCAAGATTTCGTTTTGAGTAAAGATCAATTTTCATTGTTTGTTCGAGCTCAAACACTTGAACTTGCTGAAGGTGATCGAGACTTCTTTTTTGCGTTCTTCTTAAATAAGCATATAATGTCAAAAAGGCCGATCTAAGTTGCTCGCTCAGGCGGGACACGAGCCGCTCAGCTTCATCGATCAATTCATCACTATCTTCGTATGAAATGGTCGCTTGGCACCGATCCTTTAAGGTCTTGACTGTTTCCTCATCGAGCTGCTTTGACACCACAATTTCTTTTGCACCGACAGAATAAATTTCAGACACGACTTCATCTAATCGATCAATGAAAGCCGCCATGTTTTCACCAGTAGATAAATCGGAAAGTGCAAGTCCATATCCACTTTCAAATTTTGTCACAGAGGCAATGAAGTTGTTTTCATTTTCACTTAAGCCTTTACCATCCATCACCGTACCTGGTGTAATGAGTTGAACGACTTCTCTTTTGACCACACCTTTTGCCGTTTTAGGATCTTCCACCTGCTCACAAATCGCGACCTTGTAGCCTTTTGAAATCAATTGTTCTATGTATGCAGAAGCAGAATGATAAGGAACACCGCACATTGGTATGGTCCCGCCATCTCTGCTTGTTAGCGTGATTTCTAATTCTTGTGACGCTTCTTTTGCGTCATCAAAAAACATTTCATAAAAATCGCCTAAGCGAAAAAATAAAAAGGCATCTTGATACTCTGCCTTGATTTTTAAATATTGCTGTATCATGGGCGTATAACTTGCCATATTTTTAATCCCTCACTATATTACATTCGAATTCATACCATCTTTCATTATAGCATAAAAAATCACCTTTTTTCCCCTAGATAGGACACAAAAAAACTAGGGGGATATGCGCCCTAGTCATCAATTACTCTTCTGGATCACCCGCTAGGAATTCTGGATGAATATCCTCTAACTCCTCATCCACCTCTTCTTCCCACTCATGATCATCTTTTTCTTTCCAGCTTGAATTGACCTCTACAACAATTTTTGTTTCTCCTACCACTTCAGCAATGAACTCCCGCTCTGCTTGAACGATAATTTTATTGCCGTTTGGAGAAATGGTCACTTCTAAGCAATTCGGCTGCTGCAGCACTTTTGCAATCACTTCGTGCTCATCATCAAGGAAATTTTTATCTTTATATCTCAGTTTGATGATGTCTACATATTTCACCCGTTCTGTGACGACTTCTGTTTTTGTGTTATCAGCGTAAGAATACCATACGTTAATATCAAAGGTTCCTTCAATCTCAACAGTTTTACCGACCTTTTCAGCATCATACTTATGATTAATGATCCAACCACCTAGGATGCTGGTTGGTTTTTGCGATGGAGAAATGGTGTGTGTGCTTTGGGTGAATTTCCTCCCTTTTGCAACCACCGCTTTTGTAATAATTTCTCTGTATTCAGACATTCCGGCATGCCTCCTTGTTCTTGATCGTTTTATCTTATGCTGGGCATTCGTCTAGTGTGTCACGATT
>Ga0114955_1001165_pt1 | contig 11997 bp, 15 predicted proteins | sample Porto_5metaG_FD_87302 | JGI IMG/M metagenome (GOLD analysis project Ga0114955, IMG submission 87302) | Marine algal microbial communities from Porto, Portugal - Porto_5 metaG | ecosystem: Host-associated > Algae > Red algae > Unclassified | place: Portugal: Porto | collected 2015-02-02 | reverse complement strand
TTGACACAAGCGTATCAGCAGCGGTCGAAGTCGTCATCCGGGGCGGATCACGTCCTGCTCGAGCGTCGTCGATTCTGGTGCCTGCAGCCCATTCCTTACGCCTTTGTCATCACCGTGCGGTTGCTGTATTTCTGTGAGGGGTTTACAAAATGGTCGTAGCTGAAGAAGGACATACGAAAGTTATGTCTCGGCGTGTTTCGAGTGCAATAATGCGCCATCCAGCTGGGGACGGGGAGGGAAAGAAGATATTTTCTGTATATGATATCATCCGAGAAGCGTACTCACCTCTCCCCTCTCCATTATGGCGGCAAGTGTCCACTCAAATGGCCCCCCCATGCGTCCCCCCCCGTCCTGCTCTTTTCGTATCATCTGAAGGGAAGCAGGGCGGCAGAGGCGGATATCTATCAGAATTTTCCAGGCAACGTATGACCCTACCAGTCTGTTAAATGTGTGCGCTTCTTTCTCGAACCAGCGGCGGGTACGGGGACCTGCAAGTAGTGGGCAAGGGCCCAGCCTCCGGCATCTCACCGAACTGTCGTAGCCTGCCCGCCCGTGTTTCAGTGCGGTTTCAGGGAGGTCCAAAGAAGAATCCTCCCGGCAAAGGTCGTGAGTGCCACTTTGGGGCGCTTGTGGGACTAAGTGGCAGCTGTAGGGTACCTCTTGAGTACTCTGGAGACGTGGTAGCAAAACCTTGGGCGAGAAAGAAGATAGGCCACGGGCACTGCCTGGCGAGCTTTTCTGACTATACAGCGTCGGCATATGGGTAGGAAGTTGTCAAAGTTCCTTCTTCCTGCAGAATCGTGCTCTGCACACCTACTTTATGTGGACTGATGTAGGGGGAGCTCCCAGTTCTTCCTCTCTTGGGAGCCGGTGACTCCCCCCTACGCCTGAGAAGAGGTCAGACGGAGCCGGTCCACTCTGCCTTGACTTCGGCACCAGGGACTTGAAAGGACGTGTTCTGCTGTTCGCCTCAAGCCTTCTGAGAGCAGCTGATATCTTCCACGCTGCATTATGCACGAGAGTGTGGACGCCTGATCTGACACTTTCCTTGACGACCCATGAGCTGTCTCAATTGGAGCAGCAGCCAACCCGGTGCGAAAACGTCGTTAAAACCCCAGAACAGCAGGAACACTGGTTTTGAATGCAGCTCAGCATGCACAGGCGCCCCCTAGGGTCTATTCTACCACGCCTTGTGAATAGTAGATCACAGCGGTGTGATCACCTGATCCCATCCCGAACTTGTTGATTCCAGTCAGTCCACATGTAAAAGAGGTCCGTACACGGTGGCACCTGCGCTTCTCACGGTCTCCTCGCATCGTGTTCCGATTCGACCGGCCCGCAACCCAAATCAGATTGATAGAAACAGCCGCAAGAACGGTTTCGCAAGAGCGCTGTGACGAAAACACACAAGGGAGATCGGATCTCGACTTCCTGATCTGTACAGCCCCCTGTCGCTCGAACCTCCCCCTTCATCCCTAAAACCACCCACTACGTCCAGCAGCACCAGCCGACCGACGCTTCCGACCTCTAGAGTCGGTTTCCAAGCCCCCTTTCGAGACGGAATCAGACTCCCGTAATTTTCACAAGAGTGTACGCCCCCCTCGCCCCCCCTCCGCCCCCACCTCGACTAATGACACATAAAAGCGGGTCACCCGTGCAAACTCACAGCAATGCGTCTTGCGCGGACAGCAAAGGGAATTAAAAGCAGTTGCGCCCCGCCTTGGCCCCACAAAGGAGCATTTGGCGACCCCCGTCCGGTTGACGGCACTCAAAGCAGACGAGCGTGTTTGTGTGGGTGGTGCACACGCAGCAGCGGCGTTGCGCCAAAACCACACCTGCGCCACCCGCCGATGGATGGAGTCGCTTGGTCGTCGGGGTGAGGTCTACGCCCACACCATAGACCGAAGGCGGCGCGGGATCAACCGCACTCGTTGCGGCACGCGGCCGCGCGCCCATTGAGTCGAAAGTGTTCTCTATCAAACCGGATGCCAGGTCCTCTTCAAACGCCTCCTGCTTGAAGGAGGCCGGTGCTCGCGCCCCCGAGTGCAGCAGCCACGCTTCACCGCTGCACACACCCAGCAGGGATAGATCTACTCTGTGGGACCAGTCGTGCGTCCCAAGCTTGTGCTCCAATCGCAGATCGTCTCGAAGACTCCGGTTGTGGAAATAAATCTGCGCACAACAGCCCCAGTAAAATTCATCCACCTCCGCCTGGAGCACGGGCGCAGCGACACGCTCCGCCCCGCCTCCGAGTTGACGCCAGCAGACGCTCTCCCACGGGGCGCCGGGACGCGCAGACCCAGCGGTTGCCACAGAGAAGCGTCGGTTGCGGTCCGCCAACATCACCGCCATAAATTCCGGGGCGCCCGATGTGTCGGCGTGCACTACCGAGACTCAGTCCCTGCGAGAACGTATCTCTCGGGCAGAGAGAGAGGCCATGGGAAACCGGCAGTGGGCAGTCTTGACCACACCAATGAGCCGTAGGCCGATCTCCCTGGGCGCCATGGCGGCCCCCACGCTATAAAAGTAAGAGTCGCAACAGATGATGCGGTCTGACCCCACCCGCGCGCTGACACGGCGATGTGAAACGGCAGTGCCGTGCAGCACCTGGCTCTCTTCGGCGGAGATATTGGCTTAATCGTCGGCGGCAGTTTTGACGAGATGAAGCCGCAGCATTATGCCGCTCCGGCGGCACGCCGCGGTCTGGATTTCACAGTCGTTTTCCGGCTTACGGTATATGGAAGCGTACATGGGTAGCCCAATGGAGCTCCGCGGGCAGCCAATGCCGTACCAGTTGATCATTGACTCGTCAATGCAGATGGAGTCACACGGGGTCATGTCTGACCCCCGGTGGGCGCTGATTGACGAGATGAAATCGTTTATGGACGCCAACCTGTAGCGCTTGACACCGCTCTGGCCATTGGCAGGCCCTCCGCCAGCCGGTTGCTGACTGAATTTCAGCGCCTCCCACAGGGCGTCGATTCGATGGAGGGGCATGCCGGTTTGGGCGCCAAAAGCCGGGGCGGGCATGTGCTTGGACCGCGGCGTCGTGGCCCACAGGTCAGCTCGAGAGCCAAAATGGAAACGCGTGGCAAGGATGAGAATACTAAAGAACTTTGGGACCTCCCCCAGCGACGTACGCGGTAGGCGCCGACAAAACAGCTTCGCGGACGTCAACTCCGTCATGCGCGTCAGATGGTCTGGGGGGACACAGAAAGTAAGTAGTCAAGGGACGTCCTCGTCCAAATCCGACAGCGTCCCCCCCCCTTCTGATGAGGTCGCCCCCGAGGGCCCGCACAGACCACGGCCTTCTTAGCAGCGGGCCCCCAATGGGCTGTAGAACAGGTTGGTCGTGCCACACAAATCCATGCGCTAACGTCGAGGACGCGACCGTCTGGAAATCCAATCCAGACGCCAGTTGTCCGTCCGACACTGGCAGTGGCCCGGCACGTAGTTCTCCATCGGGTCTTGGCGTGATAGGGGTGCTCATCGGCTTCGCTGGTAGATCTCCGGTGGCCTCGGCGGCCTGCAACAGCAGGGCCGGCCCACCGCCCACACCGACGGTGCCCACCGCGAGACCCGAGCTCGCCGCGGTCGCTGCTGGATCTTGTGGCCTTGAGGTTGGTGCCGTGATCCGATCACGAGACGGGTCTCGAGCCGAGTCAGTTGGCGCCGACGTGGATGGAGTCGGCGGTGGGGCCCGAGCGTGTGTCGAGTGTCGACTCATACTGTAAACAGCTCGGGGGTGGATGGCAGGGGGCAGCGGGAGACGGGCAAGTACAGGATTGGTGCCTGCAAGAATGCTGCGCAGGCCCAAGGTCTTGACCACTGTCGTGTCGAGGCACTCAAACCGAACCGTGACCATCGTTGATGCAAGGCCACCGACCTTGAGTCTCGTGACCTCCATCACGACACCGCCGGCCACTGTATCGTCGGCTCGGCTGCCCAAAAGCAGAGCGCACGTGAATGCCGAACGAATGTGCTTGATCTTGGCGTGCACACGGGACCCCACAAATGATCAAGGGTCCCCCATCTGGCGGAAACGTGGTCACCACGGAGAGTGCTGCGGGGGCGGGGGCGGGGGGGGGCAAGTGCACGGCAAGCGCAGGAAAAGAGATACAATGCGGTGCCCCGGAAGCAGTTCGGGCTCGGAAGCAATGTTGGTACCACGCAGGCGGCAGACAGCGTTTGAGACCCCCACACCAGGCCATCAAGACCGCAGAGTGTCCGGAGGCGCACAGGCAGGGGGGACAGGATGGGCTTGGCGCGCTCCCAGTGCCATAAAGCGTGCCTGCCACGGGTACGGTGGGCAGGAAAGGCGGATGCATCGATGCATGCCCCGAGCTGAGGTTCGGGGAGGAGTGTTTCAACGCTTTAGTTGTCGTAGCATGGCAGGAGATGCCCGCAGCACCTGCGCTGCGCCACCTCCGAGGCCTCAGGTCGAACGGCAAGCGTTTACATTGTAGGGGCCCCTATCCGGCTACCACTTACACTTGACGGTCCCCCTCCTTCACCGAAGCTAAAAAGCCACCGCTGAGCTCGAATCCGGCATCAGATTTGAGATCTGCGCGGCAGCGTCCTCAGGACAGCGCAACCAAAAGCGGGATCATTTGATCCCACTGGGATCAATTGATCACAGTGAAAGAATACACACTAAAGGTCAATACGGGTGGCGCACTTGCGCCTTAATGCGTGGAATCGACCGTTAGTGTCTACTCCCCTGAGAGTTTCATTTGATCTTTTGAGGATCAATTGATCCTCGTTTGGGAAACCTCCAAATTGAACCTTCCCGACGTCGATTTTTTTTTTGAACGTCGGCAGAAGCAGCGTGCTTGTCTTTCCCGTAGGACTGTTGGAGGGCACGTCAGAAAACCAAAACATGCCCGACAAAGAAGAAGGATTCCTGTTTTTTGTCCAAGTAGAATCAATTGATCCTCAGGATCAGAGGAATAGCCAAGTGTTGGGGGGGAAGCGTGGGGTTGGTGCGTGGGCAGCTGGAGAGGGGGAGAGAGGAGAAAGGGGTGGAAGAGGCTCCGTAGCAGAGTGGGTGGGGCCGGGGACAGGGGGGAGGGGCTCCGTGATGGTGTTCCCGTTCAGATGGGGACGCGTCGCGGGGGGGACTCGCGCGTCGACGCCCCGGTCGCAGTGACGGGGCGGCGGCCATCGTGGCGGCGGGTCGGCTTGCAGCCGGCGGCGCCCAGCTGTGCCGGCGCGGGCGGAAGACGGCGCGGAGAGATACAGCCACTCGGGGAATTGCCCGAGCGCCAAGGGCGGCCGCCGCGGGGGCGCTGCGAGGGGGCGGTGCGCCGCGTCGCGCGCGCGGGCGGGGGGGTGGGGGTGGTGGACAAGCGGTGGGGGACGCGCACCCCCCCGGCAGACGCAGAAGGGAACGGGTACGCTCCCACCCCCCTCGCCTTCCGACAACACAAGAGCGGGAAGAGCGAGGAACAACAGGGTCTCGGCAGGCCGCCCGCCACCCCCCCCGCTCGCCCCCCTCCCCCGACGGCATGGAACTTGCCCAGTGCAGTGGGGGGGAGCGCCAGCGAATTTTGGGGGGGCGTGAGGGTTAAGGGGGGGGAGTGGGGGGGGAGGCAATTGGCTGCGAGCAGGCGGTGGACGCCCATGAGGCCATGAAGTCATTCTGGACACTCTCTTTTTGTCCGAAACGTCCTGTACAGCAGCCCTTTTTTAGACACAAGTACCACTTCTCGATCCACTGGTTGTGAGATTCATGTAGCCGATGCATTCTGGACTGTCAGTCGCAATGGCCAAAGAACTAGTGCGAGTCATTTTTCAAGGCGGAACCAATGCAAGACGCGAAAATGCTAGCACAATCTCACCAGGGGAACTGAATCATCGTGTTCCCGTTGGCGGGGAACAACATGCTGACAGTATGTGCACACGCGCAGAAACTCTGATATGAGTTCCATGGATAACAATCAAAGTGACAGAACAATTTGAAAGCATCTGAGGCTTTGGCAGTTGGTATTCCGTATCATGACATCATGTGTGAAAGCTGTTCTGTTCCAGCCAAGGCACTCAGATGTTGCTTGCACTGGTCACAATGACCAAGACCGCCTGTGCTCATCACCACCGTGGACAACAACACAAAACATCTCGTGCAGATGCCCCACTTCCAGGCCAACCCAAAGCACCGCCGGCGCCATACGTTCCAGGATTCTCTGACCCCCCTGCCTTTTCGACACCGTCGCCCGCCCCAGCACGACCAGCCACGCAGGGCCGCGGATTCCCTAACCACTCGTTCGCCGTAGGGCGCCTCCCCCCTCCCCGCGCACCCGCTCTCCCACAACGGCCGCGGCGGGTCCACAGGCGAACCAGGCAGCGGCGCTCGAGCCACCGCCGCCGCCGCGCCTCGTGGTGCACCCATCACGCCGGGGGACCACCGTGTGCCCGCCTTGCCCGCCGGGGCGGCGGCCCGCGGACCAGTTACCAATGGCGGCGGCAGCCGATGGTGGCCGGCATGACGACACGGCGCCCGACGCTGCCACGTGCCGCTCGCTGGTAGGCGGAGCAGAGATGCGCCGCCGCTCGCCCGCCCGCCCTACGGGAACATTTCCGATATAGTTCCGCGATATCTCGGTTTAACGACTGCCATCCCACCAGAGAACTCGATAGATCTCGGTTTCGATCCAGAATCCGGTTCCATCCACGTACATGACTCTGAAGATCCGAGCCAGGCGTGCGACTCGCGGCGCCCCTCCAGCGCAATTGAATATTCGTGGAACGAGCGGTGGGCGGTTGCCGCGCCCCAGGTGCTTTCCAGCGCCCCCCCCCTCCCAGGCTTCTATAAGCCACGTGACGCGCTCCCAGACAGACCAGGCGCTGCGGTTGGCAAACGTGATCATGCGGCATCTGCGTAGCGCTGCAGCCCTGATTTCTTGGGAAGGTGCCGCGTCCAGCAGCGCCCCGGCAGATAGCCATAAGACCAGGGCTGTTCCGGGCAGCTGTCTTCTGTCCCCCAACAAGAGAGTCAAAGAGTTCGAAGTGCTGTGCTCCTCACCTCTCCTTTCCGCGCCCACGCCCTTTCTGGAGTGCTTCCGGACGTCTACCCACCTGCGCACTCACCCCATCCCTTTCGCCCCTCCTTCTCCGCCCGCTGCCCCCGCCCCTCCAGTGACTGCGTGGCGCTGCTGCTGCTCTCCTGCGGCCGTGTACCGACCCCCTGCATTCAGTACCTCGTGGCTAGTTGCTCTCTACCGGCACCTGTCTTCCACCCCCCTGCTTATCGTGCCTCGTCTGCTGCCCTTCCCTAGTTGGAGCCGACGCTGATACCCCGAACCTAAATGCTCCACACTCCCCACCTGCTGCTGCCGTTCTTAGTCTCTTCGACTGGCCGACTGCCCCGCCCTCCGCTCCCCCCCTGCCTTACGATCTGTTGTGTCGAGGCGCACCGCTCTCCCTTTGTTGACCCCTTCCTCTCTTTCCCCCCCATCCACTTTCCTCGCTAAACCCCTACCCCACGGGTGGAGCCGCCTTGGCTTGCCTCGCATACACGACCGCCTTTGGTGGCCACTGATTGGTCGTGGGGTAGCCCTAGCACGAAAGTCATGGAACGGCGCTTGTTGTTCCACTGTGATGTTTGTGCGAGGGGTCTACGGGGTGGTGGCAAGATGGTTAGCGAGCGGACATTATTCCGACATCGCGCCCGCCAACGACAAATGGGCATTGAGGTTCACGGGGGGGTACATGGTCTTGGTGAGGGCGATGGGGAGGCCACTGCCGAGGTTGTCTGTAGTGAACCTCCCTTCCCACACGGTGACATGGAGGAGTCCGACCACGACGGGGAGAGGGAGGGATGTAGCACCTGCGAGGAGTACTGCGAGCTTTGCTCTACTGACGACGCGACCGACTCCTCGGGGTATGAGTCGGATGATCCCCTTGGTGTGGTGGAAGGGGATGATGAAGACCCCGACGGGGACCACCCCTCTTCTTCTGAACGGTCCTCTCCACGCGGTGGTAGTGGGGTAAACTGTGTTGTGCTATCTTCTGCAGGCTTCGGTCTCCACGCTGACGACTTTGTCGGCTACACGTGGGCAGTACGGCACAACATTACGCGAGAGGCGATGTCCGACCTCCTACAGCAGAGGAACTGGTCGCTTCTCAACCGCACACCCTATCGGCTGGCCTCCTTCGTTTAGGGCGCTGTGGACCTACACACCCGTCTGGTTGACGTCTGTCCTCAAGGATGTCTTGCCTTTGCTGGGCCGCGGCAAGAGGCTACTGCCTGCAAAGCCTGTGGGCAGCCGCGATTTCACCTGGACAAGCGGCCAGCTAAGCAATTGGTCTATTGGTCTCTCATTGCTTGGCTCCGCATGATGTTGGCCACCCCCGGGCTCGGCCCTGGGATGATTGCCAAAATGCGGGACTCAAGGCAGGCAGCCCGGGAGCCCACTGTGTCAGCGGTGGAGGACTGGCACCCGTCGGACAATTTCCATGGCAGCGTTCGCAGAGGCCTCTTTTCGTCAGACGTGTCGGTTTCACAGCGCGCTAGCACGGACAGGTACCAAGCCTGGCGACAAAGTGGGTTTGAAGGATGGCCGATGGTGGTTACTGCCGACAATGCGGCCCACAAGGATCGGGTAAAGGGAGCACGGCAATTCATAATGTGCGTAACTCCTGGGCCCAAGCAGCCCGTGGATCTGGAATCGTTCCTATATCCACTGGCTGATGAGCTCAACGAGCTGGCTCGTGGGGTCCCTGGGGTTACCGTGGGCCATTCGCCCACAATGTACACTCTTTACGGCTACCTCATGGGTTGGTCGACTGATATTCCTGCTGGGGCCAAGTTGCTTCAGATGACAGGTCACGGGGGGAAGCACCCGGACCGCTTTTGGTGCTTTCCGGGGGTGTGGAGAGGTAAGCACTACTATTTTCCACCCACACATCCCGTTTCGAAGGTTCGCCTGCTCGCTCTGTCGGGCCGCCGAGCGCCCGTACGGACAGCTGAGAGCATACAGGCGAGCGCAGCGGAGGTAGAGCGGTCGCGGGAGCTGGGAATTATTGCCGCTGCGGTGACCAGACTGGTTCAGCGCTCTGGTGTGAAGAGGTACTCGTTGTTCTTTGCACCGAGCCCGGCGGACCGCCAAAAGTACCCGCACCTGCAGTACTTTTGGGACCTTGGCCCAGCAGCTGCCCGATACGATACTATGCATCTGCTTCTTCTCAACTTCGTTCGTATCCTGTGACACTTATTCTCGGGGCAAGTGCTCATCGATGGCACAGCGGACGACTACGTTCTCTCGCCGGTCGACCACACTGCCATTGGAAAAGAAATAGAGCGCGCTCGTGCCACGGCTCCCTTGTCGCAAGCACTGTCTTTGCGGATCAATGACACTCGGTTTCTTTCTTACAAAGCCGTGGACTGGATGGCATTCGTTCTTTTCCTTGGTGTTGAGGTCAACAAACTAACTACGCCACAAGACCGGTGTGACTGGTCCTGGGGAGTTGCTGAATCCAATTCAACACTCCCCCCAACTCCAAAGCTACCAGGACCCGTTCCTCGAGCGACTCGAAATAGCAAACCTGCAATTTCCAACCCGGCCGCAAAAACCCTGGGGCAAGCCGCGGGATTCGAACCTGCGACATCTGTGAAGCTAACCGCGCATGCTGGGCCCATAACCTGTGAAGTCGATGATGTTAAGTGGGTGCGTTGTTTTACTAGAAACGGCGTTCCCAGGCCTGCGACGGCGCGCCCGATTTCCCACAGGCCACCTCGGCCGCAGTGCCTTCCCTGGCACCCCCAATGGCGTCGCCCACAAGGCGCGCACTGCACCTCCCAGGGAAGCTCCCGCATCTCCGGAGGGCGCCCACAGCCTCGCACTCAAGACGCCGCTCCCGACCCGACACAAATCTCCCCCGTAGCTCAACCCCGAATGGGTTCCCGCCGAAAGTTCTAAAAACAAGTACAGGCAGTGTCGCAAGACAAATACAACGACTTACGACATACGCACGCGCCAGTTGTCCCTGGGGTAGGGTTGTGCAACACACCCCTTTTTGAAGGGCGTGCGGTCGTGACACGTCAAAATACGCCCTAAACACGCTCTGAAACACTAAAGACGCCACGCCCTTAAGTAACACCCAAAAAAGCGCCAAGTAGCACCTACCAATGCTCTGACTAAACCGCTCACTCCATACGATACACAATCCTGGCGCTGGCCAGATACCTTGCCGTGTCGAACACATCCTTGAGCAGCACGTTGGTCGGACGAGGACCGCGGCCGCTGCCTGCCGCGCTCGACGCCCCACCCACCGCCGCAGCGACATCATTCGTGCCGACGCTCCGCGCCACGTAAACTTCGCAGAGGCTCACCAGATCAGACGCTTAAAGGCGAGGCGGCTGGCTGGCGGCGTCGACTTCCGACGCTGCGTCGTTCGCTGTCGCCTCGCCCAGCTCGCGGCACGCCCGGGACTCCTCGTCCAACTCTTGCTACATGTTTCTGGCGACGGATGCCAGGCCTGCGACCGCACCCGCATCAGCGTCGTTCTCGTTGTTGGCAGAGGAGGGGGGGCTCCACTCGTCCTCGTCATCATCATCGGGGTCCACCGTTCTGCTGGCATCTTGACCAAAATCGGCCATGCGGGACCTCGATGACAGGACAGCGTGTTTTGAAGAGGTGGTCAAACAGCACTCCCCCCCCCAAATGAGCTTTTTTGCGATGCTCGGCTCTGAGGAGCTCTGAGAAGCCAGCATTCCTGATGGAGGGCAGCTATTGGTCAATTTTTACTCGAACACCACACTGCAACCAGCCTATTAAGTACAACCTGAAATTAAACAGGCCTACAACACGCCCCATGTTTGGGCACGCGTGCTGGCGTCACACGCCCTAACCACGCGATAAAACACGCCCTCGGCGTGTCTTTGAACACGCCTTGGGCGTGTTGCAGCACCCTACCCTGGGGGACTGCGGAAGTACACATCACACTCCCCCCAGTACCTCAGGATAATTGCAACCACCTCGTCGAATTCCCGTCATCGAAAGTCCGTGCATTGCTTTCCTGGGACGATACCACCGAGGGGTCTAAAGCCCTGTAGACCCCCTTCATGCAAAGGGGTCTAAAGCCCTTTAGCCCCATCGCCAGAAGTCGGTTTTCAACCGACCTCCGATGGGGCCAAAACAGGCCCGCGAGGACGCCAGAGGCACCTCCGGGCCCCCCTGGTGCCCGTAGGACCCCATCCGGTCCATCGAGCACCACCTCCAACACTGGCACATCAACCCCGGGGCTAAGAGCATTCCCACCAATGTCGGGCCAACGGTCTGAAACGGTGAAATTAAACCGCTACGTGTGGCCCCGCGAGAGGTCAGTTGCCAACGGGCCAACGCCTTGCCAACGGGCAATGTAATGGGTAAAAGGGAGTGGGCTACCTTTCGAAGATCTGAGCGCCGTTGGCCTCGACTTTGTTGGCCGCACTGGGTGGTTGCCAACGGAGGACACGTATCAGCGTGGTCGCCAGTATCGAAAGGAAGAGGCGTCCTTCGAAAAGCTGCCGAACATGTCACGGAAAGCGTGTGAACGGAGCCCGAACCGCCCAAATCAAAGCAATCTAGCGAGACACGTGGAGGCCTTTCGGTACTAATATGGATCGAATCCGCCCGAGTGCGTGACGTGTGTTGCGGTCGCACCCCCTCAGGTTGTCCAAGGACTTCCAGGCTGATTCATGCCGGTCGAACGGTCGCGCGCAGCCATTGCGGGATGCCGGTTGTGGAAACGAGTGGCCCAAGAGCTATTTACGCGTCCCTCTTTACTGTATGCATCCCACCTTACGCTGACTAGGGCGGCTTCAAAGGAGCCGGCACGCCCAGTGAGGGTGAGAAAACCAGTTCCCGTTCGAGTCTCTCACAGACCCAGCACTCCACGATTTTCCAACCACGGTTTCCAGCCTCCAGACCGCGAAGTCTTCGAGTCTATGTCACTTGTCAGGCACCAGCTAACACCCTGCAGCCCCGGTTCGGGAGCACGTAATGTACTGCCGCAGTC
>Ga0114955_1001163_pt1 | contig 12013 bp, 10 predicted proteins | sample Porto_5metaG_FD_87302 | JGI IMG/M metagenome (GOLD analysis project Ga0114955, IMG submission 87302) | Marine algal microbial communities from Porto, Portugal - Porto_5 metaG | ecosystem: Host-associated > Algae > Red algae > Unclassified | place: Portugal: Porto | collected 2015-02-02 | reverse complement strand
CTATGGGCGCGCCAGTGGACCGCCTGTCGGGACCAGGGGCCGTGCGCGTTTGTCGCCAGCCGCACACACGGAGAACCGTGCCAGGAGGAGGGGGGGGGCCAGCCGTGAGCCCCCGCGACACCGCTCGACGGGAAGCAACCGCCTCGCAATCCCCCGCCGCGCACCCCCCCCCCACAGGCGCTTTCCGAGAGGTGGCCCATGCACGATGCACACTCACGGGGTTGTGCGCGCGCCCGGAAGAGTTGAGAGTGGGGACACGGACGCGTGCACGCACGCACGCGCGCTGCGGCCAGCCCGCTGGCGACGCGCACGGGGCGCGCTGGCACACCTCCCCGTCCCCAGCGGAGCACGCGGCGGGGTGACTGGGGCAGCTCGTGCGCTTTGAGCACGGCCGCAGGCGGCACTGGGGGGTGTGTGCCCGGGCGCCCCTTGGCACATCTGCTGGCCGCTGGCACCCGACGAGCGCGGCCTGCCATCCCGCCTTGGCCTCCCCCGCCCCCCTGTGGGCCTTGCTACCAGCCCCACCGCCGTTGGCCCGCGCGCCCTTGAGCCGCGCACCGGGCCTCTGCCACGGCGGCCGTGGCGGCACCCCGTGTACGCGGGGGTTGTCGTTGGGCTCGCAGCGTCGGCAACCGCGCGCGTCAGACGACCGCACCCGGCCTGGTCGACGCGCGTCGGGTGAGGTCCTCGCGCACCCGCGCACCCGTCTGTTTTTGGAGGGGCGGGCGGCGTCGGGTCGCCGCGGTACGGACCCCGTTGCGGCGGCCAGAGCGCGCTGCGCAGCGGCTGACAGCCTCGTGGACGGGCCGACTTGGGCGCGACGGCGGCGGCGGATCTCGCGGCGCCGTGACCGTCGGTGGCGGCGGGGCGCTCGCCTGTGGACGGCCTCTAGGGACGGGCAGGGCGTACGTCCCGTCCTGGCCACCCTCCCCCCCGGCGTCGGCACCCTCTTATCTATTGGCACCTGCCGTCTCGTGTGCGCGCCTGCTTTGGCGGCAGCGGGTGCGGCGGAGGGCGCCGACCCCATCATGGCGTCTTGGGCGGCCGACGCGGCCACTGCCAACGGCAGCTGCGGGTCTTTCCCCCCCGTGACAGCCGCTGCCGGGGCTCCCTCCGCTGTCGGGGCTCCCTCACCTTCGGCGTCGGCGGCCGCATCGTCGGTCGCCACCACGCGACTGTCGCCCTCCCTCTGGGCCTCCTCGGCGGCGGTTGCGACCGCCGCTCCTGGCGGGTGGCACGCGTCGCCGCGTCGCGGCGACGGTGGCACGTGTACGAGCCGCGGCGGGTGGCCGGGGGGGGGCTCCCGCGCCTCCCCGGGCGGTCGCGGCACCGCGTCGGCGGTCGCGGATCAGCGTTGGCGGATTGAAATGTACGTTTGCGGGCACGGTCTCTGCAGGTGGTTCTATTCCGTGGTCGGGGTAGTGTGCTTTCTCGTGGTTGGGGTACTTCCAGGTGGAGGGGACGGGCGGCGGGCGGCCCTGGTGGCTGCGTGGACTGGTGCGACCGACGATGAGCGCGCGGCGTTGGGGTCCCCTCGCCGTGGCAGGCCCTTCTTGGATGGTCCCACCGCCCGTCGGCGGTTGTGGATCCGCGGGTAGAAGCGCCGTTGGTGGTCCCTCGGCCCGCCGTCGAGGGCGGCGAGTACCCCGCCTTTAGGTCGGCCGTTTGGATTGCGCACTCCGACTTTGCATAGGCGTGGGCGCCGTCTCTGACACGTGGCAGCTCGGCAGGTGAGCAGGCTGCTGCGTGCGAGCGGTCAGCACCGCGTCGGGACGGCACGGGCGGTGCCGGCCGTACGGTGGTCGACGCTGCCTCGGCCGCACGGCCTGACTTCGACCGGGCGTGCTCACGAGGGCCTCCTCGGCCGGGCTTCGCGGCCGCCATTCGGAGCTTTTGGCGGCAGCCGACGGCCGCTAGCGCCAACCCATCCGACGCTGGCGGGAGGCGCGGCGGCTGTGTAAATCATCGCGTGTCGGTTGAGACGGATCACGCGATGGGGGTCGTGTGCCGGGGAGATGTGAGGCGCCGCGCCCCGGCCAATGCGCTCGGCGGCGGCGCATCGTGCGACCGAGCGCACCCGCCCACCGTTGATTTGTGGTCAGTGGGGCGACCCGGTTTGGCCTCGTGCAGTGTCGCCGGCAGTCCCGTTTATTGGGGCGCGCCAGGCCTCGCCAGTGCGCCGACCCCCCCGGTGGAGCCGTGGCGCCTCCTACGCTTCGTCGTTGGCAGCGGCGGCCGTGGTTGTTGTGGCGGATCCTCCTCGGCGGTGGTGCCCCGGTGCACCGGCCTGGGTCATTTGGCAGCTGACGAACGAAGGATGTGCGAGAGAGCACTCTGGTGACTGACGTTGTCGATGCCTTTTCTTGCTTGCTCCTGGGCGTAATATTTTTCGCTACCTTGATTGTTCTTGATTGCTATATGTGCTACACTTGTCCCTGTGCCCTCTGGCACTGCCGCTGCACCCTGCCGCTCTCCTCGTCCCTGTGGGCCTACGGATGCCGCTCTGCATCCCGCCCGGACGGTTTGACACTGACCAACATCCGGTTGGCTTGCTGGGTTGGTTATGTGTCGATTCACGACCTTAATCGACTTGTGCCGTCGCTCCCGACGCCTGCCCCATCGCTTCCGAACTGTAACCGATCTTTGGCTAACCCGGTCGACCCACTGGTGCCCGCTCTCTGCTGGTGCCATCTGCTGCTTTTGGCCTCTCGGTGGCCGGCACGGTTGTCCTCGTGTTTGGGTCTTGTATTGCCGCTGTCGCCGACCGTCTGGGGCGCGCTCTGTGCGGCCGCCCGTTTGCTTGGGACACGTGTTTGGCGCGCGCCATTGTCGCCCTCCCCCCTCCCGCTCGCTGGTCCGTTTGTTCCCGGGCCGCCTCTGCCGACGCCGCTGGATCCGCCAACCATCCGCGCATTGGGCCAACCGGCTGATCCCGCACTCTGGCGGCGGTCCGTGTCCACTCTCGTGCGCGCTTGCGCTCGGGTTCTTCACCGGTCGTCTGCATGTCACGCGACTCGTGATGGGTCGCGCTCGCTCTGCCATTACCTTGTGCTTTGGCTCTGGGTCCTACACTCGCAAACACTCGCGTGATCCTCCGCGCGGCGCCCCGTGTTCTGCGTTTGGGCCGCCGGCTCGTCTTTTTGTCGCCGCCGCCTCACCGCACGGTCGAGTCGCTCCCTTTTGGCTGCCATGCCCCTTCGCAATCGGCCGGATCTGTGGTCCACTCGGCGGCCGTCTCTTCGCCTGGGTCTGTTCCCCGCCACCGGCCACGCCTGCGGTGCCCTGCTTGGGCCTTCGGTGTGCTTCGCTTTGCCCCCGAGGCGCCCCCCCTGCTGGTCTTTCCTGGTGCTTGTCCATTGGTCTGGTTTTGGCCACCGTCGCGCACGTGCTGCTGCCACCTGCCGCTGTGCTTCTCGTCGTGGTCGCCTGCTTGTTCGCCTTCTTTTCTCGGCTCCCGACGCTCCCATTCCTCGTCGCCCTGCCGCCGCCACGACTGCCGACCCGATTTCATTGCTGCGTCTGGACGGCCACCATCCCCTCCGTGCCCCCGCGCGCGTGCACGTGGCCGCACCCTCTCTCGCCCCCCGCCATGACATGTTGATCGATGGGTCGTTGCGTGCTTGCAGTGTGCGCGCCTTTGCCGCCACGAGCCATGCGACCAGCCCCGGTGGGGGTAGTGTCGGCGGCGGTACCGGCGGCTCGGTCGGCAGCGTCTTTCCCAGTGTGAGTGGCGGCGGGGGTGGTGGTGGGGTGTCGGCCGTGGGTGGCAGCCGCAGCGGCGGCAGCAGCAGCAGCAGCGGCACGACCGGCGCTGGCGTGGAGGTGGGGCACCGCGGGCTTCACAGCGGTGAGTGGCAGAGCATCGGCGGCCGGGCGGCCACCACCGACGGCTTTGGTGTGGCCGGTGCGGACTGTTCCGCGGGCGGCGGCGCGCGTGCGGGCATGCCCGCCCGTGTCGTCACGGTCGGGAGTGCGTCCACCACGGCCGGCGGCACATTTGGCGGCAGTGGCTTTCCGCGGCCGAATACCCCTGTGGGGAGTGGTGGCGGCAGCAGCAGCAACGGGTCGTATGGCTACAGGTTCGACCCGCCGGCGGATGGCGGCGTCTACGAGGCCGTCACCCGGGCTGGGGCGTATGGCAACAGGGGGCTCATGGTCGACCCATCCGTTCCAGCGTATGGCTCCCTGTCTGTTGACGGGAGCGCCTACCCGACTCGCAGCGCGAGCGCCGGGCCGGTCGGGTACGGGGGCGGTCGCCTCGGTGACGGCAGCAGCGACCTCCTCAGCAGCCTCTCCTACCCGCGCTCGGACCCGGTCGTCCGCAGCGGCGGCGGCGGCCGCGGGGCGGCGTGTGGCCCCATCGGGCCGTCCCCGCACCGGCGCACGGCGTCCATGTCGGCGGTCGGCCCGGCGGGGGGCCTCCGCTTTGGTGGCGCCGTCAACGACCGCGACGGTGGGGGCTTTCGCGCGCGCGCCGCCTGGGAGGATGTGCCCTCCCCCGTGTCGACCGACGTCTTCAACGCTGCTATGTCGTTCGGCGGGAGCGCCGCGGCTGCGTCACGCCGCCCGGGCGTTGGCGCGGCGGGCGCGGTGGCGACCGCGCCGCCGACGCCGGGGTCGTCGGCGGCGGGCTCGGCTGGGACCATCACTCCACCCGTCATCAACGAGTTGTACAAGACGGAAATGTGCCGCTCGTACGCGGAGAACCGCTATTGCCGCTACGGCAGCAAATGCCAGTTTGCACACGGCGAGGAGGAGCTGCGGCTCATCAAGCGCCACCCCAAGTACAAGACCAGACTGTGCCGCAAGTTTTCCCAAGTGGGCTCCTGCTTGTACGGCCAGCGCTGCCGCTTTATCCACGAGAAGTCGTCGCCGGTGGAGCTGGCCCCGGGGGCGCCGCGCTTCAACTTGGGCTCGGCCCTGGGCGGGCCGCCTGGGGCGCTGGGCGGACGGTTTTCGCCGACGCCGCCCACCCCGGCGTCGGCACCGGTGCAGTCGGGTGGCGGCGGCATGGGCGGCGGCTCCTTTAGGGACGCGCGCCGGTCGGGCGGCGGCGGCGGCGGCGGCTTCGGCATCGGCATTGGCGGCGGTGTCCTGTCTATGTGGTCGCCCTTGTCGCCAGCCCTGCCGTCGACCCTATCGTCACGCTCGTCCTCCCCACCCGCGTCAGCGTCCGCCGGCTCCTCGTCGTCGACATTGTCTGCGTTGGCATCCGCGTTCCAGACTGGCAGCGCCTCAACGGTGGGCTACATCGGCGGCGTCGGCACCCCGTTTTCGCTCTCCTCCCCAGTGGCCGCGCGCGCCGACGGTATGGGGGTGGGGGTCTCCCCCGGCGCGGCTGCGTCGGCGGCGGTGGCGCCCCAACAGCTGCCGTTGTACAATCCGGCGATTCGGAATGGCGGTAAGGGCGCGGGCGTGGCCATGGCCAGCGCCGTCCTGCCGCCGCCGTCCCCGTCGCCGCTGCTTGCGGGTGGCGGCCGTGGCAGTGGCAGCGGCGGCGGCCTCGCTCCGCCGGTGTCGTGGGAAACTGTGCAAGCGCCACGTAGCAAGTCGGCGGGCAACTTTTCGCTCGGCCCGGCGGCGGGGCTGGTGTCGGGCGTCGGCAGCGTGCCGCGCTCGTCGTCGCGGCTGCCAATCTTCCAGGACATTGGGGTATGTTGCGCTCGACGATGACGGGGCAGAGCCGAGGTTGTGTGCCTCTACACGTGCGACCCGGCGGGTGCCCAGTGGTGGTCTGCGTTTGGTGGAACGATGCGCCGCGCCTTGGCGCTCACCTTGCATTCCACTGATTGGCGAATTGCCTACTAACTACCTTAACCATGGGCTGTTGTGTTTCGCTATGCATATTGCTGTCGACTGGTTGCTTGATATCTTGTCGCACGCAGGCGCGAGCTGGGCAGAAGGCGCAGCTCTAGACCGATGCGGTCATTGTAGCCAACGGCGAGCGACTCGTGCGGTGCTATTTGACAAGGCGGCGATGCAACTTTGTGCACCGTTGTGCTGCTCGGCTCTTCCCGTCCGGGTGCACCGCTGTCTCCGTCCCCGGGCGTCGACGTTTTGGTGTCGGCGAGGCAACCGCGTCCGTCCATGACCCTCAGGACGTGACTGCCACCTTGTTTGTCCTTTTTAATATTGTGTATGGTGTTGTCTATTGTTATGGGACGGTTGGCCCATCCGCTTGCTTGCTAGGCTGGGTGCGACTCCCCCCTAACCGCAGCTGCTGGTCTGTTCCTTTTTTATGTTTCGCATGTTGTACGTGGGGTGCTTTCGCTGCTATCCATCGTATGTTTTTTTTAAATGTTTCCGCCTTCGACACTCGTTGGGGGCCCACACGCCTCTGGACGTGAAGAGGTTAGGTTCGCACGGTGTGGTAGAGCGCCTCGATGTCAGGCCCAAGCTGTCTGCGGTCAATGCCGGCGGCAGGGAATGGGGGCGCTGGTATTGGTCGCAGCGAGCGCCGCGAGAAGAGCACTGTTGCCTCGCATGAGACGGCCAGGAGCGGCGTCCCTCAACGGGGCACCCTCCTCGCTGGACAGGTCGCGCTCCTCGGCTGTGGTCACGCCGGCCAGCTGCCGTACGAGGCGCCCTGCCACGCTCCACGATGGTCCCGCCACCGCCGCGAGTCGGGATGTGCGGTAGGGCTGTTGGCGCTGCCGCAGACCGGTACAGTACGGGGGCCGTGCACGGACAGGGGCGACGGCGGTCGGCTGCCCGGCGCTGCCGATCATTGTCTGCCAAGCGCCGGCGCGGGGTGCGTCCCCGACGGTGGGGGCGAGGCGTGGCTGCCCGCCCCTCGCCGACCAGCTGTGCGGTCCGTCCCCGACCACTGCCCCACGGCGTGTCGCGAGTCGTCCGGGTGGCGGGAGCCTGCGCTTGCTGCATGGATTGCCCAGGTGCGTGTCGATCGGCAGCGCGCGGCCGGGGCTGGCTGGGAGGGCGATTTCCGAACGGCCAGCCGTTTCGCCCTCCCACACTGCACGGGGGGTCGTTCCGCGCCACACAACCTTACACCTTAACGCCGAATGCAGACGCTCATCCCATTGGTCCATCTTGCCACGTTGTCAACCTGGAACGTTGAACGTTCGGACAATGGATGAAATATGAAACATTGTCGCCAAGAAGAACGATTCATCTATCGAAGATGGATCAAATGTATCGTTTTCGATTAATCAATCTTTTTTGTCCAAAGTCCACCCGCCTTTTCTCTCAGAAGCGTATCGTCGCCATCCTGAGCGGGGTGGGGGCGGGCGATCACGGCGGGCGCGGGGCCGGTCGCGCCCGCACCGGGGCCAAAGGCGGGGAGCCGGCGGATGTGCCGCCGCCTGTCGAGGCGTCGCCCGCAGTCATCTCCTGGTATTAAATGAAATAATTCAATGAATGTACCTGATGGCGGAATGATTGATCGTACATTTTATCATATATTAATTGAAAAAGTTGATGCATATATTTTTATGCAATCCATCCTGGGTTCCGACTACTGCTCCAACAACTGTTGGGGCTGCCGAAACAGGCTAGATGCACGAATATTAATGCTTACACTGTGCTGAACGGAGGCACCAACGGTGACTACAGTACTGTTGTCGCTATGTAGCCTATCTACAGCTGTAAAATACTTTCGGTGCAACGGGCATTTTTGGAGTATCCTCGTTCTCCCTCGAAAGTCGAACGTACGCAGGTTGGGCGTTCGGCCAGAAACCGCGTGGTGCGGAACGACCCTGAGCGGAAGCTGGAGGAGGGTGTACACAACTCCAACAGTTCGGAACACAACTGGGTACAGTACAGGTTTGGACTTGTAGCCGTCCCTGGGCCACAATGGCACGGTCCTGACCGCCCGCAACTGCTCGAGCCTCGCGGAGCGTTCCTGGCGCGGCGTTTGTTACCAGTACACTACTACTGTACAGTACGTCTCCGCCGTTCCCAGACCTACGTCCGTGACCCTCGTGCCTACGTCTCCGAGGCCACCAGTCTGTCTGCCAAGATGCATACCAGCGCCATCGACGTGCGTGCTGCTGCCTTTTTCATCACTGGCGTCGCCGTGGGAGCAACCAGCCTCTACCTACTGCGGCGGCCACGCGCAGCCGCGGCGGCGCCGCCGGCCGCGGACGTGTCGCTCGTCCTCTCGGCGGCAGCCTATGCGGCCATTGCGCACCGCACCCAAAAGCGCAAGCATGCATTGCAATCGCCGTACATTGAGCACCCCCTGGGGGTGGCGGCGCTGCTAGCAGAGGCGGGCTTCACGGACGCGCCGACGCTCGCCGCCGCCATGCTCCACGACACGGTGGAGGACACGGCGGTGACGCCCGCGGACCTGCATGCCACCTTTGGCCCCGTTGTTGGTACGTCCCTATTGGTGGCCCACCCCCAGTGCGTGTCCAGTTTGCTAGTGGGTATGTGCGCTGGGCTCTGTCCCCCCCGACCTGTGCCTAACCGCGCCGGCCCTTCCCCACTCGTCATTGACTGCTCTGTCCGCTCTTGTCTCTGCCGTGCCTCGCGGCTCCCGTTTCGCTCGATGCTCCTGCCCACTACGCGCAGCGGGCATTGTCGCTGAGGTCACAGACGACAAGACGCTCCCCAAAGCCGCCCGAAAGGCCGCCCAAGTCGCGCACGCGCCCGCCGCGTCGGACGCCGCCAAGGCGGTCAAGCTGGCAGACAAACTCCACAACCTCACCGACTTGTGCGGGGGCCCCCCCGTCGGCTGGTCGGCTGACCGCGTCCGCGAGTACTTTGCGTGGTCGGCGCGCGTCGTCGACGGCTGCCGCAGCGTCCGGGGGGTCGCCGCCCAGGCGCTGCTGTCGCGCGTCGACGACGTGCTCGCTCGGGCGGGGGAGGCAGCGGTTGTGGCCGAGGCGGCGGCCAAGGCGCCTCCGCCGGTGGAGGGGGGGGCGGCGGCGTGAGGCGTGTAGGGGGTAGCCGCCCTGGTCTGGGCGGACAGCGCCAGGAGGCAGTGCAAGAACCAAGCAAGCTCAGCCCGTTTACCGAGGTCTCGATTATTTGTTGGACCGGCCTGCGTCTGGTCCCCCATTCGACACGAGTGTGGTTCTGCCTGTGAGGACACGCCACTGCTATGCGTGCGGTGCTTGGAGTTCTCGCCATTTTTTCTTGATGTTGGCCGACAAGGCCCGCCGACGCTCGCCACACGCGTCGGCCGACCACCCTGGGCGGAGCGGAGGACGTCGGGCAAATCATCACCACGGGGCTCCATCTCGTGCGCGTGGCCACCTCGCCAAACCGACACACCCACGTTGCTGCCGCCGCGGCCATTGTCCCCGACCGAGCGCCGCCGCTGGCACCGTTGCGACACCGCGCAGCACTGGCCGGCGTCCTGCTAGGCGGACCGCTGACCCCGTCACCTTGCGGACGGCTGTTCGCGCTCCATTGCACCGGCCCAACCACGGCGGGCACGACGAGCTCCGCGCTCCACGCCACACCTGGCAACCGCCCACGTGCGCCATCGCCCACTGCATCTCGCTCTGTGCACCGCCGCCGCCGCCTAGGAGATGTACTTTTCCGACTGGGCCAACAGCACCCGCGCCGACGCTTTGGCGTCAAAGAAGAGCGAGTCCGCCTCTTGGATGTCGTCCACGGTAACCGCCCCCGGCTCGCCGCCCTTGGCGCCCGCCAACACGGCGGCGGGTGTCAGCAGCTGCGCCGCAAACCGCAGGCTCGTGCGCGCGCCGACTTCGGCGAGCATGGCGAGCGCGCCGTCGCCGAGCCGCAGGCCCTCCGTGGCAGCCCGCAGACCCAGAATTTGGGCCACCTCCGCGACCGTGTAGGGGCGCGTGCGGATGATGAGGCACCGGTCGAGGAGGTCCACGGGCATCCCGTGCGGCGACCGCTCTTCCGTCCCCCGGATGGTCGTCAAGCCGCGGTTGGTGGCGAGCACGACGATCGGTGCCAGGTTGCTCTCCAGCGCCCGGTTGAGGAAGGAGAAGCACTCGGCGTCGAGCAGGTGCACCTCGTCGATGAAGAGCACGCCGGGGACGACTTCGGCCACGCCCGACGCGAGGTGGCCCTCGACGACCTTGTTGATTTCGGCGCGGAGCTTTTGCGTGATTTCCGTCTTGCGGGGCTTGCCGAGCTGGTGGAGCAAGCTCATCACGTCCCCGCCGCCGACCGGCCGCGCGTTGGCCGCGTCCAAGTCGTGCAGCGTCACATCCTGCACCACATCCTTGCGCTTGTGGACGTCCCCCTTGGGCACCGGCACGTACTCCTCCGCCTCCAAGTCAAACTCGGTCGCAAACGTGTCGGAGCGGCCGACCCGCTTCACCGCCCCCGAGTTGGCCTCAATGTACACCACGTCACCGGTGGACACGCGCTCCTTGGCGAGCGCCTCGTAGATGGAGGCGTCCATCTTGAGCGTCTTGCTCCCGCGCGCCGTCCGCAGCGTCACGACCACGTGCGCGATCGTTTTGCCAAAGCCGGCCATCGGCTCGGGCGCCTCCTCGGCCGCCATGTCGACGACCTCCCCCTCGTACACCTCCTTGACCTCCTTGATGCGCACGCCAATGGCGCGGCGAAAGGCCTCGGTGAGCACCTCGGTTTTTTTGACTTCAGAGGAGTAGACTTCGGCGCCAATGAGGGGGCAAAAGGGGATCTTGGTGCCGAGCTCGTGGGCGAGCGCCAGCGCCAGCGCGGTTTTGCCCGACCCGGGCGCGCCGGCGAGGAGGATGGCGCGGCCGGCCATGCGCTTGGAGCGAATGAGGTCCAACGCCACGCCGGCCGCCTCACGGGCCTGCTCTTGGCCGACGAGGCCTCCCGCCGATTGTACGGCAATGCCTGTGTGCGCAGAAAAACGTGGCGCGCCGGACGAGAAACAGTAACCAGCCCGTCAACCGAGGAAAAGAGAGGACCCCGGCGGCTAGCCAACCATGTGAGTGGACAGTCCGTGGAAGCGGCGTGCACAACGCCAACTGGAAGCAGCGCTGCCCCACCGACAGGCCCTCCACGCATACGCAATAGTCACCCCAAGTTGCAACGGGAGCGCCTCCCCATGCTGCCTAGCAGCGCACGAGGCACACAACCACAGCACTGGAGGAAAAGGCGTGACCACCACCCCCGTTTCATCGTTCAACGTACCTTGCGAATTGAGGCCGAGGCCCTTGACGTGTGAGTGCGCCGCAACGCGCACCGTTTTCGCCGTCGACGCCACCGCATCCGTCTTGACCGGCGCCACCGCCGGCGCCGGCGCCGCCGTGGCCGCCGCCGCAGGCGCGGCGGCCGCTGCGGGCGCGGCGGGGGCGGCCGACGACATGGTTCACGGCACCACAAACGGCTATATCACGCGGCCGCGGCAGCAGAAAGTAATGACGTTACTGGCGGTGCCACACAAGCGCCGGGATGAGGGTGCCGGGGGCAGGGGGGCAGCGCCCCTACGAGCCGGCGGGGCAAGGTCGACAAGACCCGCGATGGCGGCCAAACAGAAATGAGGTCGGAGCGCCAAACAAATCATCCACCACAACAGCTGCGAGTAGAGGGGGGTCCCGCTGCCCTCGTTGGCGGCGGCGGCGGCGAAGCGGGCAGGGGGGCGGCGCGGCAGGGGTTGGGCGCCGTCGACGGCGGTGGTTTGGGCGGGGGCATCGACCAAGCGCGCGAAGACGACGCGTCATGGTGGACCCTACAATGACAATGACCGCAGCGGTGCTACTTTCAACTCAAGTCGCCGTGCTGCCGGCTTTGTCGCAAGTCGTCGATTGGCGACCGACGCATTGATCGGCAGGCCGAGATCTGCGCTGCCCCCACGCTCGTGCCGTGGAAGTTGTGGACGCCACTGCCGCGGCGCCCACCATCGCCGCGCCCGCGCTCACGCCGACGCCCGCTGCGGCGCCGCCCCTGCTACGACCGACCCCCCCCTCCACGACCGCCTCGGATCGTCCACGTCGACGCCACGTCGGGCGACCCCTTCCGCGCGCCATGGGCGCCCCTGCCAGGCACGTGTCCGCCGCCCCCGCGGCGGCGTTTGTCGCCCCCACCGCGCCCGCGCCGGCGTGGCGGCAGGCGGCGGCCCCCCGGTGCG
>Ga0114955_1001161_pt1 | contig 12026 bp, 16 predicted proteins | sample Porto_5metaG_FD_87302 | JGI IMG/M metagenome (GOLD analysis project Ga0114955, IMG submission 87302) | Marine algal microbial communities from Porto, Portugal - Porto_5 metaG | ecosystem: Host-associated > Algae > Red algae > Unclassified | place: Portugal: Porto | collected 2015-02-02 | reverse complement strand
CGTAGCTTTTTAAAGCGCGACGACATCTGCAACGTGGCGATGCACGGGCAGGCCGGCGCTGCCAACCTGGTGGCGGCAGCAGCTGCTGTGGAGGACATCCGGCGGCGGCTGGAAGCATACCCCCCGGATCGTATTTATAATATGCATGAGACGGGGTTGCTGTACCGGTGCCTGCCATCCCGGTCGTACGAGCCCCGCCGTGATCGCCGCCACGCACGGGGCACCAAGGCAATGCGCAACATGGAGCGGGTCACCCTCGTGCTTTGTACGAATGCAACGGGTACCCAGAAGCTTCCCGTGGCCATTATTGGTCAGGCCGAGAATCCTATGTGCTTCTGCGCGGAAGGCAATGCGTGCCCTCTGCCGTTTTTCAACCAAAAACGGGCATGAATGGACAAGCACGTCTACGAGCGATGGTGCAATACCTTATTCCTGCCGGCTGTGCACCAGCGGCACAGGGGTGCCAAGAGTGCCCTAATAATGGACAATGCTTCAACCCACGACGTCAACTTGAGCTCTGAAGACGTGAAAATACTTTTCCTTCCCCGCAACAGCACCGCGGTGTACCAACCAATGGACGCTGGAGTAGTCGCCTCGCTCAAGGGGCGCTACAAGGGAAGACTGTTGGAAATCCTCGTGCGGTCGCTACCTGTTCCCCTCATCTCCCCACCCGCCTCCCCTCAGACGGACCGCCCGCGTACTCCGTCACCGTAGCCACCACCGCCACTCCCACAGACGCCGTCGCCACTCCCACCACCGGCAACCCCCCCCATGGCGCCACATGGCTTCCGAGAGAGGAATGATGAGCTGTGGAGGGTGCCCGCTGTCAAATTATTGCAGGTGTATGGTGCGCCACGGTTGGCGGCTCTAGAGGCACCGGACGACGCGGCGGATGCGGCGGCCCAACAGGGCCACCTTGCTGCTCTGCTTCCCCCCCCTGACCCGACACCGGGGCCGGCAAGAAATTGTGGCTTAGCTGGACGCGGTGCTGCCCACCTGCTAGACGCTGCCACACTGATTGCGGAGGAGTGGGAGAAGGTGACACCGACCTCTGTATTACATTGCTGATTGAAGTCGAACATCCTCCCTGTTGCCATGTCTGCATCTCTTACTGCTTCTAGGGGCGAGTACCGGCAGGGGTTTCGCAGTGTGGAGAGTGACTTGGAAGAGGTGCTTGCTCTCATGCGGGGCACCTCCCTGGAACGGGAGGTGATTTGGGGCGCGAGTGAGCAGGATGCTCGCGAGGGTTTGCGTGCGTGGTTTGGTGCTGAGGATGACGAAGATGCCATAGTGGACACGGCGGATATGATCACCTTGTCATCCGACGACTCTTCCGACGCCAATGAATAGACGTTGTGGACAAACAACCAGGCGCATGGCTGAAGGGGGTGTGGGGGGAGGAGCTGTTGGGGCGACAGGCGACAGAGCAGAATGGGAATCAAGAGACAGAAACCTGTATGGGCACTGCTATACCAATACGCGAGCGTTCATCCACACTGTCGGCTGTGCTGGCACGACCGCATCTGTCTCAGCCCATCCCCCCGCAGGTCACGACGACCACACATGTGTACCCACTACAGTCCATAACACCGATTGTCCAGCACCCCACAACTTCCCCTCCTACACATCACATCGACAGCGGGGATGCGCACAGGTGGGCAAACGAGGGTGTTGCTCCCATGAAAAATCATTGGGTGGAAGGGGATGTGGAAGGCGGGGAAGATTCAGCAACATCCCGTGTGCCGGCCGCGACGATCCCCGCCGCTTCTTCTTTGTAGCCAACGTGGGTCGTGGCAGCCCGTGCAGTGCTTAGCGACTTTGGCGGTGGGTTGCTCTGCCCTCTACCTGCTTAGAATAGGGATGGGCGTCGCATCGCCTCTCTTGCAGCAGCACTATTCGGTTCTGCCCGTTCTGAACCAGGCAGTACCGTCGGCAGCAGTTCCGGCTGCCGGCCAGCCGAAGTGACGTCACCCACATGGTTGGAACAGCCCAGGTCCTGTGTGCGCGCGCCAAGTGCGCCGGAAGTGTGCACGCCATCACGCTGACTCTAGAATTGGCGCTGTATCTGCCGAATACGCAGCCCATATAGGTTGGCCAGTGGAACACGTGGGCCACCGACGCCGACGCCGCACCCATCAACTTCGCCTGTCGACCGCGACCCCTCGGCATCAGCGTGTGCAAGGTGCAATTAGGCTCGTGGGAGCGTACGGGGCGAAGCCCTCTGGCGGACCGCGCTACCAAGAGCAGCCTGTGGCGTTGCCGACAGCCCCAGAACTGTTGCATCGCGATAAGAGCGGCGTTCGCATTGAACACCGTGTGCGCGGTGTGCACATACGCCACAATATCATCGAAACTCCCTGCATGTGTTCCGCAGATTGGCAGTGCTCGCACACACAGCCGAGCGTCCGAAAGCCCACGTGCACCAACATCTTTAGCCTTGGAATCTGTGAGCGGCGGCACGGACGGGTCCGGCGTTCCCGCAGTGGGTATTCCACAGTCGCGGCACCAGCAATACTGTCGGCCGCCGGTGCGGCTGTGAGCCGTACCGGGTACGCTGCACGTTGGCGCGGTGAACAGCGCTCCGGGGTGAGCCGCACGCGCCACCGCGTGCTGTGACTCTCCATGTGGCGACCACAACCAACGTGTCCGTGCATAGGCAGCATCAAAGTATGCAACGCCTGAGCACTCCGAATTCTTGCACTCAAGAAGAGGTTGGGTGCCCGCGCAGGAGCGCGGACAGACGTGCATTGGTGGTATCAAAGTGGCGGAAACGGCATTCTTCTGCATCCCACGATGGTTGCCAATTGGTCTAGGCTATACCGAAATTCCCAGGCCTGCAGGGTTTCGAATGGAAGCAGGACGCCAGCATGCTAATTTTTATGACGTTGTGCGTCTGATGGAGTCTGTGGACAACTGCAAGTTCTTGTTGGTGGACCAAGACACTGTGAAGCGCCTCAACAGAGTTGCCCGACAGGGGGCCCTCGAATGACTGAACCTGAGTAACTGCCACGAGCGAAGCAAACACGGCCGCACTGGCCGCGTAGTTCCATTCTGCTCCCAAGGCAGTATATTCGGAACTCCATATCCGAACTTGATGACCGCAGTCTACTTTTCCGCGTGTCACTGTGTCCTCGGTACTGCTATGAGCGTATTATTCAGTTCATTCAGTTTGGGGGGACCACAACTCGCTGACTACTGCTCTTAGGGCGTAACACACTCGCTCCGGCGGCAACGACAGTCAGCGCACTGAGGGACAACGACGGGGACGGTCTTGACGCAGAATGTTCGACGACACTGCCCGCGGGCTGGCCGTCGCCTGGGTGCTGTTCGAGGGCGTCACCAAGACGGCAGCGGCGCGGCGACTATGCTGCAACCGCGCGACCATCTCGGGATGGATCAACGCGTACATCGAGTCGGGCGAATGGTGGCCGGACCCTGTCATCCGCAACCGCCACGCCGACAACATTCTGTTCGATTCTCACTTTCTGCGCGCAGTAGACACTGTCGTGCGGTCGGACCCTGATGAGTTTATTGGAGAAATACAGGACGTCTTTGAGTTCCTTTCCACACTTCCTGGCTACCGGGCCTCCTATAAGGCGTCGATTGCGACGCTGGACAGGGTGCTGCGAGCAATCAACTTCTCGTACAAGCAACTATACCGCATGTGCCGGGAGCGTGACCAAGCCCGCCGCGAGGAATTTGCGCGCATACTCTTAACCATCCCGACGCGGTGTGTCGTGTCAGTCGATGAGACAAACAAGGACGGTGGAGATTTGCGCCGTCGCAAGGGACGGTGGCTAAGGGGGGAACGCTAAGAATGCCTATCTCGCAGTAGCAAGGGGATGTTAAGGACGTCTACTATGATGGAAGTTTGTTCCCAGACGGGGGTGCTGCACGCTGTGACTACACCGACTCCGCCAGCTCAAAACTCGGCTAACTGGGTCGTTTTCCTTACCGGTCTTCTTCCGGGAATGAACCGGTTAGTTCCGGGGATTCCGTGGACATTGCAGGTGAGCCGGTGTGTTCTACTTTTTGACAACGCCCTCATCCACACAGCGGCCGTTGACGACTTCATCCGGGCCTGTGGCGTGTTTCCTCTTCGACTGACTCCCTACAGCCCCGAGTTCCAGCCTGTAGAGGAGGTCTTCAGCGAATACTCCTTCGTCCTGAAGTCGGCTCACCACAACTACCCTGGATCTGCCGAGGCGTTCTTGCATGCTATTGCCATCTTTTCTTTGGACGCCAGAAATATCGCATCTCACTTCACACACTGCCTGATGGAAGCCGTCCGCATTTTTCCTGAGCTTGCGGTACCGGGAGGAGTGTTTGCCGATGCCTTTGCGGCTCTTCCCTTAGAGAGGGAATCGGAACAATCTACATGTCAATCAACACTATTGCAAACTGGCGGCGCAACGGGTACCAACGTCAACGATGCGACGCCACCCAGGCCGCCACAGCGTCTCGCAACCCCAGTGGAGGACTGTCTCAGTCTGGATGCGGTCCTCCCTCTGTCCCCCACTCGCTCAGGACCAGCCCAAAAACCTCCGAAACCGCCACGGAGGAGCCCTCCACAGTGTGCCCTCGGAGAAAGTTGCTCCTCAGTCCCGCGGCCGCCTTTCGCTCAAACTCGATGCGGTCGGGATCAGCCTCGTCCCCAAAGATAAAGTCACACAGGCTGCTCGTCAGAGCAGACGCACCCATTTTCTGCAGCGGAGAGGGTCGCGGACGCTCGGATGCAGGAGGCCGGGGTCGCGCCGGGGCCGATGCCGGCTCGCCACCAGTGTGCTGGCCGTCGGTTCCAAACCGAGCATTCCTGTGTGTGGCGAAAGTGAATGTGCCACCGAAACCACGGCCAGGGGTAGGAACCAGTCAAGTGTGTTAGAGCATTGTCCAGCGCAGCCCAGACTACGCAACGGGCGCACATTATACAGGTGCTGCACCGTAACCTCAGGGAAAACGACAACAATATGAAGCAAGACAAGGTGGCTCACAACTTACATTCGAGGTCAACCAGCTGGGCCACTCAGCTGTCCCAGCCGGTTCGCGACAATGGCAGCTTGCTCGTTGCGCTTCTGGCGCGCCCGAGACGAGAGGGCCTTGTGGATGGCCCCGGCCAACTCTGCTGAGTTAGGCACTTGTCCAACGCTTGAAGAGCCAAACCTCTCGCCCGCTTGCATCGCGCCAGCGAAGAGTCTGTCCTCCCGCGCGTCCAGATCAGCGCGGAGCCCGCGAGAGTACTCACGGTGAAAGGTTTCACCCTGGGGATCTCGGGCGACGGCGGCGCGAGCGTTGGGTCCCGAGTGCGCGTCCAGTGCCCGGTCCATCGCTTCAACGCGACCTCCCGCTGTCAGTTCCACAACATGCGGCTGCAACGCCGCGGCAGGCTGCCGCTCAATGGCGTGATCGGCGTCAGCGGCCGCCGGCGCCTCGAGCCTTGCGACCGTAGCGGCGCATGCAAGATGAACAGGCTGCACTTGCTCACACACCATGAATTCGACTTGGTACGTGGCTGGGCGTAGTTTGCCGATAGAGCGACGGCCAGTTGGCGACACCTTGAGCTCATACGCCTTGGAGAGGGACATCTTGATGGGGAGGGCGCCCTGGAGAGGGACATCTTGATGGGGACGTGTCCCTGCTTTTGGCATAGTGTGCAACTGGAAACGAGGACAATCAACGGATAGACTACCGCAAGACAGACATTGGGAACCCGCCACAACGGATAGACGCTTGCAAACAGCAGAGAAGACTCAGCATTTCACACGCAGACTGTCCCAAAGCTCTGTGCAAGCACCAAAGACGTCGCCCGAAAACTTACAAAGACTTGGCGGTACACTTCTGCTTGGCGGCCTTCCCCACGCAGGAACAAGAATCCGTATTGAACTCTGAGGGAGCCGCTGGGCTTGACGTGCATTCTCGGTGGACAGCACTGCAGCTCTGAATGTTATGGCCTCGCTCTTTCTCGTACCGGGGACAATACGAACAGACGGTGCAGCAATGACCATTGTCACCGTCGCCTGCACCGTCCTCTGAACCAGAGTAGGACGCCCCGGTCGCCGCAGGCTTCAGCGGCGCCCTTGAAGCAGGCCACGCAGACGGATGTGCGCCAATAGCGGGCGCGATAGCAACTGCCCGACCTCCTGGGGCAGCCATCTCGCGCTGGCGAGCGCCAGCCGTTGTGGCACCGCCACTCTCCACTCTGGGCGCGGCCAACGTCTCGCCGGCCACAGTTGTAATCTCGTTGCCCCGTGCCATTTTGGGTGCGCGACGCGGGGCTCGCGAGACGGGGATGGGAAGAAGGTACTGGAAGAAAGTCGTGGTGGTCAGTGCGCAGACGGCGGAGGGCTGGTCTCTGGACGCTAACAGCTGATGAACGAATACGGATAATCCTTTTCATTCTAAGTGTAGCACAGCCCGATTACAGAGACATGCCCTTTCGCGACCACCCTGACGCCAAGTCGCAGCTGTCATCTAGGTTACGCTATGCTTGATTAGACATTTCCGTTTAGCCCCACCTCCCAGGGCCCTCTCGAACGATGGTGCCCTTCGGTGACTGGGAACGCACATGTGCGTGATGCGCAACACGGACAGTTGCCAGCCAGTGCATCATGTCCTGCCCCTCACGCACACGACCGGCCTGCTGCCGACAAGGGCTGTCAGTCTAGCGCGCCTGGTGCCACACAGTGAACTGGCAATCCGAAGCACGGCCATCACAGCGCCGAGCTGTCTCCAACCCAGAGAGGGGTACCATGACAAACTGCCCTCCATGATGGTATCAGTCCTACATTAGGTCCACAACGGCTCAAACGTGGGGGTCATGCCTAAAGACAGTGTCTCTGTGTTGTTGGAACACACACGAACTGGCCGCGAGACGATTGTCGAAGGAATGGGAGCAGCCCGCGCCGGCGTAACAAGTGATCGCGCACACACACGAGACTAATGAATGCATGCGACACAACGGTCGGTGCGCGCTATGTGCCGCGCCACGAGAGCCTCACGAGAATGTGATAGCTGCGGCATATGCAAAAGGACTGGGCCTCTACGTTTTCATAGAGCTTTGGAAGAACGCACTGACACCAGCGGGATGCAACGTCGCACATGGACTGCTACAGGACACGTGCTGATGACATACCGTGCCAACGACAACGTGGAGATTGGACGAGTCCGGGATTTACCAACGATAACGGCAACGGAGACAGAATGGAGGAGGCAGGCACAACAAAATCTACGCACAGTGCAAGCAGCGCAAGAAACGGTATGAAGTGGACGGGGGGCATCTGCGACACAGAAGAGGGCAGCAGCGAAGAGAAACACGCCCGGCCAGTGGACAAAGCAGAGGACGGTGGGTGCGCGCACGAGCCACGAAAGAAAAGAAGAGTTCGGGAATAGCGTTACTCAAAAAGTCCCTGAGACACCGTAAGCCGGCTCAACGCAGGCCCGGGAGGGACACACCAGACCTGGGACCGAACAAAACCTTGCTATTGTGAAACAGCAAGGGTTCCCATAAAAAGGGTGGGGGGCGCAGAGCATCTAGGGGTCGCAAAAAGAAAGTAGAAGGCCGAGCACGATGCAATCAGAGATCGTCGGAGCAGTGGCACATGCAGACACAACAAGAAGAGCCAAGAACGAGAGCAGGCGCGGCAGAGAAACAAACAAGCCATGGGGGGCGGTGATAGAGATAGAAGAGGACTGGGCAATGAGTCGACGAGAGGGACAAAAAAAAGAATAGACAGAAGCTTTAATAAAGAAGAGGGTCCCAGGAATGAAGAAGACGTGCAAGAGCAAACGGTGCGAAAGGCGACGCGGATCAGAACTCGCCGCGGCAGAGCCCGACTCCCGTACAATGCAATCACGCAAAGCAAGACGAGCCGCACTCCTGGGCAGCCCGAGCGGAGGGATGAGTCGTGGCAATGGAGGAGGAGCCGATGAGAGAATGAGGCTGCAGGGGGGCCGAAAGATAAAGGAAGGGAAAGATAACAGAGAACAGGCATGCAAAGATCGGCCGCTGGGACGGTGTTGCACGACGGCACCAAAGAGATCCGCAAAAGGAGTGCGAAAGCAAGGGGGCGTGTGCACGCGATCGGACAAATCCGGTGGTGATCAGCAACTGCTGCAAAAAGCGCCGCGGTCGCGGTGAGCACGATCGTGGGGATGGTGACGACGACGGCGGTGGCGCGGGTGGCGCGACGTCGATGGTGTGGCCGCAGCGGCCGACAGGGAATACTCTCCGGCTAGCTAACGCCGACTGAGATAGGCATTGATTACGCCGAGGTGTACCTAATATTTCCGCAGGGGCGAAGGCGCCCCCGACGAGCGGGGTAGCGCTAACAGATGGCCATCTGGGACGTCTGAGAGGGGGGGCCAGCCGACAAGATGGCACGCACGGCCACCGAATTCCGATTCTAGGCATGTGGGGGTGGGTGGGCGCGCCCCAGATTAGCGCGCCGCGCTGTGGGCGCCCCACGCGCGCGACATGGCGCTGAGAAATGGCCGCTTCGGGCAATTCAGAGGGGGGGCCAGCCGACGAGGTGGCACGCACGGCCACCGAATGCCGATTTCAGCCATCTGGGGGTGGGTGGGCGCGCCCCAGATTAGCGCGCCGCGCTGCGGGCGCCCCCCACGCGCGGGGTGGCGCCACAAATGTGCTGTTTTGGCCGTCTGAGAGGGCGTGCCAGACGAAGTGGTGGCACGGACCGCCACCGAATGCCCAGTCCAGCATTCTGGGGGTGGGGGGCCAACTGACATGACACGGTCGTTACGTGGCGCGCACGACGACTACGTGATGCGCCCACGAGGCTGCGCGGTGGTGCCTGCCGTGGCACGAACCGTGGGAGAGCTGACGAATTGTGGACGGAGCTGCTGGCATGACGCTTCATTTCTTTCTGGCGCACAGCGGGCCTCGAATGAGCGTCTTGCGAGAAGCCAGATCCCAACGATGGACACGAGTGGCCTGGATTGGCTTCAATTTTTCGGATGGGCGGTGCAGCCACATTTGAAGAGTTGCGAGGCACGAAACTGACATGGAGCCTGGTTCAACTGGAGTAGTCAGATCCTCATTATTTCGACTCTTGATTTGGCTCAGCAAAAGTGCACGACCGGAACTGTCCGACGTCAACTTGGCCGGCCTGAACCGAGGTGTCTTCGTCAAGTCTGACCCGTGCCGGCACGTGCCGACAGGCTTGTGGCGCTTGCTCGTCTCAGTCGCCCCCGTCCCGGGAACCGCCTTCCAGATGGGACCCCTGGTATATTGACAGCCTGCTTGCTGTGCGGTCTCAGAATTCTTCACTGCGTCACGTTGGCAAGGGACAAGTCTTGTTGCGTGTGAAGAGAGGGCACCCACTCAAAGCGCGTTCAGGCAGCGTCGAAGTCGTGTCAACCTTTTGTGCTTGCGTCGCGCAATTGCCGGCGGATCGAGACATCATTGGGCGCTGGTTTGAGAGTCACAGGCACAGACACTGCTCATGAGCACTCACCAACCAGTGTGCTAAGGATGCGAGAGGCAGTGCGACAGTCTGTTGTCATTTTGTTTGCACGTGCTTGCCACGTGAGCGATGAGGGGCTCCGGCACGGCCACGTGAGCACTTTTTGACACTCGACCTGGTGTCACACACGCAAACGCTGAGCTGTATGCCTGTAACGAGATAACAACTATTTTTCGTGCCGTTGGCGCTCGCCTGAGGGCCCTTGAAAGGGCCAGGACGCGCTGTCCACCGCATCCGCCGAAACTATTTCCGTGTAACGTTGATGGATTTCGGATTGTTGTTGTGGTGCATGTCATTCTGTTTCTGAGCAGGGTACGAGGTTTTTGGGGGATCGGCTGTATACTCGCGCCGTCGCATACTACAAAGCTGCACCGCCTTGCTATGCATCTACTCGAAGAGTTCCGTCCGCGGGGCAATTTGTTTGACGGCAACATAGGCTACAATGAGGATCTGCACAAGGCAGTGAAAGCGGCGTACCAGGCCACCTACGGACGGCGCGACCAGTTCATTGAGCAGCTGCTGGTGAACCAGCAGGTGGCTGCTTTCTTGTTGGAGGAAGAGGAGTGCCCAGTCGCAGCGGGCTCAAATGCAACGTCGGCAAACGCGCGGTACCGCAGCCGACCTCTTCGTTTATCTCGGCGCTGTACTGTGGCGCAGCTAGCGCGCAAGCGCAAATTTCCCGGGCTCTGTACTGTGTTGGAGGTGGAGGACAGAGTGAGTTTGTTTTATTGTGACTCCCCTTACTACGGGAAGGTATCCCCACCTCGGATTGGGCGAGTGGCCAGCACCACTCGGGCGGCAGAGAGCTTCCATGGGGCTTCTTGGTACGAATGGCTGCAGAACCGCGCGCCAGATGGCACGAAGTACTACAGGCAAGCTGCCCTCGTTGTACAGTCCCGGGCGAGGAGACAGAAGCGCCTGGTCGTTCGGCACGCAGACGAGGCGCCACCCCGTGAGGGTTGTGTACTGACGGACTACGGGTGTCAGCCACTGCGGTGGGCGATACCATCGAGTGGGAATGCGGCTCGTATAGACGTCGTGGAAGTTAACGACATTGTGGGCTGGGTTGCAGTGGAGCACGAATTGGAGGATCTTTGCGAGCGACATGGACTGCTAGTCATGCCTAACCAGGTACCATCCACCGTCGCAGAGCTGCGCGCCGCCCGTCTCTTTGTGAACGCTTTTGCGGTCAGCGATGTGGCAGCGGGGACGGAAGACGAATGAGCGGGGCGGGAGGAAGTGGGCAGGGGGGTGGGATGGGGTGTGGGTCGGGCAGGAGGTGCATATAACTAATTTCAGTCATGTCTCTTTGACTTTTTGTCAGTGCTGTATCGGGTCTCTCGGTTGCGAGACGTGTCAGGAGAAAGGAAGCGTTTGGGAGCCGGACGGACGGCGAGGGGCGGGAACGGAGGCATGGACATGTGCAAGGCCCCAGCCTGTCTCTGGCAACCGCGCGCCTCTGTAGAGCGCCTGCGCAAGACACGAGCGCAGCTGTGAGAAGTTCCAGTCCTGCTGTCGTATAGCACCTTCAGCCACGGCGTCGTAGCAAAGAATGTGACGTGTGACCCCGAGAGCATTTGCTTCTACGTGCCGAACGCTCGTGTCTGCTGGCAGTCGAGGGACACCCTACACAGATTGACGTGTGACAACCCGTCCTGACCGGCCCTTGTGCGCTCCAAAACGACGACGACACACTCGATTTCCTTGTGCGCTTGTAGCCTGCTTCAGCAGGGGCTACAAGCCCACGAATCTGGCCCGATTTACCTGGTACACCCCACCGGAGACAGCGTGTGAAACTTGTAGCCCACGTTCTGGACCCTCCCCCCGCCATCGTCCTCATTTGGTGCACGTGCAGCGGATTGGATGTTTCGATCCGATCACGGATGCGGGCATACAGTGCATCGGGGTCGTTTTCGCTACATCAACGATCGACTCCAGCATGGGCATCCACCGATGCGAGCCCGATAACAAATACATTCCGAAGCATAAATACATATGCCTTCGTGTTGAACATAATTAACTGTGTCGGCAGCTGTCCTCGGCAGCAGTTGAGACACGTGTGCATGTTTTTATTGATTGAATATGTGCTGAGGTCAGTGAACCGGGAAAGGTGCACTGGTGAGATCCCCTGCGAAGACAGTGGGAGCACAAGCGAGAGCAAGAGAGGACAGCCGTGAAGAAGAAAGAGCACGCGTACAGAGGAAAACTAGCGCATGAACGAAGTCAGAATAGAGCAGGGAAAGCCTGTGACAAACGTCTCGCTCCACCAGATCGCCGAGCCAGCCATCGTCCACTCGGACAAACCTTCTCTCAGGCCCGTTCCGGGACACAGGCAGGCGTTTGTGATAGCGTTTGTGACAAACATTGTCGAACGCTGGTTGGTTGAAATCAGTCACGCGTCTGCGTTCGCCAGGTCGATCCTGAGCATGCCTGGACTGCGCCACTTGACCAAAGCCGTGTGACGAGGCAGGCCTGCCTGGCTGCCTGGAGGATTTCGTGAGGCGCGTAAAGGAATGAAGCCAGAGCTCTCGGTCGCAATTGATTATG
>Ga0114955_1001159_pt1 | contig 12045 bp, 7 predicted proteins | sample Porto_5metaG_FD_87302 | JGI IMG/M metagenome (GOLD analysis project Ga0114955, IMG submission 87302) | Marine algal microbial communities from Porto, Portugal - Porto_5 metaG | ecosystem: Host-associated > Algae > Red algae > Unclassified | place: Portugal: Porto | collected 2015-02-02 | reverse complement strand
TAATATCTCAGAACCAAATGCCAATAACCATAGTCATAATAATACTGATTCAATACTTAATAATAACAATGCGTCCCATGATTTTTTAGCAAGCTTAGCGACAGACGCAACTAAAAACCGCGAGAAAAAATACAGCCGTGAACAAATCGCTCAGTTGTTTGACTTGCCGTTGATGGATTTATTACTGCAAGCACAGACGATACACCGCCAACACTTTAGCGCTAATGAAGTACAAATCAGCACTTTGCTGTCTATCAAGACCGGTAACTGCCCTGAAGATTGCGGTTACTGCTCGCAGTCCGGTCACCACCGCGATACCACTAAGCTACAAGCAGAAAAGCGTATCGAAGTCGATAAAGTCATTGCCGCCGCCAAACGCGCCAAAGCCACAGGTTCATCGCGTTTTTGTATGGGTGCAGCATGGAAACACCCAAGCGCAAAAGACATGCCTTATGTGGTCGAACTGGTCAAAGAAGTCAAAGCATTGGGACTTGAAACCTGTATGACTCTCGGCATGCTAGATACAGACCAAGCGGCACAGTTAGCGGATGCAGGACTAGATTATTACAATCATAATCTCGATACCTCGAGAAGTTACTACGAGCAAGTGGTCAGTACGCGCAGCTATGATGAGCGCTTAGATACCATTGCAAACGTACGAAATTCAGGTATTAACGTTTGTAGTGGCAATATCGTCGGCATGGGTGAAAGCCGTGATGATCGCATCGACTGGGTTCATGAGCTGCTGAAAATGCCCAAAGCACCCGAGTCTATTCCAGTCAATTTATTGGTGCCTATTCAAGGGACGCCGATTGGCGATAAAGTCTTAGCAGAAGGTCAGCTATCTGTCCTTGAATGGATACGGACGATTGCGGTGACGCGTATTTGCTGTCCAACCAGCTACGTACGCTTATCTGCTGGACGCGAAAGCTTATCTGATGCTGAACAAGCATTGGCATTTATGGCAGGGGCAAATTCATTCTTTTATGGTGATAAGCTTTTGACCACCGGCAATGCTAGCCAATCAGGTGACGATAGGCTGATGCGCGAGCTTGGCTTAACCAAGCAATTTGCCGCACCACGAGCGCCAAAGCAAGTGCCTGTCATGGATGCCATGAGCGGTCATCAGTCGCAAGTTGTCTTAGCAGAGTAAATGCCATGCGTGCCGCTACCATTATCGCGTCATCTGCGCTAAGCTTGCCGACATTATTAATTAAGAAATTGCGCACGACATTGCGCACAAAATATTAAAACGTAAGAGAGAAAGTGATGGCAGACTATTTTAATTGGATTAAAGCGGCTCACATTATCTCTATGGTGTGCTGGTTTGCGGCGATATTTTATCTGCCGCGCCTATTCGTTTATCATGCGATGAGCGACGATAGCATCAGCCACGAGCGCTTTGCCATTATGGAGCGCAAGCTCTATCGCGGTATCATGACGCCATCGATGATAGCCACTTGGTTGTTTGGTTTATGGATGTTGGGAATGGGCTGGGATATTTATAAAACTCAGGGCTGGCTACACGTAAAACTACTATTGGTAGTACTGCTATCAGGCTATCATGGCGCTTGCGGATTTTATCGTAAAAAGCTGATTGATAATCCGCATTATAAATCACATAAATTTTGGCGCTGGTTTAATGAAATTCCCGTATTTGCATTAATTTTTATCGTCATTTTAGTGGTGGTAAAACCTTTTTAAAATAATGGAAAGTAAAGCTGACTTACCTTAAAAGTATTTTTATCTTGAGTCTAAAACTCACAAAAAAGCGTCCGTTACTCTACTAAGTGACGGACGCTTTTTTTATCTCTCAAGTAAGCTGAATAAACACCCTTAAAAATTAAACATTTGGCCGCATGATTTGATAGACATTACTTAAGTCGTAAACACGATAGCGCGCAGGTTCACGGCGGTTTTCACCAGCATAGCTAAGTATCAATGCTTGCTTGGCATTCTCATCGACCCAGCCAACAAACAGCCCGCTATGCTCGACGCCATTGTAGCCGTGATTGATATAGTAGAGCCAATCACCGACTTCTATCTCACTGCTATTGGCATAAGGGCCTTGTCCGTAGGTGCCTTTATGGATGGTATTACGGCTCACTCCTGCTCGATTAAATACCGCATTGAGATAATCCCAGCAGCCACCTTTAATAATCGTCCGCTCATTGAGCGCCATCTTGCGCGCGGTGCTGATGACTTCCCGCGCTGCCCGACTACTTTGGGTTTCAGCATTACTAAGTAGCGGCAAATATTCGCTATCGACATTGTCATAACTGCCCGATAAAAATGCCGGCAGAACGGTTGGCGCTTGGCGTTGGACTGCCGGATAGCGATAACTGCTTTGGGCGTTACCGATATAAGCATTTTGGTTAGAATACGAATTATTCGAGTAGCTGTTATTAGAAGCGCGATTAGTAGAATAACTTGGCTCTACACTGCTCGTATCTGAGCGATAGCTAGCAGCATTGCCAGCACGTTGAATGGTAGAGCGTGTGCTGATTTTGGCAGGAGGAACCGCTGAGTACGCTGGGGTATATCGGGCGCTATAATCAGGTTGGGCTGATTTTTGTGCAATTAAGGCGCTCATACTATCAGCGTTAGCTTGGCTGACCGGAAAAATTGCAGCAAAGGTAAGTAATAATGCACTGCTCGACGTTGTGATTGACCAAAAGGACAAACGCGACATGACCAACTCCTTGGCAACATATTATTGATGACTTAGTTTGAGCTTTGACCATTCACAAAGTTTGGTCTTTATAAGCTGGTATCAATAAGCATATTAACGATAAATAAGATAAATTTTTCAATCCTACTTATAAACCATTTGTACAGGAATCTGCAAGTACTATTGCTTTGAGGTAAGCGATAAAAGGTATAATTTTAAGGATAAGTGGTAAAACGAGGCTTGGTTTTTATAAAAATATGGTTTTTAGAAAGACATCGGCTTTAGAAATATGAACGGAGATTCAGAAAGAATAATTAGCTATTATCAGATTGTAGACTATTTATAGAAAAACAGACCAAAGGATAAAAGCTAATCAATAATTTACTCATCGCTCATTTTTATATTGGCATGGCGTTTGCTCAAAGCCTGACCTTGTAGGATGGCTTTGGCAGCGGTTGCTTCTTGGATACTATCAAAGCCACTGATTAGATATTTACGAATGTCATCACAATCGGCAATTTGTAGCTGCTCGCCAATTAAGTTAATTTTGTCGCCATCGGTCAGATGGATATGCGCGCGTTTACCTTGATGGTCATGTACCAACTCGCCATCGCGCACCCACAAGACGCCGCTACTAATAACGCCGCTCATGGTTTTTTTACGCTGTTGGCGCTGCCGATTAAAAATAAAACTACCAATAATCAATAGTGCCAAGGCGCCAATTGCTAAACGCTCAGGTAGCAAGCTCATTGCCAAAGCGACCGCCACCGCTCCAACCAACAATGCGGTGCCAAACCAAAACAGCCCATTATCGGCTGCGGGCGACTGACCTTGCAAGGTGATTTTGGCGCCGTCATCGGTCAGCTTTAGCATGCATGAATACCTGTTTAAGAGCAGTGGATGGTTAAAAACTGAAATAAGCAGTTATAAAGGATGGGTTGGAAACTTACCAACCCAATGCTGTTTTTTGCATATCGATAAGTTCAGCGATGCCTTTTTCGGCAAGGATAAGCATAGCGTCTGCTTGAGCGCGGGTAAAAGGTTTTTCTTCTGCTGTACCCTGTAGTTCGATAAACTCGCCTTTTTGGGTCATCACCACGTTTAAATCGGTATCACAGCTGGCGTCTTCTTCGTAGTTTAAGTCCAAATACGCTTCGCCGTCTTTCATACCAACCGATACCGCAGCGACCAAACCAATCAATGGATCAGCTTTTAGTTTTTTGGCTTTTTGTAGACTCTCTAATGCATCGATAAGGGCAATGGCTGCACCCGTCACGCTCGCAGTACGCGTGCCACCGTCCGCTTGCAAGACATCACAATCAAGATAGATGGTATTTTCGCCAAGTTTACCCAAATCAATCATCGCTCTTAAGCTGCGACCGATCAAACGCTGAATTTCTTGCGTACGCCCTGACTGTTTGCCGCGTGCTGCTTCGCGCTGGTTTCGGGTATTGGTCGCACGTGGTAGCATGCCGTATTCGGCAGTAACCCAACCTTTGCCTTTACCTTTGAGCCAGCGCGGTACGCCCGCCTCCACGCTCGCGGTACATAGTACTTTGGTATCGCCAAAGCTGACCAATACTGAACCTTCAGCATGCTTCGTATAATGGCGCTCAAAGCTGATCGAGCGAAGTTGGTTAAGCTCACGGTTATCAATACGCATAAAATTTCCTAGTACGATGTTATAAAATCAAAGTGATAAAGCGTTATAAAACAATAGGGTCGTCGCTCCGTCAACAGCTATGCTGGCAAGCGAAAAGATGACGTTATCCTAACGTGGCAGCGGCGCAATAGCAAGAATCACCAAGCTATTACGCCGCTACTTTCGCAAGATTTAGTGCTAAAAGTTTGATGCTAAACGTTTAGTGTTAAAGGTCTGCTGCCAACCTTATTCTAACCCTTCCATCTTACGCAATTCTTTACGCAGGATTTTACCGACGTTTGATTTTGGTAATTCATCTACGAACTGAATATGACGCGGACGCTTATAACCGGTCAATTGCTTTTTGCCAAAGTCAATCAGCTCTTGCTCGGTTACCTCGCCTTTTTTGACCACGAACAGCTTAGGATCTTCGCCGCGCTCGTCATTAGGAATGCCGATAGCGCCGCATTCTACCACATTCGGATGCTCGCTCATGGCTTCTTCGATTTCATTTGGATAGACGTTAAAGCCTGACACCAAAATCATATCTTTTTTGCGATCAACGATTTTGATAAAGCCTTTTTCGTCCATGATACCGATATCGCCCGTTTTCAAGAAACCTTTGGCAGTAAAGGTTTCAGCCGTTTCTTGTGGGCGGTTTTGATAACCAATCATCACCTGTGGCCCTTTGACACAGATTTCGCCGCGGTCGCCGAGTGCAACTTCATTTTCATCATCATCGATTAAAATAATGTCGGTGCTAGAAGCAGGAATACCAATTTTACCGGTAAATTCAGAGATGGTCATTGGGTTAAAGGCCACTACTGGTGAGGTTTCCGACAAACCGTACCCTTCAACGATGGGCAAGCCAGTGATTTTATGCCACTCTTTTGCCACGCTTGGCAAGACCGACATACCGCCGCCAATCGAGGCTTTTAGATTAGAGAAATCTAAACCGGCAAAACCTTCTTTATGCACCAAACCGTTAAATAGGGTATTTACCGCCGGAATAAATGCCGGTTTATACTTCGCCATCTCTTTAATCAATCCATCCAAATCACGCGGATTTGGAATCAGCAAGCCAGCATAACCTTGATACATGCCGTACATACCGCAAACCATAAATGAGAACACATGGTATAGCGGCAGCGCGGTCAAAATCACGTCATCGGCATCGACATCGTCGTCGAAGGCGCTATTCATTAAGACACTGATTTGGAGCATGTTGGCGACTAAGTTGCCGTGTGACAGCATCGCACCTTTGGCAACACCGGTGGTACCGCCGGTATATTGCAACAAGGCGACATCGCTTAAGTTTAAATCAGGACGCTTATATTTACTCGCTGAAACGGCATTTAATGCGTGTTTGAAGCTCGTGCTACCGGGCAAGCGGTAGGCCGGAATCATCTTTTTCACGTGGCGCGCAACAAGATTGACGACGGTGCCTTTGACCAAACCAAGCATATCGCCCAATTTACAGACGATAACGTGCTGTACTTGACCTTTGTCTTCGGCTTCTTGGTAAGTTTTGGCAAAGTTTTCAACGATAAATAACGCTTTGGCACCGCTATCGTTTAGCTGATGCGACAACTCGCGACTGGTATATAGCGGGTTAACGTTGACCAAAATCATGCCAGCGCGGATGATACCGAGCATCACAATAGGATACTGCAAGATGTTGGGCATCATAACGGCAACTTTGTCACCTTTGACCAATCCTAATGACTGCAAATAACTGGCGATTTGGCGGCTGTATAAATCTAACTGCTTAAAGGTGATTGACGAACCCATGCAAATATAAGCAGGTTTTTGCCCATAACGGCTAAAATTACGTTCGAACACTTCCAGTAAAGACGTATTGTCTTCTGGCATATCGATGGTTGCATTGATGCCATAACGCTCATACGCGCCTAACCACGGACTGTCGCTGTCTATCGTCGGCATGGTAGGAAAGGTATTTTCAACCATTGATTGACTATCTGCCGCAGCGTTATGGTTTTTGGCTTCTTTATTGGTACTGTCCGTCATAATCTTCCCTAAATATTACTGTTAGTAAGTTGCTATCAAAATTTATTAAATAGAATCACCGTGGTTTATTACAATCACTGAGTTATAAAAGCAAAAACTTGTGAATAAGAAGTCTTATGACATAAGAAACTGCTTATTCAAGAGAATTTGTCATTCACAAACTTTTAAGTTAAAAATCTCGAGACATATAGAGCCTGTCTAAGGGTATTTATGACGATAATATTCTACATTTATCGTCAAATACACCTGTTAAATAGAGTATCTATGGGCAAGAACTATAGCAGTTTTGCGCCCAGTTCTCTATGAATACTAGCAACCCCTTATAGAAAAACAAAAAAAATGATAAGGTCATTTGCATAAGACCTTATCATCTTTCACCATTCGCCTATCAAATATCAAGATATTTTTATCAATGCTCAGTATTGATAAAGCGCTATAAAAAGCCCGCTAAATTTGGTATTAGGCTATTTATGATATGAGACGGTTTAAGCGTGTTTCTTTTCTTCTAGGGCGCGTAAGTCTTTATGTAAAATCTTACCGACGTTAGACTTTGGCAGCTCGTCGATAAATTCAACATAACGAGGACGCTTATAACCGGTGAGGTTTTCTTTGGCATAAGCAAGCACTTCCTCTTCGGTCAGGCTACTATCACTACGCACAACAAAAATCTTCGGCACTTCGCCGCTTTTTTCATCGTCGATACCGATAACGCCGCATTCCAAAATCTTTGGATGACCAGACATCACATCTTCTACTTCGTTTGGATAAACGTTAAAGCCTGAGACCAAAATCATATTCTTTTTGCGATCGACAATCTTAAAGTAACCTTCTTCATTCATCACGCCGATATCGCCGGTACGGAAATAGCCATCCGCCGTCATGACCTCAGCCGTCGCGTCTTCGCGTTTCCAGTAGCCCTTCATAACCTGCGGACCACGAACACAGATTTCGCCGCGCTCACCAATTGGCAACTCATTACCTTCTTCGTCCAAAATGGCCATGTCAGTCGCTGGCATCGGTAGACCGATATTTCCTGAGAACTCGCCGGTACCTTGCGGGTTTGCCGACGCGACAGGAGATGTCTCTGATAAGCCATAACCTTGGACGATAATATTGCCGGTTATTTTTTCCCACTTAGCCGCGGTGTCTTTTAATACTGCCATGCCGCCGCCCATCGACATCTCAAGCTTGCTATGGTCCAATGCTTGAAAGGCTTCGCTGTTGGCAAGCGCGTTAAACAGCGTGTTGACCGCTGGGAAAAACGCCGGTGGATAGTCCTTATAAGCCTTGATTAAGCTTGCGCCATCACGTGGATTTGGTACCAATAAGCCGATACAACCTCTATATAAACCGTACATACCGCAAACGGTAAATGAGAAAATATGATACAGCGGCAAGGCGGTCATAATAACCGGCTGCTCGTTACGCTCTTGGAACTTATCAAACGCATCGCCAAGATAAGTATCACATTGAATAAGGTTGGCGACCAAGTTGCCGTGCGTCAGCATCGCGCCCTTGGCAACACCTGTGGTTCCACCTGTGTATTGTAGGACCGCCACGTCATCAAGACCGATATTGGTTGGGCGTTTATAGTTTTTGACAGACAATTTATTGAGTGCTTTTTTAAAGTTTACGCTACCGTTAACCTTATAATCAGGCACCAGTTTTTTGACATGGCGCACGACTGCATTCACGATAAAGCCTTTTAACGGGCTCATCAAATCGCCCATCGAGGTAATGACGACGTGATCAACCAAGTCTTTACCGATGTCTTGATAGGTTTTGGCAAAGTTTTCTAGGATGAATAGCACTTTGGTATCAGAGTCTTTTAACTGATGCTCAAGCTCTTTGGCGGTATAAAGTGGATTAACATTGACCAAGGTCATGCCAGCGCGTAACACCCCTAATACAGCAACCGGTAGCTGCAAGATATTGGGCATCATAACCGCTACTTTATCGCCTTTTTGTAAACCAAGCGACTGTAGATACGCGGCAATTTGTTTGCTATAACGGTCTAAATCTTCATAAGAAAGTGTCACATCCATGCACACAAAAGCGGTACGACCTGCATGGGTAACGAAATTCTGTTCGAGGATATCGATCAAAGAAGTGTTGGCGGGCGGCATATCAATATCGTATTGGATGCCAAGTTTTTCGTAAGTTTTTACCCACGGTTTGTCATCGCGACGAATTACGTTACCTTGATTTTCCATAATCTTACTGCTCCTAATAATAGTGTGCTGGTATCAATCCATCCATAATCGAAAAGGTCAAACATATCTAACATCGCCGTACAACCAACCATTGATATAACGTAAGTAATGGTTGGCGGCTAATGATATGGGATATGGTGAAGGATCAACAATATAGCGGTAAATAGCCCTTTGTTGATTAACATACACACTTTATACAAACTACTCAATACAAAAGATTGAAACTTGAGTTCTTAAACTTACTTGACGATATCTATCTTTATTAATATCAGTGACTTAAATACTAAAATTGGCTATAATTACGACTATTTATATAATAAACTTTTATTTGTTATTAAAAAATTTATCAGTTTTTTCACTATTTTCCACCATTTCTAAAATTATGAAACCGTCAAATTTCTATTTTGCTCAATACTTCATTCTCAATATTTGATATTAAAGCTGTTATATCAAGCGCGTCACGTCCTGTCGTCTATTCTGACTTATCCCTTTTTAATTTTGCCAATATCCTTTACGATAGCACTATCTTATTTTTCCCTATTTTATCGATACAGTCAGTCCTAAATCAACTTAGTACAAGTATTATAACGCGCTACTGGTATTCATTTTCCTTGCTTGCTGTGCCTACGCAGACAGAGGCTGCGTAAAATTAATACCAGTAGCTCTGTGCTTATTTTATAGTGGACTGCCTATATAGATTGATTAAAAACCTCTTTTAAGAATCAAAAGCGAACCCTATTTTATGTCCGATGTTATTGATACCATTGACCCTATTATTCCTAATGAACCGATGGATACCCGCTCCGTGGCGGAATTCACCGAACAAGCCTATCTCAACTACGCCATGTACGTCATCATGGATCGGGCATTGCCCAATATCGCTGACGGTCTAAAACCTGTGCAGCGCCGTATCGTTTATGCAATGAGCGAGCTTGGGCTAAAATCGTCTGCCAAAGCCAAAAAATCCGCGCGTACGGTCGGTGACGTACTGGGTAAATATCATCCGCATGGCGATAGCGCCTGTTATGAGGCGATGGTACTGATGGCACAGCCGTTTAGTTATCGCTATCCGCTGATTACAGGTCAAGGTAACTGGGGTAGTCCCGATGATCCCAAATCGTTTGCTGCCATGCGTTATACCGAAGCCAAGATGTCGGCTTATGCCAATACCTTGCTTGCCGAGCTTGGTCAAGGCACGGTCGATTGGCAAGATAACTTTGATGGCACCATGCAAGAGCCGGTCACCCTGCCCGCGCGCCTACCCAATATTTTATTGAATGGTACAACGGGTATCGCCGTCGGTATGGCGACCGATATTCCGCCGCATAACCTTAATGAAGTGGTACGGGCGGCAATTCGCTTGCTAAAAAACCCTGATTTATCCGTGAAGCAATTGACCCAATCGATACCCGCACCGGATTTGCCAACCCCTGCTGAAATCATCACCAGTAAAAAAGACTTGCAGGCGATGTATGAAAGCGGTCGTGGCAGTTATAAAATGCGCGCCACTTTCCATATCGATCCCAAAGAAAAAAATCTCGTCATCATCGACGCGCTTCCTTATCAAGTGTCAGGCAATAAGATTCAAGAGCAAATCGCTAAACTCATGATGGATAAAAAGCTGCCATGGGTAACGGATATCCATGACGAATCAGACCACGAAAACGCTTGCCGTATCGTGCTTGAGCTACGTTCATCGCGCGTCGATGTCGAGCGCGTCATGAGTCATTTATTTGCCAGTACTGACCTTGAGAGTAATTACCGCGTCAACATGAATATGATTGGCTTAAATGGTAAGCCGCAGGTCAAAAACCTCAAAGAAATCCTTGAAGAATGGCTCGTCTGTCGCCGCTCTGTGGTCACGCGCCGTCTGCAATATCGCCTCGACAAAATTGATAAACGCTTACATATCCTCTCAGGCTTGCTGATTGCTTATCTGAATATCGATGAAGTCATTCGTATTATTCGTGAAGAAGACGACCCAAAATTATCATTGATGCAAGGCTATGATCTGACTGAAATCCAAGCCAATGCTATCTTGGATATTCGACTGCGCCAGCTGGCAAGACTAGAAGAGATTGAGCTGCGCCGCGAGCAAGATGAACTGGCTGCCGAACGTGCCATCATTCAAGAATACTTGAACAATCCAGACAGCCTGACCAATCTGATGATTGACGAGCTTAGCGCCGACATGAAGGAACACGGCAACGAGCGCGTATCGCAATTGGCAGAACGTGAAGAAGCGCAAGCGTTAAAAGAGTCTGACCTCGTACCAAGCGAGCCTGTCACTGCCATCCTATCGAAAGCGGGCTGGATTCGCGCTGCCAAAGGTCACGACGTCGATGCTGCTGGCATGACTTACCGCTCAGGTGATAGCTATCAAGCGCATGTACGTGCTAAATCCAATGAAAGAATTTACGTACTCGACAGCACTGGACGCAGCTACAGTATCGACGCCCATAGCCTCGCCTCTGCTCGTGGTCAAGGCGATCCGCTGACCAGCGTACTCAAACCGCCAGCAGGCGCCAGCTTTGAGCAGTTATTAACGGGCGATAATAACCAACGTATCATCCTCGCAAGTTCAGCAGGTTACGGTTTTATCAACACCGTTGGCAATCTCGATAGCAATCAAAAAGCGGGTAAAAACATCATCAACCTAGCAACTGATAGCCGCTTGCTACCTGTTGCGCGGATCGATGCTAATGCAGAAGCTAATGGCGATAATAGTGAAGCGGTAACAGCCACACCTGACCATCTTGCTGTCGTGACCAATGCGGGCTATCTATTGATATTTGCTCTTGATGATTTGCCTGAACAGGCACGTGGTAAGGGTAATAAGCTGATCAAATTAAAAGACGGTGAAGAAGTACTTGCCATCACGCCACTCAGTCAGCAAGACAGCTTAATCATCACTGCTGGCAAACGCCACGTGACGCTAAAGCCTAATGATTTGGCCAATTATACGGGCACTCGTGGTAATCGCGGCGGTCAGTTGCCAAGAGGCTTTCAGAATGTGACGAGTGTTGAGGTTGGTTAATAATAGCTATGCTTAGCATTCTAGTCTTTAACACTTAAAGCTTACAATACTTTTAACAAAAAGCCGCTTATACACAAGGTATAAGCGGCTTTTTTAGGCAGGCTAAAACAGATGACAATTATTGTCAAAAGACATTACTCATCTAAAAATTGCTAGATTCGATATCTTTAAAAACTGCTGTCAAAAAGCTTTCAATCTGAGTACTTGTCATTAGATAGGGATTATAGTCAGAACCTGCTGAGAAGCTTTTTAGGGTATATTCTTCATCTTCAGCGCTTGATGTTAGATATTTAACTAAAAACCCATTCCATTGCCGCGATTCAATTTCCTCTATATTAACAATATTAGGGGAAATGGTTGAATGCTTGTCCAGTATTTTTGCTAAGGCAATATTGATAGCAGGCCTTGTTCCTTGAAAACTTTGAACGAAATAACCTTCGCTAATGACCAAAGC
>Ga0114955_1001154_pt1 | contig 12069 bp, 12 predicted proteins | sample Porto_5metaG_FD_87302 | JGI IMG/M metagenome (GOLD analysis project Ga0114955, IMG submission 87302) | Marine algal microbial communities from Porto, Portugal - Porto_5 metaG | ecosystem: Host-associated > Algae > Red algae > Unclassified | place: Portugal: Porto | collected 2015-02-02 | reverse complement strand
TTTCGAAGTATGGTTCGGAGCCATACCAGAACGAGATATGATTGGTCGAGAAGCCTTCGTGATTCGACAGTTGCCTTCGCGATCTGACGAGTCAAATCACGAAGGCTGTGGTTTCCCTGGTTGGGTTGACAAACAGGCGTACAGCGCGCCCACGTCGGCGGGCGTCATGGCGCGAACCACGAACGCCCGCCAAATCATCGCGGAGCGCGCCAGGCGGCAGGCGCCAGATGTGCGCTGCGCGCGCCAAGAGCGATAAGTTGATGAAAGTTCCAATACGGACGCCGCAGGCCCCCGCACGCCCAGTTAGCAGTGGGTGCTCTGTCTCCTCTGGGTTTTCGAAGCAATGTCACATCATGGTTGGCTCTACGTTATCCATTTGCACTCCTATTGGCTAGAAGCCCTGGCATCAGGTTTTCCGTGGCAAGTGAGGACCACGTTTTCCACTGTTTCGGGCTGGCTGCCCAGACGAGGGCAAGAACGGCGCTCCGTAGGTACGTGGCACAAAACTGACTTGAAACAGGTCATCAGAGTTTTAAAGCCCGTCAGGTCTCGACGTGACCCGTGATTGATGCTCCTACCATGCCGTCTGTTCCGTGCGCTTGTCCCCACCGCGCGCACTCCCGCTGTTGGTCGTTCCGCCACTGTCCGCCCTGCTTGCCCAGCCTGCACTCGGTTTCCTACTGCCACCTCATCCCGACTACGGCGGTTGCGCACTATACTGCTTGTGCTGCGAGTGACGTGTCTGCTCCTCTCCATATCCCCGTCCCTGCACGATCACCGGCGATGGCCCGTGTAACCCGTCCTCGCTCAACTTGCACGCGTGCCTCCCCATCTCAGTGCACATGCGGCTGCGACTGGAAATGTGTCGGCTGCTACTGCAAAACAGATATAGTACACCCCATGCATGTGTTCGTGTGTCGCGCAGCAAGGCATGACAAACGCCGGCGCTTGGCGCTGGGGGCGTACGGGACGGGGACGGATGCGCCCGCATCTGTACGGGGGGCCCCCCGGGGCGTACGGGACGGGGACGGATGCGCCCGCATCTGTACGGGGGGCCTCGGGGGGCTGTACGGGGGGCCCCCCGGGGCCCCCCGTACAGATGCGGGCGCATCCGTCCCCGTCCCGTACGCCCCGGGGCGGCGTGGTGTGCTGGGCAGCGGGGGTCACCGTTGTGGCGTGGTCTCTGCAGACGCGTGACAGAGGAACCCCTACGTATTATTCAATTTGACGGTTACTGACACCCTCTTAGAGGCCGTCGCCGCATTGATTATGGACGAATACAACTTAAGGCCGGGTGATTGCGATCACCCGGGGGCGGGCGTCTCGCGGCATCTCTCCGCGAGCAGCGCTCACGAGCGCCGCCTCTGCAGACACACAGTGGCTCTCGCCGCGCCCGCCCCACACCCCTCTTGCGCCATAAGGGGCAACGCCGCCGCGCATCCCCTTTGCCGCCTTGGTCGGTACGTCCGCTGTTTTTCCGTCCCCACCCGCCTCCCTGGGGTTCACCTCGGTCGTGCGCCTGTGTGCGCACGCCCATTGTTTTTCTGGGCCTAGGGCTTCACCCTGACCAGACTCATTCTTGCTTCTTGTTCTACTCGAGGCCGACTATTAAGTAATAGGAAATCGTCACTGACATACGCGGCTCTCTCTCTTGGTGTAACCACCGCTGTGGTTGGGGAGGGGGAATGCGGGGGGGCAATCATGGCAGAGCGGCGCGGGACCTGAGAGACCTTTCTATGGACGGCGCTCATCAGATGGGTGGCGGGAGGATACGCAGGCGTGATGCCACTGTAGGGAGCGACACTGGTTCAATGGCTGTTGCGAATCACGACGTCGTTGACCGCCGCTTCGGTTGTGTCAATCATTTGCTCTCGATACCTCCCTCCAGAGCGCCAGAAACGGTGGAGTCGCACCCCTCCTACAGTGGCAAAAACCTCACAATTGTAGAGTCGCGGGTCGCGACTCTATGCTCCATACAGAACGTCCCACGTTGTTCGTCTATTTTCAAAGGCGGCTGTAATGCTGAAAGCCAGAGGAGACGCCTTAACTGGGCGTGCCCGAAGCTGACACCGCCGCCGCCGCCGCCCCCTGCCGCCGCCCCCCCTGCCTGCAGCCGCCGCCGCCCCCCGCCGCCGCCGCCACCGCCCCTCCCTGCCACCGCCGCCGCCCCTGGCCTCTGCCGCCGCTGCCCCCGGCCGCCACCGTTGCCGCCCCCGGCTGCCACCACCGCCGCCCGCGGCGGCCGCTGCCGCCACCCCCTGCCGCCGCCGCCGCTACCTGCCGCCGTCGCCTCCCCAGGCTGCCGCCGCCGCTGCCCCGTGCCGCCGCTGCCCCTTCCTGCCGCCGCTGCCGGCGCCCCTACCTACCGCCGCCGCCGCCGCCGCCCCCGGCGGACGCCGCCGCCGCCCCCTGCCGCCGCCGCCCCTGCGTGCCTCCGCCGCCGCCCCCGGTAGCCACTGCTGCCGCCTTGAAAAGTCTGCTCCGACCATCAACCAGAAAACAAAGTGAAGGAACGCCACGTACAAAGAACAAAAATGGACGACCCAGGTGCAAAGTGGTTGAGCGCCTGCGGGGAAAAGACCCTCAAGTCGCAACCGGAGCAGCGGTGCAGAAAGAAGCAAATGAAAAAGAGCGTGCGGCACCAGCAGGGGGAGGTACGGACGTGCTCAGCGCCGAGACAGGCTAGGGTAACAGCTGGCGCCGGCCCGGTGCGGCCGCCCCGTCGTCGACTGGGACAAGCGGGGCGCCCCTTCATCTTCGCGCCAGCTGGTATTCTGTCGGCGCCGCGCTCGGGACAGCTCTACTTTGGCTGTCTCGCCTCCGCGCAGCCCGCTTGGCGCTGACCCCCCGCGTTTCCTCATGAGAAACCTGCTCCGCCACTGCGCCTCGTAAGACGATTAGTCACCCAGGCACTGCCTCAAACTCTGCCACGCCCACGAAACTGCAAAAGACCGCCCATGCCCCACTGCCCGGGCGTACGCTTCCCCCCTCCGCTCCGTCGGCCCCGACGTCGGCGCTGGTCGCCCCCGACCGTTGAGGGGTGCTCTTTACAGATCCAGTCTTCCACCCATCAAAGAAAGACCGGTCAAGGGATACCAAGATACGCGGGGCAGGAGGATGCCGTCAATCTGCGGGCGTCGACAGTAGCAATGGTGCCGTCTCGCCGTGTGTGACAGAGAAACTGCGTCATGGGGCATTACGCAGGGCCCTCCAGGAGCAGCTATCTTGTACTACCGGTGCCGTTGACGGTGTCGCATGCTGGAGGCGACGGGAGCAACGCCAGCAGGCCTGTCTCGAAGAGGCGGCAGTGCAGCAAGAGCGGGTCGTCGCACCTGGAGGAAGACTGCGGGCCTCCAAGTAGTCCGCCATGATCTCACGCAAAAACCATGCTTGGCGTGCCATGATGTCAGCCTGGGCCAATCAAAAGCCAAGGAGTGTTCACGGATGTGGCGGAGACCTCCTATTGGTGCCACGTCATGCCCACTCGTCAGACTTTGAGCACAACGTCGCCGATGCGCATTGGCAGCAGGCCTCCCCGGACTTCTTGATTGCGTGCCCGTTCCATCACGCTCTCGAGTCTTAGTGGAGTTGCTCTCGGCTCCTGCCTTTCGTGGCGCAGGCATGATACTACTCCAAGACCTGCCCCTCCTTCCTCCTGCAGCACTCACGAATTGCGTTCAGATCCCCATGTGAAGCGCCATTGCCCGGCGGCGGCTTTGCTGTTGGGTAGTTTCGTGGCTGGCCCCGTTTTGGTAGGCGCCGTCGCATCGCGGTCGCCCCCCCCACTGCAGCGAGGCGCTGCCCTGCTCCATGGCTGTAGAGCGTGGCATAATTCCCCGTCCTTGGAGCCTGCATCTCTCTGCCTTCTTTCGCTTCACACCCCATTGCCCGACGGTGCCCTTGTGTGGGGGCTTAGCGCCCGTCGGGAGCGGGGATATGTAAAATCTCACATGAGGCACGACAGGCATTGGCTCTACATCCCTCCCCCCTGCCTCACTCCATGACTTCCAGACTGCTATGCGTGTGCTGCAGTGTGTCTGTAGGCTGCACCCTGAAAAAGAACGTTCTTTCTGTGTACGCAGGCTATTTGTATGACGCAGGGAAAGCCAATAGGACAAGACGACGAACTGAAAGAAGAGAAAAAGCCATGCCCACGAAACAACCTACAGGCGGGTCAAGCTGCGATAGAAGGCCACCACATCAGGATCAGCAGAGACAGAGCGACGGTCAAAAGAAATCACACGCAAGCCCTCCAAGGATCGCACGCGGGACAGCGCCACATATACCATGCCCGGGGCGAAGGCCTTGGCCAAGTCCAACGTCACATGGTCGAGCGTCAGGCCTTGGCAACGATGCACTGTGATGGCCCAAGACAAAAGCAGCGGCTGTTGCAACCGACTCGCGAGGACCCCACCGGAGATGGAGGGTACCTCCATGAGTGTGGGCTCGCAGGCCACGTCGAGGTGTCCGCCGCCGGTCACCTTAAAGCGCACGACCGGGCGGCCGTGCGACCCAAAGAATCGGACGACGGTACCACTCGTGCCGTTGACGATCCCGACGTGCGACAGCTTGTTCCCGCCACACCACGACACGCGGCTGCCGACGCACACACGCAAAAGGCTGGGGGCCAGCACGGTCGTGCTCAATGCCCGCATGCCTGCGGAGACGCCCGCAGGCGACTTGAGGGAGTAGTTGTCACGCGCCGAGAAGACATGGACGGGGTTGCCTGCGCGTACGAGCTCCTTCAGTCGCTTGTCGTTGTGCTTGTCGACCTCAGTCCACAGGCTGCACACGCAGGTGGCGTCTGCAGTGGAAGTCTCTTCCTTGGAGGCACGCACCTTCTCTTCGAGCACGGCCTGCAGCTCCTCCGACACAACGCCCACCCGCAACGCCTGCAGCATCTTCGCCAGACCCTTGTCTTGGTGGCGGTGCGGCACCGTCAGCTCAATGCACCTCGTCCCAAAGTGCTCCGTCCAGCATGCCGACTGAAAGGCCCAATCTGCTACCTTGGATGGCGGAAATTGTTCCGGCCGCACCGGAGGCAGCTGAAAGAAGTCCCCGAAGGCAATGATCTGCGGCATGGGCAAGTTGGCGGCGCTCCGCACCTGCCGCAGGATGGCCATCATGAAGGAGAACATCAGCCCCGAAACCATTGACACCTCATCGATGCACAGAACCTCTACGGCTTGCAGGCGCGCGACGGCCAAGTCGGATACCTTCTTGGTACGAAGAAGATGGCTGGCGTGCTTGTGGACGTCCATGCCGTGGATGAGGTCTGTCGGACGAAGGTTAAAATACCCGTGGCACGTCTGACCGCCGGCGTGGGCGGCCGCGACGCCGGTAGGGGCGATTACCGCAAAGGCCCCCGGGCTCTCTGACCGCGAGTTGTACACCTGCTGTAGCGTGTTGAGCACAAATGTCTTGCCCACGCCGGCCCCCCCGGTGATAAAGACGTCGGCCTTCTCATCGAGCACCTTGATGGCCAGGTCCCCAGCGTTTTGGATGGAGGACAGTCCCAGACCTTCCTTTGGGGTATGGGGAAGGATGCGGGAGCCCGGCGCAGAGAAAGGAATGGTTTCGGCTTCCGCGGCGTCCCGGGAAGTGCAGGAGGTGAGGCCGCCGTTGCCGTCCACGTCAATGATGAAGGAGGTCCTCGGGTCGTGCCGTGACCCATAGGGCGACCTTGGAGGCTGTACCCACGCCTCAGCGTCAGCAGCGGCGGAAAACCCACGTACTTGGCACTCGCCAGACCGGCTGTCGCGCAGGAAGCACAAAGCAGCCGCCATCTGCTCCTTGGACAGCATGTTGGCCACGAGCGTCTCCGCGCCGCGACGGAAGGCCAGCCACCCGGACGAGACGCGACTGCGCTTGCGCTTATGGGCCACCGTTGATGGGGCCGTGGCTGAGGAGACCGAGACGAATTCGGCCGAGATGGCCGACGACGGGAAGCTCATGGCGATGACCGCGTCCTCTCGCAACGACGGCAAACCCGCACTCCCCCACGTGCCGGTAATGTGCACCACGCCACCTCCCACCAGCCGGCCGTTCTGCGGGCCGCTGGGGAGGATACACACGGCGAGGGCGCTCACGCTGCGAAAATCACACTCAACAGCAGCCGGACAGGGCCGTTGTGTGAGCAGGTGGGGAGGTCATGCACGGCACTAGTGCCCACTCTAGGATCAGCGAACTCGACTATCATGCACGGGCCGTCAGACACAAGAAAGGACCGCGTGCCACACAACCACCTCTCCACCCGACCACGAGCCCGCCTCACGGAGCTCACTCAAATGCGCCCCAGCACGGCTCCCTCGTAGCCGGCCAAAGGCCATCCCATGAGCACGCACAGGGACCCCGCAGCTCATGGGCTCGGAGCTGGGCACGCGGTACGACACAAAAAGCACCCCATACGGCCGTGCATGCTAGATGTGCGGCTCAGTAACGGGAGGAAAAGGCGGGCGGGATGGCGCGGGGCCCCCGTGCACGGCCGTGCAGCGACCGCTGGGACCACGAGGCAGCGGGGCGCCGATGAGGGCGCCCGACGGGTGCCCGAACGACCGGACCTTTGCGCGCCCATGGGGCCCCTCTGGGTGCACGGCGCCGCGGCTCGGGTCTGAGGAGCCCGCGGCGGTGAGCTCAGGTGGCTCCTACAGCTGCGGCTGCGGCCTTGAGGTCAAGTGTCGACAGAGTGCTCTCCGTTTTTGGCGCGCGCCGCCCAGGCGCTGGGCCCCACACCTGGCACGCAACAGACGAAAGAATTAAAATTGATCAGGTTCTGGAATTGTCAAGGTGTACACACATCCCTGCTATTCAAATCCGGATCGGCAGCCAGCCTGCAACGGATCCTTGGCGGCCGGTGCACTCCTGTGGCATCGCTCCATCGCTACCTGGCACGCCCTTGTCAGGATGTCCTCCCCTCCATCCCCCCCCCATCTTGTATCACTTCCGCCTTGCAGCACGTGCCGCCCCAGCGCGTGTCATGTTCCTGCCGCGTCGGCAGTAGGTCAGCAGTCTTGGCCGCCAGGTGCCACCGTGTTTTCTTCTCTATTGCGCGTTCCATCTCGCCGCCCCCTCCGCCACCGCCGCCCCCGAGGCCTTGCTTTTCGGCTGCTGATGCAGCCGCGGCCCAGCTGAGCAGACTGCATCTGAGCACAATGCACGCCTTTGTATACTTCTGTGTACCCAGAAGCTTTGAAAAAAGGAGAAGCATAGGATGGAAACGAAAGAAAGGATGCAAGCACAAGAACGAACTCATTACCGCATCCTCTTTGGAGGCCGCTCGGACTCCTCACCAGAGTGGGTAGGTGTCTCGCTATAGAACTGCGCCAGTATAGATGCATCCAAAGCCCCCTGGTCAACATCGTCATCCATGTCGCCCTCCTCGTCGCTCCCCCCCACCTCAAGCACACCAATGCCCCCAAGGCACTCAGACACCGCAGCTCCGACGACGTCGACGTCCTCTTTGCCCTCCTCGCTGTCGACAGAGCGCACTCGGGGCAACGGCAAAGCGTTGGTGGAAGCGAGCCGCGAGCCATCAGTAGCTCCTCTCATTCCACCGTGACCTTGCGTCACGACTGACGTAAATGATGCATTGTCTGCAACAATAGGAAAAGAGGCGGGAGCAGCGACCGGAGCGGCAGGAGGAGCGGGGGGGGGAGGAGCGGTGCTTCGAGTGGCGTTTGAAGTAGATGCGGGGGGAGCAGCAGGGGGAAGAGCGGTGTTTGGTGCGGTGCTTGGAGCGGTGCCGGGAGCGGTGCTTGGAACGGTGGGGGGAAGACCGGTGCTTGCAGCGGCGGGAGGAGCGGTGCGTAAAGCGGTGCTTTGCGCGGCGGGAGGAACAGTCGGGGAAGGAGCCGTTGGTGGAGCGGTGCTCGGGGCGGCGGGAAGGGCGACGGGGGGAGCGACCGGAAGAGTGGTTGCAGGGGCGGTGGGAGGCAAAGCGGCAGGAGCGGAGGGAGGCGCAGGCAAGACAGGGGCCATTGCGGGAGGAATGGCGGGAGGAAACGCGGGAGGCAAGGCGGGCGCACCTGCAGCAACTCCTGGAGCCGCCCCGGAAACACCGCCAAGGGCACCTGCGCCTTGCGCTAAAACAACCTCAGCCATGGGAGCGGGACTCAAGGAGGGAGCGCTGTTGCGGCACAGCGCCACCCAGCTGCTGCCGCTGTAGGTGGTAATGACGGCGGCGACCCCGTCGACCTTGGTCGCCAACAGCAGCAAGCACGCGATCATGTCGCCAACCTCCTTCTTTCGGTACTGGCCCACGGAGTGGATCGGGATCACGGCATTATCCCACTTGTACAGGAGCTTATGCGTGGAAGAAAACATTGACACGATGGAGGATGTGTCGACGGGGATCGCCCACGTCGAGTGCGTCGCCTTGGTTGTCGACTTGCCGCTCTTGTTCGCGTTGGTACCATTCGGTGGGATGCGCGGTGGCTCGTTCTTGCCTGAGCTCCAGCACGGCCAGAAGTCCTGGCGGAACTTGTGCATGAGGCGCTTGCAGTGATTCTTTTTGCTCGTATCAACGACCGTGCCCGGCGCCGGCGGGAAGATCAAGTCGTCGACCTGCCGCGTCATGCAATCGTACGCCGGTCCAAGCAGTCCGCCGACGACCTTGTACGGCAGGGAGAGCAGCGGCTGTACCACGAGCCGGACGGCAACGACAGCTGCAGGGCTTGGCCGAAAAACAGCAGGTTTGGAAGCCGACCAGATCTTGGGCGCGTCTTCGGGGTGCAGCTCAAGCAAGCGGGAAGACGTAGGAGCACCCAGCGCACGGCCGCCCGCCCCATCTCCTCCATTGCTGCGACCTCCACCATCGACGGCAGCGCGTCCTCCAGCGGCGGAGGCAGCAGCGGTACGACCCTCAACAGTACAGCGGCCAGACGAGCCACCCGCGCCTTCCCCAGCGCTTCCCTGCGACACACGACGATGGCCCTGACCTTCATTTCCGGTACCACCACCTTCTTGCACAACAGCTACACCGCCAACCGGATCCTCACCAGCGTCGTTTCCGCCGCCCACGCGTGCCCCATCATGTGCGCCGCGATCGCTCGAATGGACGGCCGAATCTGACGCGGGACGCACACTCCCGCCACCAGGGGCGCCTGCCATTGGCGCGTGCGGCGCGCCAGTAGCAGCACGATGGGTACTTGAGGAAGGAGCAGCCGTCGATGGTACCGTGGTCCGCAGGTGACGACGAGCGTGGCGGTAGGCGTACAGCAGCAGCTCGTCCACGCCCTCTCGCGAAAACGAGTCTGCGGCGCTCAGCACCTTTAGCCGGTCAAAGAGGGGGCACCACTTGAGCATGACCTTGGGGATTCCGCTCGATGGATCCGCCACCACCACCGCACGACTCACCATTACCTGGCAGGAGCCGTGGTAGGGAGCGAGTAGATCGTCCACCCGCCGAGCGACGACCGCAATCTCCTTGAAGCGTTGGCGAACGGCGACCATAGTGGGACCGTCCGTGAAACCCAGGCTGCGCGCTTGCATGTCCGGCACCGACGCCATCGTGTTTCCGGCTCAGCGGGGCGGGGGCGGCTGGAGCGCGATTCCACCACCGATTGAAGGCAATGGCGATGCGACGCTGCCACGGGGAAGATGCTGTCGTCTAGCGACGGGGAGGCAGCTGCGGCACGGCGGCACTACTCCACGATACGGCGGGAAGCAGGCACGGAAAAAAAAGCAGACCACGCAGCGGGGGGTGAGCGCGGCGTAAAGGCACCAAGGGAGGTGGCGACGGGACACTTCCACGGGGAGGATGAAACCGTGAAACGACAGGGGGGCAACCGCGGCACGGCGGCACGACGCCACGGTGCGGGGGGAAGCGGGCACGGTGACAAAAAAAGGCCGGCAGCGGGGGGCGAGCGCGGCGTACAGGCATAAAGCGAGGAGGGAACCGAGAAGTTGCCACAATCGAGGCGACCGGGCCCCAAAAAAGTGCGCCCGTCGCGGCAGTAGTGCATCAGCGTGCGCGTCACGACAGCCAGGATAAGGAAGAGTGTGGCTTTCGGCCACGGGAGGGGAGAGGGCTTGCAGGGGTCGTGGACAGCAGCGGTGTGACGGGCGAGTGTTGGTTGCGTCGGCAGTGATGATGACGGCGGCGCGGCGATGAAGACCGTTGAAGACCCCACCACGCGACGGCGGGGAGGGAAGCCCACCCCCGAGTAGAGGCCCACATCCTGGGATGTGGCGTGTCACAACTGCCATGCCCACACAAGGGAGGCAAGACCTGCCCCCGATGCCCAGATATGGGGGAGATAAGGAGCGGGGGACGCAAACAACCCGCCGACGGGCGCAAAACGCCCCCGCCAAAAAGCTGCGCGCCCAACTCCCCCCAAGCTGCGGGATCAATTCCCCCCAAGCTGAGCGATCAATTCCCCCCAACAGTGCGATTTGATCTCGACACGTGCGGATCCATGTGGCACGTGTTTTGCTTGATTACTGTCTCATTTAGATCGAAACGAACTCACATTGCGCTAAATCTTGTTCGCCGAGGCTCTTCAATTGCTCTTTCCAGAATGCTTGTTGGGCACACTCCTCATTTTTAAGTACATTAGTCAGTCTATCACCCCACTTGCTGTTTCTATTGGTCCACTCGCGTCTCCCAAAGGGCTACCCGCCTTCCAGTGGGTCCCGCCAACGACAGGGGACAACCCAACGCGTGGCCGCAGTGGCTGAGACTCGAAGACTGGGGACCTGCAAGCGTCGACCGCTCCGCCCTCGCCTGAGGCCGACTGTGCTCCTCCAACTTCATGCGCCTGGCCCCCGCGCGGGGACACGTAGTGCCCCGCCTCGTGGGACATTCTGTTGCAGTGTTGCCTCGTGCGCAGCGGGGTGCGTACGCAGCGGGCGCGTCGGGCACGCAGCTCTCCCAAAAGAGAGGCTGCTTTCCGCGTTTAGCGGAGGGGGGGGTCTTGCGGAAACCACCCCACGTCCAGAAGGTGGTTCCCGTACTCTGCACCGAGCTCCCCCGCCGCAAGGGCCCCTCGTCTGACCGATGCCGCCTGCGGGTGGTGGCCGATCCAGCACGGGTGGGTGGTCGTGGGACGGGCCGAGCCGGGGCGGTCCAGCGACGTGGCACCGCGATTGCACCGCCCAGGCGGCGTTGACAGTCGGCCGATGCTGAGGCAGCCAAGCTGCCCAGCAGGACTCAGCAAGTCACCTCACATGTGAGGCAGGCAAGATTGACGTGAGGGGGACGCCTGTGGTCGCGGCTGCTGCGGGTCGCTACGCTTCGAGGTTGGCTGGTGATGGGTTTCTAGTCGTGTTTGGGTCCGTCGGACAAACGCAGCAGACCCCCATTGGACAGTCGTCCGCCTGTGTTGCTGCCGCCCGCCGCACAATGCATGGTCTCTGGTGCCAGGCTATGTGCACCGCCCGTGTGCAGGTGGTACAGGCGCAAGGGCCGACGACCGCAGTCTCCCTTTCATGTGCGGGCGATCAAAGACCGGGGAGCTCGCCGCCGCAATTCACCGCCATGTGTCATGAAAGGGTGGCCTCCTTGTTAAGCAGGGGGTGCCGGGAGCGTGGCGCCAACTGACCAACCGGCCAGTGACGTATCCTCCTCGAGCCTACGCCCTAGCACCACTGCGTAACATGGACCGTAGAGGCTGGTGTGAAGGCTGCCCACAAGGGCTTTCTTCTTGCCATAATCAGGGAGGTGCGGGGTGTGTGCGAGAGCGGCGGAACGACGCAATCGGTGGCGATACCACCCGCACACCCCGTGCCGTCTCGGGCCACCCCGCTCTCTGCGGCCGCCGTGGCGGTGTGTGGCCACAGGAGGGGGGGGGGCGACAGAGGCGGCGGACTGGGGTGTCGCTGGCGCGCCGAGACTTTCCCCCGGGTCCACCCCCGAGCGCCACCCAGGCCGCCCGCCAACAGGTATAAGACCGCCGCCGTCCGCTAGCAACGACCACGACGCAAACTCGCGGTCGTGCCAACCGTCACGAGCCCACCATCCCGACACCCACAACTCGCCCCCCCCCCCCCCGCGCACCCCCGTGGGGGCCCGCCCCCCCCCCCCCCCCCCCCCCCCCCCCCCCCCCCCCCCCCCCCCGGCGCGCCCCCCCC
>Ga0114955_1001150_pt1 | contig 12086 bp, 13 predicted proteins | sample Porto_5metaG_FD_87302 | JGI IMG/M metagenome (GOLD analysis project Ga0114955, IMG submission 87302) | Marine algal microbial communities from Porto, Portugal - Porto_5 metaG | ecosystem: Host-associated > Algae > Red algae > Unclassified | place: Portugal: Porto | collected 2015-02-02 | reverse complement strand
TGCTGCTGCGACGTGAACGTGCGGCCGCCGTCCGCTGTCATCCACCAGTGCGAGACGCTCTGATGGGCACGCTCGCTCACATCACCCCGGGCGGGCATACCCCCCTCTGCTCCCGCTGTCAAGAAGTCATCAACGAACGGCTTAGCCACAAACACGCACCTGACCGATGGTTTATTCTTGCAGTAAACTCATCAAGCAAGCCGTCTCGGCTTCCAACAGCTCATCCCAATCAGGCCCTGGTGTGAAGGCCACCCAGTCCAACTCCTCCTCGCCCGAACCAGCCGGCGGCAGCTTCTCACGCTTGCGGTAGGCGTCAATTTTGAGGACCACTGCGGTCAGATTGTCAGCAGCCCACTTACGGCACTCAGCGGTCTGCTTGTCCCAGCAGACCTGAGACGTAGCAGACGGTCCATTGGCCAGAGCCTTGCCGTACCGCGTCCGCTTGTCGCCCAATTGGGTCGCATTGTGCGTGCCCGCCTTGGCGGGGGAGCGCCTCTTGCCTCGGTTTTGAGCGGCGTTGCCGGGCGCCCGCGCAATGGCTGACTTGTTGACGTATGACAGGCATCTCTCGAGGAAGGTGTCAGCCGTGTACAGTCGTGAGTTTTGGTTGTAGTGGCCATCGTCGTGTCTGGACGCTTTCCCATCGCCCTCCCGTCGAGTTCTCGATGGTCTTTCGATGGGCCAAAAACCACCCTCGATTGGGTCATCGAGCTCCCCATCGCACCCACCGCAGCGATGGGAGTCGGCACCAAATCTGGGGAGCATCGGGAAGCGCACGAATCGCACGACGCAGACGTCTCAGCCACTCGTCTGGTGGTGCGCACGTGTGAATCTCCTCTCGGGTGTTCGCATTGGATGCTGCCGCGTGCGTGTACAGCTCTGTGTCACTTGGCCTTTCCCGATGCGCGAGGAGGGAGCGCGTGTCTTCAAGGACGTTTGCTTTGGCCGGGTGTACACCATGCCGGCAGCACGCGGTGCCGTGCTCGTGACGCTTTACTGCATCGGGTTGGCGTGGAGGTTAGCGTGAAGAGGCAGCCCGCTCGTCGCAGTCTAGCAGCTGGGTTGAGGACCGTGCCTGATGGCACTGTCTGCACTCCTATCTCTTGCGGGGGCCGATTGAGTACTGTGATGACGCGACCGAAGGCGGCAGAGGGCGCTTCGCTGGGCCTCGCAATATCTCTCGAAAGGACGTTGCGTGTTCCTTCTCATCGGGAGCAACGAAGGGTGCAACAGAGGAGTAAGCGATGAGCAAGAGCACAAGGCAACATACCCTACAAAGCCCACCTCCCCGCGCCACACCCCCAACAGCGGCACACTGCCACCCCCCCCTCAGAGTGTCAGACCCAAGGATTGAAGTCATTCACAGAATGGCGCATGGCATGCAAGTCAGCCAGAGGAGAGTTATAGCCAGCAGGGGCGTCTTGGAACCCCTTCCATGCCGCCAAGTCCTTGAAGTCAGGGGGGACGTGGACGTGGCGCCGAACCATGCTTAGAGGCACCCCAAGAATGACACTCCCCCTCGCCGCAGAGCCCGCCCACGCCAAACGGTCGCACTCCGTGGCGTCAAACGGACATCCCGACACAGGTGGGACAGGCTCAAACGCACGGACAACAGCAACGTCATCCTCCTTGCACCGCACCAGCGCCCGCACCTCGCCAGTGTGCAGCTCCTCACCGAAGTCGTCAGCGCGTGCCGCGCTGGGGCCGACACCGACAGCCTCTGCGCTACCGCCGGCGGTGGTCTCGCGGGACACTTCCTTCTTGTCGGTCACGTACATGATAGCATCGTACCAGGGTTTGCCCGTGCGAAGCTGGTGCGCCGCCTGGATCAACTGCTTGCTGCGGTAGCCGCAGTCGAAGACCAAAATTATCTCAACAGTTGAAGAGACGGGCACGACGTCGTCTGGCTGGAGCTTGAAGAGGTCTCCGGCCAAAGCGAGGCCGGGTCGTTGCGAGAGGGTCCGCATAGTGACGCGTTTCAACGCGCCCGCCAATCGCCGCCCCCCTGCACTGAAAGAGCCCGCCGGTGGAGCCCCATTCCCGCACACTGCCGCCGCCCCGTTGGCGCCCATGGCGTCCGCCGCCGCCGTCACCCCAATGGCTCGCACAGCTCCCGCCACCGCCTCGTTGGTACCCGTGGCGCCGGCCGTCGGGGCCGCACTGGCGTCAGTGGCGGCCCCCCCCGCCTCCTCGCTGGCTCCAACGGCGCCCACAGTTTCCGTCTCATTTCGACCCGTGGCGCTTGCCGCCGCCGTCCCGTTGGCGCCGGTGCCACTCACCGCCGCCGCCCCACTGGCGCCCGTGCCACTCCGCGCCGCCGCTTCGCTCGCACCCGCCTCGCCCGCGGACGCCGCCACGTTGGCGCCAGCGGCGCCAGCCACTGCCGACTCATTGGAACCCGTTGATCCCGCTGCCACCCCACTGGCTTCTCTGTAACCCGAAGCCGTTGCTCTGTGGACGGCTGTGCCGCCCACCGGCCGCGCTCCGGCGGCGCCCGCCGGCGCCGTCCAGGTAGGTCCCGTTCGCTCCGTCCCGTCGACGTTGGCACTCGAAGTGCACGCCGGCGCCGCCTCGCTGGCCCCGTTCGAGTCCGCCGCGGACTCGTCATTGGCCTTCGTTTTCAACCCCGATAGGCCGCTCCTCTTCTTCTTGGATGGATCCAATGGATGATACAAGACGGCATGCGCTTCGGCGGCGTTGTGCTGGCGCACGACTTCGGCTGCACCCTGAGCGTGACGCACACGTTGCTCGGTGAATGTGGCAATCTCCATGTTCGTGCGCCGGTATTACTTCTTGTCTGCCTTGTGTGCCGACTCGTTCGCGCTTGTGTTTCCGTTGGACAGGTTGCCATGATAGCGAATAGAATCCATCATGTGTGCAAGGAGCTTGTGAACCTGGCTCGTGTGCACATACACAAGGATGAGTGACATGATGTTGAGCACAAAGTGGGTCGCTTCGTCCTGGATGGACCTGCCCTCCTCCAAAGACATAGGCTCAGGCTTTGAGGCCGTCGTCCACCCGGCAATGCGGGTGTACAGCGACGCATACTCCGCAGAAAGTATGGTCACCGCGTCCTCGATAGGCGTGTTGTCGAATGCAGCTCGGTAGACGCCCCAGTCAAACTTGAACCCCGGCGAGAGCTCCTCGTCTTCGTCGTCGTCGAGTCCACCAAAGAGAGCTCCGCGATCGCCGCTTTCCGCCTTTTCCGTCGGAGCGCCTGAAGGCTTCTTGCGAGCAGCGGCCCGGGCACGGGCAGACCCACCTTTGCGACTCCTACCACCCTTCGTTTGGCAGCCACAGGGCTTTGTCGCCTTGGCCTTTGCAGGTGGTCGCATCCGGCCGCGGCCGAATAGACCGGCGACAGCAAATTCTTTTACGTACACACCTGCGCGTTGCTGCGCTCCTGTAAAGGTTGCCTGTTTGTCTCGGGCGGCGGCCATGTATCTGCAGAACAAGCCGACGCATTGAGAAAGTGCCTCCCAACACAAAACCAGAACAAGAACGGAGACTCACAGTGACTGCTAGCACGGAGGCAAAGCAGGAGGGTACTGCACTCAAGGGCCAGAAGCATGACGCCAGGGTCGTGCGTAACAGGTCAAAGGCGAAAAAATAGCAACGGGAGGAGGCAGACAAACATACCCAGGACAGGGAACATTTCTGGCTCTGCTACGAAGGCCCATACACTCAATGCGCTTGTTTGCAACATGGGTCGTGGCGGAAATCATTTCACATAGAGGGTAGTATCCCTCACATATGCTAGGGAAGATTCGGACAAGCCGGTGTACCAGCAGCCTGGTAACCCCCGAGTCTAACACCTGCATCGTAGGAGAACCAATGGGAAAACGGATGAATGAATGCAGATCAGTGCCATGACAGCTCACACGGTGAATGCATGCGCTAGAATGGCCACAGAGTGTCACAGGAGAGAGGTACAGTGCGGTCCCGAGCAGACCTTGCGGCGAGTGATCGTCGGAAAAGCGCATGCAATAAAGATGATAGCACGTACGTGGAGGGCATCAAATCCAATGGTCTTGTAGAGTTGATAAGGGGCAGTTGAAAGGCCAGCCATGACGGCCAGCACAGGTACGCGGCAGTGCGCGCTGTCGGCGGCCTCGAGGTCCGCACGTCTGAGCACCTCTCGTTGATAGCGGCGGTGACCAGCGCTCTCAAGCTGGTGCTCGACCGTCAGCAACGCGTCTCTGTCCGCCGCCGTCAGCGCCTCGTGGGCGCCGGCCTCGTCAACTTTCACCATACAGCTCGAGCAGGGGAACGCCGTGTAGCCGCCTTTGAGACAGAAGCACGGATTTGTCTTCCGGCTGGTCTGCCAGGTACAAGAGGACGCGGGGAAATTCGACGCCGGTGTTGCCTCCCTGCTTATGCAGCACGCCTTGATGACTGGCGGAGATGGTGGTACGGAATGCAAGGAACAGCGCCCGCTGGAAGATAGTGCTACGGCGCTCGAGGGCGCGACAATCTGCCGACGGCTCCTTCTGCTTACGCACGGCGACTGGCTCCCTCTAGACTTCGCTGGAAATGACATTGACGACTCGGACTCGGACTGGATAGAGTTTGTGAGCTGTGCGCGACAAAGAGATGGAGCCAAGGACAACACAAAGAGAGAGCGAGTTCCAAATGACGTTAACGGTGGTCACCATGTGTCAGAATCCGTCGGAAAAGGAAGACGCACTGCAGCACCCACGGCGCCGCAAGCCACAGACCTATCCACTCCCCGATAGATTGGCACGTTGGAACGTTCCTCCCGACCTAGATAAGTGGCCGGCATCGCTGAAGACGTGAAGTCCCAGCACGAAGCAGCTATTGTCATCTTTCTCCTGCATCAAGGTTGCTTCGTTGAGACGAAAGGCGTCCGCATAGAGGGGCGACTCGCGGATGTTGCTCGGTGGAGCCGGACCGGCGTCACAGCTCCAAAGGCGCACCTTCTTGCCTTTTTTGAGCATGGCCAATACCACCTCCAGAACCGGGCGGAAGAGCACGTCGACATGTTGGCCGTCCACGCGCAGGCGGCACTTCTTCCACCCCTCACCGAGGGCCGCGTCGTCAACGTCTTCATGAATGGCGTCCTTGAACGCGTTGACGGATCTGAAAGAGTCCCGCAAAAGGTCGTGGTGCCCACCGTCCATGGGCATCCCAGGTCTCGTTCCAACCCCAGTTTCAAGCAGGTCCCACAGCTTCTCGATGCCATCATGGGAATGCCCACCCCCGTCGCACGTTATCGCAAAGCGCTCCACCGCACGCAGTCGAAAAGAATCAGAACGACCTGCTCGCCACCCCTTGCGTCGGGTATCCAACGGCTCGGCGCGCGCCCAATCGCGCTCGTCCTCGTGCAACGCACGAACAGCCGTGGAGACTGTTGTGTAGGTGTACTCGTCGTCCGCTGGCGCCCCTGCCGCGAGCCCGCGCCGGTGATGACCCGGTTGCGAGTCCTCCACCACGGCGGCCCCAGCCTCCCAGCGATAGATAGCCATGAGGGCTAGCATCTCCTGCAACACGGCCTCTTCAATTTCTTTCTCGGGGTCGATCGCGGCCTCAGCAGCCGCACTGAGCTCATCAACCCTTGAATCGCGATCGACGCCCGCCGCCCTGGCGTCGCCTGCCTTTCCTGCCGCCCCGGAAGCGCCCGCCGCCATGTCGGAATCCGACGCCACTGCGGCAACTGTCACCCCCGCCGCCCCTGCGGCGCCCGCCACCACGGCGGCATCCGCTGCCCCGGCGGCACCTGCTGCTTCCGCCGCTTCACTGGCGCCCGCCGCCCTGGAGGCGCCCACCGCGCCCGCCGCTCCACCGGCGCCCGCCGCCCTATCAGCACCAGCCCCCCTATCAGCACCCGCCGCTCTATCAGCACCCGCCGCCGTCCAGCTCGCAGCGGTGGCTCCTGGGGCGTCCGATGTGGCGAAAGGCATCTGCATGAGGGCATTGCGCACAGAAGTGGCAGCAGACGTCGCTGCAGCCCGTTCACCTTGCGCGTTGGACCGACGCAGGTGAGTGTTCATCCGAGGTCCGAGCGCGACTTGGCTAGGAAGCCGCACATGGCGCAATCCCGGGGCCGTCGAACCGCCGGCCTGGGTACCGCTCCCAAAGCCTCGTCCAGGGCACCACCGCCCGGCGGGACCTCCGACATTGTGGCACTCTTGCAGGTGAGGCAACGCCCGCGTGCTGCGCCGTGAGCGCCACTGACCCCTAAAACGTGTCGTGGGTCTCCCCAGACCAGTACAAAGAGAGCGGCCACTCCACCGCTCCTCTCCGGTCTGTCCGTTCCATCCACCTCTGTTCCCACCACCGCCTCTTCCCCCTCTGCTGCCTTCGTGCCTGCCACCCTCAGAGGTCTTCTTCGCGCCCCGTTCCAGCGTGGCCGCGGTCGTCGGGGGCAAGCAAACGCTGCCGTCAGTCGGGGCTGCTCGGTCTTCGGGCCAGAGAGAGGTGCCGCGTGACGAAGATGGCGCACGCACCGCTGAAGCCCCGTGGAACAAGCCCTCCATGACGATGATGACCACTCCGCCGCCGCCCATGGTGGAGTTCACGGCTCCACCGCCACCTCCTATCTACGAGACGTCGCTCTTCCCGTTCTCTTAGTCGATGGGACTGTCCGCGGGCGCTCTGCCGCCGATGTGCATTACTGGCATGCCGGGTACCCCTCTTCCGGGGTATTCCCCGTTTGGGATGCCGGCGCAGATGGCGCACCCACAGATGATGCCGCCGGCGCTAGCGCAGATGCAGCAGATGCAGCGCGCCGCAGGGATGGGGCAACCCCCTACCAACTCTCTTTTTTCAGCTGCAATGGTGGCCAACCAGTCGCAAGTGCCGCTCGGGGGCCAACCCGACGAGTTTGTCTTCATGCCCGCCCCGTTCGCCGCGTCGTCCACTACTTCTCCGTCGGCGGCCAGCCAACTCGTTGTTGCCTCGGCGCCGCCCGTGGGCACCGCCGCGGAGTTGCTGTCGTTGCCGGCGGTGGGGCCTTCCAGTTCCACCCCTATTGCGTCTCGTCCGCGGCGCGTCCTTCCACCGACGGCCCCCGTCGCTCCGGCTGTTGAAATCTCTAGGCCGACGACGCCGCCTGCTCTGATCCGGGCTGGTGCTCATCGCGGTGCCCCTCGTCGGACCCGCATTACAGCGGCACCCGCTAACACCCCGGCGATGTCAGTTGCCCCGAATACGGTGCCTGCCGGGCCGCTGGCGGCTGCCGCCCAGGACACGCCTCTGGCTCGTCTTGCGGTTGCGCACGGTGCGTCATCGGCTGCTATCGGGGCGATGGGCGCCCCGGGCGGCGCGGCGAACGCGGCGCATGCACACATGGCGGCGTCGCGCGCGGCTGCGGCGGATTTTGTTGCGCCGACGGCGCTGCTCTTCGCGCTGGCGGCAGCTGCCAGCCCGACGCCGGCGGCGCCTGTGGCGCAGATGGCGGCGGGATCGCGACCATCGATGGAGGCAGATGGCGTGACCGCGGCGGCATTCATGGAGCCGCTCGTGCTGCCCTCCGCGCCGCCGGCGGCTGCTGGCTCTGCCATTGCGGCGCCCACGGTGTCCATAGTGGCGCCTGCAACACCCCAGGCGCCCCCCCCTGGTCGGCGTCGGTCCCGGATTTTGCGCACTGCAGCTCCCACAGCGCGCCAGGCGGCGCGTGTCTCGGTGTCTCAGGGCGGAGCCGACATGGCCACAGCCGTCGTTCACTCACTGGCGGCGGCTGTCTTGCCGAGCCAGGTGGCTGTTGCCGGGCCGCGCTCCCAGCTTCAGGCTCATGATGGCGCCAACTTATTGGTGGACGGAGGGCTCATTGCCAACGCTGCGGCGCGCCCCGGCGCGAGTGGCATCCGGGCGCCCAACTTGGGGCTAGACGAGGCTGTAACATCCTGTCCTAAAGCTGTGGACACTGTGCGAGTTGCCGTACATGCCGCACACATCGCGCTCGAGGAAGCGGCCGCACCGGCTGAGACTGCTGAGGCGTCCGGGCTGAAAACCTCCCAGATGACGCAGGCGGCCGCCACCACCCTTCCGAGTCTCATCAAGGCGGCCAACGGGACTGGTTAACGCGCTGTCGTCGGAGGTTAAGGTCATGAACCAGAAGGTGCAGACGCAGGGCAGCTCAATCGAGAGGCTGGGTGTGGCCTTGAGCGAAGTCAAGAAGATCCCCCGCCCTGTGCGGCGTTTCGTACTCCCGGAAGTCGAAGAGTACTCGGACTTTGACGAGCTCCTCTCCATGTTTGGTTATGGCCGCCCGGTCATGTCGGACTACACAGCGTTTGCGGCCACGGCCGGCGTCAAGTTGTCCGAGATGAAGAAAGGTGCGCTGATGATGCTCAATGTCAGGGCGCGCGTCAAGGGGAGCTCTTTTGCGGAAGTAGCCACGGCAACCACGACCAAGGCCTTCTTCCAGCAACCGGACGACGACTTTGAGATTATCATCGAGGAGAAGATGGACGAGCACAAGATGGAGGACAAAGAAGCGTACACGTACCTGAAGAGCTGGATCGCCGGACCAGAGGCTCGCCCCAAGACGCTCAAGAAGTTAGCTGCGGAGGAAAAGAGCGAGGAGGCCTACAAGAACAAGCACGGCAAGGACAAGACAAAGCCGAGCACCCCGGACAAGCGCCGTACGTACCAACCGGTGATGCAGACCATTTCGCATATGTACGAAGCAATCAAGTGGCCTGTCGTGGCCGCCTGGTTGAACGCGGTCGAGAGGAAAGAGCCGACCATGCAGCCGGCCGAGGCGATTGAATGGCCTACGGACGTTCACTCCCGGAAGAAGCCGGAGGAGCCTGGTCAGGCGCACTTTATGGCGTCGGCCAAGGGCCGCCCGGCCATGAAGGTCGCCATGCACGCAATGTACATCCGCTTGGGAGCAGCTGACCGTATCCGCGCACCCAAGCACTGCCGTGACGTCGAGGTGGCGTGCGGGACGGTGCGGCACTACGCCCTGGCGGTCATTTTTATCCGTAACGCGCTTGCAAAAGTTTCGTCGGGTCAGCGCCGGCGCTCTGGCTTCGACAAAGGGCTTTCCGACCTGTGGGGGGTGGAGTTCGAGGGTGTGAAGCCCCTTTCGCCCAGCAAAACGACCCCGTGGCACGGCTTGGTCTTTACCGACGGCACCAACCCGCAGCGCTTCACATTCGAGGTGGCGCCTGTGCCACTTGTCGGACGGCGTGGCCACGGACGCCTGCCACTGGCCCCGAACGACGCGCACGCCGGAAGAAGCGGTGGCGCCTCGAGCAGCGGCGGTGGTGCGAGCGGCGGCACTGAGACAGGCGGCGGAAGTGGCTCGGGCGGCACTTGCGGAGACAATGGCGCCAACTGCTGCAGAGGAGCGGGCGCTGCAAGCGCCTCAGACGGTGTGAACGCAGATGCCGGCGGTAGTCCTCCGGGAAGTGCCCGCGTATCTGACGGTGGTCTTGAGATGGGCGACGGCGTGACGGCGGGGGGCGGCACGACGGGTGGCAGCAGCATGGTCGTCGGCAACTCGGAGGTAGGTGGAGTAGTCATCAACCCTGTCGCGCCCGGCTGCGCTACGGGTGGCGACAACATCACTTGAGGACCCACGACGGCGCGTGGTCACACGGAACGCACAGACGTCGTACACTTCGCCGATGTGGTGTCACGGCATCAACATCGTCGGGGTCATTGAGTGCCAGCGCCGCTCCAACGAGCTAGAGGTCTGCTCGTGCTTCCTTCTTTACTGGGTTTGCTTTGTCTTGTTTGGAACGGATGGCTGCACCGTTCTTCTCGCTCTTCTCGCTTTGCTCTGCTGTTTGTCACCCGTGCATGTGCTCTGATTCGCTTCACTGCTCTTGTCACTCTGCCTTGCTGTTTGCCGCTACCCTTTGTATCCCGGGTGGGCTCTGCCTGGCCCGAGTTCACTGGGGTGACCATTGTTCTTGTCTTGTTGTTTCTTCAACGTGTGTCTCCAGCCCCCCTCCACGGTAGCCACAGCTGTACCAGCCCCAGGGGCCTGCAACAGTCACACGGCGCCCCTGGCAGCGCCCCCCCCCGAGCGGCCATAACGCAGCCGTACCCCCTCCTGAATAGCCATACGACCGCCGTACGAGCACCCCCAGAACGCCAGCGGACCCACACCAGCATGCACCACAAAACAGCACATCGAGCACCTCACTGGGACAGGTCTTATTGACGGACACGGGGACGTTCCCATGGGTGTGGGCGCCGGATTTGGTCGGCAGACGCACCCGTATCTGGAATCTGTGCTCATCGGCCAATGGGCATAAGCCCATCAAAGATTGTCCATCGGAAAGCCCAAAAATGTCCATCGAACAGCCCCCTTTCGTGGCATAATCCGTAGGGGTTTCAGACCCATCGCAAACACGGCCTTGATGGGAATTTTTCATGATTCGACGATGCCACGCCTCAAGTCGTTGCTCACTGTACCGCCCCAAGCAGCCAAATGCCTCTAAAATGTCTGCTGCGTGGCAGCACAAGGTGTGGAGCTTGGGTGTGACGCTGTTCCATTCAAATGCGGCTTTCAGATTGTCGACCAATGACGCCGCGTCCCGCCGGAAAGCAGCCATCTCGGCGGAGGATACGTCGTTAACGCGGGTGAGGATTGGTAAGATCCGCCGCCTCGTCGCACACGCCTCGCTGTAGTCACCACGCACCTTGTCGGATACGTATGCAGACAGCAGGACGCAGATGAGGGACAGCCGCTCGCCGACGCGCTGGCACTGTCGCCCCTCAAACGCGCCGCTGAAGTAGCGGGTTGGCGACACACCAACCGACTGCCGCAGGGTGCTGGCTAATTTGTGGGCGTACTTGGCCGCGGATGCCTTTCCGTGCCAAAACTTGATCGCCTCTATGCCCAATCTCAAGAGGCAGACAGTGATGCCCAAAGTGAAGTGGAGCGGCATGGGCGCAATGTGTTGCGGGTCGATGATGATCAGTGGTCGTATTTCGATGGAGAGGTGCTCTTCAAGCTTTAGGGGGGTCCATAACGTATCGTTTCCCCCCCTCGTGTAGGCAGCGGCCATCTTCTTGAAGTGTTCGATTGTGCTGGGTTTGCCACCAGCACGACTGCCCGCTTGCATTTCGCCGTAGATTGCCACTTGCTCCCTATTTGTCTTGGTCACCCGTCTCACGGCGGTACACCGCTGGCCAGGCATCTTTCTGGATGCTCCGACGTGGCCGCACCAGGCCGTCATATACTTGTAGTCGCCGGTCACAATGAGCAGCACCGCCCGCCGCTCACCAGCCACCTCCAGCCCGCCCATATGGAGCGCGTCGAGATCAGGCACGTATACGTCCGCCATGGCAGACAGTGCCGCGTGGTCATCTTTAGCGGCAGGAAAGACGCAAAACAGAAGGGTGTTTCCACGGCTACACGGGTGATGCTGGTTGGCGCATGAGAGGACAGCTTTTGTTGAGCTAAGCACCCCCCCCTATTCTGGCCCGAAGCACACTTGTACGGTCCGTGCGTCCGCCTCGTACATCTTTGTTGGAGACGCTTGGCCGAGGAAGGGCGACGTAGAGGCAATCTCGGCACAGTCCGAGCCTCGCACAAACCGCTCGATTAACTGTTTGTAGTCACACAGGTCATCAATCCTGCCTTGCAGAGCCACCCGCGCAGAGACGAGGAACGCACCCGAACCGTGTGTGGTGGCTGCGTTGCGCGGCCCGGCCTCAGCGGCACGCATATCCGCTCGCAGAGCTTGAGTGGTGGCAAGGCCGCCCCCAGGTCCGAGGAGGAGCCGAAACCGCCGCCACAGGGAGCCGCTCACGCCATTGTCTAGCAAAAAATGTTTTTGCAGACGAGCGAGTAGCGCCGCGAGCACAGCTGAGGGCGCAAGGGCAATACCTCCGCTCGCGGCGACCCGCCGCGCCGAGTCAGCCATCGTGGCTGCCACAAGCCCTGGGTCGACCGCAAAGAGCCGACCCACGGCGGTGGTAGCCAGTGCTGCTCGTTGGAGGGCCTGGCGCGAGCCGATCTCATCGTTGGTCGGCTGCGAGACGCGCGCGTACGTTCGCTGCTTGCGGTTGGCTCGCAAGCCGGCCGATCTCGGCCACCAGTGGAGCCTTGAGCGAGGAGTGCGCCAGCCGCACGACCAAGAGGGCAGCGGCGACGGCTG
>Ga0114955_1001143_pt1 | contig 12115 bp, 6 predicted proteins | sample Porto_5metaG_FD_87302 | JGI IMG/M metagenome (GOLD analysis project Ga0114955, IMG submission 87302) | Marine algal microbial communities from Porto, Portugal - Porto_5 metaG | ecosystem: Host-associated > Algae > Red algae > Unclassified | place: Portugal: Porto | collected 2015-02-02 | reverse complement strand
GTATGCACAATGAACTTCATAATCCTGCCATGAAACAGTCATATCCAAGCCCCCTACGACATTTGCCGTAAACGATTAGCAGCTGTTTCACAATTTAATAATTTGGTTCCTTCGGTTGGTAGCTAGACTCCCATTTCAGTTGAGATAAACCCCATTATAAGAATCCGTGAAACGGCTGGCAATGTCTATAGAGTGGAAATCGGCTGCAAATTTCAAATGCGATATGCATGTTTAGATTCCATTATTTCGAAGCTTAAATATGTAGAACTATAATGAAGTTAATTCAACCATTAAGGAATTTATATTGTCTTTTGTTATGCTTTAATTATATTGATATTTCATGGTTGGAAAGTTGTTGTATGGATGGGAGCGTTATTAGGAAAAGGGAGAGTGTAGTTAGAGCGAAATGACTAACTCTATCTTAGGGCCAATTATGAACACGCTTTTTTGTATTGGAGAATTACTTTAAAGGAGCGAAGCTTATGTTGGAAAATAGTATTGAAGCATATAAAAAGTATCTGCAAGAGCATCAGTTACCAGTATTAGAGGGTGTACCAGATTCAGGAAAGTGGTATAGAGTCCCGGTTCCAGGAGCTACTTGTGCAGGAGGATCTCCTTACTGGGGATATCTGAGAAAAGGAACAGAGTCAGGCCTCATTGTGTTCTTCTTAGGTGGAGGCGTATCACTTAATGCATATACGGCAGCGCGGCCAACACGACTAAGTGTACCGGGTGAGAATTTTTATTTTGACGAGCATTCATTACCGTTTAACGATGCGGCATTTGACCGGGGAATATTTGATGATGCGCCGGAGAATCCTTTCCGGAACTGGAGCTGCATCTTTGTCAGCTATGCTACAGGTGATTTTCATGTGGGAAATGGCGATTATCACTATACAGCACCGGACGGATCTCCAGCTGTGCTGCATCATCATGGCTACACCAATTACAGCGGGCTTATGCAGCAAGCAGTAAAGCATCTTTCAACACCCGCAAAACTGCTAATTACCGGCACAAGCGGGGGCGCCTTCGGTGCTTCGGCTCTGGCCTCAGACGTCATGAGTTATTTTCCTAATTGCCGTGATGTAACTGTATGCCCTGACAGTGCTTTGCTTCTTTATAACCAATGGAATACAATAGCCCAAAATGTCTGGCAGTCGAACGAGAAAATTTTGAAGCAGATTCAGGGTCCAAATATTACTCTTGATTGGTTGCGCGCCCTCTATGCCGAAAAGGGGGATGATGTACGGTATCTATATGTTAATTCCATAAGAGATAGTGCTTTCGCAATGTATCAACACTATATTGATAGTGGCACTATGGAAATTACGAGGGAACACTGCCTGAAATTCCAGAAGGATCTCAAAGAGATGGTTGATACGCTGAAGAATGAGATTCCCGGCATTAATTTTTTTCTGTTCGAGAACCCGACTGAGAATTTACAACCAGAATTAATGGGGACAATGCATACGCTGATCCACGATCCCGAATTTTCCCGTCCAGTCAAAGGCGGCATCAGCCTGCGGGATTGGCTATGGAGTGCCGTGAATGATACGGTTTCCGATGTAGGTATGGAACTTCTTGACGCATAAATATTTTTACGCCACCATACTTTTAAATAAAATGAAATGGTTGCTATAATGTCAAGTTCAATTCATAAAAATGATACTCGGACAATTGGGCTTAGTGATACAGGATGGAGTATTATCCGAGAAAAAGTAATAGGGTGAGATTTGCTCCTGTATACTCCATTGCGACTTTTTCATACACTGTAAATAGTGATACCTGCCTTGGTACTTTAGTCGTATTTTTCTATTAAGCGTATTAGGCTGCTGGGTGGAACCGGTCTCTTAAGTCAATTTAAGAGTTCGGTACAATGCTTTAATCCCTCTATATTTCGTCAAAATGCGCTCACCTAAAATTAAATATAAGCATAACCATAAGCGCTTCGTGATCATAAAGTGCCTTAATAGCTGAATTGGTATCCAAGCTAACAAAGAGCACTAAGATAAAGGAGAATGATATTAATGGAATTATACCCCTATGAATTGGAGCATATGAAGACCTTACGGAGTAATGCATCAGAATGTATGGTTCTGCTGAAGACAAACGGCGACTTCCCACTTAGAAATACTGGTGAGATCGCCCTGTTCGGCAGTGGCTCGCGCCAGACGATCAAAGGCGGTACCGGATCAGGTGACGTGAACTCCAGGTTCTATGTCACCGTGGAGCAAGGCTTGGAGAATGCTGGGTTTACTATCACCACCAAGGACTGGATGGATCGTTACGATTGTGTGCAGAAGCAGGCTCATCAGGAGTTTGTTGCTGGCATCAAGTCCAAGGCTCAGGCCACCGGCGTTCCAGCGATCATGCTGGGTATGGGCGCGGTGATGCCGGAACCGGAATACGAACTGCCATTTGAGGCAGTGGGTGATACGGCGATTTACGTGCTTTCGCGCATTTCAGGGGAAGGATCGGATCGTAATGCTGTAGACGGTGATTTGAAGCTGACCCAGACTGAGATTCGTGATATTTTGAATCTTGCAAAAACCTACAAGCACTTCATGCTGGTGCTGAATGTGGGCGGTGTGGTCGACCTGACACCGGTGTTAGAGGTGCCAAATATCCTGATTTTGTCCCAGTTGGGCGTGGTTACCGGCGATGCGCTCGCGGATGTGCTTCTCGGCCAAAGCTATCCCTCCGGCAAGCTGACTGCCACCTGGTCTGCCTGGGGTGATTATTCCCAGATAGGAGATTTCGGCCAACAGGACGATACCCGCTACCGCGAGGGCGTATATGTAGGCTACCGCTATTTTGACAGCGCAGCCAAAACACCGCTTTTCCCCTTTGGCTACGGTCTGGGCTATACGCAATTCAGTATTGTTGAGTCAGTTGTCTCATTGGACGGCAGCCATGTCAATGTTACCGTAACTGTTAAAAACATGGGTTCTACTTCTGGGAAGGAGGTAGTTCAACTGTACGTCTCGGTTCCTTCAGGTAAACTGGACCAGCCATTCCAGATGCTCGCGGCCTTTACCAAGACCAAAGAGCTGGCTGCAGCGCAGTCTCAGCAGGTTACCTTGAGCTTTGCAATGGAAGAGTTGTCCTCATTCGACACAGAGCGGGCCGTCGATGTGCTGGAAGCGGGTGATTATCTGCTGCGCGAAGGAAACAGCAGCCGGGACACCCGTATTTGCGGCATCATTCGGATGGACCAAGAGTTAATTATACGGCAGCTGTCCCACGCAGGTGGCACGCCGGATTTCGACGACTGGAAGCCGGAAGCGCAGCAATGGACTTATGCCGGGGAAGCCGATGAAAGAGCCAATGCTCCGGTATTGAATCTTAGTGCAAATGCTTTTGCCGCAGTGTTGAAGCCTGTTGTGCCGGAAATCGACTCAGCCGTACGGGATCTGGTCGAAGGCCTATCAGACAGTGAATTGGCCTGGCTCTGTGTAGGGCATTATCGCTCCGGCAACGAGAGCGGCAGTGTCATCGGCAATGCAGCCTTTGCGGTAGCAGGTGCGGCTGGGGAGACCACCACGCGGCTGAAAGAAAAGGGCGTTCCTTCTCTTGTCATGTCAGATGGTCCGGCCGGTCTGCGGCTCAGCCGTCAGTACGGTGTGGATGAATCAGGCGTTTACGCTGTAGGAGATTCAATTCCGTCGGCACTTCTTGATTTTATGGATGATACGGTGATGCAGGCTCTCGGATTGCAAAAATCGGGCGGAGCGGAGCGGAGTGGCAGGATTTTCGACCAGTATTGTACCGCATTACCTATCGGTACGGCTCTAGCTCAAAGCTGGAATCTGGATTTCTGCCGAGCCTGTGGTGATATCGTAGGTGATGAGATGGAGCGCTTTGGTGTGCATCTGTGGCTTGCTCCGGCATTTAACATACACCGTAGTCCGCTATGCGGCCGGAATTATGAATATTTCTCCGAAGATCCGCTTATCAGTGGCAGAGTGGCTGCAGCCATTACGCTGGGTGTGCAGCGTCATCCCGGCTGTGGTGTAACAATTAAGCACTACGTAGCTAACAATCAGGAAACCAACCGTTTCCGCACTAATAGTGTCGTCAGCGAACGAGCTCTGCGGGACATCTATATGCGCGGGTTCAAAATCTGCATCGAAGAATCACAGCCCCACACCTTAATGACCTCCTATAATTTACTCAACGGGGTTCACACCTCTGAGCGTAAAGACATTATCGACGGTGTTTTACGCGAGGAATGGGGCTTTGACGGGATAGTCATTTCGGACTGGGTCGTTGGCGGTGTTCAACATGGGGTTAAAAAGTATCCTTACGCTACGGCAGCAAAGAGCATTAAGGCTGGCAACGATGTGATGATGCCCGGCGGCGAGGCGGATTACACGGATGTGCTGACGGCCCTTGCTGGCACGAACAAAGCTGTCACACTAACACGTAAGGAAGTTCAGGATTGTGCCGCACGCATTATCCATATAGCGCTCAGACTGACGGAAGCCCAAACAGAGCCATCTATCATTAATGGAATGGGAGTCTGAATGATATGAAAGTACATGAATTGATTTTGAATGAAACACGAAATGTAAAGTTTTCGGCTTGGATTCAAGATGTAGGCGGCGAATTTGGAAAGCTGGAGAAGCGCCCAGCCATTCTGATTCTGCCTGGCGGTGGATATAGCTTCTGCTCTGACCGGGAAGCGGAGGTTGTCGCTGCTCCTTATATGAAGGCCGGATTTCAAGCCTTCATTCTTCGTTATTCTACGGGAGAGCACAAGGATTGGCCCAATCCACTCAATGATTACGAGCAGGCTATGGAGCTGATCCTTAGCAAGGAGGATGAATGGCATGTGCAGACGGACAAGATCGCGGTTCTCGGATTTTCAGCTGGCGGACATCTGGCCGCTTGTGCAGCCACTAAAGGTAAGCACCGGCCTAATGCAGCAATCCTCGGTTACGCGGCTCTATCACAAGAAACAGCAGATATGTGCCAGCCGGGAATGCCTTCGCCGATTAATGATGTCGACAAAGATACCTGTCCCTTTTTCCTGTTCGCCACTCGGGACGACAGTATCGTGCCAGTGCAGGATACGGTGGACTTTGAAAAGGCGCTGCTTGACAATGGAATTATGTTTGAGTCTCATATCTATGCCTATGGTATGCATGGATTTAGCACCGGTGAAAGCTACTTGAATCCTAATAAAAATTGCAATCGTGTCTCGCATTGGGTACAGGACAGTATCGAATGGCTGAAAGATGTGTTCGGCACACTGCAGGCGGACGGCCTCGGTGCCCCTGCTTGTTCTGGTAAAGTTAGCGGAGACTGGGATGAGATGTTGTCTGCAGACTGCACCATGACCCATTTGCGGAAGCAGCCGGTTGAAGTGCAGCAGCTGCTGACCGAGGTCATTGAGGTTCTGGACGCGATTGTAGCGCAGAAAACGGGAAAAGGGTCGAATATGACCCCGTTTTTCAAGAATATCAAGCTTAGGGATTTGATGACAATGATCGGCCAGCCGGAAAGTGCCATTGAACAGATAGATGCAGCGCTCCAGCAGCGCTCCAATGTGCGCTGATCTGCTGCAAACAGAAAGAATTTTATATTAGCCCCAAAGGAGCGCTGGTGCATGTTTGGACATATTGAAGAACTTCTTTTAAAGCATCAGTTACCGGTGTTAAAGTGAGAGCCTGAGACAGTACAATGGTACAGGCTTCCGTTTCTTGGAGCAATTAGTGCAGAAGGCTTGCCTTACTTGGGCGTTTGGACTGGCTGCGAGCCCTATACGCCTATGAAACCCAGATCCCCAGTATGGGCATCTACCTACTAGACACCCCAGATGCTGGTTCTGATCCGGATTTCCTGGCTACACAGCATACGTTTATTCTAGCCCCTGAGTTTCCTAACTGGCAAAGAATAGCGTCAGCCTCCAGGAGTGGATGTGGGGTGCAGTGAATGGGAATGCTGCAAATCCATTACTCACGGCTTCGCATCAGGAACTTCACAATAAAGTTATGTATTCAAACAAGTAATCCCTCTTTCGATGAACATGAGATACTAAGAAATCGAGCGGTTGAATGCAGTGATGAAACAAACTTCGGACAAACGACTCTATGAAAGGTACCTGTCCATCTTCGTCTGGAAGGACATACGTTTGAAGAGATCGGTAATCTGCTCAGTCGCGCGTCAAACCATCGGACTCTGAACGCTCGTTGCGACAAGAAGGCAACCATGCTTAAGACCATTTGCCAAGGTAATGAGCGGCTTATATATATGTTGCAGAACTTAAAATGCGATACGAATGTTTGAATTCCTTTATATCATCGAATAATTGGGGGGACCTATAATTAAATAGATAAGCGCACAGGAGAGCGGTCATGATGCACTTTTAAATTACATGATTAACTTACTTGTGCGAAGAAAATGAATGTGTGATCCGGCGACAGCCGGATGCTCCATGACTAAGAAAAGAGGGAATTTCATGCCAATCGACGGAACATTTGAATTACTTGCTGGACTGCATGACGACAACCAGGCAGCTATGTCTTTTCTCCAGAAGCCTGTCTACAATCTTGACGAAATGGATCGCCGGGAGTCTATGATCTCCTTGGTCTATTCTGGCTGTTTCTGTATCAAGTCTTCCAAGCACATCGATCCCCAGCAACCCGGCATGGTTTATATCGACGGCGAGGCCACTGAAGCTCCATTGATCGAAAAGCCCACGGCGATGTTCGGGCAGTTGGTCGGTATCATTGTCCGGAAATACCTGCTTGAATACAACAAGGAACATGAAGTCCGCTATGCAGGTGCTTATGACACCGATGGTATAGAGATTTCGGAATTCACCTTCAAGCTTAAGACACTGCCCCGGATCGAGCCCGGCGTCAAGTACCCGGAGCATGACGCCATCGTGCTGCAGGCAGCCCGTGAAGGCGCAGTTTTGTTGAAGAACAATAATACGCTTCCCCTGTCATACGGTAGCTGTGTGAACGTTTTCGGCGCTGCCGCAGTGGTCTTCCGGCTAGGCTGTCTGGGTGCTGGTAAAATTAATCCCCGTTACGGTATCCGGGTGAAGGAAGGTATTGAGAAGTACTCCTCCTTGAAGCTCAACCAGGAGCTGTATGATTTCTATACCGAAGAGAGGGATGTCTTTCCACCGGGGGATATGGTTACTCGAGCCAAGGACCACAGTGGAACCGCTGTTGTTTTCATCACCCGAGGTAGCAGTGAAGCCCATGATGTTCCTATGGATAAGGGCGGTTATTACCTGACCGATCAAGAACGGGAACTGATTCGAAAAGTCACTGCTACCTTTGGGAAAACGGTTGCAATTTTGAATGTGGCTCATCCCATTGAAACAAAATGGATTGAGGAATACGATGTAGACGCCGTCCTGCTGACTGGACTTTCCGGCATGGCTGGCGGCCGCGCCTTGGCCGAAATTCTCGATGGAACAGTCAATCCCTCCGGCAAGCTGCCTAACACCTGGGCCTACGACTACCACGATTATCCGAGTGCTCCGAACTTCCTGACCAAAGATCAGATCGCAAAGAAATCCGTAGGATCCCCAATTCAATACGCCACCACGGTGTATGAAGAAGGGTTGTATGTCGGGTACCGCTACTTCGATACCTTCCAAAAGCCCGCTGCCTACCTGTTCGGTCATGGTCTCAGTTATACGACTTTTGATACCAAACTGAAGTCAACCGCCAAAACGGATGCCTGCGGTACGCAGATGGACATTGAAGTTACAAATACCGGCACCAGAGCAGGCAAGGAAGTCGTTATGCTTTATGCCCACTTTGAAGGCGGGGAACTGGAGCAACCGGACAAGCGTTTGGTGGCCTTCGCCAAGACTAAGGAATTGCTCCCTGGCGAGGCTCAGATTCTCTGCCTAGAGGTCAGTGAGAAGCGTCTGAAATCCTACAGCGAAGCTGAGGCAGCGTGGATCATCGAACCGGGAAGAATAAGTTTTCTTCTTGGCGGAGCCCCCAATAGGACAACGCTGGTCTGGTCAGTGGACGTTGCAGACAAGATCATAGTATCCCAGGTCAAGAACAGGGTAGCACCTCCCTTCCCAATCAAGGAGCTGTCCGCCAAAAACTCTAACGGGACCTATCCTCAAGGCGAAATGACCAAAGTGTATACGGCGGAGGAGAGCGGGGGGAAGCTTCCTTTCAAAAATAGCCGTGCCGCTGTTGGTGGCGATGGTGATATTCCTATCGAGCATACTGTGGAACGTGTGATCCGTTTCCCCGAACTTGTGAAAGATCCTGTGCTGGTAGAACAGTTTGTGGCCCAGATGACCGACTACGAGTTAGCCCGCTTGAGTATTGGCGGCCAAACCGGCTGGGGCATCGAGGATAACGGCTATGCGGGAACTCTTTTCAATGAAGAAGCCCTGGACAAATATGAGATACCGGACTATTTCTTTGCCGACGGAAACAATGGTCTCAACATGTTCGAGGTCAACATTGGCTTCCCAGTCTCCACTACGGTATGCGCCAGCTTCAACGAGGAGCTATCTTATGCCGAGGGTGTCGCCATTGCCCGGGAAGCCAAAGATATGAATCTGCATTGTCTGCTGGCTCCAGCTCTCAACCTGCAGCGTAATCCACTTTGTGGACGGCATACGGAGTACTTCAGTGAAGATCCGTTCCTCGCCGGTCGTATGGCTGGCCAGGAGAGCCGTGGATTTGAAGAATCTGGTATCTCCAGCTGCATGAAACATTTCTTCGCCAACAACGCCGAGACTATGCGTAACACCAACCACAGCATTATGAGTGAACGTACTGCCAGGGAGTTGTATCTGGCTGCATTTGAAACCGCTTTTGAAGTAAATAAACCGGACACGGTGATGACCGGCTACAACGCGGCAAACGGTGCCTACTGCTCAAATGACGAGGAGCTGCTCCGCGGCATCCTGCGGGAGGAATTTGGCTTTACGGGTTATGTCATGACAGACTGGAACGGCTATGGCGATGAAGGGATGGCAGCCCCACTTGCCGCCGGAGTAAGTTGGTTGGCACCGGGAAGTCCTGATGACACCCTGGTTACGCCAATCGAAGCAGCACTGAAATCCGGTGATCTATCTCGGGCCCGGGTGCAGAAGAACCTGGTTGATCTAATCAAGGTCGTTCTCAAGTATCGAGAGGCATGACAGATCTGTGGGTATGAAAATTTGCAATATCTGTGTTCTTTAATGATTCTGAGTGAATAGAACCGTTAGGATGCGAGTCTTGAAATTATATATAGTTAAGAAAATTAAGGTCATTTCGTTAAATAATGAGCGGATAGGTTCTCGGGTAAATGAGAACCTATTTTGTGTGCTTGACCACACAGCGAGTAAGCAGATAAGATTAGGATTATCCCAGCCAATGATATAAAAGAAGATTGCAATAATGAAGTTTCGAAAAGTTCAAACCCTGGCAGGTCTGGTGGAGGGAATACCTTGCGGAAATCCGACTTACACAGTATTTAAAGGGATCACTTATGCCCAATTGGAGCAGGTTTATGATCGAAAAGGGCAATGAATTAGCTAAGTAACCAAACTTCCCTGATCACATGGATGGCATGTCCAAACGGACAAAATAGAAAGGCAGTAGATGATCTTGATTGTGATACAATCCAGATCATCTACTGCCTTATCCTTTGGAACTCTATATAGTTTCATCAACTTGACAATGGGAGACTATTCCTCTGGTTGGCTGCTGTTATCCCAGATCAGCTCAATGCGAATTCCACCTAGCTTACTCTGAGCAATATTTAAGCTCGCTTTGGAGCCTAGCTGAATAAGCATTCGTTGCCGTATGTTCCATAAGGCGCAGCCCATTGTCTCATCCAGCGGTTGTTCAATACGGTGCAGCAGGCTCTGGATCTCTTCCGGCTGCATGCCACTCCCGTCGTCTTCTACAACCAAAGAGTACCGGTCTCCAATGTCAGTACCGGATATGTGGATAAGCACAGCACTTTGCTTCTTCTCAATTCCGTGAATTACGCTGTTCTCTACCAACGGTTGAATAAGCAGCTTGGGAACAAGCAAGGACATCATGGATTCCGGAATATTGATTTGCGTATGCAGGCGGTTGATTCGCAAACTCTGGATATTAAGATAATTACGGACAACGCCAATTTCTTTTTCAAGGGTGGTAAGCGGATCGTTGATCCGCGTTGTATATCTGAAATATTCAGCCAGGTTCTGGGTCATGGCATTCACAGCTTCGTCATTTCCCATACGGTTCATATTGTTGATAAAGAACAGGCAATTATATAAAAAATGCGGGTTAATTTGAGCCTGCAGTTGTTTAACCAATGCTTCTCTTGAAATGATTTTTTCTTTGTATACATTTTCAATCAAGTCTTCGATTTGCTGTGCCATATGGTTGAAATTGTGATAAAGAATAGCAAACTCAGCATTGGACGTTCTGCTGATCCGGTGCGAGAAGTCGCCCTTTTGTAGATGACGGACACCTCTCAGCAAGGTGAGAATGGGGACTTGTACTTTTCTGTAGAAAAAAATGACCGTTACCATTCCGGACAAAAATAACAGAACACAGGTGATGTAAAAGAAGACTTGTGTCCTTACAATGGGTTGGAGCGCTTTGTCCAGAGGAACAAAATCCACCATGTACCAACCTAATGTTTCCGCTTTCAAAAAACTGACCATATAATCTATATTACCGGTTGTTATTAACTCGGTTCCTTCGTTTTTATCCCGCATCTTTGGTGACATTTTGGAGACCAGGTCCTGGACTTGAGTGGTATGAAAGGAACGGTTTGCTATGATGATGGAATCAGAGTAATAAAAAAAGGGATCATTATTTTCTAACTTGGCCGAGTCTAGCAAATTTTCCAAATTAGCCTTAGGAAAGGTTACCCGAACCGTAAACTGATCATATTTCCTGTACATGGAGAATAACTTTTGTGACCTATCCAATATCCATTGCCCTTCTGCCAAGTCATCTGGTGGGGGGGACTGGTTTTGAGATGAACCTACCCATTTGTTCAGCAGGGTTGAGTAAATGTCAATTTGGACATTCCAGCCCTGTGTAAAGCTTTGCAGTTTCATTTTGTCCGAGAGATCAAGCATAAGCTGATCCTGATCGTAATTATCCATCAGGTCCACAGATTTCAGCAGCCCCATTTTGGAGTCCGCATTTAGAGCAACAGACAGCATGTCAAGCTGCTCAACATTGTAATCTAAGGAATTGACCAAGATACGCAGTCGGTTCAGGTTGTTCGTTTCAATATCCTTTTTCACAGTGCTTAAACTAGTCTCCACGGTGTAAGAATACATCATCAAGACAACTATCGTTGAAAATAAAATAATAATTACCGCGCTGAGAAAGGTTCGATATTGCTTTAACATGACAACAATCCTTTGCAAAGAGGTAACCCCATTATATGAATTTGTGATTCCAATGGCAATGCGTATCACTTGGAATATGAACATAACTTTGGAATGCGATATTGATGTTTAAATTCCTCTATCACGCCTGTTTAGAATACGATATGTGATGTTGCGAAAGCGTTATTTAATAACCGTATGCGAATTTTTATAATTAAAGTGAATTCAAAAAACATTATCAGGGGGTTCTACATGAATATGAAAACGAGAGTGCTGACCACAGCACTTACTGCAACGCTGCTAACGACAGGGATACTGGGTTGCAGTAATACCAATAATCAGGGCAGCGGCGAAAATAAAAATGCGAACACGCAAACAAAAACACTAAATGTCGTGAATGGAAAAATTGAACCGGCAGCGTCGTTTACCACCGTTAGGGGAGAAAATCCGGGCTATAAATATAGAGAAGGAGAATCCGTTACGGACAATGTATTCACCCGCTGGGCCGAGGACAAATTTGGCGTACAGATTAAAACTTTATGGACAGGCGGCGCTACGGATGGTTCGTATGATACGAAATTGAAACTCATGCTCTCTGCGAACGACGAATTGCCGGATATTATCATCTCGGCTAATCCCGATAACACCAATCTTCTCATCGAATCGGGCAAGTTTATGGAAGTGGAAGAAGTGTTCGAGAAATACGCTTCTCCAACTTGGAAACGTGCATTAGCCGATATTAAAGATCCCTGGTTACCGGTCACTCGAGACGGCAAAAAGATGGCG
>Ga0114955_1001140_pt1 | contig 12125 bp, 7 predicted proteins | sample Porto_5metaG_FD_87302 | JGI IMG/M metagenome (GOLD analysis project Ga0114955, IMG submission 87302) | Marine algal microbial communities from Porto, Portugal - Porto_5 metaG | ecosystem: Host-associated > Algae > Red algae > Unclassified | place: Portugal: Porto | collected 2015-02-02 | reverse complement strand
CTAACTTCTTTTCATATTCATAAATTGAATGTCCCTCGGTGATCATATTCTTTGACAATCCTATTTCTTCTTCTGACAGGAGAATCTTGTCTGCTCTATACTTTTCATTTAACGGGCAAAATAAGTTAGCATCTTCCTCTATCTCTAACATCAAAATATCCAGAATATCTAACTCCTCGTAGTATCTACTGCAGTGATTTCTATATGCTGTAAAATACTCCGTAAGTATATTTGAACTAAGACTATTATGTGTCTGTTGCTCTGCTCTTTTTCTTTCCAATTGTTTATTAAATAAGCCAAACAACGTATCAATCTTGTCAGATAGATTATTAAAGATAACCTGCTTATCGTTGATATTCGAGTTTACTATAACCCGATACACCAAAATTTGAAGGAGACTGTCAGATGCATAATCTATATAGTCTTTTATATATTTGGGGTTCCTGTAGCTTATCCCACCTGCTTTAAATGCATTCACTTCATCAAATATTACTCTTACAATCGTCTCATTTAGTCTATTTAGTTCCATTAAGACGTTTTGAGTAGAAAATGAATAATCTCTTATCATTTTGCGATTCTTTACAAGTTCCAATGACAAATCCAAAGGTTTGTAGCCAGGGTGTTCACTCATGAACTCGTTCGTAAATCTTTCAGTTATATCATCAGTGATAAGAAAATTATCAAAGTTTCTATCCAAATCATTTTTGCCGATATTAGAAACAATCTGTCTTTCTGGTGAAATATTTAACAGATAATTCAGCAGTTCTGCTTTTTCTTTCATCTCCAATAATTCATAAGGAAAATCTTTAAATACACTTTCTTTATTGGTTAATTTCATTATCAGGTGCTTTAGTCTATTCTCTTGTCCCTTCTTTAATTCTGCCTCCTTTGAGTCAGGCTTAAATCGTTCAATATAGTAATCAAGTAACGTCTTATCCATCTAACCACCACATTTTTTCTGATGTATTATCTTCAAAAAAACTTTTAGCATAATACGCTAACGTAATAGGGAGATCTTCTATTTTTGACAAAACAGGCCAATATCAGCCTGTTTCATAAGTTCTTACATTATTATAATTATAGGTAGACAAATAGAAGCCGAGCGTCATACTCGGCTTTTTCTAATTACCTTATTCTCACTCTTTGTTGTATTGCAGTTCTTATTTCTGTATATAACTTAATATCCTGTGTATGCTCAACCGATACTGACACACAGTAGTTTTGCATATGGTTTTCATCATTTATCCATTTATTAGAATTTATAACCACTAATGTAAGAGGTGAATTTGGTAATGTCTTTGGTTCCCTTTTAAACTCCTTAATCCCTTTTTGATGACATCCACTATTTCTTGTATTAGGGCCAGGTGTTAATTGGATTTCATATTTATCTAATTCTTCCATGGTAGCGTTATCGTCAGAAAAGTCATATTCTGCAAATTTTTCGGCAACAATATAAGGATTAATAGAATGGTAGAGTTTGAATTGCATACGATTGCCTAAGTAGCTATCTCCCCTTGTCAATCTTGTTATTGGATCAAAGGTTAATGCTACAGACATTTTTTTATACCCTTTGGTTTCAAAGAACAATGATGGACAATCAAAAGAATAAATTTGCACCTTATTTAGTCCTATTGTTCCTTCATCAAGAAGTACAACCCTATTATCAAATGAAGATGTTGCCTTTTCATAGTTTGGTAATCCATAGCCTTGCACTCTTAACTGTGAAGTTTGCTTTTCACTATCGCTTCCATTAAAACCATCTATCTTTACTATTTCCGTTGATTGTAACAAAAGGTTCTTTAAAAAGTTCGCTGACTTTTCTGGATATTTATTAGCTATCTCTCCCAATACATGTGTAACCATTGGTGCGGAAAAACTTGTCCCATAGTTAAAATTAAAAAGTTTCTCCGTTGGACTATTGGATAACAAAGGAAGTTTTCCACCAACGTTTTCAATTATTCTTCCGAACTCTTTTCTCAAAATCAAATTCCCGCCATAGTGAACAACTTCTGGCTTCAACATTCCATTAATTCCATAACCTGTACGGGTAAACGGGGAAGGCTCTTTATGCTGGGCAACCGCTGTATATATATCTGTCTTATGTCTTTCTCCTTGCTCTAATAAGGAAAATTCCTGAGCAATTGCTCCAACTGTAATTGAAAGTGCAGATGTAGCAGGATTAATAATCCTAAAAAAATCATTTTCTACTAAGTAATTTGGGTAATTATCTATAATATCTTCAAGTTCATCGAAAATATATCTTGGATCGGAGTTTCCTGCGGAAACAACAAATACAACGTTTCTATATTCATAAGCTAATTCATCCAATAAGGCCGCTAACGGAAATTGACGATTATTCTTATCTTTTAAAGATTCGTTTGCGTTTCCAAAAGAAATATTAACAACTTTTATCCTATAGCCATCCTGATCAAGAAAACTACGAATAGCAGTATTTAATTGATTCTCAAATAGCTTTTCTTCATCATAAACAGGAGAAAAATTACCTTGTGCATCCTCTTGCCCATACATAACCTTTGCAGAAAATAACCAGTTAGAAGGCAAGAAACTTTTATCATTCATTTTTTCTTTGATATCACCATATAAAGATACCCCTGCAACAGCAGTACCATGACCTACTTTATCTTGTAATTCTTTTTCTACTTCTTGAAAATTCTCTTCATCACCAACTGCCTTTTCTAATAAAGGGTGGTTAGACGTTATTCCCGAATCTATGACTAACACCCCTACAGAATCCTCAGCAGGTGCTAAAATTTCTAAATCCTCCACATCTTGACCATAATAATCACTTAATTTAAACGTTGGAATAAATGGTCGATCAACTCTTGCCACTTCTTTAAGTTCAATTATTTCAGCAAGAACCTCGTATGATATTTTCACCCTAAATAAAGCAAATGAATTGGTAATTAATCTGTCACAAATATAAAACCTATTCCAATCATTATATGTATTACTTAATTCCTTAATAAAGGTCTGGATATATTCGTCATCCATTCTCCAAAGTTCTATATCTAAATAACCAACTTCTTCTTCATTTAATGGATTCAGTGTTAGGTTTGTTCCTATCTTTTCTTCAATAGGTATATCATCAATTGAATCGATTGCATTAAAGAAATCGTATTTCCGCCCATCCTTTATTCCTGAATACTGAGACAATTTGTCTTTGAATGATACTAATTCCGTATCATTTGAAAAAACAACCCAATAACCTTGTTTATTCTCTGCGACCGATAATACTGTGATCCCGCCCATTGCATGCAGAACCTTTACGAATGAGTTGTAATCAACACTTTGATTAACTGATATTCGATAGACTAAATGTGGATTTACCTTACCGTTATATCTTTCTTTGAGTTCAGTATATGACCTTGTAATTTGTTCAGCCTTATCACTAACGTCTTGGTAATAATCTTTCTTGACTCTCCCCTGTGGTAAAGAAAAACCTCCACCACCCCTTTGCTTACGCTTTTCAAGTCCACCAACTATCTGTGGTAATGAAAGATGCTCATACATCATTATCCCCCCTTTTATTTATTAATCGTTCTCATATCAATTCTTTCCTTGTACCTTTCTAATGAATATATTAAATCGTTATTGGTTAAAGTGTCTCTTTCATTTATTATTGCGTGTGTAATGGCATCTCTACACATTGACTTTAAATCGGAAGGTGAAAACCCTTCTGTCTCTTCGCATACAAAGCTGACATTGATTTCTGTTTCTTTTTTTATTGGTTTTAAATAAAGATTTATTAGGCTCATTCTTTCATCTTGGTTAGGCAATTCAAAATTAATAACTTCATCAAATCTTCGCCAAATTGCAGGATCAAGGATGTGGGGATGATTAGTAGAAGCTAAAATCAAACTATCACCTTCAAAATTATCTATCATTTGAAGGAAGTTGTTTACCACCCTTTTTATTTCACTAGTTTCATGTTGATCGTCACGCTTCTTACCGATAATATCTACTTCATCGAATAGAACAACCCAAATACCATTAGATATAAACTCAAACACTTTTCTTAGATTCGATGCTGTTTCCCCAAGGTACGAAGAAATAATTGCATCAAAGTTGATGTAAACAAGTGGAAGCCCTAAATATGAGCTTATAACTTGGGCTGAAAATGTTTTACCCGTTCCTGGCATACCGCTAAATAAAACTTTATTCTTAGGCTTTAAATTAAATGTAGCAAGAACCTCATACGACTTAAAACCTAATACAATTTGCTTCAATGCATAATTTGTCTTTTCTGAGAGAATTAGCTGTTCCCATTCCAGTTCAAATTGTTTAATTTCTAATAAAGGAAATCCTGAATCATTATCCCTTGGAATAGGCATATTCGTTCTAAATCGCTTTTCAGAAGTATTCCGACTGTGATTTTTAGAATACAACGCCTCTTTTAGTTCTTTAGCAACTATATTGTGTTTCTTACGTTTCTCTAAATTAATGATTTCTTCTCCAAGTTTATAGAACTCTTCTTCATCTTTTTTTGAGAACGCTATAAACAACTTTTTTATTAGCTCATTTGTGGTCATAATTGTTCACCTCCATATCAATTTAGTGTATAATTAAAATTTCACTTTTTTTCCATTATACTATTTAGCCATCTAATTGTTAATCCTAATCTATATGGAGAGAGTACCCTCTGGAGTTTATTTTATCTTCTACAGTTTTCCACCATAATTTCCAGTCTTTAATGCCTGACTTCCTCAGAATAATCCATGTTTTAAGCTCCTCATTATTTTCGTGCATTTTATGAATTACATGATTAATTCGCCTTTCGGTAAATTGTTCAACTGTTTCAGCCTTTCCCTGTATATATCTCTTTGTCCTTGGAAGTTTGTCTATCTTCTTTTCAAATAAGGCCCTCTCTCCGATTATTCCCCCTACTTTTCCAATCGTAATCCGTTCTGGCTTATTTACTGGATTTAGTAGATCCTTCACGACTTTAGTTACTTTTTCCAAAACCTCTTCATCTCGCTTATACCAATCAACTCTATCAGCTAATGACCTTCTTGGTGATTTTGGACTATTCTCTTCCATCCATTCTCTGTCATTCCTGTAAAGCCTCATATAAAGGGCCTTTTCTAATTCCCTTAATTGCTTAGTAGATTTATGAGGATACCTATTTTGCAATGACAACCAGCTTTGACGATCTTTCTTTACAAATTCCTCAGTTTTTCTAATTTCCAAGCCTCCTTTTTCTTCATTATTTAATGATCGCTTTATTGTATTCGGATCTGCTCCCATTCTTCGAGATAACTCTCTTATTCCAATACCAGACTTTGAAAACTCCTGTAACTTCCTTTCCCATAGTGAACCATAGGATTTAACCCTTGTTCTTCGAAATTTATCCGCTTCATTTTGATCAGGCCCTCGTCTCGTATAGCTAAATTCACATTTAGGGCATGTAAACGTTCCAATGGGTATATTAGTCTTTTCACATAGAGTAATAGATACGTTTTCGATTATAGGGACATTATAGTATTCGCAAACAATATTCTGGCATGGATAGTTTGGTTGACCAAACGGCTGAGGTAAACTCTTTTTAAAAATCTCTTCTATTGTCAACTCTAAAGCTAAAATTACTAATAGATGTCTTACAGGATGGAAGGACTTTCGATTCTTTTGAACTATTTGCGAAAGCCAATCTTGAATACCCCTTAATGGTGAATGAAAAAGGTGTAACACATCTTCACTATAGATAGTCTGAAAATATTCTCTCCAATCTTTTTGTTTAACACGACCAGTGTAGTAAGCCAAATCCATATTAGCTAATTTATTTTTATACTTCTGATCAAACAATTCTAACGGTTGATTTTCATATGGCTGTTCCAATAGCTGTAAAATACTCTTCTTTAACTTCCTGCAATGCATTATGTATTCTAATCTTGTTTTCTCAGCAACTCCATCAAGAACACTTTTACTTGCAGAACAGTTCTCTAATGTAGGTATTACAAATCTATGTTTATTTGAGTCAACTACTTTAACGTCACTACTATAAAGAGGAGTAAAGTGTGTTAGGCAACATTGTATTCCACATAACTGATGACTACGATGCCAGTACAACTCCCCATACGCCTTTCTATCTTCCTGCATACATTCTTTACAAAAACGAAGGTATTCATTTTGTGGTACTGCACTTGCATTAATACCTGATCGAACATAAATCCCCTTGCCGTCATCACTACACATTTCTTGATATATCGTCTTCGCCTGCACCTTTGGTAAAAATGCCGTATTAAATAAATATAAAGTATGCTGATGAATAACTTGTTCTTCACTCATTTTGGAGTAAGGTGGCATGTTTTTTATTAACGAGCTAATTCCTGAAGGCAAAGAAATCGAAGCTGTTATGCTCCGATTAGAATACAAATCATCCAGAGTTCCTTTGTAACTAACGTTGCCACTCCTTACATAATATCTTGAACATAACGAAAATAGTAGTTCATCAGGATATGGAGTAGGAAAGAACAGCATCTTTTATACCACCTCCTTAATCTGCTTGATAAATCCTGAATCTATTAAAGAGGCATAAGCTGAAAGGCCTTTTTCCTTGCCTTCTTTCACAATTGTTCTCAGGTCACTTTCTGGATTTACCCTTGTTTCTTTTGTACCTTCATTCTCTAAAACTATTTGTACCGAATATTGATACGCACTTTTCACTAATTCTTGTAAATCAGTAAAGATCGTAGCTTTGCATACTTCGTTAATTGCCTGTTTAGCTTTTTCCTTTGACAGTCCAAGTAAATTAAGTCGGAATAGAGCTTCTTCTCTAAGTTTTGTATCATCAATTGACTTTTGTTTATTTTTCATCACTTTAATAAAGGCTTTTTTCTCTAAGTCAATCCTCTCCCTTTCTACTGCTTCTTGAAAAGGAAAATAAATATCTTCATATTGTGCGATTTTACTCATATCACCAGATTTTAAAGCTGTAAGCATAGGCTGAACGAGTTTTAAATGATCCCTTGCTACTTGTCTAACTAAGGTTACTGAGAGACATTCACTACCAGAGGAGATGGCCCTTATTTGTGACAAAGAGAAGAGCTTCAAACAAATGTCAATAATCCCCTGCGATTCTTGATACATGACCTCAACCAATTCATCAGTGAGTTCTATTGGATTTCTAACCCACTGATATTCCCACATGGATTCCAAGAACAACCTCCAATATGCATCGTTTTCCATTCTATCCATAATTAAATCACCTTGGCCGCTTCCTCTACGGGCCTGCCTAAACTCTCTTTGTAGAACACTCATTGCGGAGGGTGTTCCAATAAGTACAAGTGGCGTTCCAATTGAATTACTAAGACCTGTAAAGAAACTAAGCATTTGCTTAGAGCCATACCCTTTCAGGCTTAAATTTTGGATTTCGTCTATTGTTAAAATCCCCAACCCTAACGAATTGCACACCTGAATCATAATAGGCATTAGTGTATTAACAGATAATTTGTTTGAACGACCATACTTTTCAAAGTAATTTGTCCCTAAAAGTCCATCTACAGTAATAAAAAACTGATTAACTAAACCTTTAACAGAGCCATCAAAGCTACATTCTAAACGTAGCCAAACTAACTGTGTAAATACAAAATCTCTTTCATAATACATAGAGTGATTAATTACTTGGGGGTATAGGTCTAATATTTTAGATAGTGATGAAGTCTTTCCAGCCCCACTTGGCCCAATAATTGTAAGGCCTTTTGGAATTGTAGAATTAAACAAATATCTGTCTACAGGGTTCCGAATATTTTCATGTCCCTGAATTAATGATGAAGCATATGTTGGATTAAATGGATTTCTTCCAACATAGCCCTGTCTTAGAAGCCTCGATAACCTGGATTCCAAATCGATGTGAAAGGGTAGAACTTGAAATAGAGAAAATACTCTTTGGATAATATGAAAACGATATTGACTATCTAATTGACGTTCACCTTCATCAAAGTGAGGGTAATAACTCAATTCTTCTATCACCCCCTCCTTTGATAATATAGGCGGAAGTGACTCTATCAAGGGGTTGTTCTGATATTCCTTTACAAACTGTTCTTTATAATGAGCATGAGTAAACTGATTATTCTTCACGTTTAGCAATTCCCTTCTTCTGCATATTTTTTAGTAACTGCAAGTCATCATTAGGTATGCCACTCATTGGGATTACAGTTGTACCCATTCCTTCCTTTTTCATTTTTGGCTTCTGGAACTCTTTCTTTTCTTGCTGATATATTTTTTCTTGTTCAAATTTACGGTGTTCCTTGATATCTTTTATTCTTTTATTGTTGCTTTCCTTTACTCCCTCCATTTTTGCATGTTTTTCCGCATTTTTCACAATCTCTTCTATAGCTTCTTTAAGGTCGATTTTGGCTTTTAATTCATTTTGTCTATAACCACTTTTTTGCATTTTCTCGTATTCTTGTAAATAATTGATATCTTCCATTGTTCTGTTTTTATACCGAGATTGATGCTCTAATAGATAACATCTTTCAAAACCATTTTTATGAATGCCCATTAAATAGATTTGACTAAGATCTCTTGGATCAAATTTTATTGCAACCTTCCAACTCTTCTTGTATCGAGCTTGTACAAACCACTGTTCTTTTAATGCAAAGTCTGAACCATAGAGTATATTTCGGAACTTAATTCCAGACTCGGTTACAGTTGCCGTTCCTTCGGGTAGTGTGTGTAACATCATCATTTCTTTTGAAATTTTTCGAAGTCTACCTGTTCTATTCTTCAATCCCCACTCCCAAAGTTTAATAGGAATCGGCTCTACTCCTGCCCTAATCATTTCTTCATCCAACACGTAATTTTCCAAAACATAATGATTATTAAAATATAAAATGTAATTGATTATGATTTGCTTGAATTCGGTCAAAGTCAGCTTTCCACTTAGGCGATGGTCTCTTACACCACGTTTTCCAAAATCTACATCAACAGCCCCAGGCAACATAGGCTTGACTACTTCATTCGTAAGTAGACCAAATTGCCTTTCTATAAGCGACTTTAGGTCGCCTCTCCAACTCCCTGAATTCTCTATCCTTATATTTAATATTTCTGTTAGCATATTGGAGGAATTTGACAGAAGCTCTGCTCGATCGGCCACTATACAATTCGGTAGGTGAGCAGTAGGCCACTGTGATTCATCTATGTTAATATCAAAACGTTTACAGAATTCTACCTTATCCTCTACCATATTCATTAGTGCAAGCCTTGCTTGTTCAAAGTTCGGCCCTTCCAGTGCAACGTGAAATGCTACGATCATATTCGTAAATACGCATTTACACAAATATAAAATCGGTCTTCCGATTACCCATTCCCTACCGCCACCAAATTCACTGATCAAATACACATCCGCTACGGTAGCATCAACCTGAACTTTTTCTAATGGAGAGCGAACCTCACTCACAGAACTTCCCAATACAGGTCTATATGATAAATCATAGGTACGTTTCCCTGTTCTGCGAATAATCTCTTTGGATAAATTTTGTTCTTTTCTTATCCAATAAAGAAATTGGTTATAGGTTGGGATTTTTTCAGGAGACTCTTCTAATTCTGGTCTATAAAACTCCTTTATCATTTGCTCGTAAGCAAACCGTACAGTGACATTCTTCTTTGTTTCATAATATTTATTTACTGCTAATCTAAAAATCTTTTTCACTTCTTCATCTATATTGATTCCATCCCCTACAATTTGTTTACCTTTTCTTGGTCTCCCCCTCTTTTTCTCTCCGCTTTGTTTATCTTGTCCTTCACATCCCTTGTTTCTAAAATCAGGAAGTAAAGAAAAGGGATTCATGTCCATGCCTCTTTTCCAGAACCTCTTTAAATACTTAACAATTGTTTTTCTATTTATCCCCATTTCATCCGCAATACTGTTGATAACCTTATTCCTTTTTGTCGGATTTAATAAGTTATCCATACCTACTGCTAATAACTGTGAGACCACTATCCATGCTTTATCTTGTGCTAATCTTGCCTTTTCACTAACATCATTCTCAGTAAGTAATAAAATCCAAGGATCATTATGAATAACTTGTGCTGTCCCATTATCTACGCTTTCCTCAACCTCTTTAATCTCCTTTGCTATAGGAAAGGAATTATCAAATACATTTATGAGAAAACAAGTTTGATAATTGTCATCAATAAAGATAATCCTTTCAATACTCTTAGGATTATCTTTATATTGAATCAACATATTGATAGAAAGCATCACTACCCTCTCCTCTGTTTACGATAGTAATTTCTGAACATGAAAGTCCTAAATCAATTGGTTTGTTCATGTTTATTTTCACAATTTTCCTTGCTAACAAATGCTTATATATTAGTAATCCAGTCCCAATTTCAGTCTTTAGTTGATTATCAAATTCATTAACAACCTCTTTTATGGTACTGTCTTGGGATTCAGTTATAAGTTTTAATAAATAATCTCTGTAAATCACCTGTTCTTCTTCTTTTAATCCATATTCGCCCAAATGGTAGGAAGAGTGAATGAACTCTATATTTTTAGCAGGAACAATAGGTATTTCTCTATTAGTAGTAATGCCGTAGTGAATTCCCTTATGACTCCAATAACGATTCATAATTTCAAAGCGTTCAACAACTTTTTCATTCTCTAACTGTCGGTAGTCTTTAATCGACCTTGCGTAATGAATTATATTCCCATCGTCATTTTCCAAAGTAATGAGGAATGACGTTGTTAAGACCATTGGATCACCCGACTTCTGATTAAATAAATGTTTGATTAATTGTTCATCGAATGTTTGCATCACTTCATCCATTCCATCAATTAAAGGAAAATGTTCACGAATATCCAAAATTTTGTAACCTTCAAATTCTCCGTACTCTAATAGATAAAAATAGCGAGTCTCCGAGTCTGTGAGAAAATGATGAACTCTCCCACCAGACTTCCAACCTTTTATCCGACTTACTCTCCCTTTACTATGTGTACGAATCACATCAAGAAACGGCTTATATTTTCGCCCTTCGCCTTGGCCGTATCCCCGTTCAAGCAGTTTTGCTAATTTCTTTGCTGTGTGTTCATGTTTCAATACTGGCATCTTTCACACTCCCTTAATAGCTTCTATATAATAGGAAGAAACTCGTCAATATCGCATCTTTTCTTACTATCAAACAAGTAAATCATCTACTGCTCTTTGCTTGTCTTCTGCACTCGAATTAATATAGAACCTGAACAAAGTGTCGATATTAGAGTGACCACTTAAAATTGCCACAGTTTTCGGATCAGCATTCTTTAATAAATTTGTACAAAAGGTATGACGAGCCATGTGAGGTGTTACTATATATCCAAGTTGTGCTTCCTTGCTATACTTCTCTAAGATTTTATTTATTGCTAACCTGGTAAGAGATCCTCTTTGCCCTTGAAGCAATTTATTACTTTCCACTATTGGTCTTACTTCTAAATAGTTCCGTATTGCACTTACAACTTGGGTATTTAGATTTATCTTTCGAATCTTATTTCCTTTTCCATTTCGTATCATTACAAAACTATAGTTGTTACTTCCGTTTCTCTCGGTAACATGAATATCCTCTAACTCTATCGATACCAATTCACTACACCTAACTCCTGTTCCAAATAGCAAATAGTATATTAGAACATCTCTCTTATTTCCTTTTGCTTCAATTGTCCTCTTTAGACGGTAAAGATTTTGTTTCTCTACAATGCTCACTTCATAGTCAAGATAAAGATTATTCTTCTGAAGAACTTTCTTTAGGTCAACCTGGACTTTGCAGATACCCCTTTGGCACAAAAAATCATGATACCTTACGATACTTTTAATTTTTCTATTGATACTTGTCACTTTTAACTTTCTATTGAGATTCAAATATTGACGATACTCACGAATATCCGTTTCTGTTATTACTTCTGTCTCATACCCAATGGTTTCTTCTAACCATTCACCAAATTGTTCGATATCCTTTGCATATGCTTGAATCGTTAATGGACTCTTACCTTCCCTTTCTAACTCCTTAATAGTAAGCCCGTATTCAAACAACGCATATAAAATGAGAGGCACCTCCGGTACGATAAACGTATCTAATTGAAGGAGGTGCTTTTCCATGCCGCCACAAAAACTTACCATCGTCCCCGTAACATT
>Ga0114955_1001137_pt1 | contig 12130 bp, 12 predicted proteins | sample Porto_5metaG_FD_87302 | JGI IMG/M metagenome (GOLD analysis project Ga0114955, IMG submission 87302) | Marine algal microbial communities from Porto, Portugal - Porto_5 metaG | ecosystem: Host-associated > Algae > Red algae > Unclassified | place: Portugal: Porto | collected 2015-02-02 | reverse complement strand
GCCTTGCCCTACCTTCGGCCCCCTCTCGCCCCCCTCGCCCTTTCCTGACAACGCCACTTTTTGTCTGACTCCCTCAGAGAGATGTCGTCCTGCGCTCTCTTGTGGTGCAACCCTGCCACCAAGATGTCGGCTGAGGACGATCTCAACGTCAAATACTCGGATAAAATGTAAGTCTTCTTGGCTGTCATGTGCGATTACAACCGATCTGCATATTAATATGAAAAATCATTGTGTCAATTACTGGTACCGGTATTTTCTGACATGCTTTTTGCTGCAGAAGAACGGGAGAACTCCAGCGCAAACGGAAAAAAATGCTGAACGCGCAAGAAGCTCACGAGTTGAGGCAACATTTCAGTTTCCGCAGGGCATAAGGAAATGCCTTCCCAGTTGGTCAGTTTCTAAAGATAGGGGTCAGATGGATACTCTGTAAACAGTGGCTGGATCATCAGTTTTCACATTGTGCTTCTCACAACAACTGGATCCGCTTCATCCGCTTCATCGACAGTCACGACCTCCTCAGCCAATCAATCCGCAAATTTTCATCGGATGCTGATGCATCGTGGTCCAGGTTTTGTGAGAAGCACAATGTTAAAAAATGCGGTACCCCCCCACACAAACCCAGTGGGGCACACTTGATCATGCACATCCCTGAGAAGCACCTTTCAAGAATGCGTTCTTCCCGCCTGCCCAAAGGCCATATGCTCCCCGCCGGTCTTCTGGGACGGCCCAGCCTCCGGAGTCCCCCCGGCTGCAAAGCCGGCCACTACTGCCAGCAAGTCTTGCTCTGTCAGTCGGCTCTCCGAGGGTGACGGCTCCGTACCCGCAGTGGAACCACGCCCTCCGCGCTCCCGCTGTCCATTGCATTCCCTACGGCTCTGCTGCACGCTCCGGCTCCGGATTCTGTCTGGTACACGGAAAATAGAATCTACAGCACGCCATCGGATGCGGCCCGGTGCCACCAGGTGCAGCTGCGTCTCATTGATGCTCATAGTCATGCTTGGCCCTGAGCGTGTCACGCGCGGGCGTGTCGCCCGTGTGAGGGCAGCCGTCACGGGCTCGCAGCGAGGGTCCTTTGGAGTAATGACGGCTCAAAGTTCAATATTTCTACTGCTGGGACAGCAGCAGTTCGCAACTGCTGGTTCAGCAGCCTGCGCGTTGTCCAAAGTCAATGAGTGTTGACCGGCACTTGACAGTGACAAGTATGTACTTAGTGTAGGCGAAACATTGGAGTTCGTGGCCCAAAAGCGCTCTTTGCAACATGAAGCGCCTGGCGCTTTTCCATCGAAATCGTTCTTTTAAGCGCCCCCGAAAGCGCCCTACGAACGCCTTGACCTGCGCTTGCCAACCCTACTGGCGAGACCGCTTCCGCCTGCGCATTTTCGCAGGGTCATCTGCGCCATTCGGGTACCTGGGCTGAATATTTTCACTCACCGCCGCCCTGTAGCCGCACGCTCCGTCTCCGCCTTCTGTGTCCTCGACTGCAGCCCTCGCACGGCCCTATCACGCTAACTGCAGCGCGGGTCCTCCCAGACGTGGCCCACTGGCGGCTCTGCCAATGCGGAGCCGCCGGCGCCCCCACCGCGACCACGGGCCCGCGCTCGCGTCTGCGAGGCATGCCAGCAGGCGGCGGGCGTCGCCGCTCGCACATGGCGGCCGCAACTGTCCCGTTGGCAGAGTCGACCTGTAGAGGCCGTGAGGCCGGCGCCGCCGTCACAGGATACGGGTGCCACCGCCCGCTCTCCCGTGAGCCGCGACCGGCGGCTGCAGCCGAGTCGGTGCCGGGCTGAGTTTCTTTTAGCTCGGCTGTCGCGGTCGCTGGAGCAGGGGCCCTCGCGGCGGCGGCCCGCAGTCGCGGCGGGCGGCAGAACCTCGAAAGACAGCGACTGGCGCGCTGCAGGTGGCAGTGGTCGGAGCTCTCCCTGGTAAAAGATGTCGCCCTTTCTCGCGTCCTCCCTACGCCGACACTGCACAAGTAGCGGTGCCGTTGCTTGTGCGTCCGCCGCGCTCAACGTGGAGCGGCAGGGGACGCTGATTCTTGTGTCGCTGTAAAGACGGCGCGCCCCCGAGTCTTACCTTTCTCGACCCCTGACAGGCACGTCTTTTGTCCATTTCACTTTGCCATGTCCTTTTCTGTCGATTTGGGCTTGTCGCTCCCCCGGGTTCACCTGTTTTCACACCTCCCCGCGCCGGCGGTTATTGACACCGTCCCCATCTCGGTAGCGGTGCGCGTCTGCCGGCCTGGAGATCTCCAGCTTTCCCACAGTCGCGTCCGTGTTTGCTGATGCAGCCGCCACTCTCATCGAGACTGATGGCTCCCCTTCAGAAGACCTCCCCCGCCCCGTTGCCACAGTCGGCTGCGGCAGTCGCCAAGGCGCCCGCCACGGCGTCAGCTGGAAAAAGGCGAGAAATAAAGCTGACAGCACTGACGGCCGACGCCTGTGGTACCAGGAGAAGGCTGGCGCGGTCCGGTCCGAAGATCTACAGCGGTGGCGGCGAGTGACACTCTGCACATGACGAAGGCCGAGGTGGCTGAGATTGGCGGCGCGCGTTCAGGTACGGACGGAGTGGTCGCAGCCGCCATCGTGCCTGCCGCCGACAGTGGCGGAGGCTTGAGGACGCGTCCGGCCACGCCATGTCACCTGCGCGGCTGCCGACGTGACCGTCTACAGAGGCTCTACCCACGGAGCCACCTTTTCCTCGTCACGCATGAAGGCTTTCAGCCACTACCATCGCCGTGTTTCGGCAGCCAGAAACGGGGACGTGCCGCTGCATGCCAATACAAAGAGGAAAAGAGTAGCGGAGGTCGGTAAAAACAGTGCGGGTCACCGCGTCGGCCATTAGCTGATCTCACCGGTCCTACCGCTGCATTTTCCGCACAACTGTGGTTCCCAAGACCAGGTGGGACACCATGGGTAGGCGCTGTCTTAGTCTGACTAACTCGTAGCGCAATGTGCATCCGTAGAGTCTCTCCTGTTCTTTCTGAAACTTCCTCAATGTTGGAAATATGACATCCCGAAAAGTGTAATGACCCCCCCTTCATTCACAGATACTGACTGGGCACGGAAAAGCATGCACGACTGCCGCCAGAGGCTGAGCAGGCATGAGCGGATTGTTTTCTGCGGTTGGCCTGACAAGTGTCAAGCGCCGAGCTTCTTTAGAGACACGGAAGAGTCGTCTTCCAAAGTGGCTCTTCACAGGAAGAATGCGACATTGTGTACAAGGGCTACTTAGTAGTCCACATAACTGTGAAATGTGGTATGGGGTCATGTACTTGTTCGTCTCTCGGGAACCAGATGCCGCTCAAGTGCGATGAGTCGTGCAGTGACTGCTATTCCACTGTACTGGTTCTGAATTGGGCTGGTGGCGGCCACAGTTGACAACTGACGGCAGTGCGAGTGCCGCGGGACTCGTCCTAGTGACACGTTGTCGGACTGCTGGGCAGCTGTCACGGGCGCGGGAGCCCGCAGAATCCTGCCCCGCAAACCGTGCATTGATACGTGTCGCGGAGGCCATTGCGTGGCGATGAAGGTGGCGGCGTGACTCGTGAAATGAGAGCTTCGTCACGCGCCCGTACACTGTCTCTGACACTGCGGTTGCTGCTACTCGTGGCGGACATACCGGGGCTGTGCGCTGGCACGATGCCTCTTGGCCCCACCCCCTCTATCTCACTAGCTCTGCCCTCTCCAGCCTCCGCCGGTTTGTGGTTGTGACGCCCGTTTGCCCTCTGCTTCTTCCACCCCATCTCTCGCCGCCTTTCCAATGTAGTACATAACCGCGCAGAGTACGGGGCGGTGGGCGCCGTCCATCAGCCATCGATTGCGACTTTGGTGACACACGGCCGATTCAAGCCCGCACCCTCGTCCCCACTGCGCCCCACGTGGAGCGCTTGCCGTCTTCGCCGGTTGTGTCGCGGTTGCCATTCGTTTCTCCATGCCCTTGCGTCCGTACGTGAGCCATGGCTTTAACTGCGACGTTTTCTTCAAGTCCGGCGGGGCGAGGCCTACGCTCCTCGACAGCGGCGGCGGTTGCTGGCGCTGATTCTTCCGCGACAGCGGCATCTCCTGCTTCAGCGGCGCATCAAGCGCGACGCCGTGCTGGTCGGAAATCCCCTGCTGCCTCCGTTCCTTCGGCTGCTATGTTGCAGTCGGGTGCTTCAGGTGGCGCAGATGCGCCGATGCAAGGTGTTGGGGACTCCCCTGGCGGCACTCTACCGGCGGAAGACCGCCGCCTGCCCGTCGCTGTGGACGGCGGGGCGTCTGTCTCCCGGGGAAGCACTGCTGCTGAATTGGGTGGGGCGGTCGCCGTTGCCAATGGTGCCGCGCCGGGCCTCGCTTGCGGGGAATTGGGCGCCGCGGCCGCAAGAGCTGCACAGAGAATTGAGGGAGCGTCGGCTTCGCCGGGTGCCACAGGCTGGACGCTCGCTGCTGTCGATGGGGCGCCAGAGGTTAGCGACACTGCGGCTCAGAACGGGGCGATGGAGTGGTTGCTGCGATTCATTCTTGTGCCAGACAGCCGCGATACTACGATTCTCGGAGCGGTAGTCGCCGTACGAGCGGCACATTGTGCCACGCTCGCCGCTGCAGTCGCCAAGTGTCCGGTGGCGGATGTGATAACGACGATCAAGACAGTAATGTCATCTCAGCAGAACACTCTGAAGGCGCTTGCTGAGGCTTTCCCATCGGTGGACAAGTTCATTTTCAAACGCCCTGACCAGGTACGTGTAGTCGAGCTCCCGTGGGTGTGTGGGGTGCGGTGACTGGTCAACACTTTGTGGGCGTCCGTGACACATGGGTACTGACGCCGTACGTTACCAAAGAGAGCATTGTTTTTGCGTACCTGTGCCTTCCATCGCTTGCGAGCTGCACTGTGTCCAACGCCAACAGTCGGACGTGACCAAGCTGGGGTGTTGGTTTGCGGGTCAGCCTAAGAATCTGGACGGGTTGAAGCTCGTCCACAACGCGCAGCGGCGCACAACACCGTCACACCGCTTTTTAGGGGGGCTGCGATTGCGGTCTGAGGTGATGCCAGCCGTTTCAGCCATTGACTGGTCCACTGAAGACGCGCTGCGACTGTCGCAGGTGCTCGCGCGCATTGAGACCGACTCCTTGTCGCTTCCGGCGGGTCTCCCCATTATCACCGGCGAGGCCGTTGCTGGCCAAAACCACGCGTACGGAGTCATCTTTGACTTCTCCGACGCCCACTCACCTAACCAGCTGAACACGGAGGTGTGGAACACGGTGGCAACGTTCAAGAGGCGTAGGGGCATGACGGAAGAGATTCAAGACGTCGTTGCGGATGAGGTCGGCTCCGGCAGCTGCGTCTCGGATGGGAACAACAACGTACTTTTCCACGACCTGCAGCACACGATCATCGAGGTGCTGGACGTGAGGGCCCTGCCGTACGGGGCTGTGGCGGTCGAGTTGTCCCTGCCACGACAGTTGGATGACGAGACGGAGAGCCCGTGTACCATGAAGGTTCAGGTGGTCGACAACCTGCCGGTGAGCGCTGACAAGGCCATCGTGTACGAGGTCATCTTCCGGCGCAAGCCTTGTGCTCCCGGCGCACTGCGGCCAGCGGCGGCGGGATCGAGAGTTCCCTTCTCGCGTTGGGGTCGCTCCGTCGTCCAGTCGCTTCTGGGGGACATGAACGTGGAAATGGAGGACCGGGCGACAGCATACAAGGTCGTTGACGAGGATGGGGCACCGGAACCGCGGGTCAAGGCAATCTTCAGCACCATGCTGAAGCTTGAAACCAACCAGCCGATCAGGTACAAGCGCACCCCGGGCCGCATCGTTGCGTTGCTGCCCGGTCTGCCTCGTACTGAGGACGCCATGGAGATCGAGACGGGCATGTAGATAGTACTCGTATCCGCGCCATGTGTGTGTATATGTAGTTGGTTCGTTGACATCGAGGTATTCCTGTTTGTGGTTCTTTTGGCGGGCGTGTGCTCCGGGTTACGTAACTTGGCTGGTGTCCAAATGTGCGTACGTACCGTTGAGTTTTCCGTCGCGATCGTTTCTATTTGAACTTGTGTGGCACGCACGTGGTGCGGAATAGTGTACGTTGCTGATCTGTCACAAAACATTTACGCGCCTGTGTGCTGCGAGCGTTCCAGAGGACCCAACTTCCGGAAATACACAAGAGAACCCGCTAAGTGCATCGAACAGCCTCGGAGCGTGCAGCCACCAATTTACCTATTTTCCGACAAGTATACAGAAGAGCGCCGGTGAAAAGAAACAATATGTATCGCGAATGACAGCAAACATCACGTGTCGATGCCATCGCACAACACCACAGGAAGTGAACAGCATGCCGCCATCCAGCCTCGCGGACGGTCCCGGTGACGTACTGACGCCGCCGCCGTCACCGCCGTCGCCAAACTGGTCCCCACCGGCACCCCCGCAACCACTACAGGTCAAGACTGCAGTTCGGGGCCGGAGAGGTGCCGGGGGCCGCAGGCTTCACTTCTAACAGCATGTGACAAAGAGATGCGAAAAGCATCAGCGCGTCACCTGGACGCGACACGGCGCCCTTCGCGCGACGCCGCAGTGCCATACGCGCTACGCGCCGTAATGACGGACGCGTGCGGCGGAGACCGCGACGTGGGCATGCCCGTTGCGGTGCTTCATGGATGCATCGCCACGCCCCACGCGCCGAGCAAAAAAAAAACCACACTTCTGAGGCCGTCGCTGCAGCGGGGGGAGGCGCACCGCAGCCCGGCGCGAACTCAGACACGGGGGCTGGAGGCGTTGAAGTGGGGGTGTGGCCGCCGCTACGGCGCCAACGCCTTGGTCGCCCTCTAGACCAGCACGCAGCCGTGTCCCAATGCGCAAATACGACGCGAGCGGTCGCCAGCACGCATGCAACCGCCGGTGCCGCAGAGAGGGCGTCACGCCGTCAGGTGGACGGCACGCCGCTGAGGGGACGTTACCTCACCGAGAAGACAGCACGTCGTCGGGGGAAGGAAGTGCCGTCGGGAAGGCGGCACGCCGTCTGCGAGACGGCACGCCGCAGAGGGGACGACAAACCGTCGGGGAGAGGAAACGCTGTCGAGCGGGCGGCACGCCGTCATGGGGATGGCACGCCGGTGAGGGGACGACACGCCGCAGAGAGGACGGCACGCCGTCGTGGGGACGGCACGCCGTCGGGGGGACGACACTCCATCGGAGGGACGACACTCCATCGGAGGGACGGCACATGATCGCGGGGACGGCACGCCGTCGGGGGGACGGCGCGCCGTCGGGGGGACGGCACGCCGTCGGGAGGACGACACGCCGTCGGGGGGACGGCGCACCGTCGGGGGGCGGCAAGTCGTCGGAGGGACGACACGACTCCGAGAAGACGGACTGCCGTCGGGTGGAGGACATGCCGACGGCGGGACGGAATACAGACAATGGGGGTGGCGCGCCGTTTGGGGTGCGCCCGCACATTCGTGGCCGCCACCGCCAGGGACAGGCGCAGCAAAGAGGTGCTTGCGAAGACCGCGGGCGGGCCGCGGCCACCTGCAGGTAGAGCGCACAGCGACGGAAGAGTGGAGGTAGAGGCCGCCGCGGGGACATTGAAGCCCGCCGCGTGCACATGTGAAACGGAGGGTTGTGGTATGGGGGGCAGCGTGCGTAAGATGTGTGCAGTGGTGGGAGGAACGTCGATCTCGGGACACTAGCGGCGTGTCGAGCCGCAGTTTCGGCGCAGAGGGCTCCCCACGGACAACTGCAGACGCTGCAGACTGACCACCACTAGTACGCGCAGACGGCACAGCTGCAGCTGCAGAAATAGTGTCAGCGCGGCTGTGGGCGCAGCTGGGCAGCTGCAGGCTTCGGCCGGGTCATCCTGGCAGGCCAAACAGCAGCTTGGATCACCACTTCAGCTTGGGCCCAGTTGCGAGGCCACACGTGCCTGTCTTTATCGTATCTCGCATCCGCCGGCCCAGAGCAAACCAATGGCCAACAACCCCACCTGGATACTGATCGTGGCGTGGAAAACGTACGTGTCGCCTTACAACCAATGTGCCGACAGCGCAGGCAGGGGGCAGCACATCGCAGACTTAGCGCAGCACAGGCTTGCTATAAAGATAAATGGCGCCCATGATCAGCGCATGCGTGGCACTGCTGTACCAGCCGAAGGTGGACCGCGCTGACTCGTACTGCGACGTGAATACCTTGCGGCCACGCCGCAACTATCCCTCCAGGCAGGTGGATTGTGATAATCTCGGTGCTGCGCTCAGTAAACGGCACCTGAACGACGCACCAGTGATGCCAGCCTCGCGACAGCTTTCCGGTCGGCGGATCCTGTTCCGCTGCGGACGTGGGATAAAACGTAGTTTGCTGGGTCCAATTCACAGCTCGTGCTGGACTGGAATAGCACAGCTTTGGCCTGTTTTATCTTAAACCCGTGAACGGGTATGCCCGCACTGCGCGAGGACCGAACCGCTGGCGAAGATCGTGCTCACAGTCGGGGTTCCGAAAGAGAAAACGATCGAATCTGAGTTTCTACGAGCGCGGCGGGGCTGTCAACGTATTTGAGCTGATCGCGCTTTCTCTTTGTTCGAAGCCTTCACGTGGCAGCGCATCGAGCACCACCCTTCAAACGCAATCGCCGTCTCCCACGCACCACTCGCTGATTGCGGTGCCAGGAAGGGTGCAGCCCTCTCAACACACCCTTTTATCGAGGACCTGCTTCACACCCCCACACTCGCCAGTCGCCTGGAACGCGGAACCCCACAGCTGCCCGGCGCGTCGCCGGTCCTTGTGCCTCCGCACGCCTCAGTCGCTAGCACGGGAGCAATCACCGACACCGAACTCCCTTCCCACCCCCTGCTGCCCTCGCGGCGGTGCCGATTACCTCCCGCCCCGGTGCGCCCCCCACCTCTGCCCCCGCGGCGGTGCCGATTGCCTCCCGCTCTTGTGCGTCCGGTACCCCACCTCTGCCCCGACGGCACTGCTGATTGCCTCCCGCCATTGTGCGCCCGGTATAGTGATGTCGACATTCCAAACGAAAATTTGCGACGAAAGGAAATCCCGGGAAGCCGTTCCGGCCATTCACTGGCAGATCTTCTCGACTGGACACGACATGAGATTGATTCCTTCCACTCTCCACTCCTGTGCTCTAGTGTCGTGTCGAGAAAACAATTGGAGCAGCCCTTGCATTTACTTCTATCACGACAACAGTTCAGCAATAATGGCGTCCATGTCAAAGGCACCCAGGTCAGGAAGGGGCTCCTCCTCCTCTGCCTCCTCTCCCCATAGCCCAGCCCCTCCCTCGCCACCGTCATCCATGGCGTCCCCGCCGACACCGGCAACGGTCTCGCCCCCACCCCCCTCGGTCCCTGCCTCGCCACTCAAAGGGCCAAAGAAAGCATGTGGCTTGAGCTCCGTGTGGGAACGCGATAACCGAGTCACAGGGTTAGGGCGTCCAAGTTGGGCGGCGTTGAAGGCAATGCGTGTGAGTTTGTTGACCAAACCATATGACAGACGATTGCGCCTGGGGGTGAGCATTTGGTTAAGGCGCTTGAACGCACGCTCCCCGCCAGCCGCCGACGCGGGATAGCAGAATAGACGCAGGCACAAGGGGTGCCATAGTGTACAGCGCTCACCATATAGACGCCACCATGTCAGCGGGTGGAGCCGCGTCCAGGCCTTGGCCCGCGCGGGTTGAGCCGCAAAGGCCAAGAACTCACTCAACTCCGATTGGAGCCGAGCTGCCAGCGGTGCGTCGCCATCCGCCAATAGCACGATGGCGGCATCACGTAGGTTCGACAGCGTCCGCCCCTCCTCCCCTTCTCGGGCTGTCCACACCAAGCCCGACACACGGCCTCGGGCGGGACCCCAAAATCCGTCCAAGTAAAAAGCGAGGGCCACCATCGGGTCGGAAAAAGCGGCAAACCGGGCGCATAAGCTGTGCTGTACCCCCTCTCGAGCCGCCAACGGCAGCTCAGTGAAAAAGGTATCCAGACTCGAGCGTAGCGTGGCAAAAATTCCCGCGTAGGACGACAGGGGGGCCGCCTCCGCCTCCAACAAGGCGACAGCTGCAGCCAACACCTTGAGGAAGGGAGTGGATTGGCCAATGGTTTCCCGACTGGCGGGTTCCAGGGCGGCTGTCACACTGGCAGAGACCGGAAACGGGTTGCCTGAGCCGGCGTTGGACAGGAGGGTGTGTCGTAAAGCTGGAAGATTTTCTTGAACAGCGGAGATAGTCACAGCCTCCCCCGCCCATCTTGTACGACTGTACGCCTTAAGGCCTCGGATGCGTCGTCCGGGCTGTGACATCACCGCCACCGTTGACGCGTGCATGGCACGCGCGCGACCGCACCGCATAAAGAACACGGTGGCACTCACCGCGTGCCGCAAAGCCGCCGAGAAAAGGTGGAGCCGCGTGGCATCCAGGGCAACCAGGTTGCCCGCGTGGGCGGCACAGCCGTACCCAAAAACAAATGTGCCATCAGACACCCCCAGGCTGCGCATGAGTACCATTGCGCTGGGGGAGTCTGACAGCACGGCAGGCGTGCGCTCCTCGCAGAGGCGCCGCAAACGCGGGACCTGACCTGAAGGATCCGCACCCGCACTGCTTCCCATTCGTGCCGCCGCCAAAATGGGTTGGTTGAGGAAGGCTTTGATGGCGTCAAGGATTTTGGCCGACGTCGGCGACTCGGAACCGACTCGTCCAGTTGCGTACAGCAGCGCCAGCGGCGTGTATGCCACAAGGTTGTAAAGCCCTTGACGGTTGACCGTGGCGCCATCCATGGACACAGCCGCCGATGCCGCTGATTTGAGGTGGGCCACCGTCCGCTCGTCCGACTGGGCCGCCACTAGAGGCACGTACGTATCGGCTAGCACCCGCCGATCGCCCGGTCCGGTGAACCGCCCGCCGGAAATGGCTCCGAGCGCGGCTGCCCACGCCGGTGTACCAAAAAAACCGACAGGGAGGCAGGACTCGCACATCGCCTGCGTCCATAGGAGCCGCCAGTGGTGAGCTTGAGACGCCGTCGCGGGCCCTGGCCCAGGGCTTGTTGCAACAGGGGCCGGGCGCAGGTCAGCCATCATTGCGGGAAAGTCGCGCTGAGCATGTTTACCAGCCACTAGGTGATGCCGCGCTCGTGTCTTATTAACCTTGATCTGCCACGAGCACCCCCGTCCACGACACGACATCCTCCCAGGTACACTGTCAAGGTCTACGTAGAGCTACGCGCCCGTCCGGTCGTCAGGATAGGGCACGTGGCCGGTCGCGGGCTGCACCGCCGGCAAGTCCATGCCGGGCCCGACACGGTGACACCGCGCCGCCCAGCCGCAGGGGGTGAGCAGGGGATGCTGTGAGGTAACGGGTGTGATACAGACGCGAGGGGTGAAAACAAAAATAGAGAAAAAATAAGAGGAAGGAGGATGGAATGCGGGGTGTGTAGGTTGCGAGTCGAGGTTGAGTGATGGCTGCAAGCGGCGGGGGGGTGACGTCGCCGTGCCCGCAAACGGACATGCCGGGAGACCCGGGTGCTTTCCTGGTGCGAGCTCCACTGGCATCAACAACCAATGGAATGGGCGAGAGCTTCCGCACGTGGCTCGTCTCGAGAGGAAAGAGAAAGGAAATATCGGTTCCCAGAAAACGGCCCTCACGACCCCTAAGCGTGCAACATGGAAATTTCATGGAAATTTCCTAACGAGTCGGGAATATCGACATCACTAGCCCGGTACCCTACCTCTGCCCACGCCGTGGTGCCGGTCGCCTCCCGCACTGGCCCGCACTGGTACTCCGGGTACCCCACCTCTGCCCCCGCGGCGGTGCCGATTTCCCCCCGCCCTTGTGCGCCCGGTACCCCACCTCTGCCCCGACGGCACTGCCGATTGCCTCCCGCCATTGTGCGCCCGGTACCCTACCTCTGCCCCCGCGGCGGTGCCGGTCGCGTCCCGCACTGGCCCGCACTGGTGCTCGCGGTACCCCACCTCTGCCCCAGCGGCGGTGCCGATTGCCTCCCGCTTTGGAGCGCCCGGTGCCCCACCTCTGCCCCCGCGCCTGTGCCGATTGCATCCCGCACTGGCGCGCCTGGCACCTCGCCTTTGCGGCGCCCCACCTCCCTACGGCGGCCCACCTCGCTCTGCACCACTCACACCCCCCACCGTCGCCGCCGCCCTGTCGTGCGACG
>Ga0114955_1001133_pt1 | contig 12168 bp, 13 predicted proteins | sample Porto_5metaG_FD_87302 | JGI IMG/M metagenome (GOLD analysis project Ga0114955, IMG submission 87302) | Marine algal microbial communities from Porto, Portugal - Porto_5 metaG | ecosystem: Host-associated > Algae > Red algae > Unclassified | place: Portugal: Porto | collected 2015-02-02 | reverse complement strand
GATCGACCCCGCCCCTTTACCGTCTGATAATAAAAGCACCAGGGGACCGGGGTTCGCCGTCGTCGGCACCCCCGGCTCCCCATCGGATGTTGCACGAACAAAGGTTCTTCTTCCTCGCCTCTATGGCGATAGCGTTCGCTTTATCGCGCGTCTACGGTCGGTCGCCATTTACTGGTTAGTTAACCAACGTCATTAATACCACAGCCCATATCGAGCCCCGAGAAGGGCTCTTCGGCGGTAAAAATGTTCATCACCGTCGTGTGTTTCTTCTCTGACAGGCGGTTCTTGGCGCACGCGGGGCATTGCTCCACGCGCTTGTACACGTCAACGTCCATCGTCGGCCAGTATACATAGCTACGAAGGGTGTTCTACATCCTGCTCGAGCCGGGATACCCGGATAGCACCGACTGGTGTTGGTGTATCAGGAGGCGCTTCTTTAGCGCCTCCGGGATAACCACTTGGGTCTCCCGTCCGTACACCGAGCGGTGGCAGAGTAGCCCGTTCTTCTCCAGAAAGAAGAGAGCTTGTCGACTCCAAGTGGGGTCGGGGGGCGGAAAAGCATCGAGCTCTTTCAGCCTTGCCTGACATAAGTAATCCTCAGCCTGGCCCAAGATGATATCTTGGCCTGATAGGGCCCCCATAGGGGCCTCCTCCGGTGACGCTTCCTTTAAGGCGTCACTGGCTCCGGTCTCGAAGACCATCACGGGAATGTCCTCGTCCAGAGGCGAGGTGCCCAGACCCTCTGTAGGGAGACGCGATAGTGCGTCTGCCACCTTGTGATCCTTTCCAGGATCACGCCGTATCTCAAAGTTGTACTCCGACAATCGGAGTCGCCATCGGTTAATCCGAGCATTCGGATTCATATTAGTGAGGACCGATAAATGGGCGCGGTGATCACACCGTACCACAAATTCCGCACCTTCTAGGTAGGACCATAAATAGGTCACTGCACAGACGACGCCTAGCGCCTCTATTTTCGCAGCGAAACTGTTCTTCTCCGAAGGGAGAAGCGCACGGCTGTAGTAGCCGATGGGGTGGTATTCCTCTTCGGAATGTTGCTGCTGTAAGCAAAAACCTAGCTGTTCATAGCTGGCGTCGACATCGACGATGTAGTGTCCGTGCCTCCTGGGCAGGGCAAGGATAGCGAGCCGGTACGAGTTGGTGCCCCCATCATACAGCACCACGTCGCCAGCGGGTGGCTCCCGTTGCGATAGGATTCACACCTCAAGGTACACCTTGCCTGCCTTGGAGTCGTCCAACACCGCAGACAAGGGGATCTGCACTCCCCAACCGCCGCGCGGCCATGCAACGCACGGAGCGATGGACGACACAATGCAGCCCGACACGTCGGAGGCAAGTGGGGGGGGGGGCACGTAGGCAACAGCCGCATCTACCTCATTGCGCCTGGACACATTGCCACTCTTCCTTCCCTTGGTCCGGGGCCGTTGAGCGGGCCGCTTGCCAGTCTCGGCCGGTGTGGGAGCACGAGGAGATTCATCGTCAGAAGCCTCAGCGCGAGCCGCATGTCTGCCACCGACGATGCGCTTGCGTGGCACACGCACCTCGGGAGCTGGGGGTGGTGGCCGCAGCGTCAGCCAGTCCCGCACAGTGACGAGGTCGTTGTGAGGCGTCATACGGAACCCCGTGGTTCATGCCACATCTTCGACAAGGGTCGCCGCCTCGCATCCTTGCACCCACGGCGCCGACCAGTCAAAGGCGATCCTGCTCACGGCAGTGCGTGGCCCGCTGAGTCCGGCCGGCCCTGTCTCAATCGTACAGCCCGTGGCCACCGCGAGAGTGGCGCCTTCGGGACCGGAAAGCACGTCGCGCAACTGCGACAGCTCGTGGGCATTTGGAGACCCTGGCGCCTCGATATCAACGTCCCACATGTCCAAGTAGGGACGCATCGTGAAACGTCGAGACCCCCACTGGTAGCCGCCGCCCGGGTTGATGCCTTTGTTGATCCCGGCGCACATCACGGTCGACGGCTGCCCCATGAACTGGTGTTCCGTTGAGATGCGACCGACGAGGTAAAGGCCGCTGTCACATACGCCCAGAACGCGGCACAGCCACAGCCACCCGCCCATGCTGCTTGTGAAGACGTCTCTCACTGCCTCATGGATGCACTCCCGCGTCCCTCCGGGAGCCGGCCCGGCCAAGAAGGACATGGGGGACGCGAAAAAGGGAACGGCCAGGGCTGGGGTGCATACCTTCTTTTTGACGACCATGGGGCCGACGCAGACGATGGCGCGAAAAACGCGAGCCAACGCCGCCTCGTTCAAGGAGCGGGGTGACAGCGGAGAGGCCGAAGCATCGGGCTGCCCCACGCGCACCGGTGATCCCACAACGTGCGGAACCGCGGCCGCTCCCGTCGCTGCAGGCGCCACCGGCACCTGCGCCCCCGTCGTCTGCACGGGCGCCACCGGCACGGGAAACGTCAAGTCAATCCCCTTGATGTTTTCATCTGGAGATTACAACGCCGGCTTCAGGGGCACAGGCCCTACCGTCTTAACAGCGCAGTTGATGACAGAGGCGGCAAGGCGCCGTGAGCCGGCGAGTTCGGCGCCGCCAACCCGGCTACCGCAGCCAAGACGTCCAGCATTATCGCGTCCCCCGCCGCCTTCTCAGGTTCCCCTGCAGCCGCCTCATCAGGGACCGACACCGGCATGGCCGCATCTGGTTCCACGGGCGCTCCCGTCATGTTCAGCTCCGGGAAAACAGCACGGCCCGTAGGCGGCGTCGCCAACACCCACTCCACTTGTCAAAACGCCAGCGAGTGTAAGGGAAATAGTGAGCGAGAAGGGGCTGTCGTGCCCACAATGTGCCGTCGGAAGGGGTCCAGCGGTCAGCTTGTTCGGTGAGCGGAGAGAGGTGCTTTGCAGGGGTTGTCAGAATATGTATTTCGGGGCGAAATAGGATACGGATACACGCGGATGCTGTGTATCTAAGTACGGATAACTCCCTTGACTCAGATACGGATACGGATATCTGTCTCCGAAACCGGAATACTACGTAAAAGATATCCGTACCTGGATACATTTGTCGTATCCGATTATGTCCATACAAGTCCCCCAGACAGAACAAAGAGCCAGAGAAAGACACCATTCAGACACCTATCGAGTGTTCAATGGACGTCAAGTACGACGTGACATTCACATTTGATGTGTGCACCCCAACGGGCGCGGTCCAGGCGGTTCCCCGCCGTTTCTTTCAACGGTCGTCCGAAGGACCATTCTGAATCTCGTGTCACACTTTGCTGATAACGCAAGCGGGCAGAGTCTCGTGATTGAACGGCTTCGTCCGGGTCGGGCAGGATCGCCGCTTGTCGCTTCAACATGTTTGCACATGAATCGCCCGATTGTCTGAACGTGAAAAGAGAGGTCGACTGCGTTTATTGGAATTCTGCCGTCGCGAGAAGTCTAATCATCTTGTATATCCCTGTATCCTGACTCTCATATCTGGGAGACGGATCTGATACAATCTCGCAATTCTTGTCGGACAGGATAGATATATCCTCTCCTCTCTTTCTCATAATGCATTTAGGATATGCGTCCTCGGCGCGTATCCGAAGTGGATACGAATATAATGCATGGATATATTCCTCCGGGATATATCCATGACAACCCCTGGTGCTTTGCCGCAGGGAGAGTGGCCGTCTCAGCAGTACTGGCTGGAGAGGCCATGGGTCCGGGAGGAGACATGAAGACCAAGAAATAGGGACGGCGTTCTTGCCAGGCGCACCGCGGTGGCTGCCACCATGGAGCCCACGATTGTCGCTCCGCCGCCGCTGCTCTGGGCCACGGCCGTAGCACAAGCATAACAGTCCTCGCAAAGTGCCCGTGAGCGACGTTGACAGCTCCAGGGCAACCAACCGCGGCTGCGGTCCCCGGCTGAGAGGACCGACGGCGAGTGAGGAGAGGGTCGGGTTCTGTGTGACTGCACGTAAGGACACGATCAGCTGGCCGCGGTGACATGCGACTCAAGCCCGCTGCCAGATGGTTTTCGTGGCACTTCCAGCTCAGCAATGCAGTTACTCGAAATCGACAAAATTCGTGGACTTCGTGTTGATTGCAACACTTTCAGTCCAAAGGAGCACATGAAGGTCGAATAAACGAGGTACACGTTGCATCTCGACCAATGCACGCGACCCACGTTGATCGTCAAGCAAAGACCATCAACTTCAAAAGGCCTCATCTCGTAATTTCAATCAAGCAAGTCTACGATGGAGGAGTGAAACTTCATCGGTTGCACGACACAGCGGCAAGAGTATCCTGACTTGAGGTGTGCCTTGACAATGAAGACAAGAAGGTTATCGGAAGGCTCCATTGCACATGTAATGCACAGAGAGCACAAGAGACCCTTTCCAGAATGCTTTTTGGCTGCCGACGGTCGAACGATCTAACGCTCGATGATCAAGGCCAACCACGTTGTCATGATGCGAGTTGAACGTCGAGGGAAGTGCAGTGGAGGAGCTGAACATGAACGAACAGCTGTGTCGCGTGTCAAAGCGCTTCAGTGAGGCAATGCCCCTCTCCAAAGCCAGTGGATAACGCTTGAAGCAACAGGGGTGAACAGAAAGGCACGTAATGAGTAGTGCGGGTGCCACCGATGACACATACCCGCCACGTTACAGAAGTAACCAAAACTCGCCTATGCGCCTCGCCCGCCCCCGTTACCCGGCGCACCCTCCGGTCTTAAGCCTACCAGCCCCTCCCTCTCGCACGGTTATTTGTCAGCTCGGACCCTCACACTCTTCCATCACCCCATCACACCCTATCCTCGTTCCCCCCTCACGTGGTGGAGCAGAGCGGTCGTACACGCTCGCATATCAGCTCGCTGGATGCAGTAGGCGATGACGTCGGCGCTTTGCAGATTGTCGAAGAGAGAATGACGAGGCCGGGAACCGGGGGTTCTGGGAGAGGCACCGTCGTTCGATCCCGGCGCTTAACGACTTTATTTTGCACCGTCTTTCCCGTGCGCAGCAGCATGCCGTCAAAGACACCTCCTTTGATCGTCTTCAGCACCGAGCGCATGGCAGCGCTTCCCCGCCCGCCCGTCCGGACGTCACTGGACGGCTGACGAAGGAGCGACGACGCCACCATCGTATCTGTTGAGCGCCAGGCGACGAGCGTCGGAACGCAGGCGTGGGAGCGTCGTGGAGATGCGCGCCAGGCGGGCGACAGCCGAGATTGTTCGGGGGAGAGTAGGCGCTCGAGCGTTCTGGAGATGGACGATCGGCGGTCGGCAGCGACAGCACTGCGGTAGGGAGTGGGTGTTGGAGCTTCGTGGGAATTGATTCAGATGGCAGATCCCCTGAGATCCGAGGAAATGAGTGTAGGGGTGAGAGAGGCTCGTAGAGTGGGCGGTGTGGTCGCGGAAGATGCGCGTGTGAGTGTGACGTTGGAGGAAGAATGCCAACGTCCGTCACGACTCGGTTGTCTTATGGAGCAGCATCTCGGCCGTGGCGGCTGGCTACAGCTCTAGCTCGCGTAGCGCGCTTGCTCAAGCGGCTCCAGAATAACACGCGCCGGCGTCCCCAATGACTGTTGCTGGTCATATCCAGGATGCCAGAAACCACGGCAGTAGCACCTGGAAACACCAACTCAGGCGGCAGACACGTTGCTCACTCCAGGCGCTGACACCCCGTCTGCGCGAGCTACCTTCTGTCGTCCCTGCCGCTGACGCAGCCGTGGGCGTGTCGCACCGCACATGGCTCGTGACAGATCCTCGTGCTTCGTGGCACAAAGAAGCATGACAAGTGCTTCGGGGCACAAAGAAACATGAAAAGCAGAACACCAAAGAGGGCAGGCGCTGCAGCTGGCGTGGAGCTTGGTGGGGCCTCCTGCTTCGTTGCTTCGTGGCACAAAGAAGCATGGCAAGAAGAATCACCAAAGCGGGAGGGCTCGATAAGGTGACAGGCGTGATTGACAAAACAAGCCACAATGGGAGGAGCCAGCGGAGCCGCAGCTGCAGCGTTCCATGCGGGACACGGAACACACGGAGAGCGTCAGTTGTCTCGCCAAAAGGAGCATGCATGCAGCACACTGGGTCGGCCCTGGGTCGACCATCACAAACCCAGTCTCCCACCACATGGCTCGCCGCATAGCCGCGCCGCTTGATGCCGCCTGGAGGTGCTCCCTAGAAACTCCAGGTAGCGCAGTGTGCCACGGTGGCCCTGATGCCGTCATGGAGTGTACAAAAGGCTGGAGTCGCGTCCCAAGTTCGGCACATGTCGCCACACGACCACCCCTCCATCGACACTGCTCCAACCCAGCCAGCCGCCAACAAACCGCATCACCACGCACGAAAGCTCCCGTCAAAAACGCTGCAAATCATGGCGGCCGTGGGTCGCGGCATTGCTGATATCAAATGTGCCGACGAGTGTCGCGCCAATTGCCTACCAGCCGATGGCGTCGCCGTTGCCGACGTCCGTCAAGTCGCCGATGACAACAGTCTTCATCCCGCCCCCGCATCTTTCCTTGTACGAGGTGAGGGCATCCACATCGAGGCGAAAGATGAATAACGGAGAGAGGACGGCGCCTGCTGCGTCAGATGCCCCGGGTGGCTTGACGGAGACGTGCACGGAGCAGGAGTCTGGGAGAACGTGGAGCACACCGCTGTCGGCGAGGACGATGGGGCCTACCCGGAGCACGCAGTGGTGAATGCATTTACCAGCTCACCGGCGCCCAGCTCGTGCTTCAAGCGCACAGCGGTGCTGCGGAAGCGAAAGACGTCAGTTGAAGAGATGTTGGGGCACCATAGCCATCTGTCCATGCGTCGGAAGTCTCACATGACCGTACCCGCCGCTGCAGCGGTCCCAGAGAGGGTTGCTGCCACCCTGGTCATCCCAACGGCGGCTGTCTTCGCCACAGCCGCTGTTGCCGAGGCTGGCCTCGCATCATCTGTTCCCGCCGAGGCCGTCTCTGCCACGGCCGTCCCCCAAGAGGCACTAGCGGCGGTGTCGACACAGGATGGTGACGTTGAGATGATGGCGGCGCTCGATGCCCGGCGGCGCGGCCGCGGCGGCACCCCATCTCGCATGGCATCGGAGCGGCTGCAGCCACCGCGTTGGACGGCGACAACCGTGCCGCCACATCTTGGGCCAGCACGGATCGATGCTGAAGAACCGGGGCCGTCGGGGCGAAGGCCAACCTGGGCGCCGACAGTCGCCATCCCGGCGGCTTTGGCCCTCCGAGCGGGTGAGGCTTCCGTAGCTCGCAGAGCTGCAGGTTGCCGAGATGCTACAGCTTCCGCAGCCAAAGTGATAGAGGACGGGCTGTTCCAGGCCGCGGGCGAGGCTACAGCCGTCTTGTTCATACGTGAGCAGGCCCAGAAAGTACGAGCGGCTACGGCTATTCTCGACGCGACCGAGCATGCTTCGCTTGATCCCGCAGGCTCTGAGCCGACCGCAGCGGAGCAAGATGACGCCAAGTCGGGCCCAGCGGGCCCGGCAACTTCTGTCTGCGCTGCCGCTACATCCTCCAACACCGTCATCACCACGGTCGTCACTGGCCCGGCCTGCACCGCAGCGGCTGTCCCCGAAGCGGCCGCGCACGCTGAAGCTCAGCCCGCGGGCTCCAAGCCTACCGCATGTCGGAAAAATGAGGCCGCGCCGGACGTTCTTGGCCCCGCCGCGCCCCTTGCCGTCGCGGCCGCCGCCGCCTCAACCGCTGCGGCCATCCCCGGAAAGCTCGTCCCGACCTCTGTCATCTCCAGCCGGGCTGGCGCCGTCGCTGACGATGGAGCCGCGGCCATGCCGGCCCAGTTCATCCCCTCCTCCGTCGTTGCAGCCTCAGCCGGCTCAGACGCGGCTGTCCCATCTGCGGACCATATCGCAAGGGCGAAGCGCACGGCGTCCGAGCCTGCCGCGAGCAGGACCGGCAACACCGAGCCTGATGCGATCGGGCCCGTTGCGGCCAGCTCCGACGAGGCTGCCGCCTCCGCCACCGTCGCTGTGATGGCCGACTCCTCCCCGGGAGGCCCCGCCGAGGAGGCTGAGGTCGAGTGGCGGATGGAGGCGCGGGCTGCCTCGGATGCGGCTTTGGCGGTTGCTCAGGAGAACGAAATCAAGACGCAACGACATGCCATAGCGGTGGTGGCAAGAGCTCACACGTCAGGGGCCATCGCAGCAAGAGAGGGGTCGGCCCGCGCCCAAGGGACTGCGGCGATCTCAAGAGAGCGACTCGCCGCAATAAATCTGCTCTTGTCAAAAGCCATGCTGGGCGCCAGAGGCACGCCAATCTAGTCGCCAAAAAGCAGCAGCTCGAGAGAGGCAGAGGCAGTCGTGCATGGTAACGTCCCTTTGTAAAGTGGCAAGCGTCCGGCGCCCGCGCGGCCTGCGTAGGCCAGCTGTCAGCCGGTGGCCCGAACACGGTCTGCATAGAGGTATACAAAAGTGTGAAAATCACGGAGCATGGCCAGAAGTACAGGAAGGAGATGCCGAGTGATCGTTGTTGTCAGCCTTTAAACACGCACACCCGGCCGCATGGACCTGTCGAGACTACTTAAATAGCAACAACCACTCGTCCTCTACTCCATGTTCCGCCGTTATCCGTCTCCGGAAAGACAAGTAGACACTCAACAGACGTACAGCACGACAAACTGCTCCAGGGTGTGAACAGCGCAAGCTACTCCGCCCCTCCTCGTCAGTTCCGATGGCGTGAGGTGGGTCGTCGAGATTGACGGCACCGGCGGGCGGGGGGTAACAACGCCGCTTGTGAGGTGCCTTTGGTGCCGGACGCTCCGAGGGTGCCTAAAGCGTCAGTCGACTTGGCTGGTCTCGGTGGGTGACATTGACGTCGGCCTCCGTTGCCTTCGAAAGCCTGACAGCGACCCGCGCTGCGCGTTCGTGACAAGAGACTACCAAACACCAATACATAATGTGGTACCCCTCATTTTGACATTTGAACCCAGCTTTCAGAAGCGCTTTTCCGTCTTCGTGCTCGTCTTTTGAGATTCTTGAACCGATTTTCCACCTTTTGACGTGCACAAGTACACCGAGGAAAAGACAGCTGACAATAGACACTGGCCATTTATTGGGTGCCTGCCAGGTGCTGAACGCTTGTCGGCCGCTGCAATGCCTTTTTGGCACTGGGCCCGCGAGAGACATCCCAGGCGTCTTATACTTAAGTACTGGCGTCAGCGGTTTTCAGCCTCCTGTCTTGCGCCTAGTCAGAGCTGCAGCAAACTATCGCCATCCCGGTATCTGGCTTGTGTTGTGGTGTCTCGTGGAGGAGTGTCGGTTCTCCGAGCGAGCGGCGCGGGGGCCGGTTGACGCTGCAGCAGACGATGGACCAGCGGACGAAAGTTGGGACGGCCGGGGTCACAGTGCGCGCCGTGACGACGGCAGGGCGACCAACAGCCGGCGACTCCGGGGGCGCCCTTTAGAAGTGGCGGCGGAGGACACTCGGCGACGCCGGGGGGGTCCTGGAGACGAAGCGGCCGGGGACAGCCAGCAAGGCCGGCGGCGCCCCGTCGACGGGGCGTCGGGGGACACCGCGTCAGCGGGGCGGTGGGGAGCGGCCGCGGACGCTCACGCCGTGTTGTCGGCGGCGTCCTCGACGGTCGGCGGCGCCTTACCGAAGGGGGGGCGGGGGACACCGCGTCAACTGTGAGGTAGGGAGCGGCAGTTGCCACCGCGGGCGTTCATGCCGTGTGGTCTTCAGCGTCCTGACCGGTCGGCGCTACAGCGCGCGCTCGGTCATTAAGGCCGAGGGTGGCGGTCGGTGGGGCCGCGAGCGACGTGTAGACGGGGCTGGCGGGGAGGAAAGGCCTCGATGTGGCGACGGCTCCCGTGTCTTCCGCGGCGCGGACATCCCGCGTGGGCGTCCTGCTCGTGTCTGCGGCGAGGCCGAAGTGCCAGTCGCGGGCGCCGAGGCGCACACGTGGCGGTGCCGCTGTCACGCTATGGAGGTTGGTGGCAGTAGTGACGGTGTTGGCCGCGTTGAAGTAGCTGATGCCGCCGAGGGCGTCGATGTTGGACGACGTACACGCGCCCAGCGGGTGCTGTTACCCCTTGACGAAATGAACGGTTGGCGCACGTGGCACGCGGTGGGGCCCGTGCGGTACCCGGTCGACCCACTCAAGTTCAACTTCGATGCACACTTAGTGGCTCACCGTCGATGGGCTTGCCGGGAAGTGTTTGCTCGCGCGGTCTTTATGCTCGTGGAGCGCAAGCGGTTTTCTTCGGCGGCAGACGCGTTTGCATCGCTCCAGCTCCTTGCGCGCTCGCTCCCTCTCGAAGATGACGACGGTGCGGAGCAGCCGTCTTGGGACGGTTTTCTGGGGCTCGGCAGGGACCTGACCCCCACAGAGTGCGACCGGGTCTTGGCTCGGGGAAAGCAAGCGGTCACCAAGGCGAAAAAGGCTAAAGGACGGCGACGCGCGGAGCACGTGACTATCACAGCGCTCGGCGACGGGCGTAGCCATTTCTGGTACCGATACGGTGTTGAGTTGGACCGCAAGCGGCGAGCCATTCAAACAACTATCAAGGCTGCCAGGGCGGTGGCGTTCTTGGCGCTGCCCCTCAAGCGGCAGCGGCAGGTCGTCGCCCTAGCGGGCGCCAGCTACTTCAAAGACGTGCGGCGGAAGATTGAGCTCGTCACACCTCCCACCCCCTCTTCTGATGACGAGGACAGTGATGAAAAGATGCAGAGAAAGCGGCGGCGCCGCCGCCGCAAGATGCCCTGGGGTACGACCGCGCCAAAGCTTCTTCCCACCCCGGAGCAGGTGCGTGACGTCATTCGCGGCGCGGTTGACGAGCCTGGCGCCACCCCCCACTCTTTTCTCACGCTCGACGCCAATGGTGGAGTGCGCGTTTGGCGGTATGTCATCGGGAGCGCCAGCACGGGCACCAGGTGGTACGCCATGAGCAACGGGACACGAAAGCGGCTGGCGGCGCCCTATCACCGGCGTCCCCTGCAACCGGTGGACGCCGCACCGGGCGATGATTCCATGGGACGCTCCAGTGCATGGCAACGCCCCGTCGACCCGGTCGTGGCTGTGGGCGGCCCTTCCAACGCGGCCTGTGCGGACGGCAGCCTGCTGGTCGGCGTTCGTCTGGGTGCAAGCGGCATTGCGTCGGCGGATCCGAGGCCTACGCCTGTTATCGCGACACCCGAGGTCGCCGTCAACCCTGCTGTCGGAACCGCTACCAACCTTGACGCCGACGACGCGGCGGCCGCAAGCTCTGCTGCGGCTGAGGTGATCGCACGGTTCCATATCACCCGCAGCACGTACCTGGAGGACGCACCTCGTGGTACGTCCGTACGAAGGGGATCTACGTCGGCATGTCGCGGTGGACGGGGTGGTGGGAGGGCTGGTCGTGAGGTAACCCGCGGCAGGGAGCTCGTTATCGCGGTAGAGTTCGATGCCGTATTCGCCCTGCGTCGAGCCTTCCGGGAGGACAGTAAGCCGTCTGTGCTGCACGACGTCCAGAGCTCCGCCCCTGTTCTCACCCTGGCCGGAGACGGTGGACCTGTACTTTGGACTTCCATGACGGTATTCACCGTCACGGCATGCTCTCCTCTCCTGCGCAAGGGTCGCACCGCTTTCATTCCAATTATGTACATCCTGGGAGGGGAGCAGGTCGTGCACTCGGCCGTGGGGGACCGGCTTTATGAGGTGCTCAAAGTCGTCCTCAACACGGAGTACGCGGTGCCCTTGCAGCCCAGGCCATCAGCGGACGCAGCCCCCTCCCTCGTCACGGGCGGCGCGCAATCCTCGCCTGAAGCCCTGGCCGCGTCCGCGATACATGATGGGCAGTCACTTTTAACCCCACTGTTGCCTTCAAGGACCACAACAGCTGCCACCACAGCGGCTTCCGCCACCTCAACGACGATCATCGCCACCACTGCTCCTTCCGCTTTCGCAATCACCGCCACCACCCCATCCGCCGCAGCTGGTACTACTGCCACCGGTTCTGCCGGGATGTGTTGGTCGACTTCCGCCGTGCGTTCTCGATGCTTAGTAACAACAAGTTGTGACGGTAACATTGTCACGTGACGATCGATGAATTAGTTCCAATCGATCGTAGTGATCATTGGGGGTTTATTGCCCGGAATGAAATCGGTATTGACTTAGTGTAGACGCATGACTCGACTCTGAATCGCTCCTCTCCTATCCTTTCCGGTTCCTCGACTACCCGTATCTGCTTGACTAGGGGGGGGG
>Ga0114955_1001132_pt1 | contig 12182 bp, 14 predicted proteins | sample Porto_5metaG_FD_87302 | JGI IMG/M metagenome (GOLD analysis project Ga0114955, IMG submission 87302) | Marine algal microbial communities from Porto, Portugal - Porto_5 metaG | ecosystem: Host-associated > Algae > Red algae > Unclassified | place: Portugal: Porto | collected 2015-02-02 | reverse complement strand
TATAATACATTCCATTTGTCTGGTGACAATGGCAAGGAGGTCACACCTGTTCCCATGCCGAACACAGAAGTTAAGCTCCTTAGCGCCGATGGTAGTCGGACTAACGTTCCGCTAGAGTAGGACTTTGCCAGGCAAATAATAGGATGCGATGAGCCGCATTGAGACCGTAAGGTCTCTTTTTTTATACATAAAAAGTGAAGCGCTTTAAATCGTCAACTAGTGAATCATAAACTTAATAGAGTATAATGCCAATGGAAGTCGAGCAATAAAACGTTGCTTAACTTCCTTTTTTATTATGAAATGATTTACATTTAACATAAAATTCAATAATATCGTACTAAAGGAGTGCTATAGAGATGATTATACGAGCTTTAGAAAAAACAGATTTACAGTATTTACATAACTTGAATAACGAGTATTCAATTATGTCTTATTGGTTTGAGGAACCCTATCAATCATTAAGTGAACTAGAATCACTTTACCAAAAGCATATTTTAGATGAATCTGAAAGACGTTTTGTAATTGAAGAAAACCAACAATCTATCGGTGTTGTTGAGTTATTGGAAATTAATTTTATACATAGAACATGCGAGGTGTTAATTATAGTAGATCCTCAATTTGCGAATAGAGGGTACGCTAAAAAAGCGTTTAAGATGGCAATAGATTATGCATTTTTAGTACTTAATATGCACAAGGTATATCTCTATGTAGATGTTAAAAATGAAAAAGCAGTGCACATATATAAAAGTAACAACTTTGAAATTGAAGGTGAATTAAAAGAGCACTTTTATACAAGGGGCGAATATAGAGATTGTTATGTCATGGGATTGTTAAAAAGAAATTGGGTCAACCAACAAGATGATGATTTATCTCATATAAGATAATCGAATAAATTAATTATAGTGAAAAGAGTGATGATTTGAATCAACCTATTTCCAATCAATTAAAAAATTTAATATCACACCAAAGTATTTCAATGCATGTTCCTGGACATAAAAATATGACAATTGGTCTATTAAAAAACTTAGATTTTAAAATGGATATGACTGAAATAAGTGGATTAGATGATTTACATCATCCAGAAGAAATTATTTTAGATAGCATGGCGCAATTCAATAAACATCAAGATTATAATGCTTATCTATTAGTTAATGGTACAACGTCAGGTATTTTGTCTGTAATACAAGCATTAGCGTATCAAAATGGTGAATATTTAATACCTAGAAACGTACATAAATCTGTTTTTCATGGATTAGAGTTAGCCCATCAAAAAGCTAAATTTACAAAAATGAAAGTAAGTTCGACATCACATCATTACTTGTCTCCACAGGTACAAGATTTAGACTTAAATAATCAGAAATTAGCTATTATGACATATCCTAATTACTATGGTGAAACTTATGATATCCAATCTGACATTGAGCTTCTACATTCAAAACATATTCCAGTATTAATTGATGAAGCACATGGCGCTCATTTCGATTTGAAAGGTTTTCCAACTTCTTCTTTAAATTATGGAGCGGATTATGTAGTCCAGTCATATCATAAAACATTACCAGCACTAACGATGGGATCAATACTTTATATACATAAAGATGCGCCACATAAAGAAGAAATCAAGCAATATTTATCATATTTTCAAACATCTAGTCCTTCATATCTTGTTATGGCAAGTTTAGAAATGGCACATACATTTTATGAAGAATATCAAAGTGATATCTTTTTTGAAAAGAGAGAATTATTACTGAATACACTAGAAAATAAAGGGTTTATTGTAAATAATGTTGATGATCCATTGAAAATGTTGATTACATATCCTGGTTATTCTGGATATGACATACAAAACTGGTTTGAAAAGGAACATATTTACGTAGAATTAGCCGATGTTTACCAAGTTTTATTTGTATTACCACTATGGCATCAAGGAGACGAATATCCATTTAATATATTATTAGAAAAAATAAACAGTATGTTATTACCCGATATTAAGCAAGTGAGCCACTTTTATCCTGAACTTATGACTGAATGCGGAGAGTTTGTCCCTATATTTTATAATGATGTTAAATGGATAGATATTAATGATTCATTAGAATACCGTTTAGCACGTCACATAATTCCATATCCACCAGGTGTTCCGATTTTGTTTAAAGGAGAAAAAATTACTGAAAATATGATAAAATTGATGAATCAATATCAACAATCAAATATGAAAGTTGAAGGTATAAAAGATAATCAAATTTTAATTAAGGATGAATAAAAATGTCAGCATTTATAACATTTGAAGGGCCAGAAGGTTCAGGTAAAACTACGGTTATAAAAGAAGTAACAAAAAAATTGGCTCAAACTTATGATGTTATTTCAACTCGTGAACCAGGTGGCGTACCAACGGGTGAAGAGATAAGAAAAGTCGTGCTAGAAGGCAATCACATGGATATTCGTACTGAAGCAATGCTTTTTGCAGCATCAAGACGTGAACATCTAGTAGAAAAAGTGATTCCAGCATTAAAAAATAAACAGATTGTTTTGTGTGATAGATATATCGATAGTTCATTAGCTTATCAAGGATATGCTAGAGGTATTGGTATTGAAGAGGTAAAGTCTTTAAATGAATTCGCAATTAATGGATTATATCCAGATTTAACAATATATTTAGATGTTTCTGCCGAAGTAGGTCGTGAAAGAATTTTAAAAAACAGTAGAAGTCAAAATCGTTTGGATCAAGAAGATATTGATTTTCATGAAAAAGTGATTGAGGGCTATCATCAAATAATAGAAAATGAACCACAACGTTTTGTTCAAATAGACGCTGATCAACCTCTCGATGAAGTTGTTGCAGCTACATACAAATCTATCATCAAATATTTAAAATAATTGTGATATAATAATTGAAAGAGGTGTTATAAAAATGAAGATGATTATAGCAATCGTCCAAGACCAAGACAGCCAAGAACTTTCAGACCAACTTGTCAAAAATGATTTTAGAGCAACTAAATTAGCAACAACAGGTGGGTTTTTAAAAGCTGGAAATACGACGTTTTTATGTGGGGTCAATGATGACTGTGTAGACGACTTATTATCAGTGATTAATAATACATGTGGTAATAGAGAACAACTAGTATCACCAATTACACCAATGGGTGGTAGTGCAGATTCTTACATACCATATCCAGTAGAAGTTGAAGTTGGCGGTGCTACGGTATTTGTAATGCCTATTGAAGCATTCCATCAATTTTAAATCGAACTAATAAAATAGGGGTATGACTATTTACTTTTTATATCATCCCCGAATTAAGCATATGTAGATAATGTTGTGTTTTAATTTTATTTATTAGTTTCAACAAAAAGTATTTAACAATTTGAGACTGCTTTTTTAGCAGTCTTTTTATATAAGAAGATATAGGAGAGATATCTAAATGGATGAACAACAGCAATTAACCAATGCATATGATTCGAATAAATTATCGCATGCTTATCTTTTCGAAGGCGATGATGCACAATCTATGCAAAATGTTGCTATGAACTTTGCTAAGATGATTTTATGTAATGATAATGAACAGTGCAAGGTTAAAGTTAGTACATTCAACCATCCTGATTTTTTGTATGTCTCTAGTGAAGAAAGTACTATAAAAAAGGAAGCCATCGAACAACTTGTTCATCATATGAATCAACTACCTATAGAAGGTGAGTATAAAGTTTATATTGTTGAAGATTTTGAAAAATTAACTGTTCAAGGTGAAAATAGTATATTAAAATTCTTGGAGGAACCACCTCAAAATACGATTGCAATATTATTATCTACAAAGCCGGAACAAATTTTAGATACTATACATTCAAGATGCCAACATGTTTATTTTAAACCTATTGATAAAGGACAATTCATTGATTATTTAGTTGAGCAGTCAATATCACGTCCAGTTGCTGAAATGTTAAGTACTTTCACGACTCAAGCAGAAACTGCATTCAATTTAAATGAAGAATATGATCTTGTGAGTTTAAGAAAGAGTATCGTTAGATGGTGTGAATTATTATTATCAAATCGTTCAATGGCCTTGATTGGTATTATTGATTTATTGAAACAGGCTAAAAACCGTAAATTACAGTTATTAACGTTAGCTTCAGTGAATGGATTTTTTGAGGATATTATGCATGCAAAAGTAGAAATGAATAGTGAATATATATTTAGCGACCTAAGTGTTGAGATAGAAAAATATGCAAAACATTTAACATATAACCAACTTATATTGATGTACGATCAATTAACAGAAGCACATAAAAAGTTAAATCAAAATGTAAACCCAACACTTGTATTTGAACAAATAGTGATTAAAGGTGTGAGATAGATGCCAGATGTAATAGGAGTACAGTTTCAAAAGGCTGGGAAATTAGAATATTATGCGCCTAAGGATTTACAGATTAAAAAAGATGATTGGGTAGTAGTAGAATCTAAACGTGGTATAGAAATCGGATTGGTTAAAATGCCGACACGATCAGTTGATGAAGGTGATGTAACTCTTCCATTGAAAGAAGTTATGAGAGTAGCTTCACAACAAGATATAGACACATACTATAGTAATGCAGATGATGCCGAAGAGGCATTAGCATTATGTAAAGATGTAGTAAGTCAACAGGGATTGGATATGAGATTAGTAAACTGTGAATACACGTTAGATAAATCAAAAGTTATATTCAATTTCACTGCAGATGATCGTATTGATTTTAGAAAGTTAGTTAAAGTATTAGCACAAAATTTAAAAACGAGAATCGAATTAAGACAAATTGGAGTACGCGACGAAGCTAAATTATTAGGTGGCATAGGTCCGTGTGGTCGTTCTCTTTGTTGTTCTACATTTTTAGGAGATTTTGAACCAGTATCCATAAAAATGGCTAAAGATCAAAACTTATCGTTAAATCCCGCCAAAATATCTGGTGCATGTGGACGTTTAATGTGCTGTTTAAAATATGAGAATGACTATTATGAAGAAGCACGTGCCCAATTACCAGATGTAGGTGATTCAATTGAAACGCCAGATGGTAATGGCCAAGTTGTTGGATTGAATATTTTAGATATATCCATGCAAGTTAAAGTAGAAGGCATGGAGCAACCGTTAGAATATAAAATGGAAGAAATTGAAGCATTTAATTAAGGAGGTTTAACCACCTTTGAATCGGAATGAGTTGTTTGAAAAATTGATGCGCTTAGAAACAAATATGAATCAACTTAATGAGGATATGTCTGATTTAAAAGATTTAGCAGTAGCACTTGTTGAAGAAAATGTAGCGCTTCAAGTAGAAAATGATAATTTAAAACAATTAATGGATAAGAGTGAAAGTTCAAATTCAGAAACTGTTAACTCACACCAAACTAAAAATGTAAAAAAACCACTACCTAGTAAAGATAACTTAGCAATGTTATATAAAGAAGGATTTCATATTTGCAAAGGTGAGTTATTTGGTAAACATAGACATGGTGAAGATTGCTTATTATGTTTAAATGTATTAAGTGATTAAACATTTTTGATATTAGAAAGACGATAGGGATGTGTTATGAGTAGACAATGAATTACTACGATATAACAGCGTCCCTTTTTTAGGAGAAAGATAAATGCTAAAGGATAATGAGAGGTTAGATTCACTAATCAAAGAAAACTTAAAAATAATTCAAAATGATGATGTATTTTCCTTTTCAACTGATGCATTGTTACTAGGTGATTTTGCAGAAATTAGGAAAAAAGATAAAGTCATAGATATATGTTCAGGAAATGGCGTAATACCATTACTTCTATCATATAAAGGTAATCAACCTATTGAAGGCATTGAAATTCAACCACAACTTGTAGATATGGCTCAACGAAGTTTTAAATATAATCAACTAGACGATCGACTTTATATGCATCAAATGGATGTCAAAAGTGTATTCCAACATTTTAAACCATCTCAATATTCTGTTGTTACATGTAATCCACCATATTTTAAAGAAAATCAATTACATCAACATCAAAAGGAAGCTCATAAAATTGCTAGACATGAAATCTTATGTAAATTAGAAGATTGCTTAATGGCAGCTAGACATTTATTGAAACAAGGTGGCAGATTATATATGGTTCATAGAGCTGAAAGAATGATGGATGTTCTAACTGAAATGCGACGCGCAAATATTGAACCTAAACGTCTAACATTAGTTTATAGTAAATTGGATAGAGACGCTCAAACCATATTAGTTGAAGGAAGAAAATCAGGAAATCAAGGTTTGGATATTACACCCCCATTTTATATTTATCAAAAGGATGGGATGTATTCAGAAGAAATGAAGGGTATATATTATGGATAAACATTTTGTTTATATTGTAAAATGTAAAGATGGAAGTCTATATACAGGGTATGCTAAAGATATAAAAGCACGTGTAGCGAAACATAATGAAGGTAAAGGTGCCAAATATACAAAAATAAGACGTCCGGTAGAGTTAGTTTATCAAGAAACATATTCGACCAAATCAGAAGCATTAAAACGTGAATATGAAATTAAGACCTTCACTAGACAAAAGAAATTAAGAATGATTAAAGAGGGATAATATGTCTACATTATATTTAGTCGGAACGCCAATAGGTAATTTAGCTGACATTACTTATCGTGCAATAGATACACTCCATCAAGTAGATTTAATTGCATGTGAAGATACAAGAGTTACACGTAAATTATGTAATCATTATGAGATTAAGACACCTTTGAAATCTTATCATGAACATAATAAAGACCAGCAAACTGAATATATGATAGAACAATTATTATCAGGTTTGAATGTAGCTTTAGTGTCTGATGCAGGGTTACCGCTAATCAGTGATCCTGGGTATGAATTAGTAGTTGAAGCACGAAAACAGAATATTAAAGTAGAAACCATACCAGGACCGAATGCTGGTTTAACGGCATTAATGGCAAGTGGATTACCATCTTTTACATATACATTTTTAGGCTTTTTACCTAGAAAAGACAAAGATAAAGTTAATATTCTTTCAGAACGTATGTATCAAAATAGTACACTTATTATATATGAATCTCCACACAGAGTGACAGATACATTAAAATCCATTGCTAAAGTTGATAACCATCGCCAAGTTTCACTAGGACGAGAGTTAACTAAAAAATTTGAGGAAATTGTTACAGCAGATGTGGAAACTTTATTGACTAAGGTGCAAAACAATGATATTCCATTAAAGGGAGAATTTGTAATCTTAATTGAGGGCGCTGAAGCTGAAATCTCAACATTATGGTTTGAAGATATGTCTGTCGAGGAACATGTGAATTATTATATAAAAGAAAAAAGTGTTAAAACCAAAGCAGCTATTAAAATGGTTGCAGAAGATCGACAAAGTAAAACAAGCGAAATTTATAATATTTATCATCATATTGATTAAAAGCAGCTCAATATTTAAAAATAGATAGCTCATATTATAAACGATTAAATAATAGAGAGTTTCAACACAATAATGCTTTAAATTATGGTATTGTAGTAAAGATAATATTACCCAATTGTTTAGTAATAAATATTTGAAATGAGTAAATAAACGTACTAACGGTACACAATTGAAAAGCAAAATAAATTTAGATATCATTTAATTTGTAAGAAACGAGGAGGACCATTGATGGCTAAAGATACATTTTATATAACAACACCAATTTATTATCCAAGTGGCAACTTGCATATAGGTCACGCATATTCTACTGTAGCAGGTGACGTAATTGCTAGATATAAAAGAATGCAAGGTTACGATGTTCGATATTTAACAGGTACTGACGAACACGGTCAAAAAATTCAAGAAAAAGCACAAAAAGCTGGCAAAACAGAATTAGAATATTTAGATGAAATGATTGCCGGAATTAAAAACTTATGGGATAAATTAGAAATTTCTAATGATGATTTTATTCGAACTACTGAAGAACGCCACAAACAAGTCGTTGAAAAAGTATTTGAGCGTTTATTAAAACAAGGCGATATTTATCTTGGTGAATATGAAGGTTGGTATTCTGTACCAGATGAAACATATTATACAGAATCACAACTTGTTGAACCAGTATATGAAAACGGTAAAATTGTTGGCGGTAAAAGCCCAGATTCAGGTCATGAAGTAGAATTAGTTAAAGAAGAAAGTTATTTCTTCAATATTAAGAAATATACTGATCGATTACTAGAATTTTATGATCAAAATCCAGACTTTATTCAACCACCTTCAAGAAAGAATGAAATGATTAATAACTTTATTAAACCAGGATTGGAAGACTTAGCGGTATCACGTACATCATTTAATTGGGGCGTTAGTGTACCTTCAAATCCAAAACATGTGGTTTATGTATGGATTGATGCACTTGTAAACTATATTTCATCCCTAGGTTATTTATCAGATGATGAAACATTATTTAATAAATATTGGCCAGCTGATATACACTTAATGGCTAAAGAAATTGTAAGATTCCATTCAATTATATGGCCTATTTTACTAATGGCTTTAGACTTACCATTACCTAAAAAGGTATTTGCTCATGGTTGGATTCTAATGAAAGACGGTAAAATGAGTAAATCTAAAGGGAATGTCGTTGATCCTAACGTACTGATTGATCGCTATGGTCTAGATGCTACTCGTTATTATTTAATGAGAGAATTACCATTTGGTTCAGATGGCGTATTCACGCCAGAAGCATTTGTTGAAAGAACAAATTATGATTTAGCTAATGACTTAGGTAACTTAGTTAATCGTACTATTTCTATGATTAATAAATATTTCCAAGGAGAACTACCTGCATATCAAGGCCCTAAACATGAATTAGATGAAGATATGGAAGCAATGGCATTGGAAACAGTTAAAGAATTCCATGAAAATATGGATAGTTTACAATTCTCAGTTGCTTTATCAACAGTTTGGAAATTTATTAGTCGTACTAATAAATATATTGATGAAACAACGCCTTGGGTTTTAGCTAAAGATGAAAGTCAAAAAGACATGCTTGGTAATGTAATGGCACACTTAGTTGAAAATATTCGTTTTGCATCAGTATTATTACGTCCATTCATTACACATGCACCAAAAGAAATATTTAAACAATTAAATATCAATAATCCAGAACTAACTGAATTCTCTAGTTTAGAAACATACGGTGCATTAACTGAACCTATTACTGTTACAGCTAAACCAACACCAATTTTCCCAAGACTAGATACTGAAGCGGAAATCGCATATATTAAAGAATCAATGCAACCACCAAAATCAACAGAACAAGAATCAGTTCCAAGTAAAGATATTATTGATATTAAAGATTTTGATAAAGTAGAAATTAAAGCTGCAACAATTGTTGATGCAGAAAATGTTAAAAAATCAGATAAACTATTAAAAATTCAAATAGATTTAGATAATGAACAAAGACAAATAGTGTCAGGTATTGCTAAATTTTATCGTCCAGAAGATATCATTGGTAAAAAAGTAGCAGTAGTTACTAATTTAAAACCAGCGAAATTAATGGGACAAAAATCAGAAGGTATGATTTTATCAGCTGAAAAAGATGGTGTCTTAACACTTATTAGCTTACCTAATGCTATTCCAAATGGTGCAATCGTTAAGTAAGATATTCTATTAATTAGGGGGATAATCATGTTAATTGATACACACGTTCATTTAAATGATGAACAATATGATGAAGATTTAAAAGATGTCATTACTCGTGCTAGAGAAGATGGTGTTGATCGCATGTTCGTTGTAGGGTTTGATACACCTACAATTGAACGTACGATGGAGTTAATAGACCAATATGAATTCATCTATGGTATTATCGGTTGGCATCCTGTAGACGCAATTGATTGTACAGAAGAAAGATTAGAGTGGATTGAAAACTTAGCAAAACATCCGAAAATAATTGGTATTGGAGAAATGGGTCTAGATTATCATTGGGATAAATCACCTGCCGATGTTCAAAAAGAAGTATTTAGAAAGCAAATTGCTTTAGCTAAACGTGTGAAATTACCAATTATTATTCATAATCGTGAAGCGACACAAGATTGTGTGGATATTTTAATGGAAGAACACGCTGAAGAAGTTGGCGGTATTATGCATAGTTTCAGTGCATCACCAGAAATTGCTGATGTTGTTATCAATAAATTAAATTTCTACGTTTCATTAGGTGGTCCAGTGACATTTAAGAATGCAAAACAACCTAAAGAAGTAGCTCAACACGTGCCTATGGATCGACTATTAGTTGAAACGGATGCACCATATTTATCTCCTCATCCATACAGAGGTAAACGTAATGAACCACAACGCGTGACATTAGTGGCGCAACAAATTGCAGAATTACGCGATATGACTTATGAAGAAGTTTGTAAGCAAACAACTGAAAATGCTGAAAGATTATTTAAGTTAAATAAAGCATAATTGTTAAACTGAGAAAGGTATCATTTCATTGGATATCTTTCTCAGTTTTTATTAAATTAAGACTGAAGGCAGTGTGATTAATCATATTTTGTTAAAATATAAAGAGCTTACAGTTAATTACTTTTGAAGAAGGAATTAAAATATGAAAATAAATGAATTTATAGTTGTAGAAGGCAGGGACGACACACAACGTGTAAAATCTGCAGTTGAATGCGATACAATTGAAACAAATGGTAGCGCAGTAGATGAAGAGGTCATCGCTGTTATTAAACAAGCGCAAGAAACACGCGGTGTGATTATTCTAACTGATCCAGATTTTCCTGGGGATAAAATTAGAAACACAATTAAGGACCGTGTCCCTGGAGTAAAACATGCTTATATTGATAAAGAAAAGGCTAAAAATAAAAGAGGCAAAATAGGTGTAGAACATGCTCAAGTTGAGGATATAAGAGAGGCACTCATGTACGTAAGTTCTCCATTTGAAGAAGCTGAAGAATCTATTGATAAAAGTGTGCTCATAGAATTAGGACTAATTATAGGTAAGGATGCACGAAGAAGACGTGAAATCTTAGGTCGAAAATTACATATTGGACATTCGAATGGTAAACAATTATTAAAAAAATTAAATGCCTTTGGGTATAATGAAGATGATGTAAGACAAGCATTAAATGAAGATAAGGGAAGTGAATGATGATATGGATCATAAAGATATAGCAACGCCATCGCGAACAAGAGCATTATTAAATCAATATGGATTTGATTTTAAGAAAAGTTTAGGTCAAAACTTTCTTATCGATGTAAATATAATTAACAAAATTATTGATGCTAGTAATATTGATAAAAGTACAGGCATCATAGAGGTTGGACCTGGAATGGGTTCTCTGACAGAACAATTAGCGAAACATGCTAAGAAAGTCATGTCATTTGAAATTGATCATCGACTTATACCTGTACTCAAAGAGACGTTAGCGCCATATGATAATGTGACGATTATTAACGAAGATATTTTGAAAGCGGATATTGCATCGGCGGTTAGTGAACACTTAAACGATTGTGATAAAATTATGGTCGTTGCTAATTTACCATATTATATAACGACACCTATATTACTTAATTTAATGCAACAAGACATACCTATCGATGGATATGTTGTGATGATGCAAAAAGAAGTCGGCGAACGTTTGAATGCTGAAGTAGGTACTAAAGCATACGGTTCGTTATCTATTGTGACGCAATACTATACAGAAACAAGTAAAGTACTTACAGTTCCTAAAACAGTATTTATGCCACCACCCAATGTAGACTCTATTGTGGTTAAGTTAATGCAAAGAGAAACACCATTAGTAGATGTTGATGATGAAGAAGCATTCTTCAAGCTAGCAAAGGCCGCATTTGCACAACGTCGTAAAACGATTAATAATAATTATCAAAATTTCTTTAAAGATGGTAAACAGCATAAAGAAAGTATATTAAATTGGTTAGAAAAAGCTGGTATCGATCCTAGACGACGCGGAGAAACATTGTCAATTCAAGATTTTGCTATGTTATATAAAGAAATGGATAATTTTCCAGAATTAGTAAATTAAATTGTTGACAAAGCTTTCGTACCTTGATAAAATTTTAGTTTTATTTGACAAAAACGCTACAAACATGGTAATATAACACTTGTAGCGAGGTGGAGCAATATGCCAAAATCAATTTTGGACATCAAAAATTCTATTGATTGTCATTTAGGAAATCGTATTGTACTTAAAGCCAATGGTGGTCGT
>Ga0114955_1001128_pt1 | contig 12190 bp, 13 predicted proteins | sample Porto_5metaG_FD_87302 | JGI IMG/M metagenome (GOLD analysis project Ga0114955, IMG submission 87302) | Marine algal microbial communities from Porto, Portugal - Porto_5 metaG | ecosystem: Host-associated > Algae > Red algae > Unclassified | place: Portugal: Porto | collected 2015-02-02 | reverse complement strand
GGAATTCCTACGCAGGTATTAAATGATGCTAAGCGTTATTTAGTAGATAACTTAAAAGCTGAGAGTACCAAGACAACTGATGATAAAAATGAATTAGCTAAGTCAGTAAAGGATGAAAGCACGCAGATTTATGATAGTGAACCAGAGCAAACAAAGGAAGATAGCTTTAGCCCAAGTCAAAGTATTGCTGTCATTCCACAACAAAATCAACTATTTAGCTTACAAGATGAGCTGGCAGCGATTAATCCTGATAACCTAACACCAAAGCAGGCACATGACTTACTTTACTATTTAAAGGAAATCATTAGTCATTAAAGGGATTTGTCAAATAGTGGCAAAAGCGCTAAAATATGTCTTATTTTCAGCTATAGTACTTACAATTGTACTTTGCCAAACCAATAACAGGTAGACAGTACTATGACCTTTGTCGTTACAGAGAACTGCATTCTTTGCAAATACACCGACTGTGTGGAAGTCTGTCCTGTGGACTGCTTTTATGAAGGCCCGAACTTCCTTGCCATCGACCCTGATGAGTGTATCGACTGCGCGCTATGCGAGCCTGAATGCCCCGCCAATGCGATATTTTCAGAAGATGAAGTACCAAAAGGCCAAGAAGTCTTTATTCAGCTAAACGAAGAACTGGCACAAAAATGGCCAAATATTACTGAGATGAAAGGTCAATTGCCAGAAGCGGCAAAGTGGGATGGCGTGGAAGGTAAGATTCAGTATTTGGAGAAGTAGGTATATTTGCTCAAAATATTTAGATCATGAATGACCACCTAGCGGATATGCTGTTAGGTGGTTTTATTGAGATTAGAGTAATACCAATTACTGACGCAAAATCTTAGAATATATTAGCCCTCTAATGCTGCTAGGAATAAGCCTAATAGGAATGCGTAAAATCAAATTTTTTATTAACTGCAAAAAAGATAAAAAGCCTAGTTTATAGAAACTATGCTGCATTTTTATCTCTTGTTGAGCATATGATACACCTCCTCGCCTACGATACATATTATCCCCGGCGCGCACATAGACTAGAACGTCATCAATATTTAAAAACTTAAAACCTTTAATAAGCATTCGTACCCATAAATCATAATCTTCATATAAGGGGGCATGTTGGTAATTACCCGCTTCCAACACTGCTGACTTTCTAAACATAACTGTCATATGATTGATAGGATTACGTGATTTAGCATAGTTATAAATTTGATCATGATTAGTAGGCACTGACTTTTTATTCACATTGATTTCATTGGGATCATGAATGAATTCTATTACCTGCCCTCCTATTACATCAGCATCAGGATTTTTATTAATGAAAGATATTTGCTTGGAAAACCTATCCATCACACAAATATCATCGGCATCAAAACGAGCGACCCACTCACATTTGCATTGATCAATACCTTTCTGTAGCGCTCTCCCCAGTCCTACGTTATGTGGCAATCTAAGGACATTGATAACTAACCTACTAGTATAATCTTCTATCATCTCGTCAAGCTCAGGCGTCAATTCCCCATCACAGACTAAGACAAAATCTGTAGGTTTCACTGAATTTGCTTCAATGCTTTGCAAAGCTTGTTCGAAAAAACCAGCATTATCGTATTGATAAACTGACATGAGTAAAGAAAACTTCATACGACTACCCATTTATTTATATCAATTTGACTTCATAGTTTTGAATGATTTACTAGGGCAGTTATGGCTTCATTGATTTATTTGTCGCAATAAGCATACCACCGCTTTCATGCGGATTTTGAATACTAATATTAAAGTTAACTTTTAAAGCTTCAGTTAGCAGGGAATGTCCGTCATCAATATCAAAATTATGATATTCAATAAACATCACTTCTACTTTTTCATTAATAAAGTCGAGGTCATATTCTATAACGTCATACTCACCACCTTCGATATCCATCTTTAATAGATGAATTTTATCGATGTTATTACTATTACAGAAAGTTGATAGCTTTACAGTTTCTACTCCTATCGTATCAGTACTATTAGCATTTAGTTTAAAAGCATCAAATGCTCCTGAGATATCAAACAACGCTACCCCATCTGTCCCTGCTACCGCTTTTTGTAAGATATAGTAATTCGCTAAACCGTTTCTTTTAAAATTAGCTTCAGTCAGATTGGCATTATCAGGATAAGGCTCAAAGGCATAAATAATAGGATTCAAATGCTTATTCAGTCTATGAGCATAAATACTAAATGAACCAATATTTGCACCAATATCTACAATGACAGGCTGAATTTCAGTATCTAATCTGCAATACTGCTCAGAGTATTCAATACCTGATAGCACAACGACTGCTTCATTGATATCGGTACTTTTGGTACGGCACTCAATCACTTCGCCACTACGAAAACGATATAAAACATTAGTGCCGCCGACTATTTTATCTTTGAGCAATACTGGCCAATTTCTTAAATTCGCTATTAGTACTGCACCTTTACTGATAATGTTCTTGGGTTTATTCATAGCTAATCTCAGATTTTAATGTAGTGTATATCCTATCGTAGTGCTATGGTTGAAGACTAATAATGATTGTATAAAAAGTTGAGCGCAATATCTTTTTCCACCTTACGTGCAAACCAGAACCCAACTTCACTCGCAGATAGTAAATCTTCATCATTTAAATACAGCGGACTATTACCATTCTTATATTCTTTTTCGAATACTATGAAACGTCTATTGCAATTAGCTATTGGAATACTTTTTTCATTTAATATAAGTTGAAAAAAATGCTCATCAGGACATAGCTTTTTTCTAAAAAAATCTTTGTGCTTTTTACTTGCTTTATTTATTAGAAGCGCCTGATTACGAGTTACTGAAAACCACTGAGAGCCGTATAGTGGATAATCACTACTAGGAATTAGAATATTCAGATATTTGTATAGTCTGGTCAACAACTTACCTGATAGACTTCTTTGCCAGTCTGTATCAGCGTGGATTTGATCATAGCGTGTACGATATTGATGAGCTACAGAGTACGAAGATTCTATCATTGCAGAATGAGTAAATTTTTTTTGCCATTCGTATTCTATCTTACTAAAACTTCGTAATATAACATCCTCGCCACTGCACAAATGAAAATAGTAGTTTTCTTTATCTTGTAGTGCTAACTCAAAAAGCAGTAGTGTTGCTTCTACTTGGGTCCACCCTCCCCAGCGAACATTTATAGAATTTTCTACAATAAAAACATTTTTGTGAGATATAGTTAAATTGAACTTTGATTTCTTGTCCATATGAACATAGAAATTAGTATTTCCGTTCAAACGAGCAAACTCTAAAAAGTAATCTATATCTTTATGAGCTTGTATCAGTACGCAGTGCTTCATCAGTTCATCAATACTTTTATTATTAATTAAAATTTAATGTTATTTACTATCATTCACGATCTTTAGTCCAAGCTTTTTTCTTACCTATCAATACTCTAATACTATCAGTAATTTTCATTGATCTCGGTACACCAAACACCTTTACTAAGTTGGTTTTAAACCAATATTTTGTTTTACCGACTGTACGAATATGCAAGGGTGCTGAGAAGCCTACAATATCTTTTATATAACGCATCTCATTATAAATTTTTGGAAAACTCTCGAAGCTATCCGAAATACCGCCAACCACAAACTTATCGACAATAATATCTATAAACAACATAGTATTATTTTTCTTTAATGCTTGCAGAATAAACAGGCTGTCCGCCGATATTTTTAATTTAGTATCGAATTGAGTATTTTCAAATAGATTGAAATGATGATAAATAGCCGGATGGGAAGGAATTTCTGGTCGGACGTAAGTGCTCCACTTCCCTTGATAATGCTCCCAAGGCTCGCCCGAAACATATAGCTCCTTTCTACCCTTTTCGCTAATATGCATCACTTGTCCATAGACTAGCTCATACTTTGGGTACGCATCTTCAAGATATAAAGCCACTTTTCCCAAGGTATTAGTCTCATATAATTCATCACCAGCGCCGATAAACTGTACCCAGTCACCTTTAACATGCTCAAGCGCTTTATTCCAAGCGTCATAAATACCCGTATCAGGCTCGCTAAACCAATAATCAATCAGTTCACTATTTGCTTCGAGCATCGCAACCGTACCATCGGTTGAAGCACCATCGGCTATTATCCATTGAATATTGGGATAGGTTTGCTCTCTGATAGAGTCTATCGTCCATTGCAAATCTTTCACGACGTTATAGGTCGAGGTAATGATAGTAATAATAGGCAAATCGCTGTGTTTGCGTACTGCATCCCAATTTCTTTGGCTTCCACCTTGCTGTCTTTGACTAGTCATTTTAATCTCTGATCTCATCAGTTTGAAGGAACCACTCATAAGTATTTTTAATCCCTTGCTCAAGATATATCTGCGCATGCCAACCGAGATCAGCTAATAATTGGCTATCTAATAACTTGCGCGGCGTACCGTCAGGCTTGGAGTCGTCAAAGATGATCTGACCTTGATAGCCCACTGTCTTAGCGATTAATAACGCCAGCTCCTTGATACTGATGTCAGAACCATAACCTACATTGATATGGGAACACATAGGCGTCACGGCCTGCTGCCAAGTTGCTTTATCTATCGTCATAACATGCAGACAAGCAGCTGCCATGTCATCAACATGCAAAAACTCACGCTTGGGCGTACCACTACCCCAAACTACTACTTCAGGTATGTCATTTTGCTTAGCTTCATGAAATCGGCGTAGTAGTGCAGGGAGCACATGACTATTTTCAGGGTGGAAGTTATCGTTTTGACCATACAGGTTAGTCGGCATGACACTGCGAAAGTCAGTAGCGTATTGCCTATTATAGCTTTCGCACAGCTTTATGCCCACTATCTTGGCGATAGCATAAGGCTCATTAGTTGGCTCTAGCGGTCCTGATAGTAATGAGCCTTCAGTCATCGGTTGACTAGCGTTCTTTGGGTAGATACAGCTAGAACCCAAAAACAGCAATCTTCTAACATTAGCCTCATAAGCTGCGTGGATAATATTATTTTGAATCATCAAATTATTATAAATAAAATCCGCAGGATAGCTACTGTTGGCTTGTATACCGCCCACTTTTGCCGCTGCCAAAAACACGTAATCTGGCTGATGCGTCGCAAAGAAGTCTGCTACTTGCTGCTGTGAAAGTAGATCAAGCTCACTATGATCCAGAGTCAAGAGATTATGATAGCCAAGCTTGGTTAACAAGCGAACGATAGCGCTACCTACCATGCCTTGATGACCAGCGATATAAATTTTATCTTGGTATTGCATAGGCATCAAACGGCCACCTTTTTATTTATTTTTGTCATATATCAGTCTTCGTGGGTCAATGGTAAGGAATAACCGTTGGCTAATAATAACGCATGGCGCTTAGCTATTGATAAGTCATAAGTCACCATCTCTATACACATCTGCTGTGCAGTAATCTCTGGCTCCCAGCCTAGCTGTGCCTTGGCTTTACTTGGATCCCCTAACAAGGTTTCGACTTCTGTAGGTCTGAAATATCGAGGATCTACTTGGATAATGACATCGCCTACTTTTACCGCCAGTGCCGAATCAGTAGATACTTGAGTGACGATACCTTTTTCTGCTACGCCTTCGCCCTTAAATTCTATGCTAATTCCTAAAGCAGTCGCTGACCACTGTACAAACTCTCGTACACTATACTGCTTACCTGTCGCAATCACATAATCATCTGGCTCATCTTGCTGCAACATCAGCCATTGCATTTTGACGTAGTCTTTAGCATGACCCCAGTCGCGTAATGCATCCATATTACCCAAGTACAAGCACTGCTCTAAGCCTTGAGAGATATTGGCTAGCCCGCGAGTAATCTTACGAGTGACAAAGGTCTCACCACGGCGCGGCGACTCATGGTTGAATAAGATACCATTACAGGCATACATCCCATAAGCTTCACGGTAGTTGATAGTCATCCAGTAGGCGTAAAGTTTGGCGACGGCATAAGGCGAGCGTGGATAAAAAGGCGTGGTTTCCGATTGCGGCGACTCTTGTACCAGTCCATATAGCTCTGAGGTCGAGGCTTGGTAAAATCGCGTTTTCTTCTCTAGACCCAATAGTCTAATGGCTTCCAGCAATCGTAAAGTACCCATGGCATCGACATCAGCGGTATACTCTGGTGACTCAAAGCTGACAGCGACGTGAGACTGTGCTCCTAAGTTATAGACTTCGTCGGGCTGTATCTCTTGAATGATACGGGTCAAGTTGGAGGAGTCGGTCAAGTCGCCATAATGCAAGATTAGGTTTTGGTGCTCGACATGCGGATCTTGGTAGATATGATCAATACGTTGGGTATTGAACAGCGAGGCACGGCGCTTGATACCATGAACTTGATAACCCTTCTCTAACAATAGCTCGGCGAGATAAGAGCCATCTTGTCCGGTAATACCAGTGATAAGTGCTTTTTTCATTGGGCTAAGATTTCCTTATAAAGCGCTATATAACGTTTGGCGACTACCTGACTGTCAAAATGAGTTAATACTTTATCACGAGCGTTATTGCAGAGCTGCTGATAATTAGGAGTATTTAGTAGCCATTCTATGCCTTTCGCTAAATCGTCAGTATCGAAAGGCTGTGCTAAATAGCCATTCTTCTGATGCTCTATCATATCGCTATTGCCGCCGATATCAAAAGCAACGACTGGCGTGCCACAAGTGAGAGACTCCATAATGGCATTGGATAAATTCTCTTGCAAGCTAGGGACAACCATTACATCAGCAGCACCATAGAGCACTCTTAGACTGACATCATCATGTAGCTGACCTAGGTAATGGACAGGCTGTTTAAAACTTAGAGGAATATTAGGCTGACGGCTACCAAAGATAACTAGTTCCGTATTCTCTAAACTAAAAGCTTGCAAAGCTGAAAAAATATGCTGAAAACCTTTGTTAGGATCAGAAGTGGCGTTCATTGCGCCAAATAATATAATCTTTTTATCTATAGGTAAATTGAACAAACGCCTTGCTTCTACTTTATCGAATGGTGCAAAAGCAGTAGTATCAATAGGATTAGGTAGCTGGATATGGTTTCTATATTTTAACAAGCTGCTACTTTTAGCGGCTTGGTGCATCCAATCGCTAAGTCCAACGATAGTCATATCCTCTATCTGAGCATATACCTGTTGCTTGCGCTGCCAACCTGTTCTACTTAGATCCTTGTCTTTATTGCTCTTTAGCACTTTTGAGTTGCCACATCTGCCTAAATAATGCTGCTGGCCTTCATCAATATGCTCACCACCAGTAAAGGCCCACATATCATGCAAACTCCAAACGATTGGTTTATCAATCTTGGCAAGATCTTGGATAGACATCATAGCGCCTGCTATCCAATGTAAATGCACAATATCAGGATTGATCTGGGCGATCTTCTTTGGAATTTGACTAAAAGGTAACCAAGCTGGACTAAATAAACTCTGGCTGCGATTCTTATATTGGTGTAACGGTAAATTATCCAAAGTTGGGCGAAGTAAGTTGATACCCTTTTCAAACTTGCTTGTCGGCGCTATTACGGTGTGATCATCGCTAGCTTTTTTCTGTACTAACATTTTACTATCGATATTTTTATTCAATAAAGCTCGGTGCAATCGGTAAGCGGCACGTGCTGCTCCACCATGAGTATCGGAGGTATTTACGTGAAGTATTTTCATAGAAACTTAGCAATAAATTTTTTAGGTAGAACAGAAGATACTTTCTGTATAATCATTACAAGTTTATTTGGATCAGTATATCTTGTAATTCCAAAATGCTTATCTAACAAATATGCTAGAGCATGACTGTCGAATCTTTTAAGTTTATTCTCATAATCAATAAATAATTTTTGCATGGCTTCTTCTGAAGTATAGTTAGTGAGTGAATTTGCTAGAGTTATTTGCTCTACCCAATTTTCATAGCTATTTTTATTGTTTAGTAAGTAAAATTTATCCCAGCTAGAAATTGCGAAGTGTATAGCCAAATGATTATCTTTTTTACCTAATTCTAATTCACTTATAAAATTCTTTATTACTCTATTAGTCATATCTCTCATTCTAGGGTCAAATGATAAACTTTTACCGTCATTCAATTTTCGATATAATAATAGCACTTTAGGAATATTTTTGAATTTACAGAGTTTATGTAAGCTGTACCAAAGGTTATAATCTTCTGCTACAACGTAGCTTGTATCATAACTAATATTGCTTTCTCTTAAAATAGAAGCTCTAATCATTACTGTTGGATTATAAATAGCGTTGTAGAATAGTTGGTGAGCTAGTATATCGAAATGATCTGTAGGGCTACGCCAAACTTCTTGCTCACCATTTTCGTTCAGTATCTGCATCCAACTACCACATACCCCATAGTCTGGGTTTTTCTCTAAAAAATCTATTTGTACTTCTAATCTATCTGGTTTACAAACATCATCAGAGTCCATTATTACTATGAATTCGCCTTTTGCTTTATCTAAAGCTACGTTTCTAGCATTAGATACTCCAATATTTTTGATAAGGTCTATTACAACAACTCTATGATCTTTCTCAGCAATTTTTTTTACAACCTCTAAACTATTATCTCCTGAAGCATCATTTACAATAATCAATTCAAAGTTGCTGAAAGTTTGGTTTAGAACACTACATATAGCATCTTCGACATACTCTTCTGAATTGTGAAGAGCCATGACAACACTTATTTTAATACCTTCAGATAATTGTTTTTTCATATGAAATTTAAATTACTAACCATTCTGGAGGAATTCTATCCTCTATATTTGAATCTTCCTCAGCGAACCATTTCTTTGGTGCAATGACAATCTTATTTTTGTTCTCCGCAAGCCAAGCTCCCCACCAACTAAAAGAGCTGTTAGCAATGATAAAGTGTTTACAGTTCTTCATCAAATTTAGATCGAGATGAGCATTGTCGCTATTGTTAATATCAACAAAGCTGATATTAGTTTCATTGAATTGGCTTCTACACCAAGGTATGTCATCTGAAAATATATAGAAATGAGGATTTTCAATTCTTGAATGTATTATAGTAATAGCCTCCCTATAATAATTAAAGTCGCATAAACCATGAAACTCATTGGCAGCTTGCAGTGAAACATAGTCTCCTCTTCTCACATGAATACAAACTGAATTACAACTTAAAATTGATACCAACGCTTCTAAATTTCTTTCATCTAAAGGTTCAATAAGTTGAAAATCATAAAAGAGTTGATGCCTTATAAAATCAAAGTATTTGTATGATTGAAAATAACCATCTATAGCAACACTACGATTATTTTTAAAGAAATTCGCATTGAAGTGATTACCATCTTCAACATATTCTAAAATCACTTTTTTTAGCGCTTTTACAGCCACTTTTTGTATATTTTTTTTTGGTAATTTTATATCACTATTATTAATTACCTTCACATCCTTAGATTCAATTAAACTAAAATGATGTAACTCAAAATTTCTTTTAGTGACGCTTGGAGTTTCTTTATTTAAAAAAGATAAATCAAGCCATATCGAAGTTTTATTCTTTTCAGCCAATGCTTTGGCACTGGCATACTGATAAAGTTGGTTGCCAAGCCCTCCTTTTAGTAGTGCTATGATCATAGTATATAGTCTCTTATTACTGATTTTCTTAGTCTAAATTTTGATACAAACAAATATGCCACAACCGTATTTGCATCCAAAGTTATTATTAATACTTATAGTACTTAACTCAACGTTTTTATATAAGTCTCCAACGTCATCAACGTAACTGAAGGATTCAATTTGAAAGTTATCAGACAAAATTTCAATAAGGTTAGACATCGAAAATACTCTATGTGCATTAAACTCTATGCGTTGAGGTCCTATCGGTACAGAAAAATAGAAAATACCTTTAGGTTTTAGCATTGACGTAATGTTTCGGATAGCTTTTAAATGTCCGTAGTAATCAATAGGATCGCCATATCTTCCCAAACCAAAATGTTCTATGGCATGTAAAGATGATATGGAGTCGCAATAGTCATGCATATTGTCAGGTAAGTCCATGCAGTCCATTTGCTTAAACTTGATGTTATGAACTTTGCTCTCTAAAGGTCTAATATCTAACACTTCTATTTCTCTAAACACAGCTACATGAGCCACAAAACCATCAACTCTTGAACCTATATCAATATGCTTTTTTGCTCGACTCTCATAGACCATCCTCGCAACATATAAATCTTGATGGAAGTAATGACCTTTATCAGTGCCACCTGTCTCAAATCTATCAGAAATAACTGGGTAGATACGATCCAAATTAAACGAACGATCATCCGACCTTTGATGTTTTAGCGTTTTATAAGTTCTGCTGTACCACAATAATCCAGATATATTTTTAGCCAAAGTTATAGGATTAATAGTATTTAAGTTGGAAATGACACTTTGTATATTACGAATCCTATTCTTCATTTAGTAACCTTTGCTAGTATTTTATAACCAAAATTTAACAACTCACTTGAATTAAAATCTTTTATAGACAATTCACTTAAGCTATTTAATCACCAGTTTATCTACAGTACTTATAGACATATCCGTATAGGTGCTTGTAGAAGACTCTAATCGTCCTAATTCCTGTGCCATAAATTCAAAATAATTACCATTAGGAGTGATCTCAACAATAGAAAAATTATCAACTAAACTATCTATTACTGTCATTAGAGCCTCTCAAAATGTTTAATTTTTTAAAATTAAACTTTACTCTTAAAATATATTTTAACTCGTTTTTAATAACTTTCAGACTTTCACTAGCGCTCTTAGGACGATTCTGAACAGTTTTTTCCATATGCGCTAACTCATTAAGATTAACGACTCTTTGGTAATTTATACTATTAAACCATTCAAAACCTTGGAAAAAATAACCTCTATAAGTTAATAAGATAGATTCTTCTCCTAATTCTAAAGTCCTATAGAAGAAATCTTGTAATGGTTTAAACTGCTTTAGATTGAAATTATCTTTTGAGGAATATTTTATAACCTCATCATCAAAGAAAACAAAAGTTTTGTGAACATCAAAATTATACAGATAATCATAATAAGGAGTAGGAAACTCTAAGTAGCCCTTATTAGCCACTCGAGTTAGCTCAGAAATAAAAAAAGGAATATCTTCTTCTTCGATATGTTCTAATACATGTGAGCAGATAACATAATCAAACTCTTTATCCTTAAATGGAAACTCCCTTCCAGAAAAATATACTATTTCTTTATTAGTCACCAAAGGCTCAGTAAACCCTCGTTGACGCGCTAGTTCCTCCTCTGTCAATGAAATCTCTAATAATACATCAGATCTATAAAAAGGACTGCTTCCAGGACCTATCTCTAAAACTTTATCTTTCTCATTAATAGATACTAGTAGCTCAGGAAACATCATTGTTTTATCTCGTATTAAAAATATACGTTAAATTATTTTTTAGAAATACTTTTAAATATTTTTATTAATTTTATTAATTTTATAGAAGCTAAACATAGCTCTTAATTGCAGCATGACATTTACCCTAGTTTTATTATAAATATAATCTACTATAAATGTGGTCACAGTAAATGATAATATCGTTGCAATTATTGCCCCTTTAGATTGGTATATAGTAATCAGAAAATAATTAGCTATTATATTAGTGATTGTACCTATTATCATCGCTACCACTGAGTATTTAAATAAGCTTTCTGAGATTATAAAGACATCTCTAGCCGTACCCATATTAGCAAAAAATAATCTTATTGAAAGAAGCGATAATATCCCACCTACTTTTTTAAACTCTTCACCATATAGTAACGACACTATAGCTTCTGCAAATAGATAGAGTGGTATTGCAACAAGTAAAAATAAAGCAAAATTTAACCGATAAAAATTTAATAGCCTTTTATGATAGAGAGTTATAGAAGTTGACCTAGCATTCTGAATGGCAGGATACAGTGACTGCATGAGTACTACAGGTATAAACCCAAAAGCTTCTATCAGTCTCATGCCAGCACTATAATAGCCAACTTCCTGATTCCCAATCATCTCTTTAAGCATTATCTGATCAATTCTAGCTTGTATGATAATAACCATACTAGACAGTATCAAAGGCCAAGAGTCAGACAACAACCTTTTCGCCACTACCTTATCAAATTGCCATTCTCTTAAGGAATGATGCGTCTTTTGCCAATAGAAATAAATCAAACCTAGCGCTAGAAT
>Ga0114955_1001115_pt1 | contig 12257 bp, 18 predicted proteins | sample Porto_5metaG_FD_87302 | JGI IMG/M metagenome (GOLD analysis project Ga0114955, IMG submission 87302) | Marine algal microbial communities from Porto, Portugal - Porto_5 metaG | ecosystem: Host-associated > Algae > Red algae > Unclassified | place: Portugal: Porto | collected 2015-02-02 | reverse complement strand
TCTTCGCCCCCCCCTCCCCCCCCCCCCCCCTCCCCCCCCGGCGGGGGGGGGTGTGGGGGGCCCCCCGCCCCCGCTCCCCCCCCGCCTCCCCCCCCCCCCCCCTTCAAGGGACGCTTCAACCGAGGTCAGCGTCGTGCCGACGGAGACTATCTTCGGACGCGTGGCGTGTGATGATTTTGCAGCCTCGGCACTGGCGGCTCACTTTTCTGGCGAGCGGGCAGCAGCTGCTCAGCTCTCGGTACGTCGTGAGCGTGGAATCGCCATCAATTCCAGTCCCGCAGAGTCTGCGGCAGCACCTGAGTAGCCTGTGGCGGACTGACGCTGCAGACAGGCGTCGTCCCCGGGTCCGGAAGACCTCGGTTGTATGCCTACTCTGGGGACAGAGCCTCCCGAAATTCCTAGTTGCCGCAAGTTCCTTGACAGCCTTCTCGCTGGGAATTTCGACGGGGTGCAATACAAGCCCGTGCTGGAGGAAATTGCTAACGCATTTTTATTGCGCGGCGAGCGCCCCGAGATCCGGATGAAGCACAAGAACGGGCAAGTGCGCGTAAACGCGCGGCAGCTGTCTCCAAGAAAGGAGCTGGTCAACATGAGTCAGGCCAACAAGTGTCGTGCCGCCGCGAGTGGACAGCAGGTGGAAAACAGCGATCATGAGGCCACGCCACGCCCTGGCTGGACAAGGCCGTCCGAAAATCCTCTGCGTCTGACTATAGTCGAGCAGGTGGGTCTTGTGGAGGCTCTTTCAATGAGCCACACTGGCTGCAACCGCTGACACATGAAACTGGGCGGGGGGCGCAGCGGCCTGGCCAGTCTACCGGCCGTACTCGACGCTCTACGGGATTTTTCCCAGTTACCAGGGAAGCATGTTGTAGTGACTCAATCGGGCGCACACCTCGCCTCACTTTCAGCAGCAATCTAGGCGCGAGTGTCGGACTTGTGCAACCAGGACTAATTTGTTGAGCGGCCAGTGCGTGGCTTCCGGCTTGCGCCTGCTAGGCCGGCAGAGCCTCCTCCTTTGGTGTAGTTTACGGGCTGCCTACCTTCCTCACAGCTGGATGCTCAAGTCACCATTACTACGGATGAGGGTGGCGACCCGGGGACTGTGAAAATCGTAGCCATGGTCATCAACCGGGCGCACCCGAACAGCCCTGCAAATACCATTTTGGTGGCTGTTTGCCCGTTCCGAAAAGACAAGTACGACGACCTCGCCGCGATACTGGACAACCACCCTCCCCCAATCGACTCCCTGCTTCGTCACGGGGTCCGGGTGTGTGGAGTGAGGAGACCGGTCCCCTGATCTTGGGCTGTGACTACGCTGCACAGTGCAACGTCGTCTACCACAAAGGAACATCCGCAACCCAACCCTGCCTATACTTCCTGACTACGCGGTCATCGAGCGAGAAGCGGAGCGTCCTGGACGCGGCGTATGACATCCTACAAGATATAGTCGTCGGCCGAACCTTGTGAGAGGCGACGCACTTCTCTTTTCCCATGGCCCCTGAGAGCGCTGTTCCCTTCGTTGGCCAGCCTGGCACCCCCAGGTATCACTGCTCTGTGGAGTGGCGTCCGCTACTTGCCGTCGATCCGAGGGGAATTCTTCCAGTTCCACTCCACACAACGCAAGGAGATAAGTATCGGTATTTGCGACTACCAATTGACATGGTCATTGTGCATCGGCGAGCGACTGATGGGTCTCATTCTTGAAGGCAGGCGGGCGCCGAATTCGTAGAGGAGCTGGTACAACTGCGACACGAAAGCGTGCGCGTACGCCACACCGCCTTCCACGGTGGTCTCTTCATCGGCCGAGACTGTCATACAATTGGCGACAACAGCGAAGTCGTGTGCGCCGCTCTGAAGCGCAGGCTGTCGCCGGCCCACTTCGATGAGTACGAGCGTGCCTCTTCCATTCGGAACAGGGTACGAAGAACTCTCAACCGTGCGGCGATTATTCCTACCGAAGAGGGTGCTCGTTTTACTTCCGACACCGTGGCGATGGTGACACTGTTGAAAAGCAGATTTCCGTGACTTTCCATCTCGCCTAAGTTGCTTATCCTGATGTGCCACGTCGCTGAATTCTTGGAGTGCTTTGGGAGCATTGGAGTTTACGGAGAGCAGGGTCTAGAGGCGTGGCATGGTCGCTATGGCCAGAACGCTGTCAAGTACCCTGGGGCTACCGAGCTGGAGCGGTCGGCCGTTTTTATGAGGGCCATGGCGCTGGAACGGGAGGCAGGGGCCGACGTGCAGGCGCTCCACTAGCTAAAGAGAAGACCCAGCAAGATTGGATGTCGCAAAGCAACCACGGTTGGTGACAAGAGGCGCCGAGACAACACGACGCAGCAGCCAGTTTGCAACGCTGACACACTTACGGCTTTCAAGAAGCGCAATCAGTGGGCCACATCTATTGTCCGTGAGTCGGCCGCAACCATTGGAGCGTACATAGAGAGCATGAGAGCAACAACTGCGTGACGGTAAATCATTTGTGCGCCCTGCCTGGCAGGAACGCATCTCATATGCTCGACGAAGACAAATCGGCCACTGGAACTGCGCGCTATGAACGAGGGACCAGTCCAATCCACCATCAAGATGCACACCACCCAAGCCCCCACATGTGCCAGAACGAACTCGCACCCACACACTAGCATGCAACAAGTAAAGTAAATCTGGACGCTGCGGACGCACTGGTGGCCATGTGCAATCGTGTGCCGCTGTTACATAGAAACGATGACTGGCTGCTCTTGTGCAAAGTGGGAATCACCATTTAACAGCTTCTCAGCGTCTCTCTCAAAGAGACCTACCAAACGCGCCAAAGAACATTCCAAACGCATCTCTGGAACCGATGATATGTCAGATTTTCACCTACTCACTGGAAGCGTCCGGCTACAAGTGCACTGTTGGTGGGTGAGCACGCTTCAGCTCGCTTACTGGGAAGCTTTCCCTATGCGATTGAGGGTGATCTCTAATTTTGGCAGCCTTTGTTTGCAGTCAAGAAGGTTTGTTGAGCCTTTCTGGTTCTCCGACGGCGGAGCGCTCGCGCAGTGGCAAGTGTTTGTGCTGCTTGTAGTCATGTGTGCCTTTTAGTTCGCGTTGTCGACTCGGGGGTTTTGCAGGTCAGGAGGTGTCCGTACTTGGCACACTGTGAATACTGCCAATGCAAGCGCAGCATCTTAGTCGTTACTCAGCCCACTTCTTTCCCGCTTCACGACAGAGTCCATTGGGGAACATTTGCGTGGTCCGAGAGGCACTCACTTCCCGCTTGTTTGCGCGTAGCAGAATCGAAACCGCTATATCCGCACCGGCCCCTGATTGCCAACCTGAGCAGGAAAGCCCTTACACGGTGAAGGTCAGAATGCGACAAGTGTGCCTTATATGGAGGACAGAAGTGATTGCTGACAACGGCGAGGCGGACCAATGAGCTGTCACATTTGAAGCAGAGGCCAACCGTGACCGACGTTTCTCTTGAACGCCCAGAAACGCAGGTACACTGCCTCTTAACTAGGCGTGACAACTGCACGAAGGCACTTGTGCATTCGTGGGGCTCGCAATGACATGCACGAAGGCACTCGTGCATGTCATTGCGAGCCTCACAAATGCAGATACCAGCGGGAATTCGTTGCCGTTCTTCCTGCAACCACTGTCACCTGCCGTATCCCCGAAAACTGGTCATCTTCAACGTCCGTGTCATCGTTGTCCACTATCACGCGATGTTGTGCTGCACGCAGTGCTTTCGGTTGTCACGGGGGTCTGGGCCGAGCACGGGGAGCAGGCAGACGAATGAGGAGGAGTATGATTTGGCATCACATGATGTGCCTGCTCACAGTCGTCCACGGGAACCCGTGCCCAATGCACGAAAGTGAGTGCTTTAGTGAGAAGTTGACCTTCCATCTTCTGCCGTGCTGCTCGAAGTGCGATGGCTTTCCCTATGTTAGACTGATCTGTGCCTGCAACTTTTTAGCATCTTTCTCGCATGTGTTCAATCGCCACCCTCCATCATCCACCTCTCCAACGTCACTTCCAGTCGAACTCATCGCCCCTGCCTGAACCGGGCCCTTATGCTGCTGCTTGTCAGTAACAGGGCCGATGAGAAATATGGCCACGCTGCCTTCAACAATGTTTGAGCTCATCATGTACGCTGAAACTTTCCTAGGGCAACCTCTGGTAAATGTTTTAGCCAGCGTATGACACGCCTAGTCAAGCCAGCTCTTCTGGGTCTGGGAATGAGAGTGACCAATTGAAAACGAGGATTCAACGAGCAGAAATATGAGAGGTCACAAATCTTTTGGGTCGCGACGCAAGTGCGACCCCGCCAAACCAGCCTCTCTGACGAAGGTTCGACACTGCTGGATTTAGATCCGAATCACTAGTCGCTCGGCAAAGCAATGGCTTGCATCACACTTCCCAAATCGCGCCATCTGCTGGTACCACCGGCCTCCCCGCACCTCTCCCCGGCAACAGTGGGCCATCGGAGGTTCGCAAAGTGGTCGACACGAGTGATTCAAGCATTTAAGTCATGAATCTGAATCTTATTGTGGGAGGTGAGTGTTGTGCACAGAGTTAATACACGCCTCTCTGGCACACGATCAAGGCGCCATCTGTCTCATCTGTGCTGCGGACACATGTGGCTGATGGTTGCTTGCGCTCCCTCATGCTCCAAGTGCTTCTGTGGCCTCGATGCTGTCCTCCCGCTCCACTTCTCGTTCAGGACTACCGCAGAAGACGTCGCCTCCGCGTTTGAAGTGTCTCTATGGGCTCACAAGTGCGTCGATTGTGGCTCTCTTTTTCGTAAAGAGACCACCGGCATGGCACTAGCTGGCGATGGAAGCCCGACCGTGAGCATCCGGGCTTCCCACAAGCGGTCCTGTGCCAAGGAGGGGCTCACTTGGCGAACACGACGAGAGACAAGCGGTCACCTGAAAACAAGCCATTGGTGCCCGTCTGCTACCAGACCCGGAAGAAGGCCGCGCACGAAAGGGTGTGGTGGGCGCGTCATATATTTTCTATGGCGGCTGAGACGGTGTTCATGTACGAGGGACGCTTGCGAGAGCACTCCCGACGACCAAGTGCAATTGTCTTTCCGTGTTTGTTCATGGTAGCTTCATTGGGGAAGATGTCGAGCAGGTTTAATGGCTGAGGTCCGTTAATAACGGGTGGACCGCTGCCGATAACCTGACGCACAGGTCCTGGAAGGGGACCCCCCCCCCCACCTCAAGTCCTCACTGGTGCGGTTGACCTGTTCCGCGTTGCGATTCGGAAGAAAAGAGACAGGCCGTCCGCGCGATAAGAGGACTCGCAGAAAAACGTTCTGAAGTGACCAATGGATGAATGGATTTGGACAGGGAAGCCAATCGGACGTCGCCGTTTCTGTCGAGACCCAGAAAAGCCGGTACACTGCGTCTTGAATAGGCGGGGTGTGTACGTTCAGAGTTACAACAGTCTCACTCATTTCACGGAGACGGAGCCGCTTGCTTGATGTCGGTTGGTGGCCAGAACCAGGCGACGTAGTTAACGAGCAGCCACTGATCCCTGCATCTGAGGGGCCGAGAACCGGCGTGGAAAGTGCCACCGCGCGCTACGCCGCGCGGAACCTGGTTCTGCGGGCGGGGTGCAGTACACAGAGCCTTGCGGCCGCTACAGATCTTTCTACGTCTAAAGCAACGCGGGCACAGGAAAACGCGGCTGGGACGCGCGCTGGTGGCCAGCCGGTTGTGGCGGCCGCCGAATGAGTGTCGCACAGACATGAGTGGGGCACGGATGCCGCACTAAAGTGCGCTTCCGTGCCTTCTGCTAACAGTGGACTTTCTGTGGATATGTCGGCCGGGGCGCCCCAACAGGGCACTTGGGGATTCTCGTCTGACCGGCCAGCAGCCCCAAATTCTCAAATGCCCAGAGATCGGTCCGCGCGCGCACGAGCTCCGCCGTCCATGACCCTCGGCCCCCGCCATGGTGTGGCCTCCAATCTGCAGGACGCGTCGGGATCGCCAAGGCGGCATGGGCGGCAGTTGAATCATCAACAGTCGCCCATCGCTAGGTGGAGTCAACAAATTTTCCACACGCACTTGAGATGAACATCTCTGCTTTGCATGGGGAGTAGGACACATCTTCTCGCTAGCTGGATTCTGATGCTAGTTCAATGGTGCTGCTAATTCCGGGTTGTCGCTTTGGCCGCGTTGTGGCGAATCGGCGTCCCACGTCTTCCAGCTACGAGGTCTGACGGAATCCGCTTCCAGGATTATCCCATGCACGACGTGGCAAGCTACGCCTAGGCGGTAGGCGATCACGTTTTCGGCGTACGTCTTGTTGAAACGCGTACGCGCGTCCGCGCACGTTCTTTCCCGTCGTGTACGTGCATGAGAGTACGTACTTTCGCAATGAAATCGCGCATCCGGGTACGCATCTTTTCAAAGACATTCTTGCGGCCAGCGGTGCCAGTTGGTGGACTAATGAGGCACCCAGGGAGAACGACTGGCCTAATCCATCACAGCTAGGAAAGGTCACTCGCCCAGTAAATTAAAGGATGGCGCCGAGCCATTCTTCATCTACGCGGCTGCCTGAGAGCTTGGCGCGAGATGACCCGCGCCGCACACAGAGCACTGACTGTGGCAGTCTGGGTCTGTCTCTCGAAACCGACAGCGCCGCACTGCGCGAGGGTCGCGACGTCAGAGCGCGTACCCCGGTTTCCTGCACCGTGTCTGCTTCGGGAGGCAGGGGTGAGACGGGTGCACGCGGGGTCGGCGCCGAGTTCGGTCGTGCGCCGCAGGAAGCACCGGGGGCATACCCTCGCTCTCGTTTTGAACATGCCACTACGTCCGGAACTAGCCTCACCGGGTGGAACATCAAAATAACGTATTTCCGTCACACCCCGCCGGCACCTCCTTCAGGTCCCGCTGCTCGGCTAGCCTGCCGCCTCAAGGAGCGGCCGCGCTGCGCGTGCACTTATGGCCTATCAAATGGCCGCGAATTTTGTGCCGGCCCGACCTGCAGGTACCTCTGGTCAGCGCCACGAGCCGCGTGATTGCCACCCCCACTTCCATTTTCGATACCAATCACGGTAATGGGAACGGCCGCGGAAAGTAGGTCCCCGTACATCTCAAACTTTCCGTGTCCCACGCCCAGTTAAGGGCGGACATTAGGATCCAGACACGTTTCGGCATTACAGTGCATGCAGTGCACACGTAATCACTCTTTTGGCTTTTCCAGAAATGTTGTACCGCCTGTGCATCGACGGCGACGTGCGCGTACAACCCCCTCCCACACACCCCCTGCGCCTCTGCGTACAGCAGACAACAGCTTGAGTGGTTGTTGTGGTGTCCTCTTCGTTGATCATCTGACCTGTGTTGGTCTTTTTGGGTCTGGGCGGCGCACTGGCATGGCGTCGTTGTCCGCCCTGACCGTCCCTCCGCCTTGTCCGCAGTAGTACGTACACGTTTGCGAGAAAAGCAAGTAAAAAGCAGACCGCTGTGTTTCTGTTTTTCACACCACGTGATAGAGTGGCTCGTGAAGAACAATGCTGCCCGGTTTTCCGCTCGATCCTGGCTGCAGTTTTTTTGCACTGCTCGCTGCTGTCTTGTGCAATTTTCATGGTATCTTGCGTCTGGCGTTGTACAGAGATGCTGCTTCCTCCTCCCTCCGCACCCTATTCCCGCGTCTGGACCATACTTTTGTGTGCGAGGGGTGCCATCAGGATTGTCTGCGGTACAACTGCGCTGCTGACCAGTGGTTGTTGCTGCGTGTCGGAGGGCTGTTGACCAACTTGGAGCAGATCTGGATTCTCAGCAAAATGCCTCGCCGTCGATGCACCGTCTCGACCTCGACGAACACAAATGGAGTAACGCGTGGTCGTTGTCAACCATGCTACTTCATGAGTCACCCAACTCCTCCGCGGGCCCCGACCACATGTGGATCCCTGATTCATGGCGATGTGTCTGCCGACCGAACTCCAAACGCACATCCTGGTCCAGGAATCTTGGGTATCCTGTGGCCCACTGACAAGGCGAAGGAGCAGGCTTCTCTCTCACCTCGGAGTCGCGAGACGGTTTGCGCCGCGTGCAAGACGTTGGCGGAGAATCGCAGTCGTTCTGCCCCTCGGGGCGGCGCCCCGGACAAAGTCACCAGTCAACCTGGGCCGGCTGCGCGCACTGCAGCTGGTGCAGAGCCAGCACTCGATGCGGTGGCGGGTGCGGCCGCGCTCTCTTCGCCCACTCCGCCTGACGCGTGCTGGCCACGAAGCGCAGCCGATGGCACACCCGGCCCTGCCGTCCCCACTGCGAGCGGTGCAGAGGAGGCACGGGCGGCGGCGCCAGGCACGGATGGGTCGGCCAACCCCACAAAGAGTGGTGTTGGGGCTGCGTCTGGCACCACGGCGTGTGGAGATATTGCAACCGTGATTCCTTCTGCACATGCGGCGGTCCCTGCCGCTGAGGCAGATGGGGAGATCATCGATTTGGCAATTTCCACAGTCTTTGCGGCCTATGGCCCCCTCGTACGGGCGGCGGACTCAGACGGGCCCGCTTTGTCCAGTGCTGGTGATGGGGCTGGCGCCTCACCTGCCTCTGCAGGCGCACCCGCTGCGCGCACTCGGAGTGGCGCGGATCAGGCGGCGTCGCGTGTCAGGCCGAGCGTTGACATGGCCATTGCCACTGTGATCGGGGCCTATAGCACGCTAGACGAGGCCCACAGCGGTTGGTCGGGAATATCGTCAGCTTGCATCTCGCGGCTGAAAAGCCCAAGGAATGGCGCGCCAGGTCAAGCAACGGGCGTGACTTGCTGTACACTCGTGAGACCATGCCCCGCAAGATTGTCGTGGGGCGCAGGCAAGCTCGGCGGCGGTCTCTCGAGGCGTTGACAGCCGTTGCACGTTTGTGCCGCGATGACGAGGCGGCCATGGAGTCGGTCCGGGAGGACATTTGCCGTCGGGCCAGGGACGCTGGGATTATGGCGGTGGTTCCGTCAGCAGCAGTTGCGGCGCTTCCAGTGCGGCTACAGACGCAATTCGTTGTCGCCAACAATATCACCTACGAGAAGTGGCAGCGCATTCGACGCCTGATGGGGGGGGCTCGGAGCGGACTGGCGAGCGCCTCGGTGATGCGCACGGATGGACAGGCGGCCTTCGCAGAATAGCGTAATCTGGTTAGATCTACGGCTCAGGGAGCCTTGCTGAAAAGCGTGCGGTCAGCCGTGGAGGCCTTGGTGGCGGATCTTTTGGCGCGGAATCAGTTCCTTGAACGGCCGGTCGTTGGCCGCCCAGCCGGGGAGGTGCTCCTCTCTCTTGGCCTCGACAAGGGCGGGCGGCAGAGCTCCTGTAAGGCAATCCTATCGTTCAATAACCAAGCGCAGCCTTGCAGCAGGGACAACTCCATTCTTTTCGGTGTCTTCCCGTGCGAGAAGGATGACTACGCCTCATTGGCTGCTATGGCGGAGCTCTATGCTCCAGCTTTGGAGGATCTGCATGCCAACGGAGTCACAGTGGCTGGGGTCACGCGACCAGTTCATCTGATACTGATGGGCGACTATTCCTTCACTACTTCGTGTGACGGTCACGCGGGCGCCACCTGTTGTTTTCCTTGCTGCTACTGCTGCGGTCTTGCTCGACTTACAGCTTCCACCAAGAAGCTCCTTCCAAACTTTGGTGATGATGGCTCTCTTCAAGACGGTAGCCGTGCCGGGCGCGTGCCACGCACGATCTTCCGTAAGTCGGCAATGGCCACGCTCTACGCCAACGGTCCGTTGGCGACATTGGTAGATCTACCGTCCGTCTCGATCACCCTATCGTATGAGCGGCGGCCGCTAATGGTGTTTGCCCCCGAAGATATTTTCCAATGCCCTTACACAACACCTTGGGCGTGAGCCCATAAATGCTGTCGCTGGGGGTGGAGGCGGGTGCTTTTGATCTGGTAGCAGCGCGGGCGGAACAATATGCGGCTGCGCTGACAACAGCCCTCCGGCTAAATGTGGGCGTGTCACTGGCTCCTCATTGGGCGCGCACGTTTTCAGGTAGGGCGTGTCACAAGATTGGGCGGCGCCTTGAAGCGGTTTGCGACGTGTTCGACGGGTTTTTCCCTCCTGCGCGTGCCACGGCTTGTCGTCGGGCCTGCGAGTTTTGGGCCAAACTGCTACCGGTGTTGAACCGGGCGGCGACTTTTGAAGCCCCCGAAAGGGTCACCTTCCGGCGGCAAGCGACTGAATTCGTGGATCTCCTACGTTCAAGCTTTGAGTGGGAAAAAATCACGCCCAAACTGCACATCCTCGCGTGCCACGCTGCTGATTGGCTCGAACTCTACGGGTCGTTGGGGCTGTTTGCAGAGCAGGGTCTCGAGGCCTGGCATGGGCACTTCAACCAAAATGCCACGGTCTATGCAGTGGGATCATTTTTAGAGAGCTATGTCCGGCTGGTTCAACGGGAAGCTGTCAGCCGGGGCCCTGGCGAGTCGGCTTTCAACCGCGGGAAGCGTCGAGCCTCGGCTGCGCCGAACGCTCGCTGCGCCAAGCGCCCAAGCGATATGCGCACCGCTCGGGCCCGAGTGGCCGCCGGTCTCGGCACCCGCCAGTCGGACTTCTGTGCGGCTACCTCCAGCACCAACGCCGACAAATGGGCCACCAACGTGTACCTGGCGGCGGTTTCTAAGATTGTGACATACCGTGCTGGGCCCGGATATGCGGCTGGGCCCGCGGCCGCCGCATCCGCTGCAGAAGCGGCGGCTGCCGCCGAGAATGAGGCGCTGCTCGAGCGGGCAGAGGCGACGTGTCTGGAAGCTTTACCAGAGGAGTGGACAAACTGAATCCGTAGTTTTTTCGAGAAGCGTAGGATCAACTGGGCAGGGGGCTGCATCCTCACTCATTTAATTCTCGAGGTGTGGACGCTGCACTGCGTCTCAACACTGCGATCCATAGATCTTTTCGCACAGAATGGTGTCGAGGGGCAATCTCGGGAGAAGCCGAAGCGCTGCGGCGCTCGCCGCCCCGAGCCGCGCCAACTTCCGCTGTCCAAATGTGGCCACAGACGTTTGAAGGAGTGGCCATCCACGGAGCTATCCATGTCCGTGCAGACCGGTCCAGGAGCTGCGTAGGGGGCGTTTCCGCTGGGTGGGGCAGTCGATCAATCGTGCTCCGGATCAGACGGATCGCGCGGACGTGATCCTGACGCCCTTTCTTGGTTTGAAAGCGGGTGCATCGTTTCGGACGCCAGTTTGGCGCATTTCTGGCAACACGTGCGGACGACAGTCGCCCGAGACTCGATGGAGGCTCCTGGCGTGAAACAGCTCAGCGAAGATGTGACACGGTTTTTGAAAGTTCACTCTCACCCTCACACGTACGTAGAAGTTTGGAATAGAGCTGACCGACACCTTTCCAACCAATGGATGGTCGAGAATCCCAATGTCCGCATTGATGCAGCCTTATCTCGGCGTGGTCCTGTCGCTGTCGCACGCCTATCGGCCTCATCTGAAATCTCACTTGCTTTGCTCTACGTATTCATGCTTGCGCGTCGTTCTATCTCTATTCTGGTACGACAGAGGCTGATATGACTTCGGGAGAGGAAGCTTACAACTCCTCCGATCCCACTAAGAAAAACTCCCAGCAATTGAGTCTCGTCTGCCTGGCCGTGTTCAATCACGGCATCGTCGGCAGCACATTCTATCACCAATAGCGTCTGCGTGCGCTGAAGCTGGTCGCACGCATATCCAGGAAGGGCTACTCCAGTGCGGACGCTGCGGCGTCGCGGCCGCCGCGGGAGGTGTGGGTTGGCCGCTGCGTGGGGTGCGACCACTCACGCCTAGTTAAGGTCGGACTTCTGGGTCTGAACATTATAGCGCCACGTGACGTTTTCTGAAATCCTCTGAAAATGACTCGAACAGATCCATCCCTGTCTTGAGGAAGCGCAGTGGGCCACGGGCTTGGCGACGAGCCACCAGCCTTCTCTCACCCACAGATCTGTTGTAGCTGCTCCCAACGACAATCCAGCTTCTCTGCCCCCCTCTTCCCTCCTCAGCCGCAAGAATCGTGCTTGAGCCAGACCTGGTGAGCACGGTGGATGCTCTTGAAGGGTACGGATACCCTTGCTGGTCCGCATGCTTGTACATGTCCTTCTATTCGATCTATGGGAGCATGGCTGTGCTTGAGATGTATCACCCCGCCCTTAATAGGGGAAAAAACCACCACGGCTGCTGACACACTACCTGTTAACGATGCACCGCTCCGACGTGCTTCTGGTTCTTGTATTGCTCTTTCCTCTGGCAGAACGGCCACGCCAGCATCGCCTAGTGCCC
>Ga0114955_1001112_pt1 | contig 12280 bp, 18 predicted proteins | sample Porto_5metaG_FD_87302 | JGI IMG/M metagenome (GOLD analysis project Ga0114955, IMG submission 87302) | Marine algal microbial communities from Porto, Portugal - Porto_5 metaG | ecosystem: Host-associated > Algae > Red algae > Unclassified | place: Portugal: Porto | collected 2015-02-02 | reverse complement strand
GTCCACCTTGCACGTCGTGGATGCAGTTCTTTTGCGTACCGAGAGAGTGCAAGGGTGCGCGAAGGTGCGCCGAGATGTAAAATGCGAAAATTGTATTGGAAGTTTTGCAGTGTCGAGGGGGGTCGAATATGGTCTCGAATATGCCCCTTCACCCTGTACTGGCGGCGTTCGAAGGAAAATTGAAGCTTGTGGGTACCGGCGCCGCACTACGTGGTGCTACGATGTTCACGGTGTATGATGAGATCCTTTCTTCTGAAAGAAATAAACAGGAGTTATCAGGATTCAATAGCATAGAGTTCGTCAGCATAGCTCAGAAAGTACCAGAATCGGTGTGGGAGTATCTCAGATATTTTTTTCGCAGGCTGTTAGGATAATCCGGCTCACACGCCGCGGAATTCTACTTGTCCGGTCCTAGGACCGCCATGGTCTTCGATGAAGGAACGACCTGGGATCTGATCGAGGACTGTCCTCAAGAATGTTTGCAGGTTAGTTTCGCGGCGCATCCCATGGCATGGATGCATGACCGCCCGACAGAACAGACCCTCGCACAGCATCTCTTTACATACGTCGGACTGGCCCTCAGTTGAAACCACATGCATCCTGTGTCATGTACCTGAGGAAGAAGCGGGCGCATCGGTTGACGCGGCCACCAAGGTCAATCGAAGCGCCTGTTTGAGGGCTAAGAATACCGACCGGATTCTCGCCCTTCCGGAGACGTGGTCTGGTGTTTCTAATCGGCGAGATTCGAGAGCTGGAGAGAGAGATGATTCTGCATGCCTACATGGCATCAGAACGTTGAATGAAGCGAGATACATCCCTCAGAGGTGTCCTCTCCCTAGAAAAGGAGAGTATCCCTCGGATCGCTGCTCGGAATGCCTGGAGTGATGGCCTCAGTATTATCTGCACGCACAGATCTGAAACTGTAGTCCGAACAGTCTCCAGAACGACCCCAGCTACTCGTCGTCAGTTTATACACTGTATGCGCAGCCATCATGACCTCATTTGTATCACCTGCAATATACGTGCTACTTTCTTACAGAAAAAAAGACACGGGAAAAAGCAACACAAGAAGCACAAAAAAGCCGAAAGATACCCATGGAGAAATTTTTGAAAAAAGAAGAAAGTCAGGCATTAAGCATTTTCCACGAACAGCGCTGCAGTCGCTAACAACGGCATTGGGGCGTTTTCCGCAAAAACTCCGGACATGGGATGACCTCAAGGCCAGTTCGTGTTCAGTGCAGCTTCGTCCCTTACCGAAGCGGTGCGACGAGAAGACTGTGCCATTGCAAGTCGTGCGTGTACGCTAGTCACCTTCCTCATCCGATAGATTGGTATCGCCAGCCTTGAGGTCCTTCGACTCGACACGCATGCACCGGATCACGCCCTTGCGAGCCTCTGTGCTCTCTGGCCGCAAGAACTGTGGGTACTTTGCGGTTTCCACGTAGGCTTTCAGGCAGGCAGCTCCTGCTGCTCGCACGGAGCTCCATATTTCACTCTGGTCCAGACACAACATCTCGGCTATGATAGTCGCCGCCGCTCCGTTCATGTCCAGCGCTCGCTCCATTTCGTGTTCCCCTTCTGTAAGCTTCAATCGATACCCCACGTCTTAGTTCCTGGCCAGTGAGCCAGCGGGGAGGCCATCTGCGGCGTCAGCAACGACGACGACACGCTCCATGGAGGCCTCGTTCACGTCATCATCCATGTAAACTTCAAGGGTGCGGTTCTCCAGCAGCCGACCCGAGGAACGCCGTCTGTTGCAGCGGGTACGAAGGCCCTTTTTCAAGGCCTGCTTCACGCCAAGACGATTGTTTGACGAGCCGTTGGCACTATAGTTAATGCGGTCGCATAATTATCAATTACTCTACTCATGATGGCGCGGAGAGGGAGAGTACAGTCTCTTTCGGGTCATCCTAGTTGTCCAGATGGGGCCAGCCATGAGAGGTAATCGCGTTCCGGCGAGTCGACGACGCTTCCGTTCCTTCCGGGGCTCGCAGTTCCTTTAATCAGATTCTTCAGCATGGTCTGTGCGTATCGTGAAAACAGCGCGCTCAGCTCATCCTGGAACTGCAACAGATCCAGGAAGGCAACAAAGCAATTCCTGTGCTCAACAGCGCGTAAGAGATAGTCTAGAGCCCGACACAGGTACGTAAAGATCGGAGGATATCGGCGAAAGCAAGGCCGCCAGGCACAATGGTTCTTGACTCGCAATGTGAAGAGGTCAAAGTACTCCATGTGCGTACCAGACACTCACGAAGAGGGCATTGACGAGGAATGGTGAGTGCGGAGGAGCTTTAGGGTCATCATCAGGGTCGCTGTGTGGCATGGCGTCTTCAGCTTCAACAGTGTTATCAGCCAAGTCACAACAGTGGTCCCAGTCAACGAGCAGTCGTCCCAGTAGCGGGTCAAGGCGTGTCACGTCTAAGCACATTGTCATGCCCGGTCCACTGGCCTGGGTGCTTCCCGAGTGTGTGGTTTTTGTGATCTTGTGACCAATCGCAGCCCTGCATTTCGTCACATGTGACGTCACATGCGACGGAGTGGCTCGAGGATTCTTTTTCTCGAGCCAGACGCACGTCACAACGTCACGTGCGTCTCATGAGCCAGCACGCGTTTCACTTACTGTATGCCTCCGAGTTATACCAATGTGAGGCACAACTCTGATCTCATGAAAACGCTAGCGACCTGAAATTAAGAGCCTGTGCATGTATTCTGAGCAACACGCACAATGGTGGCCGTGCCTGAGAGAAAGGCGGCCGCCGCCCTGAGGCCAAAGTAGAAAGCACTCCCACAGCACGTGTTGCCGCTCCCAGCCCCCACTGTACAAAGCTGCACCACCACCATCCGACACTCACCACCCCCCGTCGTCAGGGCGGGCGCCGCGAGCAGGAACTACCCGCAACCATAATGTCTGTGGCGCGCAGGCGTCAACCGCCACGGACGGTGGGGGTGTAGACAGAGTGCTGGTGAATAACAGCCACAAGTGTGGTCTCTGGGTACAGTCCCCCACCGTGCGCGACGCAGGCGAGAGCTAGACCGGTGCCGTCTGTGCGGCGAGAAGAAAACCAGGTCACAGGCGCGGGGGCTGGCAGACTGACTCACATTGGTATTTCCAATGAAATTTTATGAGTATCAGCTCGAGTTCTCATTCCTCTTTTTTTCGGCGGCCCACTGGTCGCACCGTGTTTCCGACGTCAAAAGCGCAACTCAAACCCACTGTGTGTGAGTGGACCGACCCTCAGACTGCGCTTCAAAGTGAATGAGTACTCACCGAGCCGACCTGTTGCAAACGGCGGGGTGTCCGTCCAGGCTCACATCAGAGGATCTCCCAGAACGAGGGCATGTGACCTCGCCGAGCCAGATACTGGCCATGTGAGGCCCCTGGCCGCCTCCTCACGGCGGATGTGACGCGAAGATGAGCATGGCGTGAGTTGATTATCACACTTATTCCGTACGATGAAGTAGTTGATCACTCACAAAAGAGGCACGCCCAGGAGCGAGCAGGATCTATCGCTAGCGCGATTGATCGCGGCATGCCCGGGAGGGGAGAACCCAAAGACGCACTGCATTCGGTCATGAGGCAGATCTGCATGGCCGACGACAGCGGGTACTTGACACAAAGTGTGCGGGCTTGTTGTCACTTTTAACAACTGATGCGAGAAATTGCCAGGCATCCGGCTCGCCCGGCCGGCAACCGACGAGTGATCTGAAGCAGATCGGACCGCACCCTCCACGGCGCGGATAAATCGCGGAGCACCGCCCATCCGGAGGGGCGAGGCAGGGGAGCACGGCGCCGGGCCCACATCTATGAAGGAGTGCGTGCCGCTGAGGCATCGGGGCGCGCCACACCTGAAGACTGCCGCGTGCGCTCGAGCGTCCACCGTACCGTCGTGCCACTCTTCCCGGCCGCCGCTCTTTCTCTATCAACGTACATGCGCGATGCACCCCCACACCCCCCCATTTTTTTTTTTCTTCCCCCCTTCCCCCCCCCCCCCCCCCCCCCTTCCCAGGCCACCCCCCCTCCTCCCTCGCATGTACTTTTGAGTACCGAGGCTCTTCACCTCGCCGGTGAGTGCAGGCCAGACCTTCGCTGGTTGCCCGAAAGGGCGATCTTGTCCTGTTTGTGCCACGGGTTGCGCCCCATTTACTCGGGCCGACCGCTGGGAAATTTCGAGTGGCCGCCATTCCGGGTAGACAGTCCTCATTCTTCTCTTTCTTTCTTCATCCCACGGGTGCGTGCGTGCCGGCCCGCAGCTGAGCTCCCAGGAGGGCCCGTTTCGCTGATGTGGCGCTGCGGGCTGTGCACGCTTTCTCGGGCCAGCCGCTGACAGTTGGGCGTGGTCACCACTCCGTCTGAGTCGAGCTTTGCGACTCTTCACCCCACCTGCGGGTGCGGGCCATGGACGGGCGCGATGCATCCGAGCCACTCGGGCCCACTCCCGGCGAATTGTCTCCCAATCAACGTCCCCAAGTGCCACAGCCCCATGGCTGACAGAGGCCATGACCTCTGAAGCAGCTTTTGCAGATGAAGAAGCCCAGCGCGCCGTTCAGGCCCCGGATGCGGCCGAGCGCGGGGCCGTGGCACTGGCCCGACAGGCCGAGATTGTTCCCCCAGCGGCACCCACAATTCCGCTCGGTATCAGCCGTGGAAGCGCTGGCCGGGGCGGCCTTGGCCGTGAACGTGGCCACGGCAGTTCCAGGGGACGTGACGGCGGCGAGCGCCCGCCGACACCACATTTTGGGCCGTCCCAGCGGCAAAGACAGGCAGATTGCGGCGGATCGCGGCATAATGCGGTTTCCGACACTGCATCCCACGCAGTGGGGGGGCGCCAGCCCCCGCGCGCGATGAGATGACGAGGTCTGCTCGGGGCCCGGGAACCGTGAGCCGAGTGCACTAGCGTGGGGCCATTTGGGGCGCCAGTTGGCTCTGACGGGTCCCTGCCGGCGTCGAATGCCATCGCCGTCGTCACCAATGCACGGCGGATATTGGCGGGTCGATCGAGTGGGCTGACAGCTTCGCAGCTGCGGATGCTCCTGTCCGCCCTGGAACTGCCTGGGACGGAGATTCTTCCAGGCCGCGTCCGGCTGCAAGTACTGAGACAGTGCCACGGGGGGTGTGGCGACGTGGAGGCGATTGATTCTCTGTTGGGTTCCGCTGTAAGGGTCTTGCAAGGCGACCGCGGTGGTGTGCCCGACTCGGCCGATACTGCGCCCACCGGGCTCCTCTTCCAGAAAGCACTGGCATCCCACGGATGCAGGGGCCAGTGTAGTGCGGCTGCGAACCGTACCCCACCTCCTGCCCGCCTCCCGAGTTCTTCTGCTCTACCTGCCGCACCCGCGTCCATCCCACCCTTCCAGCCTTTTGGCCACACCGCGACAGAGATGAGCGCTCGCAGGTGTCCACCTCAGCGCCCGGTGCCAGCTCCCCCCAAGTGGTGCCTCAGCACGGGGAGCCGCGATGGCGACCCAAAATCGGCCGGCACGGTCACGACCTTGGCGCCACAGACGCCGCGTGCCGTGCCACCTGTGCCACCCACCTCTCGCGGAGGTGCCTGCCGGCAGGCGCTCTCCGTGCCCGCTTGTTAGGTGCTACCACGGGTCTTTTTCCCACTCCGCGCCCAGCGGCAGCTCGAGCTGTTGACAGCGGACGATGAGTCGTTGAGAGACGGAAATGACATGTCCAAGCACATGATGAAAGAATTGCTACTGTGGTTCCTCCACTGGGCGACGAGCGCCGGGGCTCACGGAGGCTTGCGCGTGCTTTCGGATCTGGATGCCCAGGACATCAAGAACGCGTCGATCGACGACGACCTGCTCGTCAACAGGGCCGCTCATGTGCTGCTCGACCGCCTCTTTTTCAGAGGCGGGACGGTACTGATACCGGTTTATAATGGTCGGGGGTGGTCGAGTGTGGTTGTGAGAGACCTCCACATGGTCGTTCCCTCCGTCGCCCAGGCCGTCGTCGATGACAACTCTCAACCCGATGCCGGGGCGTTTGTGATCTTCATCAGTACGCATGCAGGGAACGGGGGTACGGAGGTGGACTGTGATGTGGTGGATGGCCTCTTCCACTTTTTGACTGCGGCCATCTGTCAGACAAGTCTCCGCCACATGGACTACGTCGGCATGGGAATTTTTTTTTCACGGCTGCCTGCGGACACGGTTGCCCGAGCATTGGGTGACGACCCCCGACGGAGAGCTCGCGGAGATGGCAGACCACCTTCTGGCGTACTTTGCTTTGCTCTTGTTCGCTGAGCCAAAAGCAGCAGATTGTCTTTTTCGCTCAGACAATGGACTGAAGTGGAGCAAATTCCATGCCCCCCGGTAGATGCGAGGCTTCGTCCGTCGCATCTTCGAAGCGCATCGACTGGAAGGCCAGGTATGGAATGAGCAGGAGCCGGGCGAAGAGCTATTGAACGGTCGCGACCTGTCTGAGGACGAGGTCGCTGACAGTGCAGATGGCATGCGTGACTTGACGGACGACGAAAAAGCTGGCGGAGACGGCAGCACACGCAATGCCGGTCGCGATGGCGACGATGTTTCCGACGACCGACCACACGGCGGCGGCGAACGACTGGGACGCGGCGGAGGGCGCGTTGGTGGCTACGGGGGACACGTGGGCACCAAACACGACGCCGCCGGCGATGTCGTCGCCGACGACGGACGTCATGGCGGTGGCCAACGACCCAGACGCTGCGAAGGGAACACTGTTTTTGACGGGGGACTCGTTCATGGAAGCAACGCCGGTGATGCCGGTGGCAACGCATGCGGTCATGGCGTTGCCGCTAACGGCGATGCCACCGCGGAACTCTTCGTGGACGACCGAAGGAAAGGCGGCGTCCAACGATAGGGACGCGGCAGAGGACGTGTCGGTGTCAACGGGGAAGCAGTGCACGCAAGCAGCGCTGGTGACGCCAGTGGGCATGCACTAGATGATGGCGTGAGCACCAAGTAAAACGCCGCCGCCGACGTCGTCTTGGACGACCGACCGCAATCCGACGGCCAAGGACATCGATATGGAGGAGGGCGTGTTGGCCGCCACGGGAGACTTGTCGGCGCAGTATCCGACGACGACGCCGCCGCCGACGTCGTCGCTGAAGTCGCACGTCCCTGCCGCGGCCAAAGACGTGGACGCGGAGGAGGGCGCGTGCGTGTTGACGGGGGACACGTGCACGAAGGTCGCCCAGGTGACACCGATGGCGACGTTGTTGTCGACGACCGACCAAATGTCGGCGGCCAACGACAGGGACGCGGCGGAGGGCATGTTGGCGTCTCCAGGGGGCTGGTGCACCCACGCCGCGCCGATGACACCAGTGGCCACGCCCTTCGTCACGGCGTTGGCGCCTACGACAACGCCGCCGCCGATTTTGCCGTCAAAGTCCGACAACACGGCGCCAGCCCCCAATGAGGACGCGGACGATGACGTGTTGGTCCAGACAGGGGACTCGTGCGCTCAGGACCCAACGCCGACGCCGCCGCAGAAGTCGTCGTCGACGACCGACCACACGGCTGCGGCCAACGCCAGGGACGCAACGGAGGGCACGTCCGCGTCGACAGGGGCCTCATGCACTTATGCCACGCCGGTGACGCCTGTGCCCACGCACTATGGCACTGCGTATGCGCCAGCGAAGACGCCTCCGCAGACATCGGCGTGGACGACCGACAGCACGGCGGCGGCCAAATAAAATGACGCGCCGAATGGTGTGTACGTGGCGAAAGAGCACTCGAAGGCGCCAACGATGACGTCACCGCCGACGTCGTCGCCCATGCCGGCATCACGGCCCCGGCCAATGACAAGGACTGGGTGGAGAGCACGTTGCAGGTGACGGGGGAGACGTGCACCGAAGCCACGCCGGTGGCGCCGGTGGCCACGCACTCGGTCACGGCGCAGGCGGCAACGACGACGCCGCCGCTGACGTTGTCGTGGAAGACCTACCACACGGCTGCGGCCAACGACACGGACGCGGCAATGGGAATGTCGATGTTGACGGGGAACTCGCTCGTGCAATTACAGCCGCAGATGCCGTTGGCCACGGGCACAACCGTGACGTGGCCGACGGGATTTCCAACAACGCATGTGCCGGGGGGGATGCACACATGCAGCGCGGTAGTGGCGATGTCGCTATTTACGGCGAGCAAGCAGACATCGACCACACCGGCACAGGGGAGGATGAATCCGTTGAACTTCGTACCGTGCGAGTTGGCCGTCTCGGTGGTGATCTGTCGGTGTTGGGTGGAGGGTGTTTCTCGTGGCGCGGTGATCCATTGTCTACCTTAGATGCCGAAGGTCTCAGGTTCCTTGCAGGCGCTCGGTCTTCGTCTTGATCGCGTGAAGGACTCCCGAGCCGTTCTGACCTGTCATGCTCGCACACTAGCGATGTAGAGCAACTGGGGGCTGTGGCTACTGCCGCGAGCGCCTAAAACTGCGGCACGTCCGGAGTGGGTGGTGGCTCAGCGGTTGGCGGCAGTCGTGCCGCTGCTGCCCAGCGCATAGAAAATGCGAAGGACCACAGTGCGCATGTCACCAGAGAAGGACAGGTCTCCTCTGGCCGCAACACGGATGCCGAGGAGGCTCGTTGCCCGGTACAGCAACCATGCGAGGAAACAGAGATGTCCGCCCACGGGCTTGCGTCTGTACAGGGATGCGTCAAGCAGTTCCACTCAGCACCCATAACTGAATTAGCATCGGGGCCTGAAGATGGATTGCACAGTCTGATTCGATCACACAGTGGGTCAATTCGGAGTTTTGGTGCGCACGTGTTCCGCATAGTAGCACCCGAGAAACGCCCTGTGTCCAGTCGTATGCCAAAGCCACTTTCCGGGGACAAGATCAGGATGCGGGCTCAAACCTTTCCACAGTTCCCGAGCATTGTGTGCGACACATTCTATGGCCAACCTGCGGCGGCCTTTAGCATTACGCACCAAGAATTACGCGCTCGGCTGCCGTCGGAACGGGAAAGGCAGTGGTCAGGTGCGGAGATCAAGATTAAAGTCGGCGATAGTGCAGAGACCTTTCAAGCGGTGTGAAAACACTGTGATGTCAAACGCTTCCTCAGAAGCGTGAATTCTCCGACATTGACATGTGTGAGACGGACTACAGCTGCTGGGAACGAGAAGATGGTGATGGAGGGTGAGCCAAGAACAATCGATGCGTACTATCTTTCCGATATGTCACCTCGCAACGAGGATGGGTGCGGCAGGAGCCTTGGTGACCATACGTGTCCCACCATCGCGGCTCGTGATTTTCCTCGGGAGCGATTTGAGAATCCACGCACACTAAACCATCACACCATGCTCGGTACCTCATCTTCGTACGAAGTCATTAACACCAACTTTCTCTACATTGGTTCCAGAAGCTCCCACTTCAGCTGGCACGTGGACGACAGTCTACTACAGTCCACATCGTACTTGCAGAAGGGCTCGAACAAGTTCTGGTTTTCTGTTCCTGCCCCCGAACGTCCGCGAGGGGAGCGCTTCAGGCAGGAACACATGGACACGGCTGTAATGGAAGCGGCTGGAGCGGATTTATGGGAGGTGCTCGCTGTGAAAGCGTGCCTGTGGCCTGCCACTCTTTTTCTAACGCATGGCGTTCGCGTCGGGTTCCACAAGATGAAGACCGGGGACTTCGCCGTGATGGGGTACGGAGTACTGCACAGTGGATTCAACGGGGGACCGAGAATAGCCTCGGCGGTGAACCTGGCATGCACGGGGTGGCACTCGTGTGCGACAGAACATGCCGCGCACTGGCGTAAAAAGATTACACCCCACATCCCTTTCAAAAGGTTACTGGTGCTTGCGGCTCAGAAGCTATCCGATGGGGAATGGTGGTGCGGCGTGTGAAGTGTACTTCCGCAGTCCCCCAGGGACAACTGGCCCTTGCGTATGTCTTAAGTCGTTGTATTTGTTTGGTGAAACTGCATGTACTTGATTATACATCTTTAGGCGGGTACCCACTAGGGGAATCCTGCAAGAGCTCTCCATGCTGGGAAATCACGTGGACGAAAACACGCTTGCCCTGCAGATCCTGTCGGGCTTTCCGGCCGAGTATGACATGATCAAGACCGTCCTGGAGAACATGGACGGGAAGGGCGACTTCGCTGACGTGAGCGCCAAGCTACTCACAGTGGAGCAACGCGGGAGACATGCGCGGTCGTCCTCGGCGGCCGGGGTCAAGTCGCAAGCGATTGCGACAACGGTTTCTAATAAGCCGTGGAACAAGCGCGCGGCTGTGTGCTACTACTGCGACAATAAGGGGCACATGAAGCGCGACTGTCTCAGGAAGAAGGCCGACGACGCCAAGGGCAATAAGAAGCCAAATGGCGGGCGTCGTGAGGGTGGCGGGGGAGGAGGCGCACCTCCCCGCTCCGCATTGGCCCACGCTACGTCGGTAGGCCAGGCCGGGAAGCTCAACGCCACCGGGAGCACCAGTGCGTCCTCAAACTGGGTGTTGGACTCGGGTGCGACCAACCATATGGCCGCCCGGGACACGGGCTTCACCGTCAAGACGACGGGGAGCGGGGCCAACGTCACCTCAGCTGACGGCCACAAGGTGCCCATCAAGGGGCACGGATATGCGTCCATGGACGTGAGGAAGGGGAGCACTACGGCTTGCATGGTCCTAGATGAGGCCATGCTTGTGCCGGATCTGACAGACAACCTTCTGTCGGTCCGAGCGGTCGACCGCCGCGGCGGTGCAGTGGTGTTCGTTTGCGACGCCTGCTACATCCTCAGTGATAAGGAAGCGGTGCTTTTCGCGAGCGGAGTTTTGAGCAACACGTCTGTCGTCGGCTCGGTCAACGAGTCGGAGAGCTACGTGCTCAAGGTGACGCCGGTCACGGCGTCGGCCAGAGCCGCCTCCACACGCATGGGCGGCAAGGCACAGATGTGGCACGGCCGATTCAACCACTTAGGTTTCGAGAACCTCAAGCGGGTGGTTGGGATGGTCGATGGGATGCCAATTAAGGTAGCCCACGCCAAACGCGTTCCTGGTACGGTGTGCGTGCCGTGTGTCGACGGAAAGATGGCGCGTTCTCCGCATCATCGCTCGAAAACGACCACCACCAAGTGTGAGTTGGTTCACACGGAGGTTGATGGCCCGTTGAAGGCGTCGCTGGGCGGCTCTGTCTACTTCGTGACTCTGACGGAAGACTGCACTGGGTTCATCATGGCGACGCCCATCAAGTCCAAAGGTATGGTCCCGGATGTCCTGAAGACCCGCATCAAGCAGCTAGAGACCCTGACTGGGCGCAATTTGAAGCGGGTTTATCACGATGGCGCCAAGGAGTACGTGAGCAGTGACCTCTAAGCCTGGTATGAGGACAAAGGCATTAAGTCCGAGAAGACGGCGCCGTACTCTTCGCAGCAGAACGGGAAGGCAGAGCGCGCCAGCCGGTACATCACGGAGCGCGTTTGCGCGGCTCTTCTGGATGCCGGAGCGGAAAAGGAGCCGTGGGCTGAGGCTTTGTCATCGGTCATCCACGTGCTCAACCGATCCCCCAAGGCGCGTCAGGACGTGACGCCGCTCGAAGCCCTTACGGGGAGACGCCCCGACGTGACAGGATTTCGCGTCTGGGGGAGCCGGGCATGGGCCCTTAAGCCCAAGCAGCAGCAGCGAAAGCGGGAACCCAGGACCGACGTCGGCCGTCTTGTCGGCTACACTGTTGGTGGAAAGGCCCACCGCATCCTAGAGGATGGCTCAAACAAGGTCTTTGAGCGCCGAGATGTGCTCATGCAGGAGGCCTCAAGCAAAGCCATCAAGAAGACCTCTGCTCCTGTCCCTGCTTCCAGCCCTTTCCTGGCCGGTCAGACGGAAGGTGACAAAGAGGACGGCGCCATAGACGTGATGGACGCGTAAGTCCCAAGCCGGGACGAGTATGCGTCGCAGAAGTGGTCAGAGAGCGACGATGAGCCGGACGAGGAGGCCGGACTTGACGCGGAAGAAGGAGATGAAGACGACGCCTGCGAGGACGCGGCGGCTCATGATGGCCACGAAGTGCTGCCTGGCTCCACCACAGAGAGTGGTGGCGACGGGGTGCAGGCACTCCGGCGGTCCAAGCGCAAGCCGGCACCAAAGGTTACCTGGTGGGAGAGCAACCCGGAGGCGTACGTGGCAGCGGGGCCGTTTGCTGGCGCTAAGTCTGCCTGGGTGTTGAGCATTGCTCAGCAATTTCATGTCACTCAATGCTTTTGCGGGATGTCACATTGCAATTTGTTCTGTACTTTGACATTGTATTTGATGTTATCGCATGTACTTGATTTTGGGGGCGCCCTTTAGGGGATGAGC
>Ga0114955_1001102_pt1 | contig 12345 bp, 7 predicted proteins | sample Porto_5metaG_FD_87302 | JGI IMG/M metagenome (GOLD analysis project Ga0114955, IMG submission 87302) | Marine algal microbial communities from Porto, Portugal - Porto_5 metaG | ecosystem: Host-associated > Algae > Red algae > Unclassified | place: Portugal: Porto | collected 2015-02-02 | reverse complement strand
TGCAGCTCCGGAGCGGTGGCGGTGGCTTGCGGCAGCCATGGGCCGCGCCGCCCCCCCCCCCCGCCCCCTTCCCGCTGCCATTGCCGCCCGCCGTCGGCCGCGGCGGTGGGCGGCGGGCGGGAGCCTGCCGCCGGGCGGGTGGGCCGGCGTTGCAGCGGCAACGGCGGCGGCGGCGGCAACGGCAGCCGGCCTCCTCGGCGGCGGCAGTGAGTGCAGCGGCGGTGGCTGCGGTGGCAGCGGTGGCGGTCGTGGTGACGGCAACGGCGGGCTTCTCAGCGGGCACACCGGGGCGGCGGGCTTGGCGTGGGCGGCAACTGCCGTGACGCGCCTTGGGTGGGGCTGGGGCGGCTGGCCACGCAGCGGGGACGCCCTACCCCCGGCACCGTCGACGGCGGTCTCTACCCCGACGACGGTGACGACGGTGGTGCCCCCGGCTGTGGCACCCCTGCCACCGATGCCGACCGGTCCGGTGCGCCTGCCGCTGACAGAGCCACAAGCGCCGCGGCCCCCCTACCCGACGCCGCCGCTAGCCCATACTTGCGGGCGGGGCTGCTGCGGGTGTGGCGGGTGGGGGGAACGGGAGTCGGTAGGAGTGGGCGCCGCGGCGGCAGCGGCGGCTGCCGTAGCAGCCGCGGCGGTGGTGGCGGCGGCGGTGACATCCCACCGCCGTCCGCACGGCGTGCGGCGACGCGCGCGGTCGACGCCATCAGCGGCCACCACCGACGAGCCTGCTGCCATAGGCGCGTCCAGCGCGGCGCCACCGCCAGCGGTGGTCTCTCCAGGTGCGAAGGGCCCGCCTGCGTCGTCTCCCCGCGCTGCGGGAGGTCGCCGCGGGCGAGGCGGGTCTTCATCGTTCGCGGCGGCCACTCGTAGCAGTCGCCCCGCCCCAAGTACACCCGTGCTTGGCGCGAGTGCGCCGTCGTCGGCGGCCACATCTCCTGCTGTCCGCACGCCACGAAGCGGGCGTCGGCGACGCGCGTCGGAAGCCGTGGCCACCACCACCGAGGCGCTGGCGATACCGGATCGGCCTTGGCCGGTTATGCCAACGGGGCAGCCGACCACCGCTGCCCCATCGCAGGCCACCCCTGCGGCACAGCCCCTCGTGCATTCCGAGGGTGCTGCCACAAAGGCACTGACCACGGCTGTTGTGCCACAGACGGCCGCTGCCGCCCCAGTGGCGCCACCTTCTCGGGCCGGACCTGTAGGGCATCCGCCACCTTCTGCGGCCTCCCCGCCACCATCGCCCCGGTGGTCCCCGCCACCTCAGCCGCTAGCTCCGCTTTGCGCCCTCACACCAGGAAGGTGGACGCCGATGGTGGGTGTCGCGTCGCCCCGTCCTCCACGCCAACCGCCGCTCTCCACGCCAACAGGGACCCCATCCTCCCCCACCTCCGGTTGCATCCGCCCCACCCCGGCGCCTTCGCGGACGCTGTCGCCGTCGCCGTTGCCGTCCACTGCTGCCGCGGCGCGCACGTCGGCGATGTCGCCACCCCCCCCTGCGATCGCGCCTGCGACGCCTGTCACTCCACGGCGGCGGTCCCCTCGGCGGCACGCGCACGCACACGCGCCTGCACCCGTGCGCACGTCGGTGGAGCTGCCGCCGGGCATTCCCGTGGCGGCACTCATCGGCCGTGCGGGCGCGACCGTGCGGGCCATTGGGACGGCGACCGGCGCGCGTGGCTACGTCGACGTTGCGCGACACAAGGTTTTCCTCGCCGGCGCGCGGACGGCGGTGCACGCCGCGTCGGGCGCGTGGCAAGTGGCGATTGAAAAGGCGCTGCTCGGGGTGGAGGGCGTGACGTGGCCGGGTTGTGAGCATCTGGTGATGGACGGGCGGGGGCCGACGCTGCATTCGTGCTTTGGGGCGCTGTTGCCCGACGTTGCTGTCGATGAGCGGGAGGCTGGGGTGCCCCCCACGCGGGCGCCCTCGGTGGCTGCCACCTCCTCGTGCGCCGCGTCGCCGCCGCCGTCGCCCGCGTCGTCGCCGCGGCTGATGGCGGCGCGGGCCGGCGCTGGCAGCGCCGCCTGGGAGACATCAGCCCGCATGCCGCCGGTACTATCGCTGGTCGACGGCCGACTGGTGGGCGCGTCGATGGTCGCGGCGTCTGCCGCGCGCGACGAGGGTTTCTCTCCTTTGCTGACGGCGGCGCCTGCTCCGGCGACTCCGTCGCTGCTGTCGGCGCCCCCGTCGGTGGCGGGGTCGGACTTTGGTGGCCACTGCGCCGCCGGCTCCGGCGTCAGTAGCGGCAGCGGTGCCGGCGGGTGCGGTGGTCTCGGCCCCGCGAATGGGTCTGTTGCCGCATGTTGCGGAGAAGCCGCCAACCCGACACCGGGCATCGATTACGCACGGGCCTTTGTGGCCGCTATGCGCGCCTCCGAGGCGCCGGTCTCTCCCGTACGGGGCACCCTCATCAAGCGTCTGTCACCGCCGCTGACGCCGGGCGGTGGTGCGGCCGGTCTCGCCGCCGACCCCGGCAGCCCCATCAGTGTGCTCCTCGCGCATGCATTGTGGCGCGCTCGGCCGGGCGGGCGGGCGCAACCGACTTCGCCCCCACTTCTGTCCCCTCCGTCGACCTGCTCCTGCCTATCCGTGTGTTGCGGTGAGGACGACGACACCCTCTCACCGTCGTCCCCCTACCCATCGGCGTGGTCAGTGCTCGCCGCGCCGTCGACGCCGCCCGCGCTCGCGGCGCTGCTGTCTGCCGCTACCCGCGCGGCAGTCGCGGGCATTGGTGACTCCCCGCTCGACGCCGTGAAGCTGTATGCGCACCTAGGGGCGGGCCCGTCGACCCGCGGTGCCGCGGGGCCCCCGACGCTCCCGCGGCGCGCGTGGCACCGCGCGCACTTGCACGCCAAGACCGCCCTCGGCTGGTCGTCGGCGGGGCGTCAGGAGCGGCTACACGTGACGGTGGCGGACGCGACCGCGGGCGGGGCGACGATCATCCTGACGCTCGTTCTCGGCTCTCCGTCAGCGTCGGGAGCGGGCGCTCTGCAGTCGCTACGGCGGGGGGCGCGCTCCCCGCTGGCGGCCGCCGTGGCGGTCGTCGCGCCCGCGGCGGCCGATGGGTGGTCTGCCGCCCACCGCGTGTCGGGGCGCCTGGTCGTGGACGTGGTGTCGGCGGTCGAGCCGACCGCGCCCAGGTCGGGTGAGCTCCTCCGCCTCGCCGCCGCGTGCGTCTGGCACCCGCCGTCCACTGGGCTGCCGGGCGGGGGTGGCGCTGACGGCAGTCGGTCGCCGGGGGTGTCGCCGCTGCGGTACCCAGCGAGTGGGGCGGCGGTCACCGCTGCTGATGCACCCGAGGCGGCGTCGTCGTCATCTCCACCATCGCTCGGCACCTTGACCTTTTCGCCTGGCTACACCCTCCCCCCGCATCTGACGGTCGTCGACGTGGCGCGAGTGTCCAAAGAGCGTCTCCTCGGCGAGTGGGAGGGCGTCCACTACGCGGCGACATTTTCTGCGATAGCCGGCAGAAGGGGCATGTCGACGCTCTTGAAGGTCACGCCGGACATGGCGGTGGCTGGGGGGGGGGGGGCCAACCTCGGCAGCGCCGCCGTCGAGGGCCGGGCGGCGGGGATGGGGGGGCTCGGCGCGGCTGCGGGGGGCGGGGGCAGGGGCGTTGGCGGACCCGTTGGGGCAGCCCCGCGGGGGGCCAGCTCGGGGCGTTAAGGGGGGGAACGCCGTCGGCAACGACCGCCATGCATGTGTGTATGGTTGTGTACAGGCATGAGTGTGTCGTGCGTGCATGCATTGTGTGAAGTTTTCTTGTTTTTTTTCTTCTTCGCCGCGTTTCGGTGGCAAGGTTAACCGGGGGATGGGTCCCGCCCGCTCCCTGCGTTCTGGCGCGTGAGCAAACCATAAAAATATGACATGAAGGCATCAGCGGGCAAGCGACTGAGGTTGCAAACAGGGTGTCCGCCCCGGTAGGACTGAACGCATGCTGTAGGGCGAACACGACACAAAGATACAACAAAAACAAAGCAAGCAACAGCTGAGGGAACAACGGCGAGCAGCACCCGCCAGTCTATGCAGAGGCCTACTGGCCGGCCGACCCGTTCGCGTCGCCAACCCCCGTCGCGTTCGCTGCGTCATCCGGCCCGCCCAATGCTCCGCCGTTGCCGACACCACCATCGGCACCGGCACCGGCACCACCAGCACCACCAGCACCAGCACCACCGCCACCGCCGTTCCCACCATCGTCTCGGGCCCGAGGAGCCTCTCTTCCGCCCACATTCCCCCCAACCCCCCCCTCATCCACCCTGTACATCTCCCCATAGCCGCCATACATCCCATCGGGGGGCATTCCCGGGTCTTCGCCAAGCATCCCCACCTCATCATCAGACGTCATGTCGTCCTCGCTGTCCTCCAGCGGCTCGACCAGGCACGCTTCCAGCGACGCAACGAGGGCGTTCCGATCCAGGTTCCGTCCAATGACGACCAGCTGGTTGTTGGGGGCGGTTCCCTTGGGCCACAAGTCCTGGTCCATCTGGAAACGCTTGCCCGACACTTGCAGCAGGAAGCGGCTCGGGTAGTGCCGGAACCAAAGGAGGCCCTTCGCGCGGAAGACGCCCACCGGAAGGGTGTCGACAAAAAAGTCGCGGAAGGTCGACAGCTTGAACGGCTTGTTGGCGGCGAAGGAGACGGTAGAAAAACCTTCGCGCTCTAAGTGTGTCGGCGGCGCTGCGTGCCCGTGTCCGTGGTCGTGCGTGTGGTTGTGGCCGCCGGCGCCGTGGTCGTGGTCGTGCGTGTGGTTGTGGCCGCCGGCGCCGTGGTCGTGGTCGCACGCCTCTTGTTTGCTCGCGTCGCCCGACGCGTGCGCGTGCGGTGCACCGCCCTTGTCGGCCCCGTTGGGACCAGCCGCCCCTGCCACCGCCGCCGATTTGGGAGCGGGCGCCGCCGACCCGACGGTCGGCACCCCCTTCACCGTCTTCTCGTTTGTCTCCCGGCGAAGGCTCATGCCGAGGTCAAACAGCGCAGCCACCGGCACTTGTCCCCGCTGGGAACGCAGGATACGGGCGTTTGGCTTCATACTGATGACCCGCTGCACCGCCGCGTCAACCGCCTCGGGCGTCATCAAGTCCGTCTTTGACAGGAGCACCGTGTCAGCTGAGTTGACCTGCTTTCGTGCGGTCTCCGACCCATAATGGTCGTCCCCGAACTGTGACGCATCGACAACCGTCAGCACCTGGTCCCAGTAGAGCTCCTCCGCCAACTCGGTCGCCTGTACCGCGTTCATAATCGGCTCCGGGTCGGCTACGCCCGTCGTCTCGACAATGAGGTAGTCCGGGGGGGTGTCCTTGAAGCGTGCCAGGATGCGCTGCACCGCGTCGATGAACGAGTTGCTGATCGTGCAGCAGATACACCCATTGTTGAGCTCCATCACGTCGTCCTCCTCGCCCACATCGGTTGCCGATACAAGCTGGTTGTCGATGTCAATCTCCCCAAGCTCGTTGATTAGCACCGCAATGCGCAGGCCGTGGGGTTGGCGAAGGATGTAGTTGAGAACGGTGCTCTTGCCGGCGCCGAGGAAGCCGGTCAGCAGCGTGAACGGCACCGCGTGGCGGGGAAATGCGCGGGTGATAGCCTCCGCAGCCTCCCATGAGCCAGACGTGTAGACGACGCGGTCAGTAGCCGCCGGCGGGGGGGCCGCGGGAGGAGCCCCTCTCATGGAGGGGGCGGTCAAGTCGAGCTCCAAACGCCCGCCGCCGCTACCTAAGTAGGTAGCCACGTCGCGGCGGTCACTAATGGGTGTCTTTGTGTCTGGCTTGGCGTCTTGCTTAGCCGCAACCGGCATGTCCTTGGTGACCGCCTCGACGGCTGCCACAGCGCCTCCATCAGTGGCTCCATTCGTGGCAGAAGGCGCCGACGACGGTGCCGGCAGCGCAGAACCGGCATCCACCATTGTCGCTGAAGAGGGAGCAGCAGCGGCAGTCCCACCGGTCGGCAACCCGAGATTGCCACCGCCCTCGACTCGTTGCCGTTTCTCCGGCGGCCCGTCCATGGTGTCGCCGGTGCACTGGCTGCTGTTGCTGCAGCCGCTTCTGCCGTCGCCGCCGCCTTCGTCGCCTTCACCGTCAGCCGGACGCGCCACACAGGCAGGCCCTGCACACTCAGACGCACGCCCTTTATCCCCACTGCCCTCAGCCCAGCGAGTTGAAGCACGTGCAGGCACCATGAAAAGGATGAGTCACTGTTCCGTCGGCCAACCAGCAAGCAACACTGGGCGGATAGGGCCGTGGGGGGGGGTGGTCGCCGGGCTGCAGCCACGTCAAGCGCGTCTCGATTGGTGGCTGGGTGGCCGGCAATGGGACCGACTTACACACGATGCAATCGAATCTGGTAGGATAGCACACGAAAGTCATTGATTATGCGTGATCCTCTCAAGTGGTCCCCCGGTGAGAAACATGATGTGATCGCGTTCGCATCGACTTCCGATCGACAGCGACGTCGTCGCGCCGAAGCACGATACCTTCCTTCGTACGGCACTCCGCTGGGCCGCGCGGCCGCGCCCGCGACCTCTGGTCACGCTTGAGTAGCTAATGTGGGTTGTCGTACAGTACCAGTGGACTGTTTTTCCTATTTGTGTAACTTCTGGCTGCATCAAGTGACGCCTTTGGTTCTACACGGCGATTGTGGTTGTGGCCTGCTGCCGGACGGCGCTTCACATCTCGGTGTCCGCTCCCTTCGTCTTCCTCACCTCTTTGCGTGGCGCTGCACGTCTCTCACCATGGCCCGTCGTGGCGTGTTTGAGCTGCGTCATGTGTTGCTACGTTACGAGCTGGCTGGCGGCTCTTCTGCGGGCGTCCGCTCATTTGTCGAGGCGGATCTGATTCCGTGGGCGCGGGATCACCCGTTTGTGCGTGTTGAGACGCAAGTGCACCGCGGACACCCAAACGTCATTGGCCAATACGGTAGGCTGGCAAAGCAGGGGGTTCGAGGTGTGAGCGACGCGACTGCAAGCTCTGCGTGTTGCGCTGCGTCTACAAGCACTGCTCGTTGCTCTGCTTATGAGCTCTGCTGGTTGCGCTGTGTCTCAAGCTCTGCGGGTTGCGCTTCGTCTGCGTATTTCGGGCGTGTGGGTCTGTCATGAAGCATTGTCTGACGCCCAGCTGGTCTTGGTATTGGTGGCTATTGCCTGAGAACCGTTTGTGTCTACTTTGCTTGCGCCTGACGTCATACCCATTTCGCCGCTGTGGTCCTGCACGTTCTTGTAATTGCTCTCCTGCTCGCTGCCCCATCCCGGACGCGTTCCTCTTTCCCTGTGCTGACTCACCTGCTTTCTGCCTCGCTTCAGTCACTGGCTATGAGCGGCAGCTCGGGCTCAAAAATCTCTCCCGCGCTGACGTCGCGACCCGCTTTGCGTACCTGCGTAACACCCTCGGGCGAGTCGTCCCCCTGCACCGGCGCGTGCGGTCCGGCGTCACGTCATCGCGCAATCGGTCCATCCAGGGCATGTGGCACACGCCCGCGGGTGACCCGAGGGTGCCCCCGCTACCAGTGGAAGTCGCCGCCCGCGCACGCGTTGCGGCGGCAGGGCTTGACGCAGATACGCTCGTGGAAGAGCTCGGTCTGGAGGGATTTTTGCGGCTGCTGGATCGGCTGGCGGCGGAGAAGGAGGCGGCGCGGTCAGGTGGAGGAGGTGATGTGTGGTGGGACGGCGGGGAGGGACCAGACGGGGTGCTGTTGCGGAGGGGGGGGGGGGCGCCCCTGGGGCTCGCCACCGCGACGACCGCGGCCGAGGAGCGAGATGCATCGAGATTACCCTAGGTCTCTGTGGTGGAGTGCAAGCAGGCGTCGCGGTCCGCCGAGCACTTGCCCTGGCTTGGTCGCTGCGGGACGCTTCCCGCCATTGAGACGAGCAATTGTTACTAAGCATAGCATGCGGAGAAGACCACAAGAAAGCATGTGGAAGAAACAAAGTCGAACCAGTACGCGTTTGCACGCCCCATGGCCGAGCCTGCAGCGCCTAGGATTTTGACTTCTTCTTCGGCCGCATGTCCTCCTCGGGCAACGCCTCGTCGGCGAGCGAGTCAGCATCATCGTCGTCGTCCATGGCATCCGCCGCGTCGTCGTCGTCGTCATCATCCGCCCCCACCGCCCCGTTGGCCGCCCGCGCCTTGGGCGCCGCCGTCGGGTCGAAATCTTCGTCCGTCGACTCGTCTTCGTCGTCCTCATCGTCCACGGCGCCCATCGCCGCCGCCACCCCCGACCCACTTCCAGGCCCGCCGCTGCCAACGTTGCCAGCCCGCAGCGCCTCTACGTTCTCAATCGGCACGCCCTTGCCGTCGAGGAAGCGGAGGATGGCGTCAAACTCGGAGCGGTCGATGTTGGTAAACAGGAAGGTGCCCGTCCCGGACCCCGTGACGGTCACGTGCATGTCAAAACGGCGGTCCAAGTCCAACCGGCGAAAGTCAATCTCCTCCACGTCATCAAATCGGATGTACGTCGGCGGCTTGTTCACGAAAAAGAAGGACGTGTCCAGGAAGAAGAGGAAGCCCTCGTTGGCACCCAGAGCCGTCCGTACCGCCCGGTGCCCGCGGGAGGTGAGAAAGTTCTTGGGCATGTGCAGAGAGGTCCCCGACAGGTGCCGGACGACCTTGGAAAAGACGCGCCACGTCTCGCCTTTCTCAACTGCTGCGAGCTTGGAGTGGTACTTGGTCGTCAGCTCCTCGGTCGACAGCTGCAACCGCGCGTCAATGGCATCTTCAAGGTCGAACTGGAAGACCAGGTGAGGGTACATGGTGTTGCCCTGCCGGATCGGCGGGTCGAGGGATACAACAAACGCCACGTGTTGACCGTCGGGCTTGGGGAGGAGGAACAGCCGGCTGATGCTGTTGTACAGGATCTTGAAGTCGACACTCTTGCCGTGCAACTTGACGTGGTTGGGGAAAAGGTCCACATCGTACCGCCCGCGGGGCACGATGACGGGCATGTCGAGGAAGGTGCAGATGCTCTCCCCGGCAAAGGCGCTCGTATCGGCACGGGACTTGATGCTCTCGTACAGAGAAGCGGCGCGCGTTTCGTCGCTCACATGGAAGCGCACCTCAACGAGGCATTCGTCCTGCCGTGCCGCCGTGTCGTCGACGTGAAAGTCGAGAGCGAGCTCCTGCTTGGACGGCATCTGCACATTGGAAACGGAGCCGAGGGCGACCTCAAACGCGTCCTCCATCCGCGCGTTGGCGGCCGCCGCATTTGCGTCGCGCGCCGCTGCTTGTGACGACATGACCCGCCCATCGTTGCCCTCGGCCCCATTGCCTGTGCGGAACTCAAGCGACCCTGAGGCCCGGTTGATGGCCACCTCCCCCCACGACCAGCCACGGACGGCCTGCTTGGCCCGGCTGAGGGACAAGCCGAGGGTGGCCGGGAAGAAGGTTGCCAGTCCCGAAAAGTCGGAGTCCTTGAAGCCGTCAAAGCGCACACTTGCGCCGCCCCGGATAGCCACCCGCACCTGCCAACCGCGGGTGCCGCGGAGCCAGGAGAGGGAGGACACCTCGGAGCGGGCGAGTGCAAGCGTCCGTGTTGTCTCTTTGGCCTTCCACGACAGGCCGTTGGCACCAAGCTTAAGCACCCCAGACCCGGATGACTGGCCGGCGAGGTAGATGTTCCCAAAAGTCCGCGATGCGCTCGCCGCGGAACCGCCGACCGGGGGGGGGGCCGTGCCACCGCCGCTGCCGCCACCGCCGGTGACCGCAACGGGCGTTGTCGCGGGTGCCGTCCGGGAGTCCATCGTCGATGTCTCAGACGGGCACAGCAAGCGCCGAGATGCCGCAAGAAAGATGCCGCGAACAAGATGGGCGATATTGAGACGTCAGTAGAAGGAAAAGAAGCGTGTCCAAGACAGCAAGGCAGATGATATGGACAGCTACCGACTATTCGGCGTCCGGGGGAGGACACAAGCTGGACGCGCTGGCTCGGGGCTTTGTCGAGCGCGGCAAAGTCGGCCAAGGAAGGTCAGAGTCTGTGCAGTACTCTCTCCCTGTGGCACCTGACCAAGTGTGCCAATTATAGTATCAATAAAGTTAGGGGGTGTTGCAAGGCCTGCAGTTGTTTGTACGACTTCATATGCATGGATTTCTTCACTGAAAGCGCGTTCGCGAAAACACCCTGGACTTGAGAACTCTCAAACTATTTTCACACCACGAAAGAGCCAGCAGGCCGTCATGACGTCAAGAGCAGCACCGGCGGGGATCTCCATCCCACGGGAGCGATTCTCTGTCTCACGCTATCAATTCTCTGCCTCATTTTTGAAAGGTGTTCGGTGACAACAGCCTCCTCGTCCGTCCATCCCTCCCTCACGCGCGCCGCAACACGGCAACCACTGGAGCCCACTACAGTTCTCCCTCCGCCACCTCCGCCGCAGCCGACTGCCCACACTGGGGGCGACGCAGCGGGGCGACCGCGGGGGGCGTCGACCTCCCCCCCCCTGCCGTGACCACATGCTGCCAGCCGGGTGCCGCCACGGGCAAGTCCCTCACCCCCCGCACCGGCACGGCGGTCGGCAACGGCACCGACCGCACCGCCGCCCCCGCACCGAGCCGCCGCCGACTGTGCGCGCTCGCGCGCGCCGCGGCGGCGGCTGCGGCCCGCCGCTGCTGGACGCACGGTCGCTGCGGCGCCGCGGGCGGCGGGTGGTACACCCGAAAGGCGTCACCGCATCTCAACCGGCGGGATGGTGCCCGCCTCCCCGCCGCCGCTGCAAGGGGGTGGGGTGCGTCGGAGACGCTGCGGCACCGGCGGCCACCCAGGTGGCCGCCATAGACCTCCGGCAGGCGCGCACTAGCGATGGGAGACCGAGGACGCTGATGCGAGGCGGCTAACGCCGGGCACGTGGACGCCAGGCGGCGGGCGGCAGGTAAGGGGTTTCCCGACCCCCGCCGGGTGAGCCCCCAAGCGCGGCGGAGGGCGCCTTGTGGGCACCCCACCTCGGGAGGCAGCGGCAGCGCCGGGCCGTCGCCCGCCGCTGCGGCGCTCGGGCGCGACAATCGATGCTGTTGGCGGGGCGGGGTCGCTGCCCCGGCGGCTGCAACGGCAAGGACGACGGTGGCGGTAGCGGTGGCGGCGGCGGCGGTGGCGGCGGTGGCATCAGCGGCGGCTGCAGCCGCTTCGGAGGCAACGGCCGGGGCAAAAGCGACGGCGACGGCGGCGGCGGCGGCGATCCGCCCGGGGGGCGCGCCGCCACCAGCAGCCGGCAATCCCGGGCGCGGCCGCCCCGCCCGCCGGTGGACTGCGGCACGGTGCCTGATGCGACCGAGGCGGCCGCGGGCACGTGAACCCCCGCCCCCCCCCGGCGGCGCGGCCGCCTGCAGTACCCCAGTCAAGGCAGCGGCAAGACGTCCCGCTCCGCCGCCCCCAACCCCCCGTGCAACGGCACGCGGTGGAGGTGTGGGCCGAGCGCGGCCGCCACCCCCGCCACTGTCGGGCCGACCCACACCGTCTTCACCTGCGTGACGGCCGCGTCGACGAGCCCCGCCGCAGTCAGTGCTGACGGCACCCCCTCCGCCGTCGCGCACGCGCGCACGCCCACCGGCGGCGGCGGCGGTGGGTGCCACCTAAACGCCCGCTGGTAGGCGGCGGCGGCGGCCCGCGCGCACGCCCCCCCCTCCGCGTCCGCCGACGCAGTGACAACGACGCGGCCGCCGCGCCGTGTGACGCGGTAGAGCTCCACCACCCCCCCCGCCAGTCGGGGAATGTCACCACCCCAAACCCGGACGCGGCCACGTTGACGGCGGTGGCCCGCAGCGGCAGCGCCGTGCCGTCGGCGACCGCCGTGGCGGCGTGGCACCCGTACGCAGGACGCTTCCCGCGACTGCTTCGATGAAGCTCGCCACCATCACCACCATTCATGGCACAGCAGCACAACCACAGCCCGTCCGAGTTCAGCCACAGCCCCACGCAAGCGACACCCTCCATGATGTGCCGTGCGACCACCACCCTCCCGTCCCCGCGGCTCCCACATGTGGTCGACGTACGCCCAAACGCTCGCGCCCGTGCCCAGACCGCCACAACCGCCGCCCCATGCCGTGGACGCGCGACCTCACAGCTCGCAGCCCGGCTTGTTGCGGGAACGGACGCGACCACCGAGACCGCCACGCATTCAGCACCGGCACGACCCCCCGTTTGAAAACTCAAAACGGACACCTCCCACAGGGCCCCCAGAGCGCGATTCTGGCCAACTACCGCGGATTTATGACGTCATGGCCGTTCGTGGCCGCTTCCATCTGCCCCCACGACCCCGTAAACACCGCACCTGCCCTCACGTACCTTTTTAACCACGATCTGCTCACGCGGACCGTACGGACGATGAAGACGTCGCCACCTCGAGCAAACTCGTACGATGGTCGGGCGGA
>Ga0114955_1001101_pt1 | contig 12348 bp, 9 predicted proteins | sample Porto_5metaG_FD_87302 | JGI IMG/M metagenome (GOLD analysis project Ga0114955, IMG submission 87302) | Marine algal microbial communities from Porto, Portugal - Porto_5 metaG | ecosystem: Host-associated > Algae > Red algae > Unclassified | place: Portugal: Porto | collected 2015-02-02 | reverse complement strand
TGCGCGTCCTGGCCGGCAAGGGGCACCGCGTGCGGCAGCGGGGCAGCCGCGCGTGAGGCGGCACGTGCGTGTCCATCCCGAGAAAACGGTTGGCCGCCGCAGAGCTGGCGCCATTGGCTGGGGGCGGAGGACAGCAGTTGGGGTCGTCCTGGTGAGACACTCGGGCAGGTGGTTTCTTTGCACTGAGCCTGCCATTTGCATCGATAAGGAAGACTTGTATGTACTTCCTTTTCGAACTGGCGCTATTCAACACAGCCAAGGAGTAAGTAACCCCCCGACGTGCGAACCACCAGGCGGCCCACCTTCACATAAAAAATATTCCAGTTCTGTTAAGGGGGCTACTAGATGGCAAATCCAAAATAGACGGGAGGTATCCTTCATGCTACACTCTCCCACCCACTGTCGCCCCCCTACAGACCAGCAGGCGGCAGCGGCGCGGAGGACGGAGGCCAAGCAAGGCGGCGCCCCCCTCCCATCTGGAGGGCATCGGCGCGTCCACCCGCGCAGACGGAAAGCGTCGCGCAGATGACGACGCTCCTCCGACCCACACCCCCCACCCGCCACTGCTCCCCCGCTCTTTGTTCACGCTCGGCTGTGTCGGTAGAAGCAGTGCCACCAAAAGCTCCTCCGTGAACACAATGCGGGGCCGCCAGCTCCGCGAGAAGTCTGCGGTGCTCCTGAAGTGGTCCGTGGCGATGCTGCGCTCCTGGACATCTTCAGTCACCGCCTCACATCCAACCTGATGGTGGGCAACCACCAGTCACCGGACGGTGCTCAGACCGGCCACCGCAACGAGGGCGCCCTCCACGTCCCTTGCACAATCGGTGAGGCAAATAGCGATGAGCGTCTGGGGCTTTGACAAGCCCAAGGCGGTCACCAACCCGGTGGCGACGGTCGCCACCAGGTGCAGCCAGTGGAGGTACAAGTGGCGCGGGGTCACATTCCAACACCACAACGGCGGCCAAATTAGGATGCCCACTGAACCGGGCAGGCGCACACCGTCCCCGCCGCCGCTGCTCGGCCGGACGCCGTCGCGGCAGGCCAAGGTCTTCAGCCGCTCGCCGATCGCTCTTTGGAAAGCGACGGAAAATCCAAGGAGGGCAGGGGAGAAATGAAAGACGGCGGTGAACAGGAGCGTGAGCACGGTGGCGGGAAGGACACTGCGGATGGCATCTCGCGACAGTTGGGAGAGGGAGAAGAAGGGGGGTTGCTCATGACGCGAGACCGTGGAAAGTGTCGATACGATAGCAGTCTCCAGTAGGGATGCACAGCTTCATGGGCAATCGTCAGCCGAATAATCGGTGCTGCAGCAGCCGTCACAGCCGCCGGGCTATGCAATGACTGGCTTGTGCGCGTGCTCGTGAACGGTGTTTGGTTTGTTCTACTCGACTGCTCACTCGACGCGTGCAACGCACCGGAAGAGGCCACGTGCGGGGTACCATAATGAGAGTACGTCCGCGCGTAGAGCTCAACAGGTGCTTTGCTCCTCAGTACGTGTCGCACCCTGCAGCTGCCACGAAACCATAAAGTTTGCCGACCCGACATTCTTTTTGAAAAGCGTCACACAATCCTCGTATGGCTGGAGTGAAAGCACTTGACTGCCACATCACTGTCAGCTACATGGTAGTATGCCGGAAATTATTACGGCACCCCCTCTGGTTGGCACGAGGCCCCGTCGCCACTTCAGTAGAGAAGTTCTGTGCCAGGCATCCCCCGTGTCCGACACCGCGGCCGACGCGTGCCGTGTTCGCATGCCCTACCCCCCCTTGCCATAGGGCGTAGGGGCCCCGCTCGTGCACGCCACGACGAGAGAGCGGGCGGCCGCCGTCCGGGCTGGCGCACACGGTCGGTGGAGGTGTGGGGAGTATTGCATACGCGCCGCTGGGCCGCCGGGCGGCGCACCACCCTTTCATTGGGTGCCTGTTGGACGTGCCCGGTACTCACTTGGGCGGCGGTGTCCTCCCCTCTCCCTCGTGCCGCGGTCGCGGACGGTCGGGTTCTCGTGTGCTTTTTAGCCCGCTACGATTGTCATTTTTTAATGCGCGGCGCCTGCGTCGGCTTGTGCCACGTTGCATCTCTTTGCCGCTGTACCTGCACTCTGGTGGCACTCGGTGCTGGTGAGGAGAGGCGCTCGCACGCAGTGCGGGAAGGCTGATCTTGTCTGTAGCGCCACAAGGCGACCAACCAGACGGTCGTCAACCACCTGCACCGCAACCGCTCCCCCACCCACCGCTGCTTTCGCCGTCGCGGCGGGCGTTGCAGCCAGTCGTGGCAATGGCGGCCACTGCGGTCACTGCGGCCACGCCCGCGCTCTCGTCAGCGGGTGGGGAGGATGCCAAGGGAGTCGCGGCGGTGCCTCCTCGTCCTGGCCACTCGGTCACGTTTGCCGACACCGTTTCCCCCACCACTCCCGCGTCGCGGACGTCGGCCGGGTTGGATGGGGAGGGGCGGCTGGCGGACAAGCGTGAGCAAGGATTCCCGGACCGTACCGAAGCGCCGCCAGTGCTGCCGAATGGTCGGGAGGATGGCGGGACATCCGCCTCGCCGCGGCCACCGCAGTTTGCGGTGCAGTCACCATCACCACCCCCGTTTCAATCCACTGGCTCCCACAGTGAGCCCGTCATGAGTCCACTACGGCAGTCGCCCGGAGAGGGGCTTGCTGCTGATGGCACGTCGCCACGTCGTCCCGCCCATCGCATGACAAGGGGCAACTCTGCACTCTCCACCGCGAGCTCGCTAGGCGCCGTCCCTGAGGGGCTCCCCGCTGCCACGCTTCAGCGCCCGTGTGTCCGTGATGGGTTGAGGCCGACAGCGCCAACGACGCTGCACAGGCGACGACAATCATCGGGAGTGACGTCGGCGTATTTCTCCAAGGCCATCCTTATGCCCCCGGCGGCCAAGGACGTGAAAATTGAGGCCGTTAGCACCGATGCCATCACTCCAGCACAGGATCCCGCCGTGGTGGCGGGGGGCGGCGGGGATGTCCACGCTTCGGATGACGAGGTGCGGTTTGGCGCTGCGGCCAGCAGCAGCGCTGATGGCGATGGGTTGGCGCAAGGTAGCAGCAGTGCCGGTGTGCTGGCACACCACGCGAGCGGGCGGGGGGCCAAGGTGGGGGAGAAGAAGTTCACTAAGCGTGTTACCAAGATGGCCAAGCCGCTGGTCCGTGGCCGTAAACGCAAGGTCAAGGATGGGGAGGTGGTGTACAAGGGCCACCGCAACTGGGAGATTGTGCTGTCGATCCAGTTTGGCCTACGTCACACGAGCGAGTTCTTCCAAGCCGACACGACGGTGGAGCCGAGCAGCAGCCACTTCAAGAAATCCCTGGTATTCGACTTCAACCCTGCGGAGGAGCACAGGTCGCTGTTGAACGTAGCGTCTTTCGCGTCGTGGGAGCACCCGTCCCCTGTTGTGTACCGGCGCATCCGGGAACACTTCGGGCTGTCGGAGGCCGACTTCCTGGGCTCAACGTGCGCCGAGTCCAAGGTGCGGGAACTGCCGACACCCGGCAAGTCGGGTGCCCTCTTCTACATTACTGAGGACGAGAGCTACTTTATGAAGACCGTCACAAAGGGCGAGCAGCGAAAGCTCGCCAGCCTCCTTCCCCTGTACTACGAGCACGTCACAAAGAACCCCCAGACGCTGCTGACCAAGTTCCTGGCCAACTTCTCGGTGCGGACGACTCGGGGTAGCCACATCCGCATGGTTGTCATGTCGAGCATCTTTGACCAGGGGCTCTACCTGGACAAAAAGTATGACCTGAAGGGCAGCACCAAGGGGCGCACGGCGTCCGCGCGTGAGCTCGAGAAGGAGAACGTGACGCTCAAGGACCTTGACCTGCAGTCGCCTATCTTCTTCCGCCCCGACGTGACGGAGCGTCTATTGACGCAGCTGGACCGAGATGCGGACTTTTTGGAGCGCACCGCCATCATGGACTACAGCCTTCTGCTCGGCATGTCGGAGATGCTCGAGGAGGACGACGCCTGGTACAAGGAGCAGTACGGCGAGAACGAGGAGTCAGCACCCTACTACATTGGTGCGCAGGTCGATGCGTCGGGCGAGCGGACGTGCTACCGCATCTGTCTGGGCATCATCGACACCCTGCAAGGCTACACCGTGCGCAAACAGCTGGAGCACACCTTTAAGACCGTGCAGTACTGCTCACCGACAAGCATGTCGGTGGCGCCGCCGCCCGTGTACCGGCACCGGTTTGTTGACTTCTGCCGCGAGAAGATCCTACCGGACCCGGCGATGGTGGTTGCTCCAAAGCCGAGGCCATCTGCGGCTTCGTCTTCCTCGGCGGGAGTGTTGGACCCGGGGGCGGCCGTCCCGGTGGGCTCGCTACAGAGCCGTGCCGAATCCAACGCAGCACAGGCCTTGTAGGACAACACCTCTGTTCCATGTAAATTCTCGTGGTGCGGCGCGGCATGGCTTCGTATTTAAACAAAACAGTACGTGTACCTCACCCGCCCCTGGACCCCGCCCACTGTGGGCGACGAGTGCACTCGGCACGTGAATCAACACAAGGTCGTCGCTTGGCCATCGACACGAAGCTGGAGGTTTTCCTAAGCACCCTCGACTGTGCATCACGCGAAACCCCAAGGTGTACAATTTTCTTTTTGAAAGGCACGCCGCCGCACCGCGACGGGCGGAGCGACTACCACGACCGGGTAGTCGCGGGCGAACACAAAATCGCAGCAAGCAAAGACCGTCGAAAATAGGGCCCCACTAGCTCTTGTCGCTACCAGCCACGGGCGGTGGCGTCGGGGGCGCGTCGGGATCGTCGGTCGCGGTCGTGTCCGTCGGGTCGGACCCAGCCGCCGCTTCTGCGGCAAGGCGCTTGCGGAGCTCCGCCATCATGTCAGCATCGTCGGGGGCGCTGTCGTCACCGTCCACTTCCACAAATTCTTGCTTGATCTTTTCCAGCCGTTCCACTTCCTCCTGCATGTACGCAGTGGCAAGAACACCGCGACGTAACCCGCAATGCACCGGCGAAAGGCGATGCGAGCGCATGGCAATCATCAGCAGCAAGGGCCGACCAAGCGTGGCAAGCGTACCCACCCACAAGCGCACATCGTCACAAGAGCATATGGGTGGAGTACAACGCAAGCAGAGAACAACATCAAAAATCAGGACGAGAAGCAAACAGGGCCCAAAATCAACACTATCGATGGTGAGAAGAATGCACGATGAATAGGTCTCCCACACCCGAAAGAGCAATAACCAAGAAATGCGGACGCCTCACCACTGACGTAACGCGCATCCTCCAACAACAAGCTCCCTTTCGTCACCATGGATGGCATCAAACCAAACGTACCCGAACGCGGACACTCTCCTCCTGGTCATCCCGCCGGTTGGACAGGTATGCCCACCCAAAGAGGCCAGCAAACGCGCCGCCCGTGATGACCAGCGACACAGCCCGCTCGTTCTCGGCCAACTGCTTCTTTCCATCGTATCTGACCGCCTCGGCCGGCGCCGGTGCCGGCGCCTCCTTGGTTTTCATCGAGCGCCGCGCAGCTCGAGCGGCGCCCGGAGAGATGACCAACGCAAGCGCCGCCATCGTCGCCGCCGCCCACTGCCGCCATGGCCGGCCCTCACCGGCGCGACCCATGCGGCACGGCGCAACGTCCGGGGAGGCTGGTGGCTGGATGGGCTCGTCCCCCCCCCCTGCAAGGCCCACCGACAACACAGTCGCAATTGACCTGCGACGAGTGATAGCGGGGCGAGTCACTGGCAGGAGCCGCACACGGCCGATGTCGCGGCGGCCGAGGAAGTGCGACGCCGTCGCTGCTGTAGTGCAGGTCGGCGGCGCCGCTGGCCACGCGTGGGTGGCGCCACTGAGCGCAGAAACGGCCGGGACGACCGTGAACCCCAGGCGAGCCATGGTGAACGACCGCCACGAACGTGGTGCCGCAGCAGCAGGCGGGTGGGAAGGGCGTAGTTCCGTGAGGTTCGCAAAGGATGCCGCCGTGAGAAGGACGCCACGATGCCCACGCGTGGAGACGGGGATCGAGACGAGTCTTGCACCGGTTGGGGAGGTGGCTCAAGGCCAGGCCGAATCGTTCAGATCGCACAATCAGTCAATACGTAGTTAATCCTCAGAATATTCCTTCCTTGTTCAGCTGCAGTTCGCGCCAAAGTCTCCACGTGTTGGGCGGGTATCCAAGCACCCAATGATCCTGTGTGCAGAAGACCGACCAGTTGCGCGCCAAGACAGTCCCACCTTCTGGCGCTCATGACTTCGTCTTGCCTGCTGGCCCCACCCGCTGCCCCGCCTCCCATTCCACATCCCCATCTCTCCCTACCTATACTTGAAGGTCGTATCTTTGCTGCCTCTCCATGGGGCTCACCAAGACCCAACGTGCCTTCCTTCATGGCATGATGGCGGCCCGGGTGCTCAGCGAGCGCCGCACAGCCGCCCTCTACTTGCGTTGTACCGTGGACGCTGCGAAGCTGAGCGGTCGGGAGCTGTCGGCTCACGCGTCGGCTATTCCAGACGAGGACAAACTGGACACCTACATCGGCGCCGTGAACGTGCCGCTGGAGAAGTTCCACATCCAACTCCGCAAGGGCTACTCCCCCTGCGACAATGGCACCTTTTGGGGTGTCGTCAACACCATCAATGACGAGTCATCCAAGCTGGCGTCTGAGTACCAGCCGCCGCAAGTCGCCCTCTTCCAGTCCATCGTGCAGGCACTGCTCGAGGTGGAAGAGGCCCGCATGACCATGTCCGACGCGCAGGCGCTCGGGCCCGAGCTGGAACGCAATCTGACCCTCAAGATTTCTGAGGCCGGCAAGGCCATCCAGTCCTTCCACAAGGCGCGCTGGCTCCGACAGATCAAGCCCTCCGCCGGGGTGGGCGGCGTGGTCATGGTCACATTTGGGGTGCGAGCGGTGTTGGAGCTGCCCGACGTCAAGTCGCACGTGGCCCGGCATGCGGCGGTGATGAAGCGGTTGAGTAGGGGCGACAAGGGTGACAAGGGTGACCGAAGTGACGGTGGAGGGGCGGGACAGAGGAGAAAACGAGGCAGTAGTCGCCGTGTCTTGCACAGCGACAGTGACGGGGAAGAGGAGGAGGGGGATGAGCAGAAGCCAGAGAAGGAAGATGTTGATGATGAGGAGAAAGCGGGGGCAGATGAGTCTGATGACGAGGAGGAGTAGGCTGGGACGTTTGGCGGTCGCTTGTGGTGGCTTAAAGCATCAACGTTGGAGCAACACTACCACTGGGTGACCTGTGCGTGATTCTCGTAAGGAGGGCACCAAAAATTCTCCATGACCTACGCTGTCAACTCGTCTCTCGCCTTGGATGAAAACCCCGTCTGAAAATACACAGTGTCTGCGTTCGTCCTGGCTCACGCTACTCAGCTTCTTCTCTGTTGTTTCTCGTTCTGAAAAGTAGCCCTCTCTCGTGTGCTCCGGATGGTCTGCTTGTTGATCCGAGTTCGGCGCGTGGCGCTCTTTCCGGGACACGCAGGAGCGGCTCTCGGAGACGCAAGCAGAGTGTTCATCCAGCCGGAGCAGCCGTAGTCATCGGCTCTTGCTTGAATGTTGCTCCCCGCGGGCTCCTTGTTCCCGTGTCACCTGGTACGTCCGGGGCCCCTGCCAGCTGGCTCTGTGTGCGCTCCTCGCAGCGGCAATCGCTGGTCTGGGGCGCCGACGTCCCTCGCCTGTCGCTGCTCTACCTCCTTCCCCGACGGTGCCCCTAGCTTGTGCGCTGCGAGACACCATGGAGCCACAGGCAGACTGTACGTTTGATCAAGGCTACATCCGCCAAAAGGTGTTTGTGTGTCGGCGGTGCACGCCCTCCGGCGGCCGTGCCGGCTTTTGTGCGGCCTGCAAGGACCGGTGCCATGGCGATCACGAGGCGGACGTCTTGCCCATCTACTCCAAGCGCGGCTTCCGCTGCGACTGCGGGACGGCCAAGATGAAGAATCGGTGTAGTCTGGCTTCCCCCGTCGCTGCCCGCGCCCGCCGGCAGGTGACCAACGATGGCAACACGCGCGGCCACAACTTTGACGGCCGCTACTGCGGCTGCAACCGGCTCTACTCCCCCGAGCATGGGGACATGCTCCAATGCGCGGTGTGTGAGGATTGGTGGCACGAGCCGTGTATGGGCTTCCCGACCCGCCGGTCGGAGAGCCGGGGCCACGCGTCGGGCCGTATCGGCGGCGGCGCGTCTGGCTTTGAAATCCGCTACGGGGAGCGGGGGCGGTTCCCCAACGAGAACTTTGAGTTTTCCTGCCACGAGTGCACCAAGCGCCTTCCCTTCCTCGCCGACTATTACCCCATCCGCGGGGTGGAGTTGCCCCACACTCTCACGGGCGTCGACCTGACGGCGGCGCGCAACAAGAAGGTCGGCGACGGGTGCTCCCGGCCGGCGCCGTCGCGGCTCGCGGAGCGCCTTATTCAGTCTGAGATGGACTTTTTTTGGGCGTCCAACTGGCGGTACGACCTTTGCGGCTGCCAGACGTGCAGCGACATGTACACTCGGCTCGGGTGCCAGTTCCTCGTCGACAAGACCGACTTTTTGTTTGCGTCGGACGAGGACGGGGAGGGCGCAGGCGGGTCCGACGACGACGGCGAGGACGACGACGATAGCGAGGTGGGGCAGGCCGTGACGCCGGCAGACGCGGCGCAGGCGATTGCGGACCTGGTGCGGCGCGGGGATTTGTCACGGCCGCGGAATGACGACGAGGACGTCCTCCTGTTTGCGCGGCTGTTGGAGGAGGCGGACACGGGGGCGGGGCCGATTGATACGGAGGAGCTTGCACGGGTGTACGGCAAGGTGAAACGACAGTGCCTTGCTTTGTTGCGTAAACACCCCTGAGGGCGCGCGGCAACGTAGCGGGCTCGCCCTCAGCTGACCCTGCATGAGATATCTTGCCCAGTGAACTGCGTCACGCGTCCGACATGCAAGTACGAACATAGCTTCATCAGGTAGGAGTGCTCAATGGATGGCTGCTGTCATGGAGCGGATGCATGCCCATGGCTTTGTGGTCGCTGAGCGAGACGTGCGAGACGCTAGAGTAGCTGTGCTGCCGGGAAAACCTAGACCACGGCGGTGGAAACAAACAAGTCACGTAATAGGAAAGTGCCAAGAGCGACAGGAATTGACAAGAACAAGATTGTATTGTTGGAAACCCTAAGCACCCTGGTTGGCCGGGTCCAGCGCACGGATAATGTCCGAGTCGCCCTGGTCCGTGATGCCCAGTGCAGAGCAGCGGAAATACTTGCCGCAAGCCGTGCCAAGGTCAACATTGTTCCCCGGGTAGTGGTGAACGTTGCACTTGGCGAGCATCGCGTAGTACTCCAGCTCACTGCGACGCAGCGGCGGCGTGTTGGATGCTACGAAGAGGGCAGAAATGGGATAGGAAGTGATAACGAGTTAAGCGCCAGGCATGGACAGCAATGGATCGACACCGCGCAATCGGGAACGTGTTAGAGGCTCCAGTTGTGCAAGACAACCTTCGTAGCCACGGGGTCCAAGCAGACAAACACAACAACGTCGACCATCAGAGACAACAAATAAAAAAGCAGCGGGGATCCGGCCCTGCCGAACGCGCTCTAGACCAGAGACGGGCAGGTACCACCAGATACATCGAGCACACTCCCGCATCCCCGCGTACAAGCGACTCAAGCGGTACAGCCCAATAAAGGCACTGCAATAACATCCGCCCTCTCCCAACAACCAAAGCTCAGCGGTCAAACATACCGATCAGCAACAGCTTGCACTTGTCCGACCGAAGTGTCTTGATGGTGCTCTTGTAGCCCAGCGAGTACTTGCCAGACTTCATCACCAGCGCCAGGCGGGCGCCCAGGTTGTTTGACGTCTTCTTTTTCTTGGCCATGGTGAGGAGTGGGGGGGGGGAACGAGGCGAAGGTGTCAAGGAAGTTGAGCGAGGACGGTACGGGTGCTGGTCGCGACCACGACGGATACGTCGCGCTCCCGGACGCCGCACTGTCGATGGTTCTTGGCTACCCGCGGCGCACAGATCGACGGCCGCTTGATTCGACCGACCCAGCTTTGAAGTAACACCCCCTCCAGAGCAGGAAGGACAGCTGGACGGAAGTGTTTCGTATAAATTGGTTCATCAGTTCAAGAATTTCAACCAACTCAATCCTTTGAGGGATACCAAGTCCCTTGAGAACCCTCGGCCTCGACGCGGTGGTTGACCTCGGCGCGGCGCGCGGGTCTGCAAGCATCTGACCGCACACGGCTCGCACAGCGGACAGCGGCCGCGCGGACGAACCGATCTTGTGGTGCTCTGACGGGCGCCCCGACTTGAGGCATTGGAGGGGGTGCCTCCGCCTCACACCCCGGCCACCGTGGACGACCATTGGTGGCAGCCGCGGGCGGGTCGCCAGGTCTGCAAGCGGGAAGTCGCTCGCGGCACGCCCCCGCCATCCGCGGGCCATCCCCCGCCGAAAGGTGTCATCTCCCCACCCATAGGCCGCCGCCGCGCCGCTCGCACGCTCGGTCGGTCCATTGGGTTGTTGTCGACCTTCCACGGCCCGTGCGCGCGCGCGCACTGCCGCGTCGCCGGCAACCGTTCTGCGTGGGCCCCGTCTCCGGTAGTCGTTTGAGCCTGGCGCCTGTTGGGTGTAGTGCCTGCATTGCCGGCTGCATCTCCGGACCGCGCAGACGTCGACGGCAGCGACGTGCTCGCTCTGGTTGCCCGGCCTGCCTCCTTTCCTTTCCCCGTCCCCATCGCCTGCACCTTCTGTCCCCCACTCCGTGCCACCATGGCGTTTGTTACGTCTGGCGCGCCGCTGCTGGCGCGTCGCTCGGCGTCGGCAACGTCCTCCCTCCTCGGCCGCCCAGTCGGCGTGTCCGCTGCCGCCCCCCTGCTGCGGCGGGTGGCGCGGCAACATGGCGCCGCCGCCGCTCGCTCGCGGGCGGTGACCCCCTCCATGTCGGCCGCGTCGGAGCCGGCCCGCAAGGGCCGCGGCCTGATCCAGCACAAGCGGGAGGCCTTTTGGTTTTACCGCTTCCTCTCCATCGTGTACGACACGATTGTCAACCCCTTCCACTGGACCGTCGGCATGCGCGACAAGTCCTTGGCGCAGGCGGGCCTCGCGTCCCCCAGCCGCAACCTCGTCACGGTCGACGTGGGCGGTGGGACCGGCTTCAACACGGAGGGCGTCCTTGCGTACGTCGACCCCCAATACGTGACTCTGCTCGACCAGTCGCCGCACCAAATGGCCAAGGCCAAGGCCAAGCCCGCCTTGCAGGGCGTCACCTTTGTCGAGGGCGACGCGGAGAATCTGCCGTTTGCCACTGGCTACGCCGACCGCTACACCTCGGCGGGCAGCATTGAGTACTGGCCCGAGCCGCAGCGCGGCATTGCCGAAGCGTACCGGGTACTCAAGCCCGGCGGCAAGGCGACCATCATTGGGCCGGTGCGGGCGACCAACTGGTTCTCCCGCTTCTGGTGCGACCTGTGGATGCTCTTCCCGATGGAGAGCGAGTACCGCAAGTGGTACGAGGCGGCCGGCTTCTACGACATCCAAGTCGGCTACATTGGCCCCGAGGCGTACAAGGGCGTCCGCTCGCACGGCTTGATTATGGGCCTGACCATCACGGGCACAAAGCCGATGAACGGGAGCATGGAGCCGCTGTGCCAGCTGGGGCCGATGGAAGAGGACCGGGACCGCGCCATGTCGCTCGTGGACCGGCTGCTGTTTCTGCCAAAATGGATTATTGGCCTCATTGCGGGTGGCTACTACTTTGTGCTTCCCTTCTGTGTCATGTTGTATGCCGCCCTGTTCATCCGGCGGGCGCCGCAGGCGTAGCCTTTGGGCCGCCTATGCTTGCGACAGACTGACGTTGACCTGTGCGGAGGAGGGCGTGGAGCGGGGGTGGTGGCTGGCGGGGGAGACCAAAGAACGGTTGGCACGTCGTGCGTTGTGCAGTCGACGGGATCGGCTCTTGTGTTATGTAGGCGCCTGTGTGTTTCGTGCCCGGGATGCCTGGGACTGGGCATTGCTTGTGTGTAGCGGGCTTTGTGCCCTCGGAGATGCGTGTGCGCGTACTCCCGCATGCTTGTCCTTCCTGTTGTGGTCTGGACAGAGAAAAACAAAAAAATCTTGCTCCTTCCACCGCCCCCTCCACCGAGCTCGGGTGTCCACGCCACCACAGACACAGCACTACAGCCGTACCAGTGCGACCGCTTGAGAGCCTATCAAAGGCGGCCTCGAGGTCAATGACCTTGACACACAAAACCTCACGAACGCGCGTACAACATACAGCGCAGCCCCCAACAAGGAACCCCAAGAACCCTTGTGCCACGCAACCCACAACCACGCACCATCCTCGACTGCCCCCCGCATCGTCGGCCAAAGCACCCC
>Ga0114955_1001100_pt1 | contig 12350 bp, 13 predicted proteins | sample Porto_5metaG_FD_87302 | JGI IMG/M metagenome (GOLD analysis project Ga0114955, IMG submission 87302) | Marine algal microbial communities from Porto, Portugal - Porto_5 metaG | ecosystem: Host-associated > Algae > Red algae > Unclassified | place: Portugal: Porto | collected 2015-02-02 | reverse complement strand
GCGCGGCGGGCGCGGCGGCAGCGGCCGCGGCGGCGGGGGGCGGGCGCGGGCGGCGGCGGAGCGGGGGGGCGGCGCGCACCGCGTTCAAAGCACCGATACGCTTTTTTGAATTTTGAAGGGTGTACGGACGTCCGTGGATTCTTCCGTCTTTTTTTGAAATTGGGCATGGCCCAATTGAGTTGTTTGTGCAATGAAATTACGTATTTTCCGAGAGTGAGGAATGGACTTGTGTGTGCGTGTGTCGTGTGGGTTGCCAACGCGGGTGGCGCCGCGCCACGGGGCGCATCGTCACACACAGGGTGCCACCAGACGAACCGAGTTTCCGTTCTGGTCTTGTCCAGAGCGTATCCGCAGGACGAAAAGGAAATCGTTCTCCTCATCGGTCGGCGGTCATCCGAACGGACAAATGGCGCATCGTGCGGGAGAGTGTCCGGTCCAGGGACAACCATCTGAGGGGGGGTTTGCAGGATTCGAATATGACCGCCGTGACCCGCTGACAGTCACAATATATTTTTCATGGAGCCAAGCAGGCAGCAATTGGGAGAAGTGTAAACGCGCCAAGAATAACTGTTGTCGCTTTCACTATCTTAGCTTGCTAATGGCTTCAGGTGTCAGCAGGGCATTTAGCACGATCACGAGGCTGCATCACGCGGCACGCGCGGTGCACGGCTCCCACTGCCGCGGCTGATTGAACATGCACCTGCCACGGCCCAGCAGTACGAAAAAAAATACAGCAGCGATAACAAGCGGCCACGTCCAGCCCACCATCACACACACTCGGAGTACCTGGTCACCGTACCCCGCAATACACCCAATCACGACTAGGTCCTCCCACCGACATGTCCACATCAACACCTGTCCCCACCTGTCCCCACCTGTCCCCGCCCTTGACCCCGTCTGCTCATCCACCGCGCCTTACCCCTCGTCCTCGTCGTCTTCGTACTCGGCGTCATCATCATCTTCCTCCTCGTCTTCATCTGCAAAGTCGTCGCCTGCTGCTATTGCCGCGGCAGCAGCGGCAGCAGCAGCAGTGGCGGCTTTGTCAGCCTCCAAAGCCTCGGCTTCCCCCAAATCGGCAGCTGCAACGGCGGCAGCAGCAGCCGCCTCGGCCTCGCTGGCCGCACCGGGAGAGCCGTCATTGGCACCACCAGAGCCGGTGCTTCCGAGGGCAGCCTCATGAGCTGGAAAGGGAGTGAATGCTGGAGCCAGCGTAGCGGCGGGAGCTCCATGCTGCGGGGCGGTGCCAGCAGCAGAGAGGGCGCCTCCTGGTCGACGAGACGAGGGGGCGGGGAGCGTTGCGCCCGCTGCAGAGGCAGCATGCCCCCCGCAAGCGACCGCTGCCGTGGCTGCAGTCGCAGTTGTCTGTGACGTGAAGGCCCCGGCGGTATTGTTGTCGCCAACTGCCACTGCGGTGGCCATGACCTGGGCGCGCGTGGCCCGCAGGCGGGCCTCGGTCAGACCAGCCACAACCGCTCTCGTGGCGTTGTCTCCGTCAATTAGATGCAAGCCCTTGTACTCAGTGCTCGTCTTGCTGAGGTTGGTGTCAGCCAGATGCATGCAGACACCCCAGACCTTCCGGTAGGCCTCGTCCACGTTGCCGCCCTTCGCCGTGAAAGGCGGGTACCCCGCCATCGCATTCAAGGAAATGAAAACCTGTACAGGAGGAAGGGACAGAGACAGAATTCAGTCACACAAGGACGGCATCCAGACAGAACGGTACGTTGGCGCTCAGTGCCCGCTCCCGCACACAAGCAGGCAGTAAGGCACAGCGCAGTCGTGCCTGCTTGGCCCGTGGAATGAATTCATTGGAATAGAAACCAGCCCACGTCACGTACCTTTGCAGCGACGGCAACATGGACAGAGTAGAGCACCTTGTAGTAGCGCCGCCGCGTCTCGGAGGCCTCAATGAGGACGCCGGTAAGGCCCTTGATCTTGGCCAGTGCGCTGCACAGTGCCGCCAGGAGCGCCTCCCGCCCCATGTCGTCGGTGATCCACCACATCCCGACGAGGCATTGCTTGGCTTGTGCGGTGGTCATCTGCCACACGTTCTTCTTCCGCCCCTTGTCCCCTTTCCAGCCAATCTTGAGCATGCTGGAAGTGCACTCAATAAACCCCTCCGTCGCCGCCTCGAGCACGGCGCGATGGAATCGCGGCACGGCGCGCCGCAGGACCCGATGGACCGGGAGATTTCTCGTGGAGCTGCCTTTGTTGCGCGCGGGGTCACACGGGGTGAGTATGTCCTTCATCAACATCAGGCGCGCCTCGGGCATGCCGCCAGGGAAGTTGAACTTCTTGTGCAAATGCCGAGCATACATCTCCCGGTTGCTCGACGCCGCAGGCCACACATTCCCAGCGAGGAACTCGGCGGTAACTTCCTCGCGGATGTCCTTCTGTTGTCGGAAATAGTATCCAGAACACAAGCGCACAGAGAACACAAGCAAGTTGCGTGAGTGACTCAGTCCCATCATCAGTCGGAGCACACGCACCCCTTCTGCACTCCCACAGCCAACCCAACGGATGACAAACCAAGAGCGTGAGGAAAGCTCAAGAACGCACTACCATTTGCTTGGTCCAAGGGGCGAGACGAGGCGCTTCAAAGAGGGCCGCGGCTGTGGAAGGGGCGGAAACAGCAGCACCGTCGGAGGCGGGGCCTCGGACGTCGACGCGGAGTTCCACCGCGGTGGTTAGGCCCCGCATAGCCACGGCACCACGTGAGACAGCAGTGCTGATGGCGTTGCTTGTCTGACGCATTCCGGTCATGCCTGTCTTTATGGCCGCCACTTGCGACTTGGTCGAGGAAGTGTCCAGGCGCACGGCCGTGATGCGCTTTCCAAACGCCACCATGCGCTTCTTGTTCGCATCGTCAATCTCCTCCATGCGGTCGAGCAAGCGCTTCTCCATTCGAGCAAGAGTACAAGCACACCGCTGCGCGCTACGAGATCCGCCTCCGCCGAATGCCGTGGTGGCGGGCGGAGTGGCCGTCTCGAGCACCGCGGCCGCGGCGGCTCGGGCCGCGACGGCCGCCCCGTCATCGTCAATGGGCGCGGTTGCGGCCGGCAGCCTCGAAGGTATTTGTGACGGCGTCGTTGCCGCGGCCACCGGCATGAGCTCCGTCGATGCTGTCACAGGCGCCGTCGTCCACACCCCAGCGGGCATCCTGGCTGGGGCTCCGGATGATGGGGGTGTCGTGGAACTGAACGGTCCGCCTACTCCAACCGACGGGGAAGAAGTTGCGGCCGGGGTCGTTGGAGCGCCAGCCGTAGCTGTGGAAGGGGCCGAAGCGGCCTGCAGCGCACGCGCGCGGGCCGGCGGGAGACCCGCCGCCCCCCGCGCCCGAGCCACATCTGCCGCTTTTTGAGCCCTGGACGCCGCCGCCGCCGCCTTCTTTGCCGCTGCCGCCAGCTTCTTGGCCAACGCCTTGGCCTCGGCCTCCTTCTTCTTTGCTGCCTTTGACGTGGCCGCCGCATGAAGGTAGAATGGGTTCCCGGGCTCTACCTGCAAGCCGCTCCGTGGCGGCGGCGGCGCAGGGACGGGAGATGTACCTACAACGGGTACCACGGCAGCGCCGCCAGGGGGGGCGGGGGGCCCACAATCCATGGCGTGTTGCAGCGACCGCGAGCGTGCGTCGTCGCACGGGGGGAACCCGTGCGAAGGAACCTCGGTGGCGGAAGCCCGTGACGCAAAGTCCGCCAAAGCCGCCCACGACGCCGCCTTCTAGTCCAGCTGAACACGACGACGCTGGTGAGCGGTCCGCCAGTGACACAAACGCCACTCGCGTTGGCGAGGGCGGGGTGAGCGACGAGAACTCCACCCGCGCTGCCGAGGGCTCCGCGAACGACCCCAGAACCACCCGCGCTGGGCGCTCCGCGGAGGACCAAGCGAAGAAAGCAGCCGTCACCGTCCTCCCGAAGCAGTCGAGACCACCGCTCGAGCCGCCCCGAGCTGCAAAAAGCCGCCAATAGCAGGGAAAAGTGCGCCATAATGATTGGCACCGGCTGCGGACACCCAGGGCGGGCGGCCACGTGCACGGCGTCCCCGGCCGTGCGTAGGTGACGGAAGCACCGCGCAGCACGAGCACAAGCCCGCAACGAAGGCAAACCCCGCCGCGGTTGTCAGCTGGGCTCCACGCGCACTGGTCTCTGCGTAGTACGCACCGACGGACCTCCGTCGCACGCATCAGTAGCTGGCGACGTCGCCGGGGTGATACCGATTGAGCGTGGCCCAAATTTTTCGCATCGCGACCGCTCGCTGCGGAACCGACGCGCACAACTTATTTTAAGGTCAATACAATATGATGCGTGCGCAAGTGATAAATGCAATGACTGAGAGCGCTGCTCCATGGGACGATGTCGATTGCGTTGGCCCTCACGGCAGTTGTGGACCTAGGCAAAAGGATACCGACGAGGTGTCCCCTTCCTCCGACCTCCCCGCGCACCAGTGCCACCCGCCGTCGTGTCCCCCTCACCCGGCCACCTCGGGGCACGTTCCTCCGTGCGCTCAGCGGCAAGTCGCAGCGTGACAGGCTGCGAGACGGCCGATGCACCAGGACCAACAGCGGCAGGCTCAGGAGTAGACGCCGGAGCAGTGGAAGTCGAAGCAACACTGTCACGGGCTGATGGCCCACCACCGACGGATACAGACTGCCCGGCAGGCTCCGGCAATGCCATAGACGCCTGGGCTGCGACCGGCGCGCGCGGAACGGCGGCAGAGGTGGTGTGCAGCGGTTGCTCAACCTTGAAGACGGCGGCCGATGGTCCCCCATGAACGGCTGTCGCTGGGGCTTGGCCGCATGCGGCGGGTGGCGCTCCTACACCAGGGCATGCCGGCGGTTGCTCCTTCTTCACGGCGGCGGCGGCGGCCACCGCTCGCGCGTGGGCAGCAACAACGACCATCAAACGCGCGGCGACACCGGGTGGGAGCGCCGTGTCGGGAGCAGGTGGCCGCTCTTCTGGTGGGATGCTGGCACGACCTCGCCGAGATGACTTGTCGCGACGCGAGTTCGAGCCACTTGCCTCGGCGTGTGTGTGACCGGGCGGCGAAGCAGGCGTGCTGCCTTCCTTGGCGCGTTGCTCAGCGCCACTATCGCGGCCGGCCGCGGTGCGACCGCTAGTTATGGCAGGAGGGCGCTCACCACCGGCGGATGTCGCATCGCCGGTCTTTCCCGAGCGGAGTGTGCGACGGTCGTGTCTGAAGCGCCCTCGGGTGATGCCCGTCCCGCCCGGCGGCGATGGAGCTGCTGCAGCGTCGTCGCCGATGTTGTTGGCCTTCTCCGCCTCAGCGTTGCTGCCGGTGGCGCTCCGACCCGTGCTCGCCGTTATCGCGCGATGGAGGCGGGCTGCAGCAGCACGTGTAGTGACGCCAATGACGAGGCGGGCTGCAGCAGCACGCGTAGTGACGCCAACAGGGGTAGGAGGTGCGCTCCTCGTCGTGGTGTTCGCGGGGCGGATGGTGGCGTCTTGCTGCCCGACAGCGAGCAGAGCACGACGACGAGCAGCAGCACGGGTGATTGGCCCGGCAGGCACAGCTGCCTCCCCCGCTCGCCCCGGCGTACCCACCGCCGCGGACCGGTCCCGCGTACGCGCCGTTGGGCCAAGCGCCGTACCCGTCGTCGTCTCTGCGGCCACTGCCCCTGCCAAGCGACTAAATGGCCTCTGCAAAGCGCTGGGAGTAGAGGAAGGGGGACCCGGGCGGGCGGGCTTCTTTCCCTTGCGCGCCATGTGGGAGGGTGTGGTCGATGAGTGCAAGGGGAGTGCGAGCGGCGTCCGTGCTCGAAACCACAGGTGACAGGCGCCGAGCAAGAGTTGCTAGGGAGCAGGACCCGTCGGGCGATACTCATAAAGACAGGTCCGTGACCCGACCTGACACATCGTCCTCTGCGCAAAGCAGCCGAGCACCTTGTTGCTGTGGCCGGGAGCGGCTGCAACCCCACTCGAGGAGGGTGCCACACAAGCAGGCAGCCTCGTCCACCGCCTACTGGGCGGGCGAGCTGCACAACGGCGGGCTGGCCATCCAGGATGACAGCGGTCGGCGGGTTGGTCTGCGCTTCAAATCCGTGCCGCAGTCCGAGCTAATTTGGAGGCCTCATTGTCTCGACCGTAATTTCAAGTCGAATGCAGACGGAACAGGCGTCCTTCGCGACCGCTCGCGTGTCGTCGCGCTGCAGCCAGCGGATACGTGCCCCGCCAAAAAAAACAGGGCCACTGCCCGGAGGCCCAGCGACGTCCCCTGTCGTCCCTCCCACTGTCCCTGCAACGGGGCACTCGTGACCTTGGTGGCCGGCGCGTGCAGACACCGAGCAAGGTCTCTTGCAGCTGCGGTGTCCCTCAGAGCGGCCAGTGTTGGCAAGGGCTGCGCTCCCGGCACGTCGGTCGCCCCGGCACGAGCCGGGGTGTGCACGCCCCCCCCCAGGCAGGAGGAGGCACGAGCGACTTCTTCTTTGCGCCGCTCGCCGTGGACGCTTCGTGGTGTGTCCCCCGCGGGCAGACGGGCCGGTTGCCGGCGGCTCTGAGGGGTGTGCTCAGGCCCGTCGTGGTCAGCGCGGCCGCGGTGGTGCTTGCCGGTGCACCCTGCCGGCGAGGCGAAGGCCTCTCGGGCGTCTGGGGGGCCGACGCGCGGGCATGGCGTGGGCCGGTGGTGCTGCGGCGTCCGAGTGACGCGGGTTGATGGCATTGCTCTGCCACGCCTGACGCGCAGGCTACTGCCCTCGCGAGCCCCTACCACGGTGGCTGCGTCTCGGGCATTGGATACAGGCGCGCGGCTGTGGCGGGAGCCTGTGCGTGTCGGGTGCAGGGGGTGGGGGGGGGGGTCACACCGTCTGTGACATCTCGGGCGCGGGCGTGCGTCTGCAGCGTGTGCCGTTGGGGTTCGGCGGCCGCTCTCTTCGAAAGTGGGCCTTTCGACTGCCCCGCACCTGGTAGAGCGTCCGACGACCCGGCTCCCCACGCGGACAGCTGGCACGGCGGCAGCATCCGTGGCGCGTCGGGCACGTGTGAGCGGGCTTCTCGCGTGCCACTCTAGTTTGACGGTCCGAACGGTTGGGGCGGGACGGGTCTACACCGCTCTACTGGAGCGCTCGAGGCGCTGGCGCGCTGCATCTCTACGACGGCGGCGGTCGTGGCGTGCTGGACACGGGCCCGCGCGCTGCGGGCGCTGATGACGCACCGAGGCCTGCGGGGCCTGGGCGGGCGTGTCGACGGCGCCGCGGTAGAGCATTCGGCGCGCTGGCCGCCGGCGCGCATGACTGCCACGGCGGCGGCGTCGGTGGCGCATTGGGCATGGGCTCGTGAGCCTAGTGCGGCGGCCGTGGCGTGCTGCGCGGGGACATGCGTCCGCAGCGGGCGCGGTTGGCGCCCCGAGCCTGGTGAGGCTAGTGCAGGTGGGTCGACGGCGGCCCGGTGGAGCGTCCGACGCGCTGGCTGCCGACAACCACCGCAATTACGGCGGTGGCGCCTGCGGCGTGCTTGAGACGCGGGCGTGCGCGTTGCGCGCACCGTTGGCAATTTCAAGCCGGTGCGGTGTGGGCGGGCCAAGTCGATGACACCCCGGTGGAGCGTTTGACGCGCGGGCTGCTGGCACGCTGGGCCGCCACGGCTGCGGCGCCCGCTCCTGCTCGCGTGCGGGCTCGCGTTCTGTCCGTGTGCCCTTGAGGCTTGGGGGACGGTGAGGTCGGGGGGGGGCTCGTGCACGCCGCCCTGGCGAACCTTCCGCGGCGTGGACTGCACACTCTCGTGGCCGCCGCGGCGGCGGCGCCCGTACCGTGTCTGTGCGGGCGCGCTGTCGTCCCGCGCGCGGCTGACGCGTGGATGCCGGTGGGGTCGGGGGTCGGCGGGGTCACGGCACGCCGGTGGAGCGTCCGGGGCGGCAGCTACCGTCACGCACTTCCACTGTGACGACTGCATCTCTACCGCCTGCGGGACCAGCACGCATGCGTTACCCGGACTGGTGGCGACTTTGTCGTACGAAGGGCCTTTTGAGGCCACTGCGCCGGTGAACGGCGGCGTGCCGGTGGGTCCGCGCACCGCGCGTTTCTCCTTCAAGGCGCGGTTCTCTTCAGGATGCCAATGGCAGAGGCAACGGCGGAAGAAGCGGATGATGCGGCGGCGGTTGACGCCGCGGATGCCATTCCGGTGGCGGTCACCGCAGCTGCCACTGCGGAGGCTTTGGCCGAGGCCGCCCGTGCGGCGGCGGTCACCGCCGCCGCGGCTGCGGCCGCGGCTGGTGCAACTGCGGCTACTGAGGCAGCTCAGGCGGCGGTGGCCGTGGACGCGGTGGTTTGTGATATCTGCCTCCAGCCCGTACGGTTCAGTGCCAATCTGATACAGCACCAGCTGCGCTACCACGCTGAACACGTCGGGAGCCATCGCGCTGCTCCGGGCGGTGATGTCGGCGTTCTCCCTTCTCCAGCGGCTTTGGAGCCCCGCCATGGGACGCCCGCGTCAACTGCAGAGAACGCAGCCGGGCGGATCGGGGGAGGGCCTGTCGACGACGAGCACGACATGCGCGGCGGCGACGCTGGCGCTGCGAGTGTGGCCGACGCCACTGGTGACCCGTCCGACGAGGGCGACAATGCGCTAGCCGTTGAGGGCGGCGACGACGAGACGCTGTCGCACGTCCGGCAGGGAGCTACGGGCACGCCCGCTCTCGTGCACGAGTATTACAAGGCATTTGGAGATTTGGAGCGGACCCAGCCCGTCGTGCCACCTGAGCGAGGGGGGAGGCCGTCACTGTTCGTCACGGACGAGCTCAAGTCGATGCGTATGTTCGCGCTCTCTGCCGGTGGCAGCGGCTTGTCTGCCAAGGCGCGCGCGGAGTTCTATAACACGACGGTGCTGGCTGAGCGTGCGGCTATGCGGACGCAGCGCGCGGCTGCCGCCGCGGTGCGCGCCGTCGTCGAACGCGAGACGCCGTCTGACGATTCGTCGGATGATGACTCGGGTGCCATCGACCCTCCCGACGTTGCCACCGGGGTGAACCAATCTGTGGGCGGCCCATGCACGTCAACCGAGAATACGAGTCGAGCGGCCAGCGCCTCTCATCTAGGACGACCCGAGCGGAGAAAGAGGCGGCCCAAGAACAACAGGCAAGCGCTGCAGGCTGCAATGGCCATGCTCGTCGCGTCGGCCAGGCCTGATGACGCGGCGCGATTCGCCTCTCTAGTTTCTGATGACACGGGAGCAACGGGAGTGGCGCAATGTGCGCCGGCGGACCCCACGGCATCGACATTGGGCGCAGATCCGGCGTTGGGCGGCGGTCCCTCTGACAAGAGGCCGCGGGGAGACACAGACGGGCAGGCTCGTCAAAATGGCGGCGCCGCGTCGAAGCGCGGGTGCAACAAGAGGCTGAGTAAGCGAAAGCGGGACATTATTGCGCTCAAGGAGGCGCTGGACATGCTCGAGAGCACGGACGGTCCGGTCGAGTCCGCGTTCCCCAAGGCTTCCGCATTCCTGTCCGCGCTTGATGGAGAGGCCAACCGCTGTCTGCACGAGCAGAAATGGCGCAAGACGGAGATCAAGTCGGGGAGCGCCACCTACCTCTTTTATAGTCGTGACGTCATGATTGTTGCCCTGGACGCGTTCACGAAGGCGACCTCCCTGTGCCTCCGGGGCAAGCGCCGCTTCGCGGCTGACAACTCCGTGCTGCGTACGGACTCGTTGAATGGTGACCTCTACATGACGGAGCAGGAGAGCATCGACAAAATCCACGCCAACAAGACGGTTGGCGGCAAGCTGCTCGCCGTTTTCACGCTCGCCATCCAGCTGTTTTCTGACGCCACGCTCGTGTCCTGGAACAACGGTATGTCCATAGCTAACCACTTTGCTGTGCTTGTCTTGGGTGTTGGCCTCCAACCAGTGCTGCTTGTCGCTTCGCTCTTGCCCGACACCGTTACGGACTATTTCCTTTGGTGTGGAGGTCCTCCGGTTGCTGGGAGCCAGCACGGGCTCTCTATTAACCTGCCAGTATTTTCCATGAATATGATCTTCTTTCTCATTCCTTGTGACACGCGTTGAGAAGCCCACTACGCGTACCCCATCAGGGTGCGGTTTCCCAACATCCTCACGGGGAAGGTGCAGTGGCTCACTGTTGGCTACATTCCGTACATCAAAGCCAACAGTGAGGACGCTGAAGAGATCCATCGCGTGCGTATGCTGCGAGATGAGGTTCTGCAGCGTTGCTTGGCTGTGTTGCTCGATGGGGTCATCACTGCAAGCGCCGAGGGCAAGGTGTGGGACCTGCCGCGTGTCGGGCCCATCCTTGCCGTCCCGCGTATCGTGTTGTACGCGGCCGACCAGCCCGAAGAGCGCCACATCCTCGGGCTCAAGCTGAGTGGCTGCACGTTTCAGTGCTCACACTGCATGGTCGGCAAGTCCGATGCGGGATGCGCCGACGCACACTCCTGCCGCCGAGAGGTGCTCGACAATGTCGAGCTCCAGCTTCAAGCGGCGAGGCACCGCGAGAACGGCGCCAGCCGCGCGTTTCTCGACCACCTCGCCGCCGACACGTCGACGGTAGCCATTGTGCCGGCGCTGGCAGCCGTGCACGGTCTCGGCACAGGCTCTTTGGGGCTCTATGCTATCTTTGGATTCGACATGCTGCACGTACGTTTTTTTCTGATCACTTGTTCCGAGCTGGGCGCGTGATTGATACGTGTGCATGCGCATTGGTTCGGCAGTCGGCTGCCTGGCCATTCGGAAGGGTGGCGGGACGGGGCCTACTTGATTCTGACGCGTGTTGTAGTGCATGCACTACTCGATGGTGCTATCCCTGTCCTGTTTTTGCGGGCCCACAGGTCATGAAGCTGGGGGTCATCCGCGTGCTCGCCAAGAAGATCCCCGCGTTGCTGAAAGTTCTTTGCAAGGGCGGCTTCGCTCGGTGGGGGCCTTGGAAGAAAACGGTTGTGGCCATGAGTGAGCGCTCCCGTCATATGAGTCGGATATCCAATGCGTCGATTGTTGCACCAGGGTACGTCTGTTGAATGGCCTCTTGGAGGGACGGGTGCCGCTGCTGCCGGGTGCCGCTGCTGCCGCGTGTACTTTTCGATATCGCCTCTGGGAGGGAGCCCTCTCTCTGTGGCGTTCTCGTTTCGTACGGCCAGTCCTCTGTTGCGCAACACCATGCCTCTATTTTCGAATTCTGACGCGATTCCTTTCTGCATAATCTGTTGCGCATGCTGCGCTTGTGTTTTGACGCCTGTGTAGGTACCTGGTAGGTACAGGAGTGAAGCAGTCAACCTTCACCGGGCGCTCCTGGAGGCACGGCCTCGTTGTGCTAATGCACATGGTAGCTGGGGCTGTTTCTCGGCGCCTACCGGGCTCGACGGAGCCGTTTTTGGGCCGCAAGCGCGGCCGGAGGTTGTCTCCGGCTGTCCGGCGACGCAAGCGCCGACAGGTGGACTCGCAGGGCTTGTGCGCCCAAACGGACGCCGAGTCGTCCTCCAACGATAGTAATGAAGCGGCCAGCTTCGAATCAAGTGACGAGCCCGGCGACTCTTCCGATGCCTCCTACAGCGATGCTGGCACAGACGACACCCTCTCTGGCGGCGAGGAGGCGGAGGATGACGCCCCGGTACCGACTGTATCCGACAGGGAGCGTGAGTACAAGGACCTGTTTGGTGACATGCCGACGCACGATGCCGTCCTTGAGGTCGTCTGCCTCGCTGCATCTCTCATGGGTAAGCTCTGCGGAGATAACAAGGAGGAGGGATACTCGATGACCCAGTCCGAGTCAGAGGAGTTGGCCGACGATGCCTACTCGTTCGTCACCAAGTACGTCCGGGTGCTGTTTGGCCCAGTCAATACGACTAAGATGCACACCCTGGCGTACCATCTCCTCGACGAGCTGCTCCTGCGCGGAAACGTCATCGAGGCAGACACAAGCGTCAACGAGTCGCTACACAGACACATCAAAATTATGTGGACGAACACAAACAAGCAGGAGGCCTCTTTTATGGTCCAGATGCTGCGGTGCGAGCAGACGTTGTCGCACATCGTTGAGTCCGACATTGCCGACAAGGCTCCCGCGACGGGTGCTCAGGAAGAGCTCAGTGGTCGTGCGCGTGCTGCGGAGAGCCGTTACGAGGGGCTCGCAGCGGCTGATGTCGGCGGTGCCGCCGACCGAGCGGCCCCCGGCGAACGTGCTCACGGTACGTTTGATAGGGGCGAGGTTGCCGACGAGGACGCGGCGATGGAGTTGGATTATGGCGGCAGGCAGGGCGACGAGGCTGAAGCAGACGCCTCGGACGAGGACGATGAGGACGAGATCGAGGTCCAAGACGTGGTAGACAACGCGGGAGCTGATGGCGCCGCCGCTCGTCCAAGCCCTCGTGCCGCCACCGAGCTGTCGATGGATGGGGG
>Ga0114955_1001097_pt1 | contig 12372 bp, 16 predicted proteins | sample Porto_5metaG_FD_87302 | JGI IMG/M metagenome (GOLD analysis project Ga0114955, IMG submission 87302) | Marine algal microbial communities from Porto, Portugal - Porto_5 metaG | ecosystem: Host-associated > Algae > Red algae > Unclassified | place: Portugal: Porto | collected 2015-02-02 | reverse complement strand
TGCGCACCAACTCTGGAAATGTGTACAGGATGTCCGGGCTCCACTCCCAGCGGTAGTAGACGTGTCCATCAGAACGGATCGTGGGGAGGCGGATCCCCTCGTTCACGCGAACCAGCTCGTCCGTGACATTGTTGACGTACATCTTGTACCGGTCAATCGTGTCCAGCCCAAGCAGGAAGGGCACGTTGAGCATGATCACGTCGACCGCCATGATGATGATGAGCTCGGCGGTGATGGGCACCCGGATGGCAAGGCACCCGACTCTATCGTTCTTGCCGCCCCCGAACTGGTAGACAGTCCTGGAGCCGACCTTCTCGATGGTGCCCGTGCCGCCAGAGAACTTGATGTACGCCTCCGCTTGCTTCATTCCAATAGCCATGCGCTGGGCGCCGGTGTCCAAGAACGCGCCAAGGAAGTCAACCGTTGTGGCCAGCAGCTCGAACAAGGCGGGCACAACGACTGCATCCGGGCTCGGCGGGGGGAGTCTGTGCTTGAAGGGCAGGCGAAGACGCAGTCCCTCGGCACACAACACGCGCTGCCACTCTCACCGTAGGCCTCGAGATGGCTCTCACTGTCAACCTGCTTGCCCGTCAGGGCCGAGAAGAACTCTTGCCCGACATTGCCGCCGTCGCTGGTTCCTCCCGCCAAATCCTCATTGACCCCTTTGGATCCGTCCCATTCTGGAGTCACTGCTGGTCCAAGGTGTGCGTCAAACTGCGTGCAGAGCTCCCATAACACCCTGCTCACCATAGGAAGCACGTGGGACTCTTTGCGCTGGATTAGGTACTCAGCTCGGAGCTTAGCGGCCTTGACTGTGTTCTTGGGCTTCGGGCAGTTGTTGATCGTGTGCTTCGGGTCATCACAGTTGAAACAGCCCATGATGGTCAACGGGTCAAAGCGCGGCGCCGTCGTCGCACCTTGGACGACACCAGCACGGTAACCTACGCCATGGTTCCGCATCGAGTACTGCCCTTGGCCTTGCAGCATAACGTCCGCCGAGTCATCAGCAACCGACTCGGACCCAGATAAAAGGCGATCGCGAGAAACAGAATTCGAACTCTCCCGGCAAAGTGACAAAGACCAAGACAGCTCCGCGTAAAGCTGCTGGAAGCACAAGTTGTGAGTGGCGATGCGGCTCAACGGCTCCGCGGCCCAATTGTACCCGGTGACTGCGCCGCGCAAGAAGGCGACGCGGTGCTCCTCGCCCTTGTACGCCGATGGGACCATCCTTGATCTGCTTGACACCCGCTTGTAGACCTCCACGAGCGCCAAGTCGACGGTCATGTCTTTACCCACAAGGTAGCTCACCCGTAGGTTGCTAAGATCGTTCTTCATCTGCTCTTGCTGGAAGACGGGGTGGTACTCCCGGTGCACATGGTCGACTGCTTCCTCATAGGTACTGGCGACCGGAAAGAACTTGTCCAATAAGAACACCTTCGCCGTACCAATGAGCGGGTTGTGCAGGAATTGAAGCTTCAATCGGGGGGAGAACGCGTAGTCGCAACAGACAAGGTTGTATGTTGAGACAAAGTCCGGGCGCCACTGGTCTTTGGTGCCCCCGAACTTGGCGCGCTCGTCTTTGAATCGCACGGACACGGCGCGCGCTTCCTTGGCCGCCACGTGGCTGTTTCTGTCACCATCGCTCGCGTCCATGCCGAACTCGTGCACGCCGGCACCTCCTTCACCTGGCGCATGACCGCCGTGTCCACGGCTCGCGCGTACATCGTCCTTGTTGGTGTCACTGCCGCCGTGTTGGCTACCCCCCTCCGAGGCTTAAGCGGAGCGCCGCGGCGAGCGGCCACGACCGCGGCTGCGCCCGTCGCTGCCCGTAGACGTAGGCACCGGCATGTAGCCGTAATTGAGCGCAAAGGTTCGCTCGTAGTCGTGAAAGAAACGTACGGCGACCTAAGTGGCACCGGAGTCGACGTACAGCCCTTGCGCAAGATTGATGACGCTCCGTTGGGTAGAATCGATAGGAATACTGACGTCCCGCTTGAGGAGAAGCGTCAACAACGACTGGTGCAGCGCTGCGTGACGCAACAGCTTTTTGCAGAAGAGCATTGGCGGCGTGTAGAGGTCGACGATCTTGTTCCGCAGCGCATCGCCTCTGAGCAGCTTCCCGTCGTCGTCGCGCTCAACGGCACGGACACTCAGGATAAAGTCGGATTGCAGGTCCGCGAGCTGGTCTTGGTCCATGGCGTGAAGGAAAATGGGCTCCGACTCAATGCTCGGTGGCGGCGCCAGCTTGCATGCGATAGGCTTCTACGAGCCGGACGTGACGATCTTGGAGGGCGTGTCGGACACGACGGCAGAACTAACAGGATGGACTGGATGAACAGGATCGGCAGGGTTAACGGCGCCTACGCGACACGCCACTAAGCGGCCGTCACGGCGAAAGTCCACGCGTACCAAACCGGGGCCGATCCCCATGCGCTGTCAACGGTTTAGACCCCCCCCCGGGTGGAGCAGACAAAGCTGCCCCTCCAGTACTGCCACAAGGACCTCCAGAGTCAGGGGAAAAGGTCAGAGTGCGCACCCGACGGTGACAGACAGGCAAAGGCCCCGCGCGGACCCGTCAGCGTATTCAAGCACCCCGTCTTACCGATGGCAACGCTTCGCACAACACGCTCCGTGGACTTGCACAGCGCGCCACCAGCAAAGGCGAACGCTCGGGCGACCTTAACCCGCTCGACGACGCGAGCACGCGCGCACACGCGCGAGACGCTCACTTTGTGCTCGCCAACCTAATTCGTGACTGTGGGAAAACCGGAGAGAAAGGGAACAGAAAGCAGTGTTTGCCCACCCGTGCACCGACTCACCGACGCTCCCCTGATTGGGGTGCGGCGGCACTCGGTGTCTGGGCTGCCGGGCCAGTCACCCCCCCGCTAGCCGGTGCGGGGTGTCCTCATATGCCCGCACACACGCACGCACGCGGTCCACCCCGGCCAAACAAGCCACCCAGGCAACCCCCTCTCTCAGGTGTGACAGGTGCACACAAGCTGCCGACGGGTAACGGAACGCCAGCGCAATCACACACAGCCACACACTCGGGGCACAATATGCCGTCTCCCACCAGCTCCGGCGTCGCACGACGCTGAGTCTCGCATGCAATTGGTCCATCCGAATCATCGGCCGGTGATTGGCGCGAGGGTGGGATCTCGACAGATGCAGGCCATCCCCGGCCGGGATGCAAAAATTCACAGAGACGATGCTTTGCTGAAGATCTCTTGCGGACAGTGATCTCGTATGAGTGTTGCTGAATGCCCAATTTTGGCCGATCCGAACAGGAATACGAACGTGAGAGGTACTTTCAAGTTCGAAGATCACTAGTTAATTTTCATCTTAATCCGTCTTCTTGTCACCAATTGTAATTGTCGTTCGAAAGGCGTCCTATTGTTGATCCAGAGCGGTGCACGATCGTCGGCGACAACGACGACGACGCGGCGCATATGGACGGCGTCGGTCACGCCGCACGATCTGACACCAAGGGCGTTTTTGGCGGCTGCGCGGCCTGGCGGCGGCGGAAAGGAAATCATCATTGGAGGAGGCGCGGGGCGTCTCCGAGGGCGGCCCTTATTTTTGGGAGGGCGGGGGGTTCCGGGAAGGGCGGGAGGGTGCTGATTGGCCCGGCGGCGTGACGCGCAGCGCCGCGAGTGGCTTCTGTTTCGGGGCCGTCCCGCCGCGGCGCAGCCTCTACCACCGCCTTCGCAACGTCGGCTTCGGCGGCCATGCTGGTCGCGGGGGGGTGACACCCGCTTCAGCGGCAGTCCGCGCTTTCTGCACCGCGCTACCAGCGCGCTGGCACTGTGGAGAGCTCGCACCGCCGCCGACGCCGCGGTGGCGCCGCCGCCGCAGCCAACGGCGACACCAAGGGCGTTGTCGACTGCGGCGGAGCTGTAAGGTGGCAGCAAGCGCATCGTAGTTGGAGACGGAGCAGGGCAGCGGAATGCGCGATGCGGCAGTGATGGGCGGTGGGGGGGTCCTGTCCGGGGGAGGGGGTTTTGGGTCCGTAGGAAGTGCTTCGTGGCGTGGCGGCGCGGCCGGCGGTACCGCGGGTTGTCTCTGTTTCGTGGCCGCCACCGTCGCCGCGCCACCGTCACCACCCCAGCCGCAGCGTCGGTTTCGGAAGCCTCAACTGCCGTGGGGGAGTGGCCACCTCTCCGTGTTGGCGGCAGGCCGCGCGACCGCCGCCACACCACGCTTTCGGCATCACTGTGACGCGCTCACGCCGTCGCCGACGCCGTCATTGCACCTCAGGGTCAGCCGAAGGCGATACCAAGGGCGTTGTCAGCGGCAGCTCATTAGGGTGCTTCTGCAGCGATAGAGTCTTTGGCGGCCGCGCCGGGAGGCCGCAAGCGCGGCCAGTCGGCGTCGGTGAAGGGTGAGCGCTGCATGTGGCGGCGGCAAGCGCGGCGCATCTGTGCCGGGAAGGAGGGCCGTGCTGCGCGCTGGGGAGGTGATTGGTCGACGGGAGGGGATGCGTGGTGCGGCGGCGCGGCCGAATGCCGCGGTCGGACCTTGTTTTGGGGCCGTCGCCGCTGGCGCGCCGCCGGAACCACCACCTTCGCAACGTCAGCGTCGGTGACCTTGCGGGTCGCGGGGGGGGAACGACCACCTCTTCGGCGGCATTCCGTGGCATCTCTGCCGCGCCACCCACGCGGAGAAACTGTGGGGCGCTAGTTCCGCTACCGACGCCGCTGTCGCGCCGCAGCCGCAGACGACGGCGGCAGCAAAGGCGCTATCAGTGGAGGTGCAGCCGCTCGGAGGCCGCAACAAAGGTGTCGTGAGCGGCAGCGCGGGGCGGCGAAAAATCTATCGTACCTTTTTGCGCAGAGGGGATGGTGCTGGGGGGCGGTGGCGTCATGCATGGCACCTGTTCCAGTAAGAAAGATGCCGAGACAACTCTGCCACATATTAAACACATGAGCACCCCAGCAGAGGACGCTACATTGCAGGCAGAGAGATACTTTTGCTTCCGGCGTTCGCGGCGGATGCGACGCACCGAGCAGCCCGGGGCACCATCTGTGCACGAAATGCTCCCGCAGATTGGCAGTCAGTTTCACGGTTGGAAGAAAAATAGGAGAGAAGCAATGGGGGATGAGGAGGGGGTCTGAGCGGGGGAGATGGAGCGGGGGGCAGTGATGGTATGTTGGAGAGGGAAGAGGTCCCAGGTAGGTAGGAGCAGCTTCATCTCCGAGAGGATGCCTGTGACGGACTGCAAATGTCAGAGCCAATGTGCTCGGAACCATTCATGACGGATAGCTTCTTCCGGCGTTAGCAGCCAGTTTCGATGCCACCCTTGGTCGGTGGCTCCTCGGTGGGGAGCAAGGTCATAGGGGAAGTGTTGCTGCGTTCCCGAAGTCCGATGTTCGCATACGGCAGGCATTGCCGTACTAAATCGTACAGGTCGGTCGAGGATTCCCAGTACACGGACCGCTTCATGGCAGCATACATGCGTTGCACACCGGGGTTGCCCTTGGTCGTCGATTTGTGCTCAAGGCCCATCACTTTTGTGCGGAGGGCTTCGGGGTTGTTCACCTGGATGGCGTCGGTCGTCGGTTGACGGCTTGTCAGACGACCCTCATCATCCACGAGGAACCGCGTCGGCTTCCCAGAATGGATCGCGGAGCAAAGCTCCTTGCACCAACAATCGGATTATCGTGCGCGGATTAGCTCCTACGCCGTAATCGGCGGCGGGAGTACCGGGTGCAAGAAGTTGTTCGCGTCCGTTCCCTTCTCAGCTTGTGCCAGCAAGAAGCCGGGGGCGTCGTCCTCCGCCTCCTTCTGGTCGATACCCGTCGCAGCCACGCGGGAGAGGGCCTCTCGAAGGTGGTGGTTCGCCCCCTTTTTGCATTTGTCGTCGACTTCTAACTCTTCCATGCAGAGTCGCTACCGGAGCAGGCTCCCAGTGGCTTTAGTCAAGCAGTAAATGCAGCTGAGGCATTCGTGGTCCGTTCGCATCGTGAACCGTGCTCCTTCCACATAGTGGCGGAGGTGAAGCACGGACCACACGAGTCCAAGGCACTCCTTCTCGGTGGCTGAATAGTTACACTTCTCTGGATACAGCGCACGACTGTAGAACCCCAAGTGCTTCTGGGCACCGTCATGGTTCTCTGGGAGCAGGCCGCGCACAAATGGAGTATTGCACGGATGAACGTCTATTTTAGAAGGGGGCCCGCGACGGGAGAGTGCGAGCTCCGGAAAATGAAGCAGCGCGTTCCGCAACTGCGGAAACGCGGCGGCTTCTTCCAAGGTGCAAGAGGGAAGGGATTTCTAAGACCTTTGGTCCTTCATGCCACGTGGAAACCTACTTTCAACTTTTCATCCAATGCAAACATCACTTTCCACGTGGCACGCTTCCTCCGTGTTTCTCTGCAACCGTCCCACATCCGCTACAGCGGCCTCCATGTTTTCAGCCGAAGCTACGGGCACGTCGATCGACCTGATCCGGCGTGCGGCCATCCAGCGCCGCGCTGACGCATCATGACGCGGCGTCTGACTCAGGATGATTCGTCGTCAGCTCAAATGCACCAATGAGAGTTCGTGTCAGTCGCGTTGGCCTATGGGGAAGCGACACCATTGTCAGCGTCCCTCAAAATCCGCTACTACGATCTGGGGCCAGCAGGGCTGGATCGGATATGCCCTGCTGTTGGGCTGTCAAGCGCCGCACTATCCAAAGGGAAGTGCCCTCTGTTTTCGGTTTTCGTGTCAAAAGCCGCCTGCTTCTCCACGCTTCTTTACCTGAGATTCTGAGCCGTTTGTTTTCGCGCCCCGGCGACACATGCCCGTCTCCCTTCGTTTTCGGCCCTTGTGGTGCCGCACGGTGTGGAGACGAGAGCATGCATGTTCTGGGTCACCTTAGGTGCCCTGGGGAGAGTACGCAGTCCAGGGAACCGATCTCCTTCGGGCGGATCGAGAGGGGAAGCATCAGTTCCAAAGACAACCTTTCCCCTTGTGACCCCTCCCGACCTTCTCCATCGTCGTCACACCCATCGACATCCATAGTGCCCTCCGTCGTCGCCCCCATCGTCTTAGACGGGGCCTTCCCCGTCAACCTTTGCTCCTCCTGAAAACGTTTTATTCGCCACGTTACGTGGTGGGTGTCGCAGGATTGCCCGTACGCGTTTGTTGTCAGGTGACTTCATGGCGCGGCGATACGTGCGTGTTTGGCCACGAATTGTCGGTAGACGTAGCACATACCGAAGAAGATACAAAACTGTGTCTTCCTCAGGCGGTGCCCGGCGTCTGCGAGGGCCTCTACGTTCCTGTGTCACACCCGCATTTCACCTGGAGAGATATTGTGTCCGAGGCACCTAGCCGAGAATGGGAAGGAATCGCACTCTTTGGCTTTCAGGATGACGCCAGTCCTACCCAACCGGGTAAGGGCTTCTTCAAGCGCCTTCACGCGCTTCTCCGGCGTATCTGAGAAGACAATGACGTCGTCCAGGTGCAAGAAGCAGATCTGCCGCATCGTTTCGTACAAAATGATGTCTAGGGCGAGTTGACAGGTAGCAGGGGCATTCTTGGGGCCAAAGGCCATCTTAAGGTACTCATTTGTGCCCATGTGGCAGGTATATGCGGTATTTTCAATGTCGTTGAGCGCCATCGGCATTTTCCAATATCCAGTGTTGCAGTCGAAAGTCGAGAAGTCTCGCGCGCCTCCAATCGAACTGATTCAGTCTTCCATGGTTGAGATGGGGTAGGAATCCTTCTTTGAAACCGCATTGAGGCATCGGTAGTCAACAAAAGAGCGTCGGGACCTTTTTTTCTTGGGGAAAACATTCGCTGTGCGTGACGAATCGCTCGTGCTCTGGCGAACGACCTTGGCCTCCAGAATAAGAGTAGCTGCGTCACGGATCATGTCACGGCCGTGTTTCCCCTCCCGGTAGGGTTGCTGCCACAACCAGCATAGTCCCGGCGAGGAACTCCATACGGTGAGGGTTTGCGTCTATTGATCAGAGTGTTCTGTAGCGCATGTAGGCGAGGCGGAAGATGGGAGCTTGCATATCTGGAAGTAGGCAGTCGGGGACCCCCGACACGTCCACTTGTTTCAGCACGTCAGACGTGGCTACCGATTGGGCTGCTGTGCCATCCGTAACGAATAGGCAGTGGACGTAGTTATCCGGGGTGACGGCGGCGACCAGGGTCGCCTTTAGAAGACAGACGGCGCGGTCTCCGAGATTTGTGATCTCAACGCTGAAGCGCTGGACCGGAACGAAGACCGCGAGACCGCATGCCGTTTGACAGCGGTGGTGCTTGTTAAGGCGGTTGTGAGGAGCAACCAGAATCTGCCCAGCAAGGTTGTCGGTGATCAAATTGGCGGTACGTAAATGCGGGCGCAGGACAAGCCGCTGAGAAAGCCGCCCGTTGGCGTCCCGCGGCGTTGAGCCGCGCTGTCGCGTGCCCCGTGTTGTGCAGGACAGGAACGGTACCGCCGCGTCCGTAAAACATCGTGCGCGTCTGCGACGCGCGTAAGGCGCCTTGAAGTGGCCGTTGATGAAGCTGGCGCCCATGTGGGCGGGGAAGACTAAGTGTTGGGCGATGACAAAGTCGACGTCAGTGGCAGAGCTACCGGAGAACAAGCGCACAGTGATCATCCGGCGGGCGGAAGCGGGATTTCTATTTGCGTCCACAATTTGGGGCAGATGGGGGCGGCGGTGTCAGCGCTTTTCCCATACTTTAGGCACGGCGTTCATCCGGATGATTGACGGCCCCGCCCCCGTATCTAGCATCGGGGTCATGGGCTGAATGCGCGTCTCGTCGAAGCCGAAGGCCATTGGGATGGTGTACTGCCGGTGCACAGGAGCGACGAAAGGGTGGGCCAGGACACGAAGACACGGCGGCTTTGGATCTGCACGGGACGGCCGGGCCGCTGACAGCGCGTCCCGTGTCAGTTTCCCGAGCCGGGAGGACCGGGGGGTGCTGTCGACTCACTGCAGTCCGGCTGCTCGTCCGCTGTAGCGGTCGACGCGCCATTGTCGTTGGGGAGGGAGCCATCGACGGGGGGCACAAGCCGGTCACCCCAAAGGTCCTCTTAGATGCCTGCCATTGTGAACTGCGCGAGGATGTGCCGCAGAGCGGGTCAGACAGGGGGCGGGTCTTCAGCTGAGGGTGTTGCCTGTACCCGCCGGCCTGGATCAGCCCGGTCTGGCGAGGGGAAAACATGCGAGTAATGACAGAGAGTCGCGGCAGCGCTGGCACTGCACCTGGGTCAGAGGGATCAGGCCCGGCTTGAGTGGCGGGGTCCCGGGTCGGGGGCGCCACCCGCTCGGGTCCGGCGCACGAGACGGTGTAGAATTCCGTGAGAAGGTCGTGATCGACCGGGGTGGCGGCGGCGGTTGTCCGGTAGGGCTGGAGGTCCGGAGGTGGGGATCCATCGTGCCCCCCGAATGTACAGTGGCGCCGACGCCCACATGACCGGCTCGGCCTTGATCGCGCGGCTGTTACCTGGGTGTACTGCCCTCTTGGCTTTGGCTTATTGTTCGGCTCCTCAGCCGGTGACGTTGGTTGAGCGGAGGCTGCCGCCTATCTTCTGTGCGATGGAGACGAGATCGTTTATCGAGGAACATATCTGATCAGCCGGCTCGGCTGTACCCTGCACCAAATTGTGGACGCTCTTCAGGTTCATGTAGCTCAAATGCGCGGGGTCGTACGTACCCATGAACGTGCGGCAGAGCCGCATGACCCGGTGATACAAGGCACGTTCTTCCTCGTATTTGGGCTCCTCACCAGTCCGCAGCGCCATTATCGCGCTGTGAAGGGCGTCCTCAGGGGGGTAGCGCGTCAAAAGATAATTGACCGTGCGCAAGAAGCTTAAACCGACGGCGCTACCTTGCGGACCGATCGTTTCCTGCACGAAATTGTCCTTGGAGCTACCGTCAATCAGTCAGGCCAGTGGGCATGGGGCCTGGCGCATTGTCAATTTCATATTATCCGACGACGTGCAGAAGAGCGTGATCAGGGAGAGAATATTGAGGGGTTCGCGGCCGTCAAACAACGGGGCTCCGTGTAACGAACAGTCCAGAAATCGGAGGCGTCGGACAAGTTGGCTGGCGTGCGACCGGAACAATTTCTGTTCTGCATTGCGGACGAAGTAGCGGCAGAAGTCAAGCAATCATGAAAATGTGTGGGGGAAACCCCCTGTCAGGGGTGACACGGCCCCCGGCATGAGCTGGGGACGGGCCGTGACCACTGACGTAACACCCCCGTGGGGGACTAGCGTGGGACTACCCCCCTTGGGCGGGTGTTCAGGAAGCCCGAGTGCCACACACGAAACGACTCCTCTAGAGGGGCGCGGGGTGATGAGGACCCGATCTGGCCTTCCTGAAGCGGTCTGACACAGCCGAGGGAGACACACGTCTTCCCGAATCCGGGCCCTCTGGAGGGACCGGGAAGCTTGTTGAAGCTTTGGCAATCCGAGCGTATGCCGGACGGAGATCTGATCTCGACCAGGGATAAAATCCCACAGGAATTCCATGCGGGAAATTAGATAAATCTTGGGATGAGTCCCGAGGTACTGATTTTGGGTAGATTCTGAGCTCTAAGAAGTCTTGGTGACTTTCCTGCTTCCGCCCGAGACGGGCGGGGGTCCTCCTCCAGTAGAAGGGTAATCGAGGATGCCGGGCCGGGGCCACTAGAGGCCCGTGCCTGAGACGGTGGCCCGTTGGGCACCGGTCCCCCCATGGTGGCGCCCGGGGGTCGGGATGGTGCACGTCCTGCGTCCTGTTTCTGAGGGGACATGAGTGTATGCTTTGGGTTCATCGTGCGTATTCGAATAAATCAGCGTTGCGTTTGCGTTACTTCCGTCGTTCTGGTGCGCTTCGCGCCCGGTGATCCCGGCGTTCGTGTTCTTCCTCCTGCGTTTCGCTCCGCATCCTGGGCTGGGTTTCCCGACGGGGCTATACCCCGTTGGCTTTGAGGGCAGGATCCTTCACATTTATTCATGCAAATGGACAGTGTGTGGACGTAAAGGGCAGCCGCCACGGGGTGATCTCCACAGGTCCCGTCGACGTCAGGTCAACGGCGCGTCGGCGGTCGCTGCGCCGCGAGCCGAGAAGGTACGGACTCCGTTTCGTATTGTCGCTGCCTCTTCTGCTCCTTCTCAAAGTTATCGTCAGCGACAGATCCCGACGAGTGGTCCGATTGGCGTCGCCCAGGGAGTTCGTTCGGGGCCGGCATGCGTGTTGGTGTCGGTCCGGCGGGCCCCGACACGTGTGGAGCCGGCGTCGGCTGCACCGAGCGGGGATCACGTATAGTCGTCACATTCTTACACAGTTCTCGGACTGAGGCAGCTCACGAGCTAACTAGCTTACCTAGTGCGGCAGCCGCCGACTGTTCCACGTGGGGGGCACTGGCAACCGGGAAAAACCCCTCGCCGACCGTGGCCGAAGCCGGAGGGGTTGAGTCGGCTGGCAGGAGGTCATCTAGGAGTGGAGGCGGGTCGGGCGGCAGAGGTACAGCGGCAGTCTCCCAGGCGTCCGTGGCCGGTGGAGGAGGGGGAGAAACGCGCGGGGGATCGGCTCGCTCGCTCGCCATCGGAGACAGGCCGACTTCACGTCTCGGGAAGCACCAACCCGGACACGGCGCCACCACGATCCGTCGCGCTACGTCCAGCAACTCCGCCAGCCTGAAACAACAGCCGCCGGGACACCCGGACCCCCGCTGAGGCCCGTGTCAGTCCCTTTGTCAAGGTTACTCGAACCCTCGTTGCCACCCAGGGCTGAACAGAGGATAGGAGCTCCGGAAAGGAACAAGATTTCTCTCCCTTGCTGCTTCACCAATTGTGGCAACAAACCAAGGAAGCACACGTTGCTTTAGCGGAGTCACCAAAAGCACAGTACAAAGAGAGAAGGACCCAAGGGGTCGAGCGTCAGGGAGAACCCGCACGGCGCAACAGCCCTCAGAGACCGGGACTCGCTGGGGATGCCAAGACTTGGATCCCGAGAGAGACGGCATGCGGGGCGCGAGCCCAGCGCAGACAAGAACAAGAGGAAGCAAAGGTAAGAGAGTCGAAAACAACTCAGGAGCAGATATCAAGGGGGGCTAAGCCACAGGGACGGCCGTCCACAACCCTGGCACCCGGAAGTACGGAGTGACATCCGTAAGTCTCCAACCGGCCCCAAGTAAGGGACTTCGAGAAGCCCAGATGTAGCATTCATGTGCGCCACCACTCCCCAGACTTCGATCCAAAGGCTGGATCACTATACCCCCAAACATTTGGGGTTCTACGGACACGCGCGGTAGAGCCATCGTCGGGAAAGTGGGGCGCATACTAGACGTGTACTAAGACGCGTACTAGGCTAAATTTCATGTACTACAGGCCCGATTGCCTTACTGGCATCAATTTGGGGCGGCGGCCGTGGGGGGGGGGTC
>Ga0114955_1001096_pt1 | contig 12378 bp, 14 predicted proteins | sample Porto_5metaG_FD_87302 | JGI IMG/M metagenome (GOLD analysis project Ga0114955, IMG submission 87302) | Marine algal microbial communities from Porto, Portugal - Porto_5 metaG | ecosystem: Host-associated > Algae > Red algae > Unclassified | place: Portugal: Porto | collected 2015-02-02 | reverse complement strand
CTTCGCCCCCGCTTCCCCTTTCTCCCCCATTTCCCGTTGCGCCCATTTTCTCCTTTCCCCCATCTTTGCTCTTTTCCCCCTTTCCCCTTCCCCCCTCATTCTCCTTCCCCGGCTTCTTTTTATGCTCGCTCTGATCCCGCGGACCACCACTCTGCCAAGTCCGCGCACAACCGTCAGCTCGGCCGTGGGCAACCATGGTGTCTCCTGCGGTGCGCGCTACCGCCGCCAAGGTCCGTGCACATCTTTTTCGGCTTCTCGGCGGGCAGCGCATCACTGACGTGACCCTGAAAAAGATCGAGGTCTTGCTGGACCTCGTGGAGCAATTTGCGACGGCCACGCCAACCGTCAACTTCCACCTCCACCTCTCCGGGTACGATACCAACGGCAAGGTGTTCTGGGTACCGATTTTTGAGGACAAGGTCGTATTGGACAGCCCCGCGAGGCGGGTGCTCTATTTGGTGTACCGTTACATTGAGAGCGCCGACAGCATGCTCGCTGGCTCGACTGCGCTCCTTACTACTCCCACCGGTGCAGCTGCGGGGAGCAGGGGTGACCGTCGGGCCCCGGCGAACGACCGTGGAGGCGTGGGCCCTACCAAGACGTCGTCTGCGAGGCAGGGTGTATCCCCTTCGGTTGGCGCGTCCAATCTTACGGCGTCCACAGAACCGCCCGGAGCAGCTCCACCAAGTGCCGCGACCTTGGCAACGGCTTGCTCATCGGCCAAGGTGCCTCTGACGGACACAGGTGCACCAGCAGCTGCGCCCTCTTCGTCTGGCGCGTCTCTGAGTTCTTTAGGCTTGTTGGCAGCCACGCCACCGACCCTACCAGGAGCTACCACGCCACCGACCCCATCAGTCTTGGGTGAAGGTCGCAAGGTCGATGGACCGGCAGGCGACGCGAGAGGCGGCGACGGCGTCGACCTGGCGACAATTGACGAGGCGAAAGACTCGTCGCCAGCTGCGCCATCGGGTGGCCGCAACCGCCGTTCCGTCAAGAGCTGCCCCAACACGGAGTACCCCCCGGTTGCGGTCGTCCCGAGCGCGTCCTCGAAACAGGTAGTCATGGAGTTCCTGGAGGCATCGACTAAGCCGCTCACGGACATGAGAGACGCCGTGAGTGCAATGATAACGGCGGTGCGTGGCAAGGCGTCCATTGCCAAGATGCGTGTGACACGTCCGTGGTGGCCGACAGCGCCCGACGGGAGGTCCCTGTGGCCGCAGACGGTGGTCGTGGATAACAAGATGTTGAATGCGGCCGCCAAGACTTGTGTCGTCAAAGATGGCGAGACGATGGTGCAGGTGGGGCGGATGATGGCGTCGCGTGACGCACCTGCTCCCATGCGGGTGGCCGCCATGCTCCTTATGGTGGAAAATGAGCCTCGCGCCAAGGCCGCCCTCATGAAGTTTAATCTGATGCTCAAGCCTGCGGCGCTGCGCCGCATCGTCGCCCTTGCCCCCATGACAGCGGAGGCATTTTCTGCTCACCCAGCTCCGCCCAACGCGCATGTGCCGCAGGCCCCTGAGCAGGCAGCAGCGTTGCCGCCGACTGGTGCACGTCCCTCACTTGCGGCTGCCGCTGCTTCCGGTGGTACAGTTGCAGAGAGCACCTCTCGGCCTGGTGGCGGCCATCCGGGTGCAAAGATGGCAAAACGGCCACCTGCGGCCGTTGCGGCGTTTGACAATGCGCGGGTGCGTGCGGCACTCGCAGCCGCAAGTGCAGCCCTCGTGGATGGCGCCAAGACGGTTATTGGAAGTGCGCAACCTGCATGCGCAACGTCAAGAGCGGCGTCGGTGGCCGGACCGCCTCGTACATCCCCGGCTGCTGCCGTGGCGCGCGGGCCGACAGGATCTGCGAGACGGCCACCATGTCCGCCTTCCAAACGTCCGAGTGCACCACCATCAAGTGGTGGCTTAACGCACGCGCCTGCGACTTCTCTTGTCAACTCGATGGCGTCAAGCCTGTCAATTTCATCAAGAAATCCGGCGAGACAGCCGCCAGCTCGTCCTGCAGCACCTCCAGAGACGTCCGGCGAGGCCACGCGTGTCGGAGCGGCTGCAGACGCGACAGTGTCCGAGATGGCGGCGTCTGCGGCCGCGCTGTCAAATTCAACGACGCGACCGAGGCTACTTGACGTTGGCACGCCGTCATTGAGTACGCCGGCTGATGCCGCTCGCCCAGAGTCGTTTACGGACGCACCAGCTGCGAGTTCTACATGGGTGCAGCTGCCTCGCACACCCAAGGAGGTGGAAGCGTCCAAGGCACCGCTGCTACATGCGCTGTTGCCGAAGTTCTCGCGTTGTCCGAAGCGGGTATCAGAGACAAGGGAGGCGGACTCTTCCACGTCGGCGGCGGGCGCATGTGCGGAAAAGCGTGCGACGGCGCCGATGCCGTTGGCCGGATCGCAACCTCCCAGTCGTACGGCGCCCCCGGTGATGACGTCGTCGTTGGCGGCGTCATCGGGGCTGCCCGGGGGAGGCGATGGCCGGCTACTACCCGACGCATCCGTCGTTCTTCCACTGCCATGCGGCCGTGCCGCAGCTGCGTCTGTAGCTCCTCTCCGGCCCGCATTGGCGTTTCCCGCACGCACGTCTCCGGCAGCGCGGCCCCTGGACAAGCCACCTTCCAACAGCTCATCTCCCGACACCGTCACGCGCAACGCTCATCCACAGGCCACGGGTAGTGGGGCTCGTCCAGGAACAAGCGTAGCGGGGCCTCCCCCGCATGTGGCAATGCCATCAGATGCGACTTCTTTGACGGCCAAAGAAGCGGCCGTGGTGTCCAAGTCTTCGGCCGTAGGGCAGCAAGTGCTTCCATCGGCGGATGAGAGCGGAGGAGGGGCTTCTGCGGCTCCTGCGAAGAGGAAAGCCTCCGCCGCAAAGCCCCCGCGGGCACCGCGGCCGGAGAGAGCCTCGAGTGCCTCAAAAACGACACGCTCTCGTACCACGTCGACCAGTCCGAGAAACGCGCCCTCTCGGAGCTCGGTGCCTCCCTCGAGACCGGCGCTCCATCCCATGACGGCAGCGGCTCCCAAGCCGGCGACGAAGACGATGCCTAAGCCTCCGCCAAGAAAGCCAACCCCGCCATCAAGGGAGCCACCCCAATCCGCGGCGGCTGTGGCGCCAGAAGGGCGGTCGTCTCCAAAGCGGCGGTCGTCGAAGATGTTGCAAACGCCGGGCGAGCGACCGCCGTTGAGGACGTTGGCAGCTGCGGTGCGGCCAACGTCGACGCCGGCGGCACAGCAAACGCCCCCGGCTGCTGCGACGTCGTTGTCGAATGCGACGAGATGGGTGGCTTTGCGACAGACCCGAGCTGCGGCAGCAGCACGTCCGTCGATGCCGACTCGGCAGGGCGCTTCGGCGCCGATGCCGGCAGAGCTGCAGACCCGGTCGACAGCGACGCCACCTGCACCAAGGTCGACGCGAGCTTCAACGGTGCGACCTTCAACGGTGCGCCCTTCAACGGAGCGAACGACACGACCGCCTCGTCTGCCCACCCGAGGAGGACAGCGGGCATCGCCGTCGCAAAGCCCAAAGCTTACCGGTATCGCAGCAGCTGTAGCCGCCATGAATTCAGCGCTGGCGCCACCATTACCAAGCCCCACGGTTCCAGATTCTGGGGGCGACGTCGGCAAGGCAGCTGGCATACCTTCGGTCGAGCACGGTGGTGGTCAGCCGGCTGCTCGTACAGGGTCCAAGCGGCCAAGAGACCACAGCTGTGCGGACACGCTAGATGCGGAAGAGCCACCCACCAAGGCCGTACGCCGTTCACCGCGGAAGAAGGGGCGGGGGGCCGACCAAGAGAGTTGACCAAGCGAGAGGAAACGACAATCACGGTTGCTTTTTTGCACTCTCTTTTCACGAATAGGCTTGACATCATGGCGTGTGGCGCTCAGATCCCTCCTCTACGTGCAACCGCAACGCGGCAGACTCGTTTGTTTCCTGAGGTTTTCTACCTGACGTTTCTCTCCTAGTGGTCAGTTGGCCTGCAGACGATATGGGCTGGGCACATGATGGAGAGGTCTATCAGATTCAACTGCCACTTGTGTGTGATAGAGACGCTTGCCTTACCGCATTTGGGGGCCAAGTGTTCGCCTCGGCTATGCCCGGAAAGCGACGGGAGGCGTCGCCGGCAAGAAGATGTCCAATGACGGAAGCGTCTCGGATTGTCCGAATACTGCCCTCAAGTCAAGAAATTACACAAAAAACTATCAAATGAGCTTCCAATACCACAGAGTTAAATCATACATGATCTCCGAGTACATGTGATGCAAGAATTGGTCGCGCGCCTTTTTCCAGGTGGTCCTGGAGCACCATTCTGGGGGGTGCTCGAGCCGTGCGCGGGAGTCGCAGGCTGCATTGCCAGAAGGCGGCGGGCTGTTTATGAGCCGTTGTTTCTTCATACTGAACGCCCTTGGCTTGCCCCCCGCATCCCACATTCATGTCCTCCTCCCACTACGCCTGTTTCTCGTATGCCCCCCCCTCACCTTTCATGCCCTACTCCCACTACGTCTCACATCACAACGGCTTCACCTATATCTCTCCTCTACTTCTCCGTCCCATTTTCCCCGCTCTTCTCCGCAACCATGGACGACTCCTACATTCCGGTCTGCGTCCACACTGACCGGTCCGCGCCACTGTCGCACCCGGCGTACCTGGACGCCATCAAGCGTGGTGACGTGCGCCCGCCCGTCTCCGCCTACATCACGAAGGCGGCGTTCAAGACCTTCACTGCACACGTCACCAAGTGGGCCCCGAGTCCCAATCAAGAGAACGTGTTCAAGGCGCAGCGTCTCTTGCGAACTGTGGGGCCGGGTTGTTTCTTACGTTCCGCGTTTTGTATCATGATGTGCGAGCTGCTGCGCGCGCCGGAGGGGGTGCCGGACTGCGAGCGCCGGCGGAGCTACCGCTTGGCTGTCGCTGAGCTTGCTGGTTGTGCGTGGGACTTGTCGTACACCACTTGCCATACGTGCGAGGAGCATGAAGGCGATTGGGAGGTCTTAGACGATGTGCAACTGCAAACGCACGGCTTCTTTGAGTAGCTTGAGAACGGACTGCGGGTTGGCATAGTCGTTTCTTCCTAACTCTTATACACACTCATGACTTGAGCACCATCCGACAGCGACAAAGCCGCAGCACCACTCACAAACAACGACAGTTTGCCACTGCCTTTATTGACGGTCCGCTCGTTGCTGTCACCCCCCCTCGACAAGCCACACCTACGATGACGGACGACGCAATCACCTCCGCACCCTCCTCTCCGGGAGAACTTGACTCTGCTCTTTGAACAATACAACTCTGAAGGCGGCGTATTGAAAGGCAGGAGTGGCCTCTAGATGCACCTCCCGGTCACGTTGGTGCCCACAATGGTGCCTGCGTTGCCAAAATAGGCCGCGGCTGTCGTTGGCCACCTTGCCTAAGCCGAAATCTGTCACCGTGCATGTGTCGAATAGCTCGACACCGCCGTTGACAGCGGTCGTAGGCATCACGTCCTCGTCCTACAAGACCACATCTACGGCCGGCTGGTCGTCCGCGCCCGTCGCCAACGTGGTAGCAAAGTCGCCGTTGCGGACCTCGCTCGCGACAACGAGGATGTCGCCGGTTCCGAACGGCGTGTCACTGACGTGGATGTTGGTCGCGGGCAACACGTCCCCGAGCTACAAGACCACCTCCACGGCCGGCTGGCCGTATACGGCCGTCGTCGACGTCTTCGGCGCCTTGCTCGTGCATACCTTGCGGGGGACAGGGAATATGATACCAGCACTCACCGGCTTGAAACCGCCGTCAACGGTCGTAGTGGGCGTCACGTCCCCGTCCTACAAGGAATCCGTGACAATCGGCTGGCTGTCCACGGCCTGCGTCGATGCGGTGACCACGCTGCCCTTGGGGACCTTCAGCACGACAGATATCGTGCCGCCTGTACCGACCGACTTGAAACCGCCGTCGACGGTGGTTGTGAGCGACACGTACCCGTCCTGAAAGACCGCCGGTAGGGTCGGCTGGCCATCTACGGCCGGCGTCCACGGGGTGGGTGCGGCGCCCTTGGTGATCTTGCACGCGATAAGGAAAAGCGCCTGCGCCGAACAGCTTGGTACCGCCATCGGCCGTGGTCATGGGCGTCAGGTCCCCGCCCTACGAGCCGGCCTTGATAGCTAGATGAATCTTCAAGATCCGTGCCAACATTGTGGCAAAGTCGCCCCTGCCGGCCTTTCGGCTCGCCACGGCTAGCACGTTGCAGCAGGCGATCAGATGGGCACCGCCGTCGCTTGCAGTACCGGGCGTCACGCACCCCGCCAACACGTCAGTGGCAATGGCTCTTCGGGTGTCCAGGTGCACGGCCGAGATGGTAGGTGCGGATCGTGCAGCCGCCGTGGGCTTGTTACAGCGACGGGCAGGAGGGGTGGGGAAGGGTAAGAGCTACGGGCAGGCTTGGGGAAAGCATGCAACTCACCGCGTCCGTGTACGCGGAGTCATCGAGCCAAGCGGAGGCCCGACGTTCGTGTCCTGCGACCACGAGAGAAGGAACCGCCGTGGGGCTGTCAGATTCCCACCGGATTCACTGGAGGACGCTTGGCGAAGGCGGACAGTGGCGGTCTCGTGGTGCGGACCTTTTGGGTACTGATACTGTCAGCAGAGACTCTGTGTGAGATACGTCGCTCGGTGTAAACGCAGTGACAGCAGCGCACACGACACGCTCAACGCGCTGGATGATCGGAAAAATGATGCTCCGGAACTGGCTTGGGAGCGACGAAGAGCACTCTCTTGAAGCCACCCCGACGTGGAATCTGACGGTAGTACAGCGATTTGAGGCACCCCTTCGACGTCAATTCCGTATCTTCCACGTGCATACAGCACTGGGCGCAGCTGTTCGCGCGGGCCTCTCCGGTCATTCGTCGTCGCTGCCGAATCTGAGCTCACGAGGAAAAAATCTGGGCGAAGGAGATGCAGACTTGTTTCTTCGGGGGAGCGATCAATTGTGGAAAGTCCGGCACTTGATCTTGGCGCACGTGCACTGTATCAAACCCTGGCACCTGTCTGATCCAGTGGACTGAGGGGGGTGTGTCACGTCACGCGGACACCCTGTCAGAGGGTGCTCTTTGTACACAACAAACAGTTCAACGGCGACATGGCAACCTCCATCAGCCACAATCAAAGAATGGATGCTTACGTCGCTACCGCCACTCGGGGGTATGGCGGGTTGGCCGGCAATGTAAACAGGGGAAGGACAAAGGTGGTGAGTGAGTGCGAGCTTCTCGGGCTCCGTCTGCTGGAGCAGAACGCCCCCTTCGCCAGTCTGGCAGAAAAGGATGAATCACACAATGCCGAGAGCACCAACACTGCTGGAGGGCCCTCTCCCCCTCACTTGTCTTTCCAAAACATGCAGAAGACCGTCAAGGGCCTTTGATTGTCATCTTGTTCTCCTACCAAGAAAGTTTCTCCTCGTCTGCCAACAGGGACACACGCCTCGTGGACGAGGAACCGCGGGTCGGGGACCTAGCACTGGGTGTTCGACTTCTTCTCCGACAAAGGCTACTTTGTAGTGCGGCAGCAGCAAGCGCGGTTTGTGTGAGGCCGGTCTCGGCAACCGTGCGCATTGGCCACTGATAGGGGAGGACAAGTAGTGTTGGGTACGTACTGTACACTCCCCCGTCCTGTGCCGAAACACGGGACGCCGCACTACTACGCCCGACGTGCCTTCGCGTCGCCCCACCGACGATCGTCCAGTCCCTGACTCTGCACCCAGAAAAGGGGAAGCTCCCAGTGCTCGCATTCGCCATTACCAGTGCGGGCTGTCACCGCACTCGCCACTGATAGCAGGTCTCGGTCTGATCGTGGCAGCAATGGAGCCCTTCCCGAAAAGTAATGACGCCATGTTCCTGGCCGGGTGTTTTCTGACGCCCACAAAGGAACATACCCAACTCGTCGGCACGTCGGTGTCGTCCGCTCACACGGGCACTACTGGCCCCTTTTGCGGGCTGCCAGTGCCCTTAGGCACGTCACTTCGGAAAAGACCAATCGGTCATGTTGCTCAGGGAGTGGTCTTTTGCTTCTCTTGCTCCTCTCCTCTGTCCTCGCACCACATCTGCTGGCATCGGGTCGGCGGCCAGGTGCCCACAAAACCGGAAGAACTCCAAGTATCCTCCACGAACACGACCTCTGCTGGAAACCGGCAGCTACCCTGCCGGCACTTTCGAAACAGAGCTCATACCCGCAATTGTGACCTCTGACCGACAGACCGTTTGCATCACGTTGGCGGACCTACCCTCTGTACACGAACGGATCTCAATCAGGAACTGCTCCGACTGGCTGGTTGCTATCTGGGCCCTCTCGTACTCTGAAGCCCGTTCTCTTGGGCCAAAACATGCTGTGACCACGGCCTCGTGCATGGGGACACGCACGCAGGTTGTGGGCTTGAGGGTTGCCGGTGCATTTTCTATGATCCACCTGCTGCCTCGGTGGCTGAAGAAGGATTCTGAGGTGTTGCACTGTTCAAAAGCGGTTGCTGCTAAACTCCAACGACCGTGCTCACGACTACACCTTCGTTTCGAGCCCGAACGCCTCTCCTTCACCCATCTCATTGCGGCACGCGCACACGTCGCGCTCGCAGTGCTGCACCATGTTCCAGTGGTAGTACGTCTCTACTGGGTGATGCTGTATTTCCTTAGAGGTCCTGGCCTCGTTCAGAAGCGGGCCGGCAGCGTTGAGCTTGCGCGCCTGCCGCCTTTGCGACAGCCGGATGTTGTTGTGCGCCGCGATGTATCGCGAGCGCACGATGAAACGCCTCTGGGTCATGTGGGTGAGGGTGTTCTTCGACTTCTTCTTGATGGAGTGTTGGCGTTCGGCGCCCGACGTGTCGTGGCCACGGGAGAGATCGGGGTACTGGTCGGCGTTAAAGACTGGGGAGTAGTTGTGGCCCACGCGATGGAAGCGATCCACAAACCACGCGGTCAGGGACTGGTGAAGGAGCCACGGAATGCGCCGCATGGCATTTCGCTGCGCTTGGCAAGCAGTATCGAAGTAGACGACGCGGGGAAGAAGTTTAAAGCGCTGTGCTAGCGACGACACGACATGCGCCGGGCTGTCTGTCTCCCGGAGAAGCTCAAACCCCACGATGTATCCGCAGCCACACAAAAACGTGAGCACCCCTGGAGCTCGTAGGATGTTGTTGGGGAAGTCGTGGCGGCAGTCATCTTCGTCCCACGCCTTGCGCTCGCGCTTGCCCTTGACGTCGGCCTTTTCTCCCGCCTTCTTGCGACCCTTGTTCTTCCCGAGCGCATCATCGGCCGCCCGCTTGTCCGCCGCCTTCTTGCGCTCTCGCTCAGCCGTCTTGTCCTCCAGAAAGGCGCGCACGGCCTTTCGGCCAGGCCAAACCTGACCTGACCGCACCTCGTTGGCCTGCTCAACAACACGAGCAGCCGACGGTCCGGCGGAGAAAACGTGAGTCTCGGCGTCGCGCACACCCTGGCTCGCCAGCCATGCGTCGTGCTTCTCGACCGAAGCGTCCGCCCACTGGTCCCGAAACTGCTTGGCATCCGGTCCCGCCTTACTCTCCCACAGCGCCAGCGCCTGCGCGTCTGTATGACACGCAAAGAACAGGAGCTCACCGACCGCGCGGCTCAGCGCCGGCGACGCATCCATCTGCTCACTGACCAGTAGAAGAAACTGCCAGACAAACACGACGCTCTGGATACAGTCAATATAGTCCAACCACGTCTCACTCGGCACGCCGGCAATCAGGCTCCGAGCAAACACTTCTACGTCGAGCATGTTGCACCCATTGAAGACGTTCAGAGCCGGCTCCGCCAGCATGGCTGACACAAAAACACGCACCTTGCGCCACCTGTCACGAGCGAGGTCCTCGTCGTCCGTCTCGGGAAAGACCGATGTGATCGCAGCGCAAACGGTGCCGCTCGTCGCGGTCTCCACGTCACCATTGCTGCCAGGATCAGCTGCAAAAAGAGCGTCCGCCATGTTGAAAAGCGGGACGAGACGGCGCACGCAGGAGCCTTCAACGAGCTGCCCACGACCGCCTGGACGAAATCGGCGGCACCAGCGGCCACGGCGCCTCGTCGCGGTGCGCCTGTAGTGAGGCGATGGCGTGAGACGCAGAGCCGCTGGACTTGGCCTCGACCGTCACCGTCAGAATGGAAGATGGTTGTAGATAATTCGTTGGCGCCTGCCGCCACCACCTCGGACAAGTAGGCAGCCGTCGCGGCACGGACTAGCCACCAGCAGCAGTAGTGGGTGGCGGATGGGTGTAGTGGAAAATGCAGACGGACGAGCACTACGGTTTCCACTAGAGTGGCTGGACAACAAAGAACGGTCCAGGCAGCACCGTGTCAGCCGGCGAAACCGCAACAGACCGTTGCGGACACTTGCGACAATATCGGTTGTGTGAAAGGTCCGAAGCAGACAGCCTTGAGGCTGGAACACTGGGGGGCAGAGTGAGGCGTGTGCCCGAGACTTGAAGGCCATCTAAAAGCATCGGGTGACCGTTCCAAGATCCGCTCGCACCACAGCACGGCGTACAGCCCTCTCACGGGCCACCGAGAGACGGTGGTGGGAGCCATGGTGGCACCAACCGGTTTGGAACAGACGGTGCGAGACGGGTTGACTGGTCGCGTGAGAGGCGGCCGCAACCGGAAGTGTATGCGGTGCGCCGATCGGTGCAGCTGGGACATCCACTCGCTGCCACCTGCCCGAGCGGTGACGTTTACACTACCTGATGCAGATAGAAGCTCTCCGCTGACAGATCGTTGGATCGTTTGCAGTCGTCAAGGGGACCCGTTCAGGCCCCCTAGCTGGCCAAGGCCGCCCATGCAAAAGCCGATTTTGTTTTCCGCGGTATCGCGTTGCAGGCCGATGACTGAGCCGTGAGCGTATGTCGGCAAGTGCGCGCTGAACCTGGCTTTGCAGGCCGGTCTGTTGGAGGCTTGCAGGGACGAGGCGAGAAGAGATCTTGATCTGTGGGCCACTGGGTGCGCCGCTGCGCTTCTTATTAATGACCCGCTGGAAGCACACGGGGGACCAGGAAATCACCGCCTGCTTCCGTGGCTCACAGGCCCCTCACGTGCGAGCCACCCCCGCCTCACCTCACGATATGGCCTGTATCGGCCGTCCCTGGTGGCGGTTTCGATAGTGGGGATCTCCTCAGCGATGGGCTCCAGGCGAGATCTCCCTCCATTTGAATTGTGAAGTTTTGCATCGGGGAATTCTATCGCTGGGCGGGCTTTGCTTGCATTTGCAGGCGGAAGTTTACGAGTGCACAAGTTTCGAAATCCAGCTCTTTGCTCATTGCTTCCGGATTTGCGTGACAAAGATTGAGGCGTGGCTCTGGCGCCATCGGCTGGGCGGGCGCCGTTGCTGCAGCGGACGAGGGTGGCGGCCAAGTTCGCCACTCCCATCTGCACCGCGCAGGCTGCTTGAAAGGACGGCATGATGGCAACGGAGGTGGATACCACGTCGCTGATAGGAAGGGCGCCGTCATGCTCGCATCGCCTGGTGCAATCACTCGCCTGCCGATGTGTTGACCGCGGAAAACGACCTGGTATCCACCGTCGCTGTCTCCGTCCGTACCTGCAGGGAGCACCGGTCCTGTGTTGATGAAATATGCGTCCAAGATAAGAAAAATAACGAGCAATGCAATCAAAAAGAAGAAGCCAACAACTCAGCTGCTATGCGACGCCTGTGGTACGACAATCTACCTCCCCAATTGACCACTGTCTCACCCTTGGAAAGGAGTTCCATATGCCGGCATGTGAACACGCCGCAATCGTCAGAGTTCTCTTGGCGGCGGCAATGCATCTGCACAACGCTCCAGTTCTTGTTGCGCAACCCCCGCGCGGCGGCTTCCTGCTTGGCCCAACGTGCGATGTGGTCCCCCACCGATACCGACCCGTGGCCGAGGGAGTCGAAGAGCTCAACCCGTCCCGCCGCCGGCTGCACCACAACCAACAACCAGTGCGAGTTGCGAATGTTGACCGGGATGAAGATTCCGCGCGCCTTCAGCACCATCTCGTTCCGGGTCCACCGCTTTACCGAGTCGTACTTGTAGCGGTTCTTCTTGACAAGACAGTCGTAGAAGAAGGAGCTAAAGAAGATATAATGCGGCTTGGGCCGGACGGAAGACGCAAACTTGAGCTGACGCGCCCGCAGCAGCTCCACGTACCCGTTGACCAACTCGTCGTTGAACCACTCTGTCGGCATGGTGCGCAGGAAGTCCTCATGTTGCAGCGGGATGGGGCCAATCTTGATGATAACCAGGGGCTTTGGAATCAGGCTTTTTTTGTTGCATTAGGATATATTCCACATCCCCTGACATGCACTCTGGATTGACTATTTGACAAAGACAACTATCCGAAATCGGATCTTGCTCGGCCGG